>Ga0068863_100001470_pt1 | contig 23346 bp, 19 predicted proteins | sample KBSSwiS62_FD_66596 | JGI IMG/M metagenome (GOLD analysis project Ga0068863, IMG submission 66596) | Switchgrass rhizosphere microbial communities from Kellogg Biological Station, Michigan, USA - KBS Switchgrass S6-2 | ecosystem: Host-associated > Plants > Roots > Rhizosphere > Soil ... | reverse complement strand
GCGGCTGCGGTCGGTGAAAACGCCAATGGCTGTTTTCATGAGCGCCCCCTGAGAGAGCGTTGGGCCGGGGCTGTCGATACCAGAAGCGCAGCCGATACAAGTTGGGATAACAGAAATGGGCTTTACTGGATGGATCGCAGCAGAAAAAAAGGGCCGGGTTCGTATTTGCCCTAGTGCGCCGCTGCAGCCCAAGCCTGCCGAGCGGCAGGCGTTCCAGGTCCCAGTACGGCTGCGAGTGTACGCTGGCAGGGCGCGCAGGTGTCAAGAAAATGTTTCGCGTCTGAAGTCGAAGGCGTGAGCGAAGCTGGCCTGCGTGACTTGGCGGAGCTCTGTTTCGGAAAGGCCCATTTGCTGTGCGGCGATGTATTCGCTCGCGAGGTCCGTGTGAAACATCGCGGGATCGTCCGTTGAGAGAACCACGGGAATCCCGTGCCGGAGAAGTTGCGGAAGCGGGTGATCCTGCAGCGTCACGCCGTTGCGATTCAACTGGCGAGCGAGAGCGCCGGTGCGGACGTTGCTAATGGGGCAGATCTCGAGAGGGATGCGGCGATCGGCGAGGAGGTCCATCAACGCAGGATCGTGCATGGCGGCGATGCCGTGGCCAACGCGATCAACGCGCAGAATTTCCACGGCTTCGCGAATTTTTTCCGGTCCACCAATCTCGCCGGCATGAATAAGCCGATGCAGTCCAGCGGCGGAAGCGGCCTCGTAAACGCTCAGAAATTCTTTCGTGGGGATGGTCAATTCGTCGCCGCCGATTCCGAAGGCGACGATTTGCCGAGCAGCGCAATTCTTCGCAGACTGGACGACGCGCATAGCCGCTTCGGCGCCGAACTGGCGGACGGCGTCGAAAATCCAGCGGAGGGTGAGGCCGCGTGATTCGAAGGCCTCTGCCGCGTGAAGAATGGCGGCGAAGTTGTTTTCCGGCGACTGATTGCGGAGAAGCATGACGCCGACCGAAAGCGTGACCTCGGCGTAGACCACGTGATGCTGCAGAAGCTGTTCGCAAAGATCGTGGGTTATGAGCGCATAGTCGGTCGGATCGCGCAAGAAGGACGTAACCCACTTGAAGGCATCGAGGAAACCGAGGAAATCGGGGTAGTTGTAGCGACGGCGGACTTCGCCTGCGGTGGTGCGGACTCCGTGACGAGCCGTTAACGCGCACACAGTGACCGGTTGGATTGTGCCCTCCAAATGCACGTGCAATTCGGCTTTAGGAAGATCACGAAGGAAATTTGAGCCGGCGATAGACACCGATACAGTTTATCAGGCGCAGGAACGGAAAAAAGATACCGCAGATGCAGCGAATGCGCCTAGGCTCGCGAAGAAGGAGAGAAATTCAGCGAGGGAGTTGAGGCTGTCCGGCGTTTTTCCAAGCGGTGAGCCAGTAGGAGCCGACGTCGGAGGCGGCGTCGGAAAGCTGGCGGATCAAGACGGCGCCGGCCTGGTTGTAAAAGTGGTCGTAGTATTCGTCGGTGTAGGAGTTCAGGCCGCGGCGGGCTTCGCGGTCGGCGTAAAGGATGGTTTCGAGCCAGCTATGGGAGCTTAAGCACGCTTCGAAAGCGTGGTCGGTGGGATCGGAGATGTACCCGGCATCGTTGGGACGCATGAAAAAATAGGAAGAGTAACGGTCTACCAGTGCTGTGCCAAAGCGTTCGTTAACGCCGTTCTGCGCGCTGAGGTGGCCATCGTTGTTGTCTGTCGTGTTGAAGGGGTCGTGAGCCCCGGCTACATAGTTGGCAAGAATCGCGGCAAACAGTTTGGCGTCTTCCCATTTGCCTTCACGCATGGCGTCCGTTAGCTTGGCGCTGTAAACGCCGATCTGCCAGGGAAGCAGGCCGTTCGATTCGAGCTTGGACTTGCCGAATTTGGCGACGGCAGCTTTGTAGCTGCGGGGAAGGGTGTCGAAAGGAAAGCGACCGTACTTATCGAGAAAGAGGAATTGGTTGTGGCGCTCGGTGGCAGTGAGCGCTTTTTCCGGAGTGCCAAAAGGATCGTTCACGTGTTGCAGGAGAATGGAACGGTTTGCGTCAAAAAACGGGCGAATGTCCTGCGGAAGGGTATCAATTGCGCGATTGACGACCAGCCGATTAGCGTTGTTGCCCCAGGCCAAGGCGGGAGACGGCCGCATCGCGATGAGCAGCGCGAGAGTGAACCAAAGCCGCAATCTGCGGGACATTTCGAAGCCGCCTTTACTTCGTTGCTTGCAGCTGAAGCGTGCTGCGCTTCCGGCTATAGGTGAAGTAAATCACAAGTCCGATGGCCAACCATATAAAGAAACGAATCCAGTTCATGATCGGCAAGCCCGCCATCAACAGCAGGCAGGTGATGATGGTCATCATGGGCGCCAGCGGGCCGCCGGGAGCACGGAAGGCGCGGTGGCGATTGGGTTCGCGGTAGCGAAGGATTAATACGCCGGTGGCGACGAGTGCGAAGGCGAAGAGCGTGCCGATGTTGGAGAGGTCGGCGAATGTGCCGATGTCCAAAAGGCCGGCCGGGATACCGACGACGAAGCCGGCGACCCAGGTGGAGAAATCCGGAGTCAAGTAGCTGCGGTGGACGCGGCTGAAAATTTTGGGAAAAAGGCCATCGCGGGACATCGCGAACCAGACACGCGCCTGCCCTATCTGGAAGACCAACAGGGAAGAAATCATGCCCATGAGCGCGCCAATGAGAACGACCAGGCGCAGGCCGGAAATGTTTAGCTTCTTGAGGGTATTGACTACGGGAGCGGCGTCGTCGAGCAAGGTGTCCCAGCGAACCAAGCCGGTGAGTACGACGACCACGCCGATGTACAGCAGCGTGCAGACGACGAGCGTGGCGATGATGCCGCGCGGTAGATCGCGTTGCGGGCTTTTGCATTCCTCGGCGGCGGTGGAGACGGAGTCGAAGCCGATGTAGGTAAAGAACACGATGGAGCCGCCAGTGAGAATGCCGGGCCAGCCGTTGGGCGCGAAGGGATGCCAGTTGGAGGTGTGGATAAAGCGCGACGCGAAAGTGACGAAAGCGAGGATGGCGACGATTTTGATCAGCACCATGATGTTGTTAGTCCTGGCGGATTCGCGGATGCCGCGAACCAGAATCACGGTGAGCAGCATCACGATGATGAACGCGGGCCAATTAAAGCCGAAGTGCCAGCCAGGGCCGTAAATCATGTTGCCGGAAAAATCGCTGAGGCCGCTCGGGAGGTACGCGGGAGAGATCCATTGCGGATTGGGGTGGACGCCGAACCAGTCCAATAGATCCACCATATGTGCGGAGAAACCCACGCTGACGGCCATATTGCTGACGGCGTATTCGAGGATGAGGTCCCAGCCGATGATCCAGGCGATCAGTTCGCCCATGGTGGCGTAGGTATAGGTGTAGGCACTGCCGGCGATTGGGATCATGGCGGCGAGTTCGGCGTAGCAGACCGAAGCAAAGCCGCAAGCTATAGCGACCAGGACGAAAGAAATCGCGATGGCGGGGCCGGCGCCGGGTCGGCCGAAAGATTCGGAATGAGTGATGAGGTATTGCAACAGCGGGACGTTGAGGATCGAGGAGGTTTGGAATTTTTGCCCCGCGATGGCGGTGCCGACGATGGTGAAAATGCCGGAGCCGATTACGGCGCCGATGCCGAGAGAGGTGAGGCTCAGCCAGCCGAGCGACTTTTTCAGGCGGAGTTCGGCGCCTTCGCAATCAGAAATGAGCTGGTCAATATTCTTGCGACGGAAGAGGAGTGCGGGCACTCGTATCTCCAAGGTGCGAGCCACACTTTATCGTGAGTGGCGGCGAAGGTGCAACCGAGCCGGGTTGCGACCGAAGTGAGATTCCTCGCTCCGCTCGCAATGACGGACGAGCGTTGAGTGGCGGGTCGGCCTGCTGTTGCGCGAACTATTAGACTTGCTGGAGCTGGGCGTAGCGTTCCACGAATTTCTTAGTGCCACGACCGGGGAAGGTGACCGAGAGACGGCGGTCTTCTTCGTCGCCTTCGACGCCGATGATGGTGCCGACGCCGTATTCGGGATGGCGAACTTTCTGGCCGATGAGCGGATCGGACGATGCGCGGCGAGCTGGGCGGCCGAAGCTGGGCTCGCTACGCGCGCGCGGAGGCGACGGCTGGCGTACGGCCGGAGCGTTGCCGCGGCGAACGCGGCGCAGAAATTCTTCGGCCGAGTAGGAATATTCGGGGTCGGGTTCATAGCGGCGAGTCTGGCCGATTTCGGCCATAGAGCCGCGAACGGTGTCGACGAGTTCACCGGGAATTTCGGTGAGGAAACGCGAAGGCAGGGAAGCGCGCATTTGCTGTTCGTTGCCGAATACGCGGCGGTAGACAGCGCGCGTGAGAGTGAGCGTTTTGCGGGCCCGGGTCATACCGACGTAGACGAGGCGGCGTTCCTCTTCGATGGCCTTGGCGTCACCATCGTTGATGGAGCGGCTGTGCGGGCAGATGCCATCCTCCATACCGGTGAGAAAGACGTGATCGAATTCGAGGCCCTTGGTGCTGTGCAGGGTGATGAGCGTGACGCCGGGTTTGCCTTCGAAGGAGTCGGCATCACTGACGAGGGCGGCGGCGTCGAGAAAATCGGTGAAGGATTCGCCAGCGTCCATGCTTTCGGCGACTGCGCGAGTGAGTTCTTCGAGATTTTCCATGCGCGCGACGTCTTCCGGTGTGTTGCGGTCGCGGAGCATGGCCATGTAGCCGGTTTCGTCGAGGACAAAGCGGATGAAATCGGCAGACTCTTTTTCCTGAAGAGCGGATTGCAGGCTGGCGATCAAGTCCATGAATGCACGCAGCGGCGTGACCGCGCGGCCTGTGGCGTTCGCAGTGATGAAGTCTTCCATCGCGGTCCAGAACGAGGTGTCATTCTTGCGCGCGGAGTCGCGGAGAGATTCCAGCGTGGTTTTGCCGATGCCGCGCGGAGGAACGTTGAGCACGCGAAGGAATGCAATGTCGTCTTCGGGATGCATGGCGAGGCGCACGTAGGCGAGGGCGTCCTGCACTTCGGCGCGTTTGTAGAAGCTGAAGCCGCCGACCAGTTTGTAGCGAATGCCGCGGCGGCGGAAAACTTCTTCGAACGCCCGGGACTGGAAGTTGGTGCGGTATTCGACGGCGCAGGTTTGCGAGGAATCGTCGTCGAGCAGTTTGCGGAGTTCTTCGGCGACGAACTCAGCTTCGGTCTGGGCGTCGCGGGCTTCGTAGTAGCGCAGATTCGCGCCGCCGGAGATTTCCGCGCGGAGATTTTTACCGAGGCGCTCCGAATTGTTTTTGACGACGGCGCTGGCCGCGTCGAGAATGCTTTGCGTGGAGCGGTAGTTGCGTTCGAGGCGAACCACTTTGGCGTTCGGAAAGTCGCGCGAAAAACTGAGAAGGATGGAGACGTCGGCGCCGCGCCAACGGTAGATGGACTGGTCTTCGTCGCCGACCACGCAGATGTTCTGGTGTGCGCCGACGAGCAGACGGAGCAGTTCGTACTGGACACGGTTGGTGTCCTGATATTCGTCGACGTGAATGTATTGAAAGCGGCGCTGCCATTTTTCGCGGACTTGCGGCGATTCGCGAAGCAGGCGAACTGAGCGGAGCAGAAGGTCATCGAAGTCGAGCGCTTTGCCTTGCGCGAGAAGCTTTTCGTATTGCGCGTAAACGTCGGCGGCATGGCGCATGTCGCGCGTGTAGGCTTCGGCACGCAGATTTTCCGGAGTTTTTGCTTGATTCTTAGCGAAACTGATCTGACTAAGGATGGCACGGGGCTGCAACTCGTCGTCTTCGAGGTTGCGGCCGCCCATGGCGAGCTTCACGGCGGCGAGTTGGTCGGTGTCGTCGAAGATGGAAAAGTTGGAGGGCAACCCGGCGGCCGCGGCTTCGCGGCGAAGCAGGCGTGCGCAGAGCGAGTGGAACGTGGAAAGCCACGGGCGTTCGGGCGGAACCCCAACGCGAAGAAGCAAATCAGCGACGCGGGTCTGCATTTCCTCGGCGGCTTTGTTGGTGAAGGTCACTGCGAGGATGGATTCGGCGGGAACACCGCGCGAAATGAGATTGGCCATGCGGAAGGTGATGGCGCGCGTCTTGCCGGTGCCGGCTCCAGCGAGCAATAGCACCGGTCCCTCGCTAGTTTCCGCGGCGAGACGCTGTTCCGGATTGAGTGAGCTAAGAAGATCTTGCATTGGGTCGGTCAAAGAAAAGTGACTCAACGATGTTAACGGACGGAGAGGGGCGGCGCAAATTTGTCAAAATTTGCCAAGGAAAATGGCAACGGAATCAGGAAACTTTCGCAAGCGGAGTGTCGTGAACTACCGTGAAGCCGGACGGCCGAGGTCGATGTCGAAATACATCAGCGCCTGATTTTTCTCGAGTGCGAGTAGATCGGGAATGTAGAGGCGTGCGTTCGAGAGTAAATCAAACTGATTTTGCAAGTCGAAATAGAGGAGACCTTCGGTGGTCGAATGCGGCGCGATGACGCTGGCGTGCAGGCCATTGTCTTCGGCGAGCTTCTGGTATTGCTCCCAATTTTTGTCGCGGCCGCCGGAAGAACTTGGCAAGGGAAGAGGGATGCGTGACTTGGAGGGGCCTTTCACGCGGGGATGCAGGACGGCGTCGGCAAGTTGTTCGGAACTGAGAGCGGGCAGTTCCTGGCGATTGTTGTCGTCAAACGAAAGATTCAGGCGAATGCGTTCGATGCGGACCTTGATACTTTCGGCGGAGTCGTTGCGCAGCGTGACTTTGATGGCCAGGATCCCCGCCGCGTACGGAGACTTTTTGGGAAACGCCTGTTTGTAGCGCTCGGCGGAGAGCCACGGGTCGGCGGCGATGGTCAAACCTTCGTGCGAATCGAGAGAGGCGGTGGTGATGGGCTTGGACGCGGATTGCTGTTGCGCGCTTGCCGGCGGCTTGGCTAACAGAATAAATAGAGCCAGCGGGAGCGCAACTGAGATGACGGCGGAGGAGGCGGTTTTCATCCGGGTATAATAGACTTTTTGCATCTCGACGCCTTCGATTCCTGGGTTGTGCACAGGGTTGCCCTACGCCCATGGGTCAGACCGGAGCCTTGCGGAGTGTATCTCGTTTACAGCCTGTTGATGGGGCTTGCTGCGATTCTGTTAACGCCTTACTGGCTGGCGCAAGGCATTCGTCATAAAAAATATCTGTCGAATTTGAAGGAAAGGCTGGGCTTGTCGTTCCCGGCTCTGGAGAAACTCCCGGCGGAGCCAAAGGGCGCGATCTGGCTGCATGCGGTGTCGGTGGGCGAAGTGCTGGCCGGTGTGACCCTGGCGAAGCGGCTGAAGGAGGAGTTTCCACAGCGGCCGCTGGTGGTTTCGACGACGACGATTACGGGACAGGCGCTGGCGAAAGAACGGATTCCGTTCGCGGACGCGGTGATTTATTTCCCACTGGATTGGCAGTTTTGTGTTCGGCGAACACTAGCCGCCGTGAAGCCTGCATTGATAATCGTGCTGGAAACGGAAATCTGGCCGAATTTTCTGCTTGTGGCCTCGGATCTCAATATTCCCGTTCTGTTCGTTAGCGGCCGGATTTCGGACCGTTCGTTTGCGCGCTCGCAATCGTGGCTGAGCCTGTTCGGGTTTTACCTGCGACCCTTCTGGAAAGATGCGCTGGGGCGTGCCGCCGGTTTCTGGATGCAGAGCGAACGGGATGCGGAGCGAGTGAAGGCGCTGGGAGCGCCGGCGACGAACGTTCGCGTCGGTGGAAATCTGAAGTACGACCTGGAGCTGCCGAAAAGCACTCCGCTGGCGGACTGGCTGGAAGGCGAGATTGCGCGGGACGGGCGGAGGCCGGTGATTGTTGCGGGCAGCGTGGTGGCTACGGAAGAGCCGTTGGCGCTGATCGCGTTCGGCGTGGTTCAGGGAGAACATCGCAAAGCGCTGCTGGTGCTGGCCCCGCGCAAGTCGGAACGCTTCGAGGCGGCGGCGCAGTTCATTGAAGATTCGCATCAGAAATGGATCAAGAGGTCGAGTTTGCGAGTGGCTTCGCCTTCCGGAGCGAACGCAAACGGTAGCGAAATGGCAATTGCCGCCGACGTAGCGGTACTGCTGCTGGACAGCATCGGCGAACTGGCTTCGCTTTACCGGCTGGCGGACGGAGTGTTTGTAGGTGGTTCGCTGGTGGAATCGGGCGGGCACAACATTTTGGAGCCGGCGGCATTTGGCAAAGTGCCGGTGTTCGGCGAGTCTATGGAAAATTTTGCCGAGATGGCAGAGCGATTCGTGACCGCGGAGGCGGCGCTGCAAGTGGCGAGCCCCGAGGATGCCGGCGTATCGTGGATTGAGTTGCTGCGCAATCCGGAGCGAGACAAAAAGATGGGAGAGACGGCGCGGCGGCTCGTGGAAGAGAGCCGGGGCGCGACTGAGCGCGCCGTGGCCGCGATTCGCGCGGAGCTCGACGAGGCTCACAGGGCGGGCTAGATGGACTGGCCGCTGCCAATCCGGATACTGCTTTTGCCGTTTTCGTGGGTGTATGAACTGGTCGTGCGCTGCAAAACATTTCTCTACAGCAGCAGGACTTTGGAACCGAAACGGCTTAAAGGGGCAGTGATCAGTGTTGGTAATCTGACCGTCGGCGGCACGGGTAAGACACCGATGGTGCTGTGGTTGGCGGAAAGATTCCTGAGCGAAGGGAAACGGGTCGCAATTCTGAGTCGCGGGTATCAGGGGAGCGCAGGAAGGAGCGATGAGATTGAGTTGTTGAAGAGCCGGTTGGAGGGGCGCGTGCGATTCGGCGTCGGCGCGGACCGATTTGCCGAAGGCAGCAAACTCGAGCAGGCGGAGCCTGTCGACGTTTTTCTGCTGGACGACGGCTTCCAGCATCTGAAGTTGGCACGCGACCTGGATATCGTGATGTTGGATGGCTCGAAGCGATTGACGAATGAATGGCTTTTGCCAGCGGGAAGTTTGCGCGAGCCCATCAGCGCGTGTCGCAGGTCGGATTTGCTAGTCGTGACACGCAAGTTTGAACGCCCGCCGATCGAGGCCAACGATTCGCGCGAGCAGCAGTTGTTTTATGCGCAGACCCGCTTACTTGGATACCGGCGGATGGGCGAGCGAGCGACACCGCTCTATTTGAGTGAAATCGGAGCGGGACCCTTTTTTGCTTTTTGCGGGATTGGCAATCCGCAGGCGTTTTTTGCAGATCTCAAGCGATGGCATGTAACGGTTTCCGGTCAGCAAGCATACCGGGACCACCATCGCTATTCTCCGCGTGACGGCGCAACGCTTGTGGCGCTGGCGAAGAACGTTGGCGCGACCGCCTTCGTGACGACTGAGAAGGACGAACAGAATCTGCTGGACGTGGGAATCGCGCAGATGCCTGTGTATGTGGCAGTGATGGACCTGGTATTCAGTTCGGAGGGCGAATTTGTACCGGCGCTGGACCGAATTTTGAAGGAACGCCGAGGAAATAGTTCGTGAGGCTGCTGATTCGCGCGACAAATTGGGTGGGCGACGCGATCATGGCGCTACCGGCGCTGCAAGGCGTGCGCAGACGGTTTGCGGATGCGCACATTGCAATTTTGGCCCTGCCGTACGTGGCCGAGATCTATGAAGGGCAGGGCATTGCTGACGAATTGATTGTGTACGATCGCACGCGAGGGCACGCAGGGATTCGAGGGCGAGAACGGCTAGCGGCAACGCTCAAGTCGAAACGATTCGATACTGCGCTGCTGCTGCAGAATGCGTTTGATGCTGCATGGATCGCATGGCGCGCGGGGATTCCACAGAGGATCGGCTATAACCGCGATGGTCGAGGACTTCTTTTAACGAAGGCGATTCTGGTGCCCAAGGCCGGAGAAATTCCCGTCCACGAAAAGTTTTACTACCTGGAGTTGCTGCGAAGAGCGGGTTGGGCGGAAAGTCTGCCTGACGTACCAGAAATCGCACTGCGTGTGTCAGCGGATCAGCTGGAAAGGGCCGAAGAGAAGTTGCGCGCCTTGGGTGCGAGAGCGGGTGCTACGCGCATTGCCGTTGGCGCAGGCGCTTCGTATGGTTCGGCGAAGTGCTGGCCTCCGGAGCGATTCGCGCAGGCTCTGAATCAGCTGCGACTTGAACGGGACGCAGACGTTGTGTTGTTTGGCACGCCGACCGAAAACGAAGTGTCGGCCGCAATACAAACCGGGCTGACGCGGCCCGCTTTGAACTTGACCGGTAAAACACAAATCGCGGAGTTGCCGGCCCTGCTATCGCGCTGCAACGTGTTTTTGGGCAATGATTCGGGAGCGATGCACGTGGCAGCGGCAGTGGGTTTGCCGGTGGTCGCGGTGTTCGGTCCCACGGATCCCCATGGCACTGCGCCGGCCACAACACGATGCACGATCGTTCAAGAAAGGCCGTACTGCAGTCCGTGCTTCTTGCGGCGTTGCCCGACCGATCATCGCTGCATGACCGCTGTGAAGCCCGAAATGGTAAGCGCTCCGTTGTTGAGGGCGCTGCCGGAGGTGCCGTCTGCATAAGTCCGGCGCATTGCGGCCCGCGGTTTTTTTGGACCGCGACGGAACCATCGCGGAAGAAGTCGGCTACTTGAATCACATCAGCCGATTCCGTATGTTGAGCGGCGTGGCTGCGGCGATTCGAAAGTTGAACGAGGCACGAGTGCCGGTGGTTGTGGTGACCAATCAGTCGGGCGTGGGGCGCGGATATTTTCCGGAGTCGCTGGTCCGCGAAGTTCACGAACGAATGATTGCTGAATTGACGGGGGAGGGCGCTCGCCTGGACGGCGTGTATTATTGCCCGCATGTCAACGCCGATGAATGCGCTTGCCGCAAACCGAAGACGGGCATGCTGGAACAGGCGGCCGCCGAGTTGCAATTGGACTTGAAAAAGTCTTTCGTGGTGGGCGACCGCGGTGGCGATGTGGAGCTGGCGCATCGCGCCGGAAGCCGGAGCATTCTGGTGCGAACGGGATTTGGCGAAGGCGAATTGGCGTGGCACGCGGCTGAATGGAAGCGTCAACCGGATTTTGTGGCGAAGGACATTGCGGAAGCAGCGGATTGGATTCTGATGGAACTGCGACGATGAGATCGACGAAAAAAAATCCTGCGAATGGATCCGCCGACCTGGCGGCATTGGCCGAGATCGTGGAGCGATTTGCGGGCAAACGAATCGTGCTCTTCGGCGATTTCGTGGCCGACGAGTTTCAGTTCGGCGATATTTCACGCGTTTCGCGTGAGGCGCCAGTCTTGATTTTGCGGCACCGCGAAACCCGCGTGGTGCCGGGCGGCGGTGCTAACGCGGCCTACAATCTTGCGGCGCTGGGTGCAAAGGCTTCACCCGTTACCGTTGTCGGAGACGATGCGGTCGGCGGTGCGCTGGTGCAACAGTTTCATGAGAACGGGATCGACACCAGCGGAATCATTCGCGCAAAGAACTGGAACACCCCTACAAAAACCCGTTTCCTGGCGGGATGGGCGCATACCACGGCACAACAGGTTCTGCGGGTCGATCGCGAGCCGGGTTGCGCTCCGGCGGATGCGACGCTGGCCAAAGTTGCTGCGAAGCTGCAAGGCCGGCTGGCAGAGGTGGACGGGTTGGCAGTGTCTGACTACGGATTTGGAGTGGCCTCGTCTGGCTCGGTAGGCAAGGCCCTTCGCGCACTGAAGCGGAAGATTCCCGTCGCGCTTGATGCGCGCTATAAACTGGACACGTATGCGGGAAGCGGAATCACCGCGGCGACTCCCAACGAAGCGGAACTTGAGGCGCTGCATCACACTGCGATCGGACGAAACGTCGCAGAGTTGGAGAAACGTGGCCTCGCCACGCTCAAGAAAATGGGCTTGCAATCGTTGCTGGTGACGCGAGGAAAAGACGGGGTGGCACTGTTTGAAAATGCAGGGAAAAAGGTTTCGCATATTCCCGTGCACGGGAGCGATCAAGCCGTTGACGTGACGGGAGCCGGAGATACGGTGCTGGCGGCATATACGCTGGCGCTGGCTTGCGGCGCAAATCCATTTGAAGCGGCACACATTGCCAATATCGCCGGTGGACTGGTAGTGATGAAACGAGGAACCGCAGTGGTCACGAGAGGGGAACTGCTCGCGGCGATTCGCGGAGAAGTTTCCGGCAGTGCGGGGTGAAATGCGAGTGGCCCACGAAAAAATCGTAGAACGGGAAGAGTTGCCGGAAATCGCCAAGGATTTGCGGGTGGGCTCCAGGAGAATAGTGTTTGCCAACGGATGTTTCGATATTTTGCATGTAGGGCATGTTCGCTATCTGGAAGGCGCGCGCGCCGAGGGCGACGTATTGGTGGTGGGAGTGAATGCTGACTCCAGCGTCTGCTCGCTCAAAGGGCCAGGCAGGCCGGTGCTCGACGAAAACGCCCGCGCATTGCTGGTCGCGGCGCTGCGCGCTGTGGACTACGTGGTGATTTTTGCCGAAGCAAACGTGGAATCGCTGCTGGAGAAGTTGCGCCCCGACGTCCATGCGAAAGGGACCGACTACACAGCAGAAACCGTGCCAGAGCGTGCTGTTGCCGAGCGGTTGGGGATTCGCATAGCGATTGTCGGCGATCCCAAGAATCATTCGACGCGCGAGCTTTTGCAGACTGTGCGGCAGGCGCCACATGGCTGAACCGCGATTCCTTGTCGTGCGACTGGGCTCGCTGGGCGACATCGTACACGCGTTCCCGGCGGTGGGCGGACTGCGCAAGTCGTTTCCAAATGCGGAGATTGTCTGGTTAACCCATCCCAAGTGGGAAGCGCTGGTTCGCGCCGGTAATCTTGCCAACGAAGTATGGACCGTGGATACACGCGACTGGGCGTCGCTGCGAGGCATCCTGGCGCGTATTCGCGAGCATCACTTTGAGGCGGCGATTGACTACCAGGGATTGTGGAAGTCCGCCTCGATTCCATTTCTGGCTCGAGTGCGCCGGAGGATTGGATTTTCTTCGGAAACCGTGCGCGAGGCGGGCGTTCCGCTGCTGTACAGCGAGCGCGTGCGAGTGAATGCGGCGTCGCATGTGGCTGACCAAAACGGCGAACTTTCGCTCTGCGTGGGTGCAACGCAGAGTACGGGTGCGGTGGCGATACGGGTTTCGCCTGAAGACAGCGCGTCGGTAAGAGACGCGCTACGGAAACAAGGGATCGCCGAATATGTGGTATTAAGTCCCGGGGGTGGCTGGCGGTCGAAGTGCTGGCCCGCAGAACGTTTTGGAAAATTGGCCTTACGCATTTTGGAGGAGTTGCAGTTACGCTGCGTGATCAATGCCGGCCCGGGTGAGGAAGATCTGGTGGCGGCGGTGATCAAAGCGGCGGGAAGCGCACAGCCGCCGGCGTACCGTGGAAATCTGGGGCAATTGATGGCTTTGCTGAAAAATGCGGACGCCGTGGTTGCTGGAGACACGGGTCCGCTGCACCTGGCCGACGCGTTGGGTGCGCCGGTAGTAGCAATTTTTGGACCGACCGATCCGTTGCGCAACGGTCCGTATCGCCATAGTGGCGTGGTGTTGCGCTGGGAAGGCGCGGAAACCACGTATAAACGCGGAACCGAACCGGACGAATCCTTGCTGCACGTCAGTGTCGACGAGGTGTTCAGCGCGCTGCGCGGGCTGCGTGAAGCGGCATGAGCGATGCGGCGGCTTGGTTTGCGCGATGGCGTGTGCGACTCGGTTACCTGCTGGCGATTTTTGTGTTGTGGTTTGCGCGGCCGACAGCCAGAAGCGTAGTCTGCGGGGCGCTTGTAGGCTTGCTGGGCTTATGGATCCGAGCTTACGCTGCCGGATACCTTCACAAACAATCCGTACTAACGGTCAGCGGACCCTACGCGCACACGCGCAATCCGCTCTATCTGGGCAGTTCGGCTTTGGCGTTGGGAGCGGCGGTGGCCACCCGCTCTTGGATTTCAGCGCTCATATTGTTAGCGTATTTTGCCGGAGTCTACGCCGTTGTAATGCGCCGCGAAGAGCGGGAACTCTTCGCGCAACACGGCGAAGCGTTCAAGGCTTATGCGGATGCGGTGCCTTTGTTCCTGCCGCGATTGACACCCGCAAGAGTCTTCGGAGCCAGCCCGGAAAGCTTTTCTTTCGCGCAGTACAAGAAGAATCACGAATACGAAGCGGCCGTCGGATTTCTACTGCTGCTCTTCGTTCTTTTGGTTATTTGGCGCTTGCGGCCTGTTTGACTTGAGCAGGGCCGTGATTTGCGGGCACGCCACGAAGCAAGACACCTCAATGCTTTTTCCATCGGTCGAACCGTGAATGGCGCCGTTCTGGTCTGTGCGCAGCCCTGCTGCGAGCGGGCTTTGCCGAACGAAAAATCCGGCAGCAGCCAGAAACAAACGCGGCTGGAATGAAGTTCCCGACGAGTAAAGACGAAGAGAGTTCAGCCTGAGGCAATACCGGCCAGTATCCGATGGCGACGTCCCGCAGCGAAGGCAGGCAGTCACGATCGCGATGTCCGGAAGTTTCATCACATTCGCCGCAACCGCACCAGCGTTTCGATGTGGAATGTATGCGGGAACAGGTCGAAGAAATCAATGGAAGCAATCTCGTACTTGTGAGTCGGCGCGGGAAGCTCGGTCGGCTTACGTGACGTCTGCAACAAAACACTCAGGTCGCGGGCCAGCGTCGAAGGATCGCAAGACAAATACACGATCTCGTTGGGCCCGAGATCCGCGAGTTTTTGTGCGGCGGCCTGCCCCAATCCGGCGCGAGGCGGGTCGAGAACCACGAAATCCGGTTTCTCCGAGGTCTTTGTGAGGAACTCCTCGGTGTGCGCATTTTGCGAGACCACCGCAACGCCGGCGCTCTCGGCGTTTTCCCGCAGATTTCGCGTGGCCGAAAGGTTCGCGTCCACGCTGACCACGCGGCGAAATTGCTTCGCCAGGGCAAGAGTAAAAAATCCAACACCAGCGTAGAGGTCGAGTGCAAAGTCGCCCTGCGCTCCGGCAACCACGGTGCGCAGCAAGTCCTCAATCAGAAACCGGTTGACCTGGAAAAAGGAAAGGTGGCTTACCTGGAAGTCGAAGCCGCCGGCCCGGTGAACCAGATAACCTGGCCCGGACAGTTCAAAACGATTTGTTTTCTGATCCAGCAACAGCAGGCTCTCGAGCGAGGGCAACACTTCGCGAAATAGTTTCGTGAGTTGTGCCACCGGCGCCGCAAATTGCTTGAACGCTACGTTGAGTGCGATTTTCGCGTCGGCAGAGTCGGCAAAGGCTTCGATCTCCAATACCTCAGGGGGCAAAGCACCGGCACGGGTAATCTCCTGCAAGCGCGAAAATGCACCGGCCAGGGCTGGCGACAGAACGTCACAGCGATCGAGGGGCATCACCGTGTTGCTTTCCGGTAGGTAATAACCAAGCGCGCGGGGATTGGCGTGGCGCACAGCCCACTGAGCTCGGTTGCGATAGTGCATCGGCTCGGCCGTATGCGTCTTGATGTCGCCGGTCCATTTCACGCCGCCCATGCGCGAAAGTGTTTCGCGCAGAATGTCGAGTTTCGTCTGAACTTGGGCGTCATACGTCGCGTGCTGGTAGTGGCATCCGCCGCATGTCCGAAAATGAGGGCAAAACGGCTCAACACGCGCTGCATTCGTCTTGGCGATCTCCAGCGGCTTGGCCCAAATCAGTTTCCTTTTGCGAGAAACCGTCTCGGCTTTAACTTCTTCACCCGGCAGCACATACGGTACAAACACTGTGTTACCGTCGGCGTGGCTCAGGCCGTCTCCGCCGTACACCATCTTCTCAATCAATAACTGTAATTCATCCGACATAGTCGCTCTTATTCTCCACAATTCGCGAAAAAAGAACAGCGGCGAATCGCTAGTCAAATCAAAATTGGGTGAGTCGCGGCTCTACGAAAGGTAGAAAAGGCTCAGCCGGGGAATGCGAAATTCTTGGAGCAATCGCTTCTGCAAGTATTGTTTCTCCACCAGCGCCAGCTGCTCGGCTTTCATTTTTCGCCGATAAGTCGCTAGCGCGCTGTCCATTTCGCGGCGAATCCGCAGCAGGTTCTCTTCGCTTGCTTGTAGCAACAGGCCCGCGTGGATACGTTCGTCCAGAATCGTCAACCTGCGTTCCAGGTCTTCCACGTCAAGGGAGCTCGGAGACTCGAGTAGCACCGCGCAGGCTTGCAACCCACCGATAGCCTCTTCCCATAATCTCACGAGTGCTGAATTTCCGCTGTGCACACCAGCCGCCAGACGAAGCATCTCTATGTTGCGAGAAAAATAGCCTTTTAGTTCCTCTCGCTGAAATGGCTCGGCAGCTTTTTTTGACGTTGCGCTCGTGGTCTTGCCGGCGGCCGCTTCTTGCGCTTCTTCCGCGGCCTCCAGCACCGCGTCCGTGCAGTACGCCAGACTTTTCAGCGGCTTGCCGGCCCCTCGCCGCGACCTACCATAACTCTCAAACGCGCTGTCGATGCCCTTGAACACGGATTCCAGAGGAATGTCCGCCTTTTGCCAAGTTTCCATGATGGCCCAGTCCAAAGGGGAGACCAGCAGATGCGAGCCGCGCTTCTTCCAGAAATATTCTTCGATTTCCGTGAAATAGTTGAAGTAGTTCCAGCCGTCCATGCCGGATCTACCGAACCGCCTTGCGCTCGGTTTTCGCGCTGGCGTCGTTGGACTGGTTCTTCTCCCAGATGAGCCGCAAGCCTTCCAGCGTCAGAAATTCGTCGGTTTCTTCGATGTGCTTGGAGCCTTTCGCCACTAGTTTCGCTTGCCCGCCCGTGGCGACAACTTTTACTTTGCCGCCCAGCTCCGCTTTCATGCGCGCGAGCACGCCGTCCACCATATCTACTGCACCGTAGTACAAACCGGCTTGCATGTTGGCGATCGTGTTGCTGCCGATTACCTTTCCGGGATCCTTGATTTCGACGCGAGGCAGTTTTGCCGCGCGCGCAAACAATGCCTCGGCGGCGATGCCAATTCCCGGCGCGATGACTCCGCCGAGATATTCGCCCTTCGCAGAAATCACATCGAATGTTATCGCCGTGCCAAAATCCACCACAATGCACGGCCCACCGTACTTGTGAAACGCCGCAACGCCGTTGACGATGCGGTCCGCGCCCACTTCCTGCGGGTTGTCCACCAGGACGGACATTCCAGTTTTTACACCGGGTTCGACGAACATGGCCTTCTGTGCAAAATAAAGTTTCGCCGTTTGTGCCAGAGTCCAGTTCATCGGCGGCACCACGGAACTGACGATTACGCCTTGCACTTCGCGCGGATCGAGTTCCTTCAGCGTAAAAAGATTGCGGATGAGCACTCCGTATTCGTCCACGGTCTGCATGCGCGCAGTAGTTAGCCGCCAGTGCGCGATCAGTTCCTCGCTGCGAAATACGCCCAATACGGTGTTGGTATTGCCTACGTCAATGGTCAGCAGCATCGTGGCAGGCACTCACTTTATTTCCGCAACATCGCCGGCAATCACCATAATGGTCTTGCCGTCCTCGCGTTCAACCTGCAGCAATCCCTCCGGCGCAAGTCCCGCTGTCACGCCCGTAAAGCTCTCCCGTCCATTCGTAACACGCACCCTTTTCCCCACGGCATACGACGAAGCCTTGGTGAAGCGCTCGGTAACGGATGCTGCGCCTTCACGCAAGAATCGATTGTAATCGCTCTCAAATTCGCGAAGCAAACGCGCCAGCAGTTCCAGCCGCGATTGGTTTTTGCTGGTTTCCGCGTGCAACGACGTCGCAAGCGTATTCAATTCTCCCGGAAATTTCTCCTGGTTGACGTTGATGCCGATCCCCACGATCACAAAGCGCACCAGCGAAGTGTCAGCGTGCATTTCGGTCAGGATTCCTCCCAGTTTCTTGCCGTTCAGCATCAGATCGTTGGGCCACTTCAGGTCAAGCCGCAATCCGGTCTGTGTTTGTATGGCCGCGTGCGCGGAAAGACCGGCCATCATGGTCAGCAGCGGCGCTTGCATCGGCGAAATCTTCGGTCGCAGCAGCAAGGTCACGTAAATGCCGGCCGCCCGTTCGGAGTGCCAGCTTCGCCCCGCACGGCCGCGACCTGCGCTTTGTTCTTCAGCAAGGATTACCGCGCCTTCCGGTTCGCCGGCGTAGCCAAGTTCCATTCCAACGCGGTTCGTCGAATCGGTGCGGAAAAAATGGTAAATCCTTTTCGCGAACAGACTGCTTTTCAGCCTGGCGCGCAAAAGCTCGGGCGTCAGGATGTCCGGCACACGCTCCAGAAAATATCCGGTATGAGGGCGGCCTTTCACGCGAACGCCGACTTCGCGCAGTTGTTCGATCCATCGCCACACGGTCGAACGCGAGACGCCAATCTCACGCGCAATGCGCGCGCCGCTGATGGCAATCGTGGCGTTGTTCGTAAGAAGTGTAACTAGAGAAGCCAACCGTTTGTCGGTGGCGCCCGGCAGGGAAGTAGAAGCCATAAATGTAGCGGTAGCTTACTTGTCCTCGATGGAGTCCACAAGCAGGCTCAGATTGGCCGCGGGCGCGGAGTGGGTGAGCGATCCCGACGAAAGAAAATCAGCGCCGGTTTCCGCGTACGCTCGAACATTTTCTAATGTGATGCCGCCGGAAATCTCCACGATGCATTGCGGCTGCAAGCTACGGGCGATCGCAACGCATTGCTTGGCTTCGGCGGGCGACATGTTGTCCAGCAAGACGGACTCGGCCCCTGCGGCTAGCGCTTCACGGAGTTCGCGTTCGTCACGCACTTCAATCTGGATTGGCAGCACCGTGTCCGTGGCGCGCGCGGGAACTGCTTCTTCATAGGCTGTAAGTGCACTCGGCTTGGCGTGCAAAGCGGCGTATGCATTGGCCTGGTCCAGTGCCGCTTTCACGCCGCCGGCCAGCGCGATATGGTTTTCTTTCAGCAAAATCGCGTCGTACAAGCCGATGCGGTGGTTCGTTCCTCCGCCGGTTTTCACAGCATATTTTTCCAGCAGCCGAAGTCCCGGCGTAGTCTTCCGAGTATCACGAATGCGCGCCCGCGTTCCCGTGATCTTCTCCACGAATTGGTGAACCACGGTGGCGATCCCGCAGAGCCGTCCCAGAAAATTCAGCGAAGCGCGCTCGCCGGTCAAGATCGCTCGCGCTTTTCCGTTCAGAAGCAACAGCACATTTCCCTTGGGAACTCGCGCGCCTTCTTGCACGCGCTGTTCAATTTGCATTTCCGTATCCAGCATCCGGAAAACGCGTTCGGCCATCGGTAATCCGGCGCAAACAACGTCCTCTCGTGCCAGGATGTGCGCCTTCCCGATCGCCTTCGCGGGAATAGTCGCCAAAACGGTGGCATCGCCTGCGCCGACGTCTTCCTCGAGCGCGGTCTGCACCAGCCGCTGCACGTATTCGGAATCCCAGTTCATGGATCTGCCGCGGGACACACTAGCGCGGTTTTCAGCCGCAATTCAACTGAGAAAGGCGTTCGGTCGTCTTGCTAAGTTCGACCCGCTGTTCGGCCAGAGTCGTTTCCAGCCCTTGAATGATCTTTTCCGGCGCGCGACTGCGGAAGGTGTCGTCGGCCAGCTGGCGTTCCTTCGACGCGATATTTTTCGTTAGGCGTTCGTGCTCTTTTTTCAGCCGAGCGCACTCCGCGCCCACGTCCACGGTTTCTGTGTAGATAATCCGCACATCGAAGAGGGAAGTCGAGCGCACTGCACCGTCGGCTTGAGGTAACTTGTCGGCCGAAATGTTGAGTTCGGTCAGCAGCGCCAGGCGTAGGATGCCGTCGAGATTCGCCGTGATGGTCGAACGAACCTTTGCGTCGATGCCAGAAAACTCCGCGGCGACACGTTTTTTTGGATCGAGCTTCATGTCGGCGCGAATCGCGCGCACCGTGGTGACGACTTCCTGCACCAGCGCGAATTCCTTCAGAGCCACGCTGTTCCGCCATTCGGTGCGAGCCTCTGGATAGCGTTCGCGCGCGACAGACTTGGCACCGGCAGGCTGTGGCAATTGGTGCCATAGCTCTTCCGTCAAAAACGGCATTACCGGGTGTAGCAGGCGCAGCGCCGCATCAAACGCGGCGAAAAGGTTTTGCCACGCGACCGTCGCCCGTTCGCGGTTCGCTCCGTTCAGCTCCGGTTTGATCCACTCGATATACCAGTCGCAGAAATCGTTCCAGAAGAACTGGTAAATACTTTGCACTGCTTCGTGGAAGCGATAGGTCTCCAAGGCAGCTTTGACCACTTCCAGAGTGTCAGCCAGTCGCGCAAACAGCCAGGCATCGATTAACGGAACGCTGCCAGCAAATTCATAAGGGGCCTTGTCGCGTACGTCCGGCGCAGCCAGCATCTCTAGTTTCGCGCCATCTTCCTCGAATTTGTCCAGGTTCACGAACAAAAATCGCGCAGCGTTCCAGATCTTATTCGCAAACGACCGCGCGCCCAGCAACCTGTCTTCGGACAGGACAATGTCAGTCCCCGGCGCTGCCATCGAGGTCAGACAGAACCGCATCGCGTCCGTGCCGTATTTTTCGTTTAACGCAACAGGGTCCAGGCCGGTCCCTTTGGACTTGGACATTTTTTCGCCGCCTGCGGTGCGCACCAGCGAATGCAGATACACGGTGTGAAAGGGCACTTTGCCGGTAAAGTGCAGGCCCATCATGATCATCCGCACGACCCAGAAAAATAAAATGTCGTATCCCGTGATGAGCAGCGAAGTCGGATAGTATTTTTTGAAATCCGGCGTTTCGTCCGGCCAGCCCAGCGTGACAAACGGCCACAACTGCGAGCTGAACCAGGTATCCAGCACATCTTCATCCTGCCGCAATTTCTGCGCGCCGCAATTCGCGCATTTCTGCGGAGCTTCCCGCGCCACGATCACTTCGCCGCATTCCGCGCAGTACCACGCCGGAATCCGATGGCCCCACCAAAGCTGCCGCGACAACGTCCAGTCGCGAATGTTGCGCATCCAGTGGAAATATTCTTCGCGCCGATTTTCCGGCACGATCAGGATTTCGCCGCGTTCCACAGCCGCAATCGCGGGCTCCGCCAGCGGCTTCATCTTGCAGAACCATTGCGTCGAAATGCGCGGCTCCACAATCGTCCGGCTCCGCTCGCACAGCCCCACGGAAAGCACGTGGTCCGTAGTCTTCTCCAGCAAGCCTTGCGCTTCCAGGTCTTGCACAATCTTTTTGCGCGCCGCGAACCGGTCCATGCCCGCGTAAGCGCCCGCGTTTGCGTTCATCTTGCCGTCGTCGGTCATCACGTCGATTTCTTGCAAATGATGCCGCCGTCCAGCCTCAAAATCGTTGGGGTCATGCGCCGGCGTAATCTTCACTGCGCCGGTGCCGAATTCGCGGTCCACCATGGTGTCGCCGATAACGGGGATCTCGCGATTCATCAGCGGCAAGATCACGTTCTTTCCGATCAGATGTCGGTAGCGCTGGTCCTCTGGATTCACTGCCACTGCCGTGTCGCCGAGCATCGTCTCCGGGCGAGTTGTCGCCACTACGATAAATTCCGAGCTGGCCGCGACAGGGTAGCGGATGTACCAAAGGTGCCCCGGCCGTTCTTCGTGAACGACCTCTAGGTCGCTCAAAACTGTCAGGCACTCGGGGCACCAGTTCACCAGCCGCGTGTCGCGATAAATCAGTTTCTCCTCATACAGCCGCACGAATACTTCGCGCACCACCCGCGAGTATTCCGGTTGTAGCGTAAATTTCTCCCGCGACCAGTCGCAGCTGTCACCGATCTGTTCCATCTGCTTGGTAATACGGCCGCCGCTTTCCGCCCTCCACTCCCAAACTTTTTTCTCGAATTCTTCGCGACCGAGCTTCCGGTAGTCGATGCCTTGATCGGCAAGCCTCTTCACCACCACGCGCTGCGTCGAAATTCCCGCATGGTCCGTGCCCGGAAGATACAGCGTGTTGAAGCCGCGCATGCGGTGCCAACGCGTCAGGATGTCGATTTCCGTATGATTCAGCATGTGCCCAATGTGCAGCGATCCAGTCACATTGGGCGGAGGAATCACAATGGCAAAAGCAGCTCCAGGCACCTGGGGATCCGCGCGAAACAATTTTTCCTGTACCCAAAATTCCGCCCAGCGTCCTTCAATCTGTTGCGGGTCGTAAGCCTTGGCAATCTCCCGGGCCATGCCTGCTCATTCTCCTGTTGTTATGCGGGTTCCGGCGTGAACTACGTAAACGTCGATGATACGGGCTTAAAAGCAGGGTCGTCAAACGAGCCGCAATTGTGCCGGAAATTAGAGATTGCTTGTAGAGATTTGTTGCGTTTGGAAAAGGAAACTACTTCTTGTTCAATTCGTCTTTGACCAGCGCTTCGACGACCGGCTTCAGGATTTCCCGCGTTACGGCTTGCAGGACTTCGGGGCTCATCTTAGCCAGGACCCTGGCGACCAGTTCGTCGATGTCTGTGGCTACGGGGGCAGTCCCGTTGGATGCAGGTGCGTAGGCCGGTTCTGCTAACGCTTCGTTTGCGACCACTTCCGCTTCATTCGTAGCCGCGTGAATCTTCTCCTGGACTTCCGGAGTCGCCTGAGAGTACAAACTCTCAATCGGAGCAGCTGATTCAATCTCCGGAGCGGTCTCCGCCGGTTGCACGGCCCTCACTTCTTCAATGGCCTCAACCACGTGCTCGTGCGCCGTCGCCATCAAGCCCGAATCCAGAAACGCTTGGGTAACCGACGTCTCTTCCACTACCGCCGCCGGCGCAATCTTCGCGCTGTCCCAAGTGGACGAAAGTTCGCTCGCTCGTTGCAACTCGGCTTCCCACGGACTCAGCGCTCCCGCCATCCACGAATTCAGCGCGGGGGCCGGCTCAAATGGTGCCGCTTCCGGTTCCGTTTCGGCCACCGGCGCAGAATACGCTGCAGCGGAAATCGGCGGAGCGGATGCCGTTTCGAATGCCGGCACGGGTGGTGGTGCAACCTCAATTGGCGCCACAGGAGCCACCGGTTCCGTCACCGCTTGCGGCGCATCGAAAATCGCGTTAATCGCCTTCGACCAATCTTCCGGACCGCGTGCCGCTTCCTCTACAATCTGTGAGGGCTGCGCCTTCGCCAGCTCCGCGGCTTCTTGTTCGCTGATCGCCAGGCTATTCTTCTCAACCGACGGCGCCCACTCTTTGTAAGCCTTCTCGCCGGCAATTCCGGCGAATGCTGCTTCGCGCCAATCGGTCTGGCCTGCCGGAACTTCGTTCGGCAGCTCATCCATAGCGCTCACCCGCCACTCCGCCCCTTTTGATTCGTCTTCCTCGATTTCTTCGTGGGCCTGTTCGGTGGGGTGTCCCCAATCGCGCTCAGGCGCGGCTACCGGCGCTCCCGATGAGGTTGTGAATGCCGCCTCCTCTTCTTGCGCGGGCGAACCGAGCAAGCTGCCAAATGCCAGCGGCTGATCCGCTTTGTCAATGCTTAGAGGAGTCGGGCGCGACGAAAATACCGGCACATTCAGATCAATCTCTGGTTCAGGTACGGCCATCGGCAGGGGC
>Ga0068863_100001468_pt1 | contig 23376 bp, 25 predicted proteins | sample KBSSwiS62_FD_66596 | JGI IMG/M metagenome (GOLD analysis project Ga0068863, IMG submission 66596) | Switchgrass rhizosphere microbial communities from Kellogg Biological Station, Michigan, USA - KBS Switchgrass S6-2 | ecosystem: Host-associated > Plants > Roots > Rhizosphere > Soil ... | reverse complement strand
CGCCTACCACCGCGACACCGCCGAGCACGTCCGCCCGACGATGGCCGGGCTCGCGGCAGGCCAGAACCCGTCCGGCCTGCTGCTGACCTGCGCGGACTCCAGGATTCTGCCCAGCATGATCACCCAGAGCGGGCCCGGCGACCTGTTCACCGTGCAGAACGTCGGCAACCTCGTCTCCGGTACCGGTGCGCTGGCGGCGGTGCAGTACGCCGAGGAGGTCCTGCGGGTGCCGCTGATCGCCGTCTGCGGGCACTCCGGCTGCGGCGCGATGAACGCGATCCTGCGCGAGGAGCGCCCGGCGGGCCCGCTCGACGACTGGCTGCGCGCGGGCGAACCGTCCCTGCGGGCGTGGCTGCAGGGGCACCCGGCGGGCCGCGCGGCCGCCCGGGACGGGTTCGGCCAGGCGGACCGGCTGGCGATGGTGAACGTCGCGCTGCAGCTGGACCGCCTGCGGGACATGGGCGTCGGGGCCGAGCTGATGGGCCTGTTCTACGACCTCAGGTCGGCGAGCGTGCTCGTCTACGACGCCGACGACCGGGTCTTCCACTCACACGAGCGGGCGTTCGCGCAGCTGCCGGCGGCATTGCGGTGACGGGAACACGCGGGGGCAGAGGGGAGTTGTGCGGGGCATGGCAACGGTGGAACTGACGACCGACAACTTCAACGAGGTCGTGACGGGTGGTGGCACCGTCCTCGTCGACTTCTGGGCGTCGTGGTGCGGGCCGTGCCGCCAGTTCGCGCCCGTCTTCGACGACGCGTCGGAGAAGCATGGCGACATCACCTTCGGCAAGGTGGACACGGAGGCCCAGCAGGAGCTGGCCGCCGCGTTCGGGATCTCCTCGATCCCCACGCTGATGGCGGTCCGGGACGGCGTGGTGCTCTACGCGCAGCCCGGTGCCCTCCCGGCCGCGGCCCTGGAGGGCCTCATCGGCCAGGTGCGGGACGTGGACATGGACCAGGTCCGCGCCGAGGTGGCGAAGCAGCAGGCCGAGCAGCAGGGCTGACGCCCGGCCCGGATCTCACGTGGCACTCGGAATGATCACTCGCCGCGAGTGCCACAGGAACGTTCTCGCCAGGGGTGTCGAGTGGCACTCAGAAGGATCATGAGCACGGGGTCGCGGTTGCGCAGCCACTCGGTGTGTCACGGGGGCGGAGCGGGTCGCGAGTGTCACCGCACTGCTGCCATCACCGCGCTCCAGTGACAGCCGGAACGATCACCTACCGCGAGTGTCACCGGAGTGCTGCCCTCACCGCACCCGCGTGTCGAGCGGAGCGCTCGCGTGTCGAGGGGAGCGGTCGCGGGCAGCGGACGTCGCCGGATGCCATGCTGTCGACCATGGATTGGGGCAACCTGCTCAAGCAGGCCGTGGACGTCGGGGTGGCGCTGCTGTCGCAGGCGGACGAGCAGCCCGCCCGGCCCGCGCCGGAGAACCACGGCGGGGTGCGCACCGCACCGACGGCGGACCGCTCCCGGGAGATCGTCTACGCGCCGGAGCCGGACGGCGCCGCGGACCCCGGCGAGATCGTCTGGACCTGGGTGCCGTTCGAGGAGGACGCCTCCCAGGGCAAGGACCGGCCCCTGCTCGTCGTCGGCCGCGGGGGCGGGGACCTGTTGGGGCTCATGCTCTCCAGCCGGCACCGGCGAGACGGCGACCCGGACTGGGTCGGGATCGGCGCGGGGGAGTGGGACCGGGAGGGCCGGGAGTCCTTCATCCGCCTGGACCGGGTCCTGGAGGTCGGGGAGCACGACATCCGCCGCGAGGGCGCGGTGCTGGACAAGCCCCGCTTCGACAAGGTCGCGCACGAGCTCCGCACCCGCTACGGCTGGCACTGACCGCTCAGTTGGGGGCGAAGGTCTCCGCGTAGGTCGCCATGGGGGTGGGGACGGCGCCGAGGGTCGCGAGGAGGCCGCGTTCCCGGGCGAGCAGGAACCGGACTCGGCGGAGCCGCTCCACCGGGTCCCGCTCCTCCAGCAGCGCCTGGCGGTCGGACAGCGGGAGCAGGCAGTCCGCCGAGAGGACGTGGGCCAGCTGCGCCACGTCCACCTCCTTCGCGGGCGCCGCCCAGTCCTCGCTCCGCCACGCCGCGGCGCAGTAGGCCCGGTGCGCGGCCCGGGCGGCGGCGACCAGCATCCGGGTGTCCTCGGCGGCCACGTCCACGACGGCGGTGTCCGGCTCCCACTCGACCTCGCCGCGGAGGTAGGCCTTGGCGCCGTCGTCGACGGAGAGCAGGCGGAAGCGGCGGGCGCCCTCGGTGACGATGTCGTAGCGGCCGTCCGGCAGCCGGCGGACGTCGAGGAGCCGCACCGTGCAGCCGACCGGCGCCAGCGCGGCGACGCCGTGCCGGTCCGGGTCGAAGCCCTCCCGCACGGCCACGACGCCGAACTCCTTGCCCGGCACCGCGCCCGTCACGAGGTCGACGGTGAGCTGGCGGTACCGCGGCTCGAAGATGTGCAGCGGCAGCGACGCACCGGGCAGCGCCACGGTGCCCAGCGGGAAGAGGGGGATGGTCGCCACCACGCCGGTCACGGTACGGCCCTGGCCTCCGCCTCGCCCGCCGACTCCCGCGCGCCGGGCGGGCGCAGCACCGCGGAGGCGTCGGTGACCCGCAGCGCCCGTTCGGTGAACCGGAACACCGCGGCGGGCCGCCCGCCCGACGGCCCCGGTGCCGCGGTCTCCCCGGTCGCCGCCAGCACGCCTCGTCGGGTCAGGACGCGTTGCAGGTTCGTCGCCGAGACGGGATGTCCGAGCGCGGCCACGTAGAGGTCCCGCAGCGCCGAGACGGTGAACTCGCGCGGGGCGAGCGCGAAGCCGAGGTTGGTGTAGGAGAGCTTGGCGCGCAGGCGTTCCCGTGCGTCCTCGACGATCTCGGCGTGGTCGAACGCGGTCTCCGGCAGCCGGTCCACGGGATGCCAGGCGGTGTCGGAGGGGATCTCCGGGTCGGCGTCGGAGGGGACGAGTCCGAGGAACGCCGTGGCGACCAGGCGCAGGCCCGGCACCCGCCGCGGAGCGCTGAACACCCCGAGCTGTTCGACGTGCGCGACCTCCCGGACGTCCACCTTCTCGGCGAGCTGGCGGCGCACCGACTCCTCGACGTCCTCGGTCGCCCCGAGCCGCCCCCCCGGCAGCGCCCAGCGCCCCCGGTCCGGCTCCTTGCCGCGCTGCCACAGCAGCACCTGCAACACGCCCGCGCGCACCTGCAGGACGGCCGCGAGCACCTCGTGACCGGTCGGCACGGCGGGCATGTCCTGATCGTAGGCGCAGGCGCACTGTCCGTGGTCGGCCGCCTGCGACGACGCCGAGGTTACGGACAGGTGTTTTCCAGGTCACGTCGACGGTGCCCCGAGGTGTGCGGCGGTGCTACGATCACCCTGTTTTCGACCACCAGGCGAAAACACCCCGACAGAGGACGAGCCACCATGACCGTGACCGCAGACGTGCAGCAGGGGACGGACGCGCCGTACCCCGGCTGGGCCGACGAGGTGCGTGAGCTCGCGCGACAGCGCGGCGCCGTGCTGCTGGCGCACAACTACCAGCTCCCGGCGATCCAGGACGTCGCCGACTTCGTGGGGGACTCCCTGGCCCTGTCCCGGGTCGCGGCCGAGGTCGAGGCGGACACCATCGTCTTCTGCGGCGTCCACTTCATGGCCGAGACGGCGAAGATCCTCTCGCCCGAGAAGACCGTGCTGATCCCCGACGCGCGGGCGGGCTGCTCGCTCGCCGACTCGATCACCGCCCGGCAGCTGCGGGAGTGGAAGGCCGAGCACCCCGGCGCCGTCGTGGTCAGCTACGTCAACACCACGGCGGCGGTGAAGGCGGAGACCGACATCTGCTGCACGTCGTCGAACGCGGTGGAGGTCGTGGCCTCGATCCCCGCGGAGCGGGAGGTGCTGTTCCTCCCGGACCAGTTCCTCGGCGCGCACGTGCGGCGGACGCTGGGCCGCGAGAACATGCACGTCTGGGCGGGGGAGTGCCACGTCCACGCGGGCATCAACGGTGCGGAGCTGACCCGGCAGGCCGAGTCGCACCCCGGCGCGGACCTCTTCGTCCACCCGGAGTGCGGCTGCGCCACGTCGGCGTTGTACCTGGCCGGGTCGGGCGCGGTCGCCGCGGACAAGGTCAAGATCCTCTCGACCGGCGGCATGATCGACGCGGCCCGCGCCACGAAGGCGAAGCAGGTCCTGGTGGCCACCGAGGTGGGCATGCTGCACCAGCTCCGCCGGGCCGCCCCGGAGATCGACTTCCAGGCGGTCAACGACCGGGCGAGCTGCACCTACATGAAGATGATCACGCCGGAGGCGTTGCTGCGCAGCGTCCGCGAGGGCACGGACGAGGTGCACGTGGACCCCGAGCTCGCCGCGCGCGGGCGCGCCGCAGTCGAGCGGATGATCGCGATCGGCCAACCCGGGGGTGGGGAATGACCTGGGAGACGGGGGCCGACCTGGTCGTCGTCGGGTCGGGCGTCGCGGGGCTCACCGCCGCGCTCGACGCCGCGGAGGCCGGGCTCCGCGTCGTCGTCCTGACCAAGGACGGGGTCGGCGAGGGCAGCACCCGCTGGGCGCAGGGCGGCATCGCGGCCGTCCTCGGGGACATCCCCGGGGACACCGTCGAGGCGCACGTGCAGGACACCCTCGCCGCGGGCGGTGGGCTGAACGACGTGGCCGCGGTCCGGGAGATCATCACGGCCGGACCCGGTGCGGTGCGACGGCTCCAAGCGCGCGGTGCGCTGTTCGACGCGCACGACGGAGCCCTGGACCGCACCCGGGAGGGCGGGCACTCCGCCTACCGGATCGTGCACGCGGGCGGGGACGCGACCGGCGCCGAGGTGGAGCGCGCCCTGGTCGCGGCGGCGAACGGGCTGGCGATCCTGACCGGGCACGTGGCCGTGGACGTCCTGAAGGACGCGTCGGGCCACGTCGCGGCCCTCCAGGTGTTGGACGACGCGGGTCGCCCCGGCCTGCTCCGCACCCCGGCCGTCCTGCTCGCGACCGGCGGCTACGGGCAGCTGTACTCGAGCACCACCAACCCGCCGACCTCCACCGGAGACGGTGTGGCACTGGCCCTGCGCGCCGGTGCGGCCGCCTCGGACCTGGAGTTCGTGCAGTTCCACCCGACCGTGCTCTACACCGGCCCGGCACTCGGCCGCCGCCCGCTGGTCTCCGAGGCCGTGCGCGGCGAGGGCGCGGTGCTGCGGGACCGCAGCGGGTTCCGGTTCATGATCGGGCAGCACCCGCTCGCCGACCTGGCCCCGCGGGACGTCGTGGCCGCGGCGATCACCCGGCGGATGGCCGAGACCGGCGCGGACTGCATGTACCTGGACGCCACGGAGCTGGAGCACTTCGCCCGGCGCTTCCCGACCATCCACGCGTCCTGCCGGGAGGCGGGCATCGACCCGTCCCGGGACCCGATCCCGGTCAACCCCGCCGCGCACTACTCGTGCGGCGGCGTGGTCGCCGGGGTGGACGGGCGCACGGGTGTCCCCGGGCTCTACGCCGCGGGGGAGGTGGCGCGCACCGGGCTGCACGGCGCGAACCGGCTCGCGTCGAACTCGCTGTTGGAGGGCCTGGTCGCGGGTGAGCGGGCGGTCCGGTCCGTGCTCGCGGACCGCTCCCTGCCGCGCGGCGGGCCGCTGGTGGCGCCCGCGCCGGCGATGGGCGTGGCGGACCGGGCGACCGTGCAGCGCGCCATGAGCACCTACGCCGCGATCGGCAGGGACGCGACGGGCCTGGCCACGGCGTCGGACCTCGTGGAGCGGGCCACCCTGCTCGCCACCCCGCTGGACCGGACCGGCGTCGAGGACGCGGCCCTGACCCTGCTCGCGCAGGCCGTGCTGGCGGCGGCGGGCACCCGGCGGGAGAGCCGCGGCTGCCACGTCCGCTCGGACTTCCCCGACCGCGACGACGTCTACCAGCGTGCCTCCCTGCAGATCACCTTGGACGCGGCCGGCCACCCGGCCGTCACCACCGAGGCGGTGGCCGCGTGATCATGGGCGGATCGGGGCCGAAGAAGATCCACTGGGCCCGATCGGGCCATGATCACCGGGAGGTGGGGGCGTGACGGCGCTCGCGGCGGGGGTCGGAGGTGCCACCGAGATCGGGGTGCCCGATCCCGAGGACCTGGCCCGGGTGGTGCGGACGGCCCTCGACGAGGACCTCCGTTACGGGCCCGACGCGACGACGGCCGCGACCGTGCCCGAGGACGCGGTGGCCGTCGGCTCGTTCACCCCGCGCAAGGCCGGGGTGCTCGCGGGCATCCCGGTGGCGAAGGCCGTGCTCGACCTCGTCGTGCCCGGGTACACGCTGGTCAGCGAGCTGCCCGACGGGTCCCGGCTCACTCCGGGGGAGCCCGCGCTCGTCGTCGAGGCACCGGTCCGGGCGCTGCTCACGGCCGAGCGGACCGCGCTGAACCTGCTGTGCCACCTGTCCGGGGTCGCCACCGCGACCGCGCAGTGGGTGGACGCCGTGGCGGGCACGCCCGCGCGCATCCGGGACACCCGCAAGACCCTGCCCGGCCTGCGGCTGCTGGAGAAGTACGCCGTGCGGTGCGGGGGCGGGGTGAACCACCGGCTCGGCCTCGGGGACGCGATCCTGATCAAGGACAACCACGTCGCCGCCGCGGGATCGGTCGTCGCGGCGCTGCAGGCGGCGCGCCGGCACGCCCCGGACCTGCCGTGCGAGGTCGAGGTGGACTCGCTGGAGCAGCTCGACGAGGTGCTCGCCCTGGGCGCCGAGCTCGTGCTGCTGGACAACCTCACTCCGGCCGAGACGGCGGAGGCGGTGCGGCGCAGGGGATCCGCGGCCACGCTGCTGGAGTCCAGCGGCGGGCTCGTGCTCGCGAACGCCCGCGAGTACGCGGAGGCGGGCGTGGACTTCCTCTCCGTCGGCGCCCTGACCCACTCGGTCACGGCCCTGGACCTCGGCCTGGATCTCTAGTGCGGTGACCGTTCGTGGTCACCGCACTGGGGAATCTCGGTGGCGGGCGGGTCCTACCCTCGGAGGACGTGAGTACCGACGACCGGATCCGCCGCGCCCTGGCCAACTGCAGCAAGGGCGAGGCGTCCCGGATGACCCTGCCCACCACGGTCCGCGACCTCGACCTCGACGCGCTGGAGGACGTCGTGGGCTGGCGGGACCCGCGGACGCCGGACCGCGGGGTGCTGCTCGTCCCCGGTGAGCGCCCGGTCGGGATCGTGCTGCGCGCGGCGTCGACCGCGGTGGGGTCCACCGCGATGTGCGCCCTGTGCCGCACCACGCACAGCCCCGGCGGGACGGCGTTGTTCAGCGCCGCCCGCAAGGGCGCCCGCGGACGCGGCGGGGACACCGTGGGCACGTACGTGTGTGCCGACCTGGCCTGCGCCGAGCACGTCCGCGTCGAGCAGGCGACGGCGGCGCTGCGTCCGGCTCCCGGCCTCTCGGTCGACGAGCGCCGCGCGGGCCTGCGGGACCGCGCCGCCGCCTTCGCCGCCGAGGTCCTGGCATGACCGTCCGGGCCCGTCTGCCGAGCTGAACCTCAGGGCGGTTCGGACCATGGTCGAATCGCCCTGAGGTTCAGCTCGGCGTATCTGGCGGGGGCGGCCGCGGCTCCTGAAGGCATGCGAGTTCTCGTCTGTTCCTGGCCGGGGTACGGGCATCTGCTGCCGATGGTGCCGCTGATCCGTGCGGCACAACGGCGCGGGGCCGAGGTCGTGGTGTCCACGGGCGCCGACCTCGGGCCCGTGGCGGAGCGGCTCGGGGTGCGGGTGCACCAGTCCGGGCTGACCCTGGCGGAGTCCTACGCGCGGCTCCCGCCCGGGACCCCCGCGCCGCTCTTCGCCGCCGAGCACTTCTTCGGGGCGGGCGCGGTGGACCGGGGGCGGGACGTGCTGGCCCTGTTCGACCAGTGGCGGCCGGACCTCGTCGTGCACGACACCCTGGAGGCGGGGTCGGCCGCGGCGGCCGAGGTGCACGGTATCCCGCACGTCACGCACGGCTACGGGCCCACGGTCCCCGGGACCCCGGAGTTCGCGCGGGTGCTCGGGGCGGCGGTGGCGGCGGGTGGGCTGCCCGACCCGATGCCCGCGCTGCTCGCGGCGCCCTACCTGGACCCCTGCCCGCCCACCCTGCGCGGACCCGAGCCGATGCCCTGGACGGACCTGCGGCCGATCCGGGCGACGGCGGGGGAGGAGGGCCCGGTCCCGGAGCTGCCGGCGTCCGATCTCGTGTACGTCACGCTGGGCACGGTGACCAACCGCAACGTCGAGGTCTTCCGCGCCGTGCTCGACGGGCTCGCCCGGTTCCCCGTGACCGTGCTCGTCACGACGGGCCCGGACGTCGATCCCGCGATGCTGGGGCCCCTGCCGCCCAACGCCGTCGCCGCACGGTTCGTGCCGCAGGCGGCGGTCCTGCCGCGGTGCTCGCTGGTGGTCTCGCACGCCGGCGCCGGGACGATGCTCGGCGCGCTGTGCCACGGTCTGCCCCAGCTCTGCCTGCCGCAGGGCACGGACCAGCCCGCGAACACCGCGGCGCTCCTGCCCACCGGGGCGGGGCTCGCGCTGGAGAGCCCGACCGCGGACTCCGTGGCCGAGGCCGTGGGGCGGTTGTGGGACGAGCCCGGCTTCCGGGCGGCGGCCGAGCGCCTGCAGGCGGAGATCCTCGCCGCACCGGAGGCGGACGCGGTGCTCGCGGACCTGGTGGGCGCCTACAGCAGGTGACCCCACCATCTGCGCCACCGCCTTCGCCTCGTCGGCGCGGGCGGGGGGTCGGTCACGCGAGCAGCCCTCCTTGCATCGGGGCGGGGAAGCGGACGGTGAACCGAACGTCCCCGAGCAGGGCCTCCAGCCGGTGGGCGGCGGCGTCGACCTGCTGTGCCGCTTCGGATCCGACGTCGGTGAGCAGCTTCACCGCGACCGTCCCGTCCTTGCGCTGCACCCAACCACCGACCACGGCGCCGTCCACCCAGATCGTCGGGCCGCCGTTGCCGTTGCGGTCGAACAGGTGCGGCACGAGCTCCGGGGCCAGGACGTGCTCGCGCTGCTTCCAGCCCATCGTCGTCGGGTCCAGGCCGGGGAGCAGGGCGACCGACGGGACCGGCTCGGGGCTTTCGAGGTCCTCGGGCAGCACGAGGCCCGCGGTGGTCTCCACCGCCCCGACGTCCTGCAGGGCGGCCTTGGTGGTCGCGACGGTCCAGCCCGCCCACCACCTGAGGTCCTCGCGGGTCGCGGGGCCGAAGGCGCGCAGGTAGGCGCGGGCGAGGCCTGCCGCGGCCTCGCGTCTGGGCAGCGGCGCGCCGAGGCCGCCCGGGACCCACGCGTCCGCTGCGGCCCAGCGGTACTGGCCGTTGATCCAGGTGCCGGTGGGGCGGGCGCGCAGGACCTCGCCGTCGAACCCCATGACGAGCAGGACGCGGGAGTGGAGCGCGACCTCGGCGGCCTGGATCGGGACGGGCGTGGCCAGGTGGGGCAGGCGGAGGCCGACCTCGCGGGCGGGCAGTGGTCCCTCCGCGCGGAGCAGGTCGTGGATCTCGATGCGCGCCTTCTCGTACGTGCCCTCCGGGTATCCGCCCGCCGCGAGCTGCTTCGCCAGGTTGCGGTGCTGCACGGCGGCCACGTCGACGGTCGCCGCGTGGTGGGCGAGCCGGGCGTACGCCCGGCCGAACACCCAGAGCGTGCGCCGCATGGCGTGGTGGCGCAGCAGCGTCCGGTCCTCGTACAACGCCTGGTCCACCGCCTCCAGCGCGGGCGTCGCCATCCGGGCGGCGGCGGAGAGGTAGACGCTGACCGGGTCCGAGGAGTGCAGGCACACCAGGTCGTCGACCAGCGTGGACAGGTCGTCGGTGCGGGCCGGCGGGCTCAGCCGGTGCCGGGCGACGAGCCGCGCCCGGCGGTCCTGGGCGGTGATCGACGGGAGCGCCACGGCGGCATTATGCCGCTCGGCCGTGGTCAGGCCGGGTGCGGGACGAGCGGGGTCCGGTCGAGCGAGCGGGTGAGCAGGACGACCGTCAACGCGAGCGCCGCGACCACGACGATGACCGGCGTGAGCAGGCCGACTCCGCCCGCCGCGAGCACGCCACCGCCCAGCGCGGCGCCGACGCTGCTGCCGACGTAGATCATGGACCCGTTGAGCCCCAAGGCGATCGTCGCCGCCGGGCCGCCCGCGGTGAACACCCGGTTCTGCTGGGGGATCACCTGGAACGAGCCGACGAGCCCGAACACGGCCATGGCGGCCAGCGTGGGCACCGGGTCGGGCCGGACCAGCCACAGGACGACCAGGGCCACGATCGACACCGACAGCCCCACGAACTGCACGGGCACCGCCCCGAAGCGGTCCGCGGCCCGCCCGACCAGCCGGTTCCCGATCACGAAGGCCACGCCGAAGACCACCAGCGCGACGAGCACCCGAGACGAGCCCGGCCCGTCCGCCCCGAGCAGCGGCGCGAGGTAGGAGACGAGCGCGAACTGGGGGACCACGAGCAGCGCGGTGAGCACCAGCAGCGCCGCCATCCGGGGAGTGCGGAACAGGCGCAGCCTGTCCCGCAACGCCATCGGCGGCAGCATCACCCGCGGCAGCAGCACGGTGAGCACCGCCGCGACGGCGGCGAGCCCGGCGATCAGCCACAGCGCGGCCCGCCAGCCCAGCGCCTGTCCCGCGAGCACGCCGAAGGGCACCCCGAGGACGCTCGCGACGGCCGGACCCGCTCCGACCACCGCCAACGCGCGGGCCCGACGCTCCGGCGGCGCGAGGACCCCGGCGACGGCGAAGGCGTTGGCCTGGAAGGCCGCCGCGCCCAGCCCGGCGAGGACCCGCCCGGCCAGCACCACGCCGAACGTGGGGCCCAGCGCCTGCGCGACCATGCCGAGCAGGAACACGACCATGCCCGCGCCGAGCACGGTGCGGCGATCCAACCGGCCCGTGACGGTGGCGATGACCGGCGAGCCGATCGCGTAGGCGAGGGCGAACGCCGTGGTCAGCTGGCCCGCCACGGGGATGCCGACGTCCAGGTCCGCCGCCACCTGGGGCAGCAGGCCCGCGAGCACGAACCCGTCCACCCCCAGCACGAACGTGCCGACGGCGAGCAGGCTCAGCCGGGCCGTGAGCCGACTGTTCGACTCCGATCGAAGTGTCACGTGGGGGACGCTACGGGTATGGTTCGAGCGGAGTCAAACCATTTCTCGGGGAGGTCGGCGTGGGACAGCGGCTGCCGGAGCCCGCGCGGTCGGACATCGACCTCACGGCCGTGCTCTCCGCGCTCGCCGACCCGAACCGGCGCGCGCTGCTGGCGCACCTGCACGAGGTCGGCGAGCCGCTGGACTGCGGGACGCTGGACCGCCGCGTGGCCACCGGGCTGAGCGCGCCGACGCTCTCGCACCACTACAAGGTGCTGCGGGAGTCCGGGCTCACCCGGACCTACGCGGAGGGTCGGACGCGGATCATCTCGATCCGGTACGAGGACGTGGAGTCCCGCTTCCCCGGCCTGCTCGCCGCGGTTCTCGGCGTCCCTGTGGACAACTCACCGGTCTGAGACCTCCTTCGTGCGGTCCGGGTCGGGCCGGCACGTACCCTGGGGGCCATGTCCAGCCGGATCCTGAGGCGACTCGACCTGCGCACCGACCCGCTGCCGCGCCCCGCCGTGCTGCGCGGCATGCTGCCGCGCGCGGAGGTGGACGTCGACGCGGCCCTGGAGGCCGTGCGGCCGATCGTCCACGCGGTGCGGGACCGGGGCGTCGAGGGCGCGCTGGAGGCGACCGAGCGGTTCGACAGGGTGCGGCCCGCGTCGGTCCGGGTGCCCGCGGCGGAGCTCGAGAAGGCCCTGGCGAACCTCGATCCCGCTGTGCGGCAGGCGCTGGAGACCTCGATCACCCGGGCCCGGACGGTGCACGAGGAGCAGCGCCGGGCGGACGTCGTCACGCAGGTGGTGGCGGGGGGCACGGTGACCGAGCGGTTCGTGCCGGTCCGCCGGGTCGGGCTGTACGCCCCGGGTGGGCTGGCCGTGTACCCGTCGTCGGTCGTGATGAACGTGGTCCCGGCGCAGGCCGCGGGCGTGGAGTCGCTGGTCGTGGCGAGCCCGCCGCAGGCCGAGTTCGGCGGGCTGCCGCACCCCACGATCCTGGCGGCCGCCGCGCTGCTGGGGGTGGACGAGGTGTGGGCGGTCGGCGGGGCCCAGTGCGTCGCGCTGCTGGCGTACGGCGGCACGGACACCGACGGCGGGGACCTCGAGCCCGTGGACATGGTCACCGGGCCGGGCAACATCTATCTGACCGCGGCGAAGCGCATGCTGCGCGGCCTCATCGGGATCGACGCCGAGGCGGGCACCACCGAGATCGCCATCCTGGCGGACGGCGGGGCGGACCCGGTGCACGTCGCCGCGGACCTGATCTCGCAGGCCGAGCACGATCCGAACGCGGCGTCGGTGCTGGTCACGGACTCGGACGCGCTGGCGGACGCGGTGGACGCCGAGCTGGAGCGCCAGGTCGCGGCCACCAAGCACACCGAGCGGGTGCGCACGGCGCTGGCCGGGCCCCAGTCCGGCACGATCCTGGTGCGGGACACCGGGGAGGGCGTCGCGGTGGTGGACGCGTACGCCGCCGAGCACCTGGAGATCCAGACCGCCGAGGCGCGCTCCGTGGGCGCGCGGGTCCGCAACGCGGGCGCCATCTTCATCGGGCCCTACGCGCCGGTCTCGTTGGGCGACTACTGCGCCGGCTCGAACCACGTGCTGCCCACCGGGGGCTGCGCGCGGCACTCCGGCGGGCTGTCGACCAGCACGTTCCTGCGCGGCGTCCACGTCGTGGAGTACACCGAGGAGGCGCTGCGCGAGGTGGCGGACCAGGTGGTCACCCTCGCCACGGCGGAGGACCTGCCCGCGCACGGGCAGGCCGTCACGGCGAGGTTCCGCCGATGAACAGCGTCCGCCTGGAGGACCTCCCGCTGCGGGAGTCGCTGCGCGGCAGGTCGCCCTACGGCGCGCCGCAGCTGGACGTGCCGGTCCGGCTCAACACCAACGAGAACCCGTACCCGCCGCCGTCCGCGCTCGTCGCGGACGTCGCCGCGGCGTGCGAGGAGGCCGCCCGCGCGCTGCACCGCTACCCGGACCGGGACGCCGTCGCGCTGCGGGCGGACCTCGCGGCCTACCTGACCCGGCAGACCGGTGTGCCGCTGGGCGTCGAGAACCTGTGGGCCGCCAACGGGTCCAACGAGATCCTGCAGCAGGTGCTGCAGGCGTTCGGTGGGCCGGGCCGCACCGCGCTGGGCTTCGTGCCGAGCTACTCGATGCACCCGATCATCAGCTCGGGTACGCAGACGGAGTGGCTGGAGATCCCGCGGCGCGCGGACTTCGCCGTGGACGTGGACGCCGCGCAGCTGCTGCTCAAGGAGCGCGCGCCGGACGTCACGTTCCTGACCAGCCCGAACAACCCCACCGGGCAGTCGCTGGACCCGGCGGACCTGGCGCTGCTGATCGACGCGGCGCCCGGGATGGTCGTGGTGGACGAGGCGTACGCGGAGTTCTCGGCGCACCCGTCGGCCGCCACGCTGCTGGAGTCCCACGGGCACAAGCTGATCGTGTCCCGGACGATGAGCAAGGCGTTCGCGTTCGCGGGCGGGCGGCTCGGGTACCTCGCCGCCGCACCCGCGGTGGTGGACGCGCTGCAGCTCGTCCGGCTGCCGTACCACCTCTCGGTGCTCACCCAGGCCGCCGCGCGGGCCGCCCTGCGGCACGCCGAGGCGACCCTCGGGTCCGTCGCCCTCCTCGCGGCGGAGCGGGACCGGGTCGTGCCCGCGCTGGAGGCGCTCGGGTACGCGTGCGTGCCGAGCGACGCCAACTTCGTGCTCTTCGGCCGCTTCGCGGACGCGCCGCGGGCGTGGAAGGCGTTCCTGGAGCGCGGGGTGCTGATCCGGGACGTCGGGATCGCGGGGCACCTGCGGGTCACGGTCGGGACGCCGGAGGAGAACGACGCGTTCCTGGCCGCCGCAGGCGACGTCGCACAAGGAGAACTGGGATGAGCAGGGTCGGGCGCCTCGAGCGCGTCACCAAGGAGTCCAAGGTCCTCGTCGAGATCGACCTGGACGGGACGGGACAGGTGTCGGTCTCCACCGGCGTCCCGTTCTTCGACCACATGCTGGACGCCTTCGGCAAGCACGGTGCCTTCGACCTCACGGTCCAGGCGGAGGGGGACGTGCACCTGGACGCCCACCACACCGTCGAGGACGTCTCGATCGTGCTGGGGCAGGCGCTGCGGCAGGCGTTGGGGGACAAGAAGGGCATCCGTCGGTTCGGGGACGCCTGGATCCCGATGGACGAGGCGCTGGCCCAGGCGGTCGTGGACGTGTCCGGCCGTCCGTACACGGTGCACACCGGCGAGCCCGAGGTGATGGCCGGCTTCGTGGTCGCTGGGCACTACCCGACGGTGCTGAACCGGCACGTGTTCGAGTCGCTGGCCTTCCACGGCCACCTCGCCCTGCACGTGCGCGTGCTCGACGGGCGGGACCCGCACCACATCACCGAGGCCGAGTTCAAGGCCGTCGCCCGCGCCCTGCGCGCCGCGACCGAGCCGGACACGCGGATCACGGGCATCCCGAGCACCAAGGGCGCGCTGTAGACCCAGGTCCGGTCGGTACGCTGGTCGACGTGTCGCGGATCGTCGTGCTGGACTACGGATCGGGGAACCTCCGCTCGGCTGAGCGCGCGCTGCGTCGGGTCGGGGCGGACGTCACCGTCACCCCGGACTTCGACGCCGCGTGCGAGGCCGACGGGCTGGTCGTCCCCGGCGTCGGTGCGTTCGCGCACTGCATGGAGGGGCTGCACGCCGTGCGGGGGCCGCAGATCATCGGCCGCAGGCTCGCCGGGGGGCGCCCGGTGCTCGGCATCTGCGTCGGGATGCAGGTGATGTTCGAGCGCGGCGTCGAGTTCGGCGTGGCGGCGGACGGGTGCGGGGAGTGGCCCGGCACCGTCGAGCGGATCAAGGCGGACGTGCTGCCGCACATGGGCTGGAACACCGTCCGGGCCGCGCCGGGCTCCACCCTCTTCGCCGGGCTGGACGCGGACACGCGCTTCTACTTCGTGCACTCCTTCGGCGTGCGGCGCTGGGAGCTGGAGGAGTCACCCGCGATCCGCCCGCCGCTGGTCACGTGGGCGCACCACGGCGAGGACTTCGTGGCCGCCGTCGAGAACGGGGCGCTGGCCGCGACCCAGTTCCACCCGGAGAAGTCCGGGGACGCGGGCGCGCAGGTGCTACAGAACTGGCTGCGGGACGTGGTGGGGTGACCGACCCCCGGCCCGCGGCCTCCCGGCCTGCGCGCAGCAAGCCCGGCTCTCGGGCGAAGCGGAAGCCCGCGACCAGGCGGAGGTCGACGACGAGGCGCCCGACCTCCCGCCGTCGGACCTCGACGGCGAGCTCGGCCGGGACCGCGGTGGGCGCCGCCCTCGCGGGAGTGGTCGTCGCGCTGGTGGCGGGGATGCCCTGGTGGGGCTGGGTGATCGTGGCGGTCGTCGTGGTCGCGGCGGGGATCGGGTACCTGGCCGCGAGGACCCGCGCCGCGGCGGCGGGCGAGGAGGCGCAAGGCGAGGAACCACCCGCGGCCCCGTGACGCTTGGGCCGCCGTCGCTGACGGGCGCTGGACCGCCCAACCGTCGGCCGCGGGTCGCGTGGCTCGTGGGGGTCGATCGAGCCGTCCGGGCGCGCGGGGTAGAGGTGATCGCCGGGAACGCGAGGAACGCGCCGCATGCGGGCCCGAACCTCGCGTTCTCCGTGATCATCGCCGGTGGGTAGGCTCGACGGGTGAGTTTCACGCTTCTCCCGGCCGTGGACGTCGCCGACGGGCAGGCCGTGCGCCTGGTCCAGGGCGAGGCAGGCACCGAGACCTCCTACGGTGCGCCGCGCGACGCGGCGCTGCAGTGGCAGCACGACGGCGCCGAGTGGATCCATCTCGTCGACCTCGACGCGGCGTTCGGCAAGGGCTCGAACGCGGAGCTGCTGGCGGCCGTCATCGGCGAGCTGGACGTCAAGGTCGAGCTGTCCGGCGGCATCCGGGACGACGAGTCGCTGGCCCGCGCCCTGGCCACCGGTTGCGCTCGGGTGAACCTGGGCACCGCCGCGCTGGAGAACCCGGCGTGGTGCGCCAAGGTGTGCGCCGAGCACGGCGAGAAGATCGCCGTCGGGCTGGACGTGAAGATCTCCGGCGGTGAGCACCGGCTCGCCGCCCGCGGCTGGACCCAGGACGGCGGCGATCTCTGGGAGACCCTGGCGCGCATGGACCGGGACGGGGTGAGCCGCTACATCGTCACCGACGTCTCGCGGGACGGCACGCTGACCGGCCCGAACGTCGAGCTGCTCACGCGGGTCGCCGCGAAGACCCCCGCGCCGGTCATCGCCTCCGGCGGGATCTCCGAGCTGAAGGACCTCACCGCGCTCGCGGAGACCGGCGTGATCGAGGGCTCGATCGTCGGAAAAGCGCTGTACGCGGGCCGGTTCACGCTGCCCGAGGCGCTCGCGGCGGTGCGGTAGTGGGCGTCGCGGTCCGCGTCATCCCCTGCCTGGACGTGGACGCCGGTCGGGTCGTCAAGGGCGTCAACTTCAAGGAGCTCCGAGACGCCGGGGACCCGGTCGAGATGGCCGCGGTCTACGACGCCGAGGGTGCGGACGAGCTCACGTTCCTCGACGTCACGGCGTCGTCGGGGGAGCGGGAGACGATGATGGACGTGGTCCGCCGAACGGCGGAGCAGGTCTTCATCCCGCTGACCGTCGGGGGTGGCATCCGCACGCCGGACGACGTCGACCGGATGCTGCGCGCGGGCGCGGACAAGGTGTCGGTCAACACCGCGGCGATCGCGCGGCCGGAGCTGCTGGGCGAGATGGCCCGGCGGTTCGGCTCGCAGTGCATCGTCCTGTCGGTGGACGCGCGCCGCGTGCCTCAGGACGGCACAGCCGGGCCGCCGACGCCGTCGACCTTCGAGGTCACGACGCACGGCGGACGGACGGGCACCGGGATCGACGCCGTCGAGTGGGCCGCGCGCGGCCAGGAGCTGGGTGTGGGGGAGATCCTGCTCAACTCGATGGACGCCGACGGCACCCGCGCGGGCTTCGACCTCGAGCTGATCGAGAAGGTGCGCCGGGTGGTGGACGTGCCGGTGATCGCGTCGGGCGGGGCGGGGGCGCTGGAGCACTTCCCGCCCGCGATCCGCGCCGGGGCGGACGCGGTGCTCGCGGCGAGTGTGTTCCACTTCGGACAGCTGCGGATCGGTGAGGTCAAGGACGTGCTGCGCGCGGACCACGTGGAGGTCAGGTGAACAGGGTGCTGGAGTCCGCACTGGACCCGGCGATCGCCGAGCGGCTCAAGCGGAACGCGGACGGGCTGGTCTGCGCGGTGGTGCAGGACGCCACGTCGAAGGACGTCCTGATGGTCGCCTGGATGGACGACGAGGCGCTGCACCGCACGCTCACCACCCGCAAGGGCACGTACTGGTCGCGGAGCCGACAGGACTACTGGGTCAAGGGCGAGCGGTCCGGGCACAGCCAGCAGGTCCGCGAGGTGCGCCTCGACTGCGACGGCGACACGATCCTGCTGTTCGTCGACCAGGAGGGCGGCGCCTGCCACACCGGCGACCGCACCTGCTTCGACGCCGACCGCCTCCTCTGAGCGGCCCCCGCGCGCCAGAAGCCCATTATGGATCCTTAACGGGTTCTCGCCCAGGCCTGAATCCCATTACGGTTCCATAATGGGCTCTCGCGCCGCGCCGGTTCCCATTACGGTTCCATAATGCGTTCGGGGTGACGGCGGTCAGGCGGACATGATCCAGCGGATTCCTCGGGTGACCGCTTCGCCCGCGCACCGGACGACCGTCGCTTCGGCGACCGGGAGGTACGGCAGGCGTAGCGGGGTGCGGGCCCAGCGGGGGAGCAGGCCCACCGACGCGGCCGCGAGCAGGGCGTAGGGGGCGCGGGCCGGGAGGGCGAGCGGGGGGTTGAGCAGCAGGAACCTCGCCGCCGAACGCGCCTCCGGGGTGCCCCTCAGCTCGGGGCGGAACCGCTCGATCCGCTCGGCCAGGGCGGCTTGGGTCTCCGGTGGGTCGAGGACCCCGAGCTCCCGGGCGACTCGGGCGGTGTCGGCGACGTAGCCGTCCCGTTCGGCGGCGGACAGCGGCGCGGAGCCGTAGCGCTGGTGCGCCCGCAGGAAGCTGTCGATCTCCGCGACGTGTACCCACTCCAGCAGGTGCGGGTCCCCCGCGGAGTACTCCCGCCCGTCCGGCGCCGTGCCGCGCACCCTCCCGTGGACGGCCTTGATCCGCTCGATGGTCTCGCGGGCGAGCTCGTCCGGCCCGAAGGTCGTCGCGGCGATGAAGTAGGAGGTCCGGGCCAGCCGCCCCCACGGGTCGCCGCGGTAGCCGGAGTGCCCGGCGACCCCCGCCATCGCGAGCGGGTGCAGCGACTGGAGCAGCAGCGCCCGCAGCCCGCCCACGAACATCGACGCGTCCCCGTGCACCCGTCGGATCGGGCGGTCCGCGGCGAACCAGCGCGGGCCGGCCGCGGCGTGGATCCGTTCGCGGCGCGAGGGGCCCTCGTCCCCCGCGACCTTCTGGAAGACGTCCGCGCCGAGCCGCGTGCGCAGCGCCGCGACCCTCTCCGTCATCACCACCCTGCCATGATGCGCGGAGGTCCCGCACCCGGCCACCCGGCTCCCCGCCGGGATCGAGCTACGGAAGCGGGGCGGTGAGGTACCGCTGCACGCTCGGCCCGACCGCGGCGACGATCGGCCCGTGGTCCGCGGACGCCAGCGGCTCCAGCTCGACGACGTACCGCACCAGCCCGACGCCGATCACCTGTGCGGCGACCAGCGCCATCCGCTCCTCGTGCCGGTCCGGGGACACCGACCGCACGACCGGGCCCAGCACCACCGCGGACACGAACTCGCGGAGCATCCGGGCGGCCTGCGGGTGCCCCGCGACGCTCCGCAGCAGGGTCAGCAGCGGGCCGCCCGCCGCCGCGTCCCACACCCGGAGGAACCCGGCCACCAGCCGTTCGCCGACCTGTTCCGGGTCGCCCGCCAGGACCGCGGCGACGACCGCCGCGGGGTCCGCCGGCACCTCCAGCGACGCCGAGAACAGCGCCTCCTTGCCGCCGAACCAGTGGTTCACCATGGCCGCGTCCACGCCCGCGCGCTCGGCGATCCGGCGGACCGTGGCGCCGTCGTATCCGCGCTCGGCGAACTCGAGCCGGGCGGCGGCGAGCAATGCGGCCCGGGTGTCCTCGCCCGAGGTCCGTCGCCCCCGCCGGCGGGGCTCGGTGTTCGCCGGTGCCGACAGTTCGCGCGCGGGCTCCCTCACCCACCCATCTTCACCCGCCGGCGACGAAGCGGGAGAATGGGTCCATGACCACCACCGCACCCACCCGGCCGACGGCTTTGGGGGCGGTCTCCCCGACCCGCGAGGAGTTCCGCGCCCTCGCCGAGAACCACCGGGTCATCCCGGTCACCCGCCGGCTGCTGGCCGACGACGAGACCCCGGTCGGGGTGTACCGCAAGCTGGCCGCAGGGAGGACGGGCACGTTCCTGTTCGAGTCCGCGGAGAACGGGCGGTCCTGGTCGCGCTGGTCCTTCGTCGGCGCCCGCTCGGCCGCGACCCTGACGACCGTGCACGGCGAGATCCACTGGACCGGCGAGGTCCCCGAGCAGCTGCCGCGGTCGGGGGACGTCCTGGCCGCCGTCCGGGAGATCGTCGAGGAGCTGCGCAGCGAGCCGCTGCCCGGCATGCCCCCGCTCACCGGCGGGCTCGTCGGGTACCTGGGGTACGACGTGGTCCGGCGGATCGAGCGGATCGGCTCCGCGGAGAACCCGCCCGTGGACGACCTGGGGCTCCCCGAGCTCGTCCTGCTGCTGGCCACCGACCTGGCCGCCGTGGACCACCACGAGGGCACGATCACGCTGATCGCCAACGCCATCAACTGGGACAACACCGACGCCCGGGTGGACGAGGCGTACGACGACGCCGTCGCCCGGCTGGACCGGATGACCGGCGAGCTGGGTGCCCCCTCGCCGTCGAGCGTGGCGGTGTTCAGCGCCGCGAACCCGGACTTCGAGCGCAGGCGCACGCAGGCCGAGCACCGGGCCGCCGTGGAGGTGGCGAAGGAGCAGATCCGCGCGGGCGAGTGCTTCCAGATCGTGGTGTCGCAGCGGTTCGAGATGGACTGCCCGGCGGACCCGCTGGACGTGTACCGGGTGCTGCGCACCACCAACCCGAGCCCGTACATGTACCTGCTCAACCTGGCGGACGTCGCGTCGGATCCCGCCCGGTCCCGCCCGTTCAGCATCGTCGGATCGAGCCCGGAGGCGCTGGTCACCGTCGTGGACGGGCAGGCGACCACGCACCCGATCGCCGGGACCCGCTGGCGGGGCGCCACGGACGAGGAGGACGAGCTGCTGGAGAAGGACCTCCGGCACGACGAGAAGGAGCGCGCCGAGCACGTGATGCTCGTCGACCTCGGGCGCAACGACCTGGGCCGGGTCTGCGAGCCGGGCACGGTGAAGGTCCGGAACTTCTTCTCCGTGGAGCGCTACAGCCACGTCATGCACCTGGTCTCGACGGTCACCGGGACGCTGCGGGCGGACCGCAACGCCGTGGACGCGGTGCTGTCCTGCTTCCCCGCGGGCACCCTGTCCGGCGCGCCGAAGGTCCGCGCCATGCAGGTGATCGACGAGCTGGAGCCCACCCGGCGCGGCCTCTACGGCGGGATCGTCGGGTACCTGGACTTCGCCGGGAACGCGGACACCGCCATCGCGATCCGCACCGCGCTCGTCCGGGACGGGCGGGCGTACGTGCAGGCGGGCGGCGGGATCGTGGCGGACTCGGACCCGGTGGCCGAGGACACGGAGTGCCTGAACAAGGCCCGCGCCGTGCTGTCGGCGGTCGCCACCGCGGCCACGTTGAGCCGGCCGTGAGCCGGGGGCGCTTCCTCGCCGTCGTCGCGCTGCTGCTGGTGCTCGGCGCCGCCGGGCTGTGGGGGAGCAGCAGGCTCACCTGGGCGTCCACCGAGGTCGCGGTCAGCGGGCACGGCCAGGTCGGGACCGTGCCGCTGAGTGTGACGGGCGAGCAGGTGGAGCCGGTGCTCGTCGGGCTCGCGGTGATCGCCGTGGCCGGGGTGGCTGCGGCGGTCGCGCTGAGCGGGCTCGCGCGCCGGATCCTCGGCGTGATCCTGTCCGCGGCCGGCGTGGGCGGGCTGGTCACCGCGGGGCTCGGCTGGGTGCACCCGCCGAGTGCGGCGGAGCTGCCGGGGCTGCTCGGCAGTGCCGCGGGCGGGGCGGCGGCGGTCCCCGACGCCGTCGTCACGACGACGGCCGCGCCCCTGCTCGCGATCGCCGGTGGGTTGGTCGTGGCCGCGGGGGGTGTGGTGCTCGCGGTAGGGGAGAAGCGGTTGCCCCGCATGGGCGCCAGGTACTCCGCGCCCGGCGCCGCCCGCCCCGTCGATCGCGAGCGGGCGGCGTGGGACGAGCTGAACGCGGGCGTGGACCCCACGACCGACGGCGCCTTCTCCGGCCCTGACGCCGGCCGCCCGAACAGTGCTGATTAGCATGCGACGGACGCCTGGTAGGCCCGAACCGGAAGGGGAGTGCGCCCCGTGGGCGAGATGGTGAGCGCGACATGGTGAGCGTCCTCGACTCCATCGTGGACGGTGTGCGGGAGGACCTCGCCGTTCGCGAGGCCGCGGTCGGCTTCGCGGAGATCAAGAAGCGCGCGGCCGCGGCGCCGCCGCCGAAGGACGTCATGGCGGCGCTGAACGAGCCGGGCGTCGGGGTGATCGCGGAGGTCAAGCGGCGCAGCCCGTCGAAGGGCGCGCTGGCCACGATCCCCGACCCCGCCGTGCTGGCCGCCTCGTACGCCGAGAACGGCGCGCGGGTGATCTCCGTGCTCACCGAGCAGCGCCGGTTCGGCGGCTCGCTGGACGATCTCGCGGCCGTCCGCGCCGCCGTGGACGTGTGCGTGCTGCGCAAGGACTTCGTCGTCACGCCCTACCAGGTGCACGAGGCCCGCGCGTACGGCGCGGACCTGGTGCTGCTGATCGTCGCCGCGCTGGAGCAGCCGGTCCTGGAGTCGCTGCTGGACCGGGTGGAGTCCCTCGGCATGACCGCGCTGGTCGAGGTGCACGACGAGGAGGAGGCGGACCGCGCGCTGGAGGCCGGGGCCAAGGTCGTCGGCGTCAACGCGCGGAACCTGCACACCCTCGAGGTGGACCGCGGCGTGTTCGGTCGGCTGGCCCCCGGCCTGCCGACCGACGTGCTGCGGGTCGCCGAGTCCGGCGTCCGCGGGCCGGGTGACCTGCTCACCTACGCCGGCTGGGGCGCGGACGCGGTGCTCGTCGGCGAGGGGCTGGTGACCAGCGGGGACCCCGGCGCGGCCGTGCGGGCCCTGGTGGCTGCAGGCTTCCATCCGTCGTGTTCCAGAATGGTGCGGTGACGGTACGGGCATCGCAAGGCATCGAGACCCCGTCCGGCCATGAGCCGGACGCGAGAGGCCACTTCGGGAGGTTCGGTGGCCGATGGGTGCCCGAGGCCCTGATCGCCGCGCTGGACGAGCTGGAGTCGGCCTACGAGAAGGCCCGGCACGATCCGGAGTTCCTCGCCGAGCTGGACCGGCTGCACCGTGACTACACCGGGCGGCCGAGCCCGCTGACGGACGTGCCCAAGCTGTCGCAGCACGCGGGCGGCGCGCGGATCCTGCTCAAGCGCGAGGACCTCAACCACACCGGCTCGCACAAGATCAACAACGTGCTGGGCCAGGCGCTGCTCACCAAGCGGATGGGCAAGAGGCGGGTCATCGCCGAGACCGGCGCGGGCCAGCACGGCGTCGCGACGGCCACGGCCTGCGCGCTGCTGGACCTCGAGTGCGTGGTCTACATGGGCGAGGTCGACACCCGCCGCCAGGCGCTCAACGTGGCCCGGATGCGGTTGCTCGGCGCGACGGTGATCCCGGTGAAGACGGGCTCCCGCACGTTGAAGGACGCGATCAACGAGGCGCTCCGGGACTGGGTCACCAACGTCGCGGACACCCACTACCTGCTCGGCACGGTCGCGGGCCCGCACCCGTTCCCGCAGCTCGTCCGCGACTTCCACCGGGTCATCGGCCTGGAGGCTCGTGAGCAGGTGCTGGCCAGGACCGGCCGGCTGCCCACCGCGATCGCCGCCTGTGTGGGCGGTGGGTCGAACGCGATCGGCATCTTCCACGCCTTCCTCGACGACCCCGGCGTCCGGCTGGTCGGGTTCGAGCCGGGGGGCGACGGCGTCGAGACCGGGCGGCACGGGGCGACCCTGTCCGAGGGCACCCCGGGCGCGCTGCACGGGGCCTTCTCCTATCTGCTGCAGGACGCCGACGGGCAGACCGCCGAGTCCTACTCGATCTCCGCGGGCCTGGACTACCC
>Ga0068863_100001465_pt1 | contig 23413 bp, 20 predicted proteins | sample KBSSwiS62_FD_66596 | JGI IMG/M metagenome (GOLD analysis project Ga0068863, IMG submission 66596) | Switchgrass rhizosphere microbial communities from Kellogg Biological Station, Michigan, USA - KBS Switchgrass S6-2 | ecosystem: Host-associated > Plants > Roots > Rhizosphere > Soil ... | reverse complement strand
TGCCCTTCTGGACCTCCGCCATGGCGAACTGCTCGACCTGCTGCAGATAGCGCTCCATGTACTGCAAGCTCGATCCTTCCGGCGCGGTGAGCATGATCACCACGCGCTGGCGGTCTTCGGACGGCGCGTACTCCGACGGGAGCATGCGGAACAGGATGACCGCCAGAACGATGGCGACTGCGCCGGCGCCGAGGATCAGCCCCGGTGCATGCAGGCCGCCACGCAGCGACTTCTCATACGCCGCCGACAACCAACGGAAGAACCGGTCGACGGCATGCGCGACACGGCCACGGACGATGCCGTGGCCGAAAATCTTCGAGCTCATCATCGGCACGAGCGTCAGCGACACCAGTGCGGAGAAACCGATAGCCGAGGCAATCGTGATACCGAACTCGCCGAACAGCCGGCCGATGTTGCCGGGGATGAACGAGATCGGCAGGAACACTGCGATCAGCACCAGCGTGGTCGCGACGACCGCGAAACCGATCTCGCGGCTGCCGTCGACGGCGGCGAGCAGCGGCGGCTGGCCGAGCTCGATCCGGCGCACGATGTTCTCCAGCACCACGATGGCGTCGTCGACGACCAGGCCGATCGCGAGCACTGCGCCGAGCAGCGTCAGCACGTTGATGGAGAAGCCGGCGATCACCATCACGATGCTCGCCGAAATGATCGAGACCGGAATCGTCACCGCCGGGATCAACGTCGCGCGCACCGTGCCGAGGAACAGGTAGATGACGATCAGCACCAGCACCAGCGCGATGACGAGTGCGTGTATCACCTCGTTGATCGACCCGCTGACGAACACGGTGTCGTCGATGTTGATGCCCATCTTGATGTCGGCCGGCAGCGAGTCCTTGACCAGCGCCATCTCGGCCTTCACGCCTTTCGCGACATCGAGCACGTTGGCGGTCGACTGCGGAATGATGCCCATGCTCAGCGACGGCTTGCCGTCGGAGCGCGCGACGTTGCGCAGATCCTCGGCCGCGAGCTCGACGTCTGCGACTTCGCCAAGCCGCACCATATAGCCGCCCTCGCCCCGGCCAACGACGAGCTGCCGAAAATCGCTCGGCGTGTACAGCCCGGTGTCGGTGTGCAGCGTGAACTCGCGCTGGGTCGACTCGATGCGACCTGCGGGCAGCTCGACGTTCTCGGCGCGCAGCGCGTCCTCGACGTCCTGCACCGTGAGCTTGCGCGCCGCCAGCGCCTGGCGATCGAGCCAGACGCGCATTGCAAACTGACGCTCGCCACTGATACGGATTTGCGCGACGCCTTCGACCACTGAGAAGCGATCGACCAGGTAGCGCCGTGCGTAATCGGTGAGCTGCAGCTGCGAGCGGCGATCGCTCTCGACGTTCAGCCACATGATGGGCTCGGAAGTCGTATCGACCTTCGCCACCTCGGGCGGCTCGGCTTCCTCCGGCAGATTGCTGAGCACACGCGCGACGCGATCGCGCACGTCGTTCGCGGCGGACTCGATGTCGCGGCTCAGGGCGAACTCGATCGTGATGCGCGAGCGCTCGTCCTGGCTGCTCGAGCGCAAAGTGTCGACGCCTTCGAGGCCGGCGATCTGGTTCTCGATGACCTGCGTGATTTTCGTTTCGACGACGGACGCGGAGGCGCCGCGATACACGGTGTCGATGCTGACGATCGGCGGCTGGACGTTGGGAGTTTCGCGCACCGACAGGCGGCTCGCGCACATCAGGCCGATGATCGTGAGCAGCAGGCTCAGGACCATCGCGAAAACGGGACGGCGGACGGAGACGTCGGAGAGAATCATGTTTCGGCGTTGGCGTGACCGCCGGTGTCGAGCGACTCACCCCCCTGCACCTTCACCTGCACGCCGTCGCGCAGGTTCAAGGTGCCATCGACGACGACGCCGTCCTCGGCGGACAAGCCTTCCAGCACTTCGACTTCGCCGGGCCGGCGGCGGCCGATCTTGACCTCGCGCTTGTGCGCTTTGCCGTCGGCCACGACGTATACGAAGTGCTGCTCGTTCTCCGGCACGATCGCCTGCTCCGGCAGCATCAGCGCCTGTCCTTCCGGCCGCACCAGCTTCACCGTCATGAACATGCCGGGCCGCAGCCGACCGTCGCGATTGTCGATAAGCGCGCGCACCGCGACCGAGCGCGTCGTCGGATCGACACGCGTGTCGACACTCGACACACGACCTGTGAACGTCGCATCGGAATAAACAGTGCTGCGCGCGTTGACGGTCAGCCCCGGCTGCAGCGTCGCCAGGAAAACTTCGGGAACGGCGAAATCCAGTTTGACGATGCTGAGATCGTCGAGCGTCGTGATGACCGCGCCGGGATTCACCAGGCCGCCGAGACTTACGTTGCGCAGACCGACCCGTCCGTTGAACGGCGCGGTGATGACGCGATCATGCAGACGCGAGCGTGCGGCTTCGACCTTGGCTTCGTTGGCGAGCAGCGTCGCCCGCAATTGCTCGAGCTGTGCTTCCGACAGCGCTTTCGTCTGGAACAGCTCCTGGCTGCGCTTGTACTGACTGCGACTGTCGCTCGCGGCAGCTTCGGCCGCAGCCAGATCCGCACGGGCCTCGGTGTTGTCGAGCTCGATGAGGACATCGCCCTTGCGGACCTGTTGTCCTTCGTTGAAATGAATCGCGGCGACGCGGTCCGCCACCTTCGCCTGGATGTTCACGAACTCGTTGGCGCGCAGCGTGCCGAGCGCTTCGACTTCGTACGCGAATTCCTTCTTCGCCGGGTGCGTGGTGATGACCGCGACGGAGCGGCCAGCTGTGGCGTTCGGTCCGCCCGCAGCCGGTGCGGACGATTTGCCGCCCGCAAACAGGTACCACGCGCCGCCAATGAGTAAGAGCGCGGCGAGCGCCACGATAGCGAGGCCGTTGCGAGTCACGTATTCGGTCAGCCTTCCGCCGGCGGCCGGCGGATCCGGAAGTAAACGAAAGGAAAAGTATCTCACTACCGCGTTGCCAAACGTTGGAGGACGGGGCATCAGAGCGGCGTTCGCCCGCGAAGTTTCGTGCGGGGCGCCGGCAAGCCGGTCCGAGGCTGGAGCGGCTGCCGGGTACAGTACCCGGCGAGAGGGTCGCCGGGCTGTAAAGAATCGTTGAGAGTGAAGGGGTTAGCTGGGCTCGGCGTCCGAAGCGTCGCTAATTCCCTCGAACAGAGCCGTCGTCAGATAACGCTCACCCGTATCCGGCAGCATCGCCAGAATTACCGAGTCCTTCGGTGCCTTCTGCGCCACCTTCAGGGCTGCCGCAAAGGTGCCGCCCGAGGAGATGCCGCAGAAGATGCCTTCCTTCGCTGCGAGCGCGCGCGAGGTCTGGATCGCCTCGTCGTCGGTGACGGGGACGATCTCGTGTGCCACCGAGCGGTCGAGCACGGCCGGAACGAAGTCCGGCGTCCAGCCCTGAATCTTGTGCGGCTTCCACTCCGCGCCGCCGAGCATCGAGGCGCCAGCCGGCTCGGTCACGATGACGCGAGTCTCGGGACGCGCCTTCCTGATCATGTCGCCCGCACCCGTAAGTGTGCCGCCCGTGCCCCAGCCGGTCACCCAGAAGTCGAGCCGCTTGCCCGCGAAATCGCGCAGGATTTCCGGCCCGGTCGTGTTGCGGTGATATTCCGGATTGGCCTGGTTCTCGAACTGGCGCGCCAGGAACCAGCCATGCTTCTTCGCCAGTTCTTCGGCCTTGCGCACCATGCCGGAGCCACGCTCCGCGGCAGGCGTGAGGATCACCTTCGCGCCGAGCATGCGCATGATCTTGCGGCGCTCGACCGAGAAGCTCTCCGCCATGATCGCCACGAACGGATAGCCCTTCGCCGCGCACACCATCGCGAGCGCGATGCCGGTGTTGCCGGAGGTGGCCTCGACGACAGTCTGGCCGCGCTCGAGCGTGCCGCGCCGTTCGGCGTCTTCGATGATCGCGATCGCGAGGCGGTCCTTCACCGACGAGAGCGGATTGAAGAACTCGCACTTAACGTACATCTGCACGTGCGCCGGCGCGAGGCGGTTGATCTTGACGACGGGCGTGCGGCCGATCGTCGAAAGAATGCTGTCGTGGATCATGACGAGTGTCCGGTGGGAAGGATTGCGAAGGCTGGCGAGAGTGCGCGTTGCGCTGCGAGGCCGTCAACTGCCCTTTCGCGCCCGGATTGCGGATCCGGACGGCCGGCACGCAATCGCGGACTGATGGCTTGTTGCACTGCCAAATGCGCGTCGCTACAGTAGCCCGGCGGCACCTATGAGCGAACAACGACTCATCAAGAAGTACGCGAACCGTCGGCTGTACGACGCGTCGCAGAGCCGTCACATCACGCTCGATGACATTCGCACTCTCGTGGTCGCGGGCGTGCGCGTGAAGGTCATCGAGGACAAGACCAACGAGGACATCACGCGCGCGATCCTGCTGCAGGTGATCGCCGATCAGGAACAATTCGGTGCGCCGATTCTTTCTACGCCGCTGCTCGAAGCGCTGATCCGCTTCTACGGCAATTCGCTGCAGAGTTTTCTGAGCGCGCACCTGGAGAAGAGCGTCGAGTCCTTCATGAGCCAGCGGCAGAAAGAAGCGGATAGCGGATAGCGGCGCGATGCGGATCTGCTTCGTCGCCTCCGAGGTCGCGCCGCTCGCGAAGACCGGCGGGCTCGCCGATGTCGCGGGCGCATTGCCGCGTCACCTGCACGAGCAGCGGCACGACATCCGCGTGTTCATGCCGTTCTATTCGAGTATCGGCACCGCGGCATTGCAGATGGTTCCCGTCGATGGCGCGCAGAACGTCGAGCTGCGGCTCGGCGCTCATCTTTATCGCTACTCGTTGCTCGCGACGCAGCTGCCCGGCTCGAGCGTGCCGCTGTATCTCGTGCACTGCCCGGCCGTGTTCGACCGGCCGACGATCTACACGATCGGTTCCGACGAGCACCTGCGTTTCCTGGTCCTGCAGCGTGCGGCGCTCGATGGCTGTCAGCGCATGACGTTCGCGCCGCAGATCGTTCATTGCAACGACTGGCACACGGCGCTGATCCCGATGCTGCTCAAGACGGTGTACGCGTGGGACACGATGTTTCGTCCGACGCGCACGGTCATGTCGATCCACAACATCGGCTACCAGGGCTGGTTCGATGCATCGACCACCTACGACGTCGGCGGCAACATCTGGGATCTGCTGGCACCCGAAACTCGCGCGGGCGGCGGCTTCAACTGGCTGCGCGAAGGTGTGCGCAATGCCGACGCAGTCACGACGGTGAGTCCGACGTACGCGGCGGAAATCGCCACGCCGCTCGGCGGGCACGGCCTCGACGTCGTGCTGCGCGCTCGACGCGACGGGGTCGTCGGCATTCTCAACGGCGTCGATTACACCGAGTGGAACCCCGCGACGGATCGCTATCTCAAGCACCGCTATTCGTTGCAGGACGCCTCGGGCAAGACGCAGGGCAAGCGCGCGTTCCTCGACTGGTTGAACTTGCCGGCCGACGCGAACGCACCGCTACTCGGAATGGTGACGCGCCTGACCGTGCAGAAGGGCATCGACCTGCTGTTCGACGTGCTGCCGGAAATCATCGCGACGCGCGATCTGTCCTGCGTCGTGCTCGGCAGCGGCGAAGATCGCTACGAGAGTTTCTTCACGAGCCTGCAGCAGCGCTTCCCGGATCGCGTGGTCTTCCATCGCGGCTACAGTGAAGAGCTCGCGCACTTGATCGAAGCTGCGAGCGACATGTTCCTGATGCCGTCGCTGTACGAGCCGTGCGGGCTGAATCAGATGTACAGCTTGAAGTACGGCTCGGTGCCGATCGTCCGCCGGACCGGCGGCCTCGCCGACTCGGTGCAGCACTGGGATGCCGCGACCCGGCGCGGCACGGGCATCGTCTTCAACGATTTCGATGCGACGGCGGTGCGCTGGGCGCTGCACACCGCGCTCGACCTGATCAAGGATCGGGACGCCTGGCTGCAGATGATGCGCAACGGAATGGCGCAGGACTTCTCGTGGGAGCGGCAGAGTCGCGAGTACGTGCAGCTCTACCAGCAGCTCATTTCTTGACCTTGAAAGCGGCCGAGCCGGTCTCCTGGAACGGAATCGACTTCATCCCCGAGATACTGGTCAGCAGCTTGCCCTCGAACACGTACTGCACCTGATCGCGGCCGTTCAGCCGCGAAACCAGCCGCCCCGTACTGCTGACGAAGTGAGTCGTCACGATCATGTCGAAGTCGGCATCGCCTTTCGCCGGCACGGTGAACGGCTTGTTGCTGAGGCCTTCGGCGAAGCCGTCACCCTCGAGGAACAGCTTGTAGTCGACGCCCGTGATCGGCAGCTCCTGATCGTTCGGGTTCTCCACGCTCAAGCGGACCATGAACTGCTGATTGAAGATGTCCGGAGAGGTCATGGCCACTTGCACGAGCGCCAGCTTCGGCACTGCGAGCTTCGGCGTGCTGCTGCATGCGGTCAGGCACAACGCGAGCGCACACACCACGACGCCGATCAATCGCTTCATCACGCTCTCCCTCGGCGCCCTGCTAATCGACCTGGGCGCTCTTGGCGGGAGAGTCTATCCCTTCTTGAGCAGGCGCGCGGCCATATCCCGGGTCACGAGCGCGACTCCGCCCTCGCTCATATAAAAGCGCCGCGCGTCCTCTTGCGGATCGACGCCGATGTGCGTGCCCGGCGGCACCGCTGCGCCGGTATCGACGATCGCACGCTTGATGACGCTGCCGGCGCCGATGCGCACGTCCGGGAAAATCACCGCGCGCTCCAGATAGCTGCGCTCCTCGATGTGCACGTTCGAGAACAGCAGGCTCTGATTGACGTGCGCGCCGGAGATGATGCAACCGCCGGACACCATCGAGTTCACCGCCATGCCGCGCCGGCCGTCCTCGTCGAGCACGAACTTCGCCGGCGGGTACTGGCGCTGGTAGGTCCAGATCGGCCAGTCCTCGTCGTAGATGTTGAGCTCGGGATTGACGTGCACCAGCTCCATGTTCGCTTCGTAGAAAGCGTCGACCGTGCCGACGTCGCGCCAGTAGTGCTGGACGCGCGTATTGGTATCCGTGAACGGATAAGCGAACACCTTCAGCGAGCCGAGCGCGTGCGGAATGATGTTGCGGCCGAAATCGTGATTCGTATCGGGACGCTTGGCGTCTTCCTCCAGCAAGCGGTACAGCAGGTTCGCCTTGAACACGTAGATGCCCATCGAGCCGAGCGCGAACTGCTCGCGGCCGGGGATGCCCTCGGGCTCCTTCGGCTTCTCCGAGAACTTGGTGATGCGATAGTCGGCATCGACGCTCATCACGCCGAAGGCGCTCGCCTGCTCCCGCGGCACCTCGACGACGCCGACGGTGATGTCGGCGCGCTTCTCGACGTGCGAGGCGAGCATCGGGCCGTAGTCCATCTTGTAGATGTGGTCGCCGGCCAGCACCAGCACGTGCCGCGGATGGTGCAGGCGGATGATCTGCAGGTTCTGATAGAGCGAGTCGGCGGTGCCGCGATACCAGAAGTTGCCCATCTGCTGCTGCGCCGGGATCACCTCGACGAACTCGTCGAACTCGCCGCGCAGGTAGCCCCAGCCGCGCTGGATGTGCTGGACCAGCGAGTGCGCCTTGTACTGCGTCATGATCGAGATGCGGCGGATGCCGGAGTTGACGCAGTTCGACAGCACGAAGTCGATGATGCGGAACTTGCCGCCGAACGGCGTCGCCGGTTTGCAACGGTGATCCGTCAGGTGCTTGAGGCGCTCGCCGCGCCCGCCCGCCATGACGACGGCGAGCGTGTGCCGGGTAATCCGGCTGACATAGCGCCGCACCGGCACCTGCCGGTTAATCGACGGCCCGTTGGTCTTCACACGCCCGAATCGTGGTCTTTCTTGCATGTCAGGAGCTCTCATTTCCCGTGCAGCCGGACCCACCCGGACCGCCATGTTAGCCGACGGCTTGCTTGACGGGCGGGCCTTCGGCATTGTGGAAAACGCCTCGTGACAGCGCCCTGGTTCCTGATCGACTGACGAATGTACACACACGCCCGAGTCGTCCTCTGCACGCTTGCGCTGCTGCTTGCTTGCAAAGGTCATACACAAGCGCAGCCCGCCGCCGCCCCGAAGGCGGCGCCTGCCCAGCCCGCGAAGTGCCTGCCTGCCGGCAACGGCTACCTGCGCGCGCGGCTGGCGGGTACGTTGAGCAGCGAGCTGAATTGGGGCAACGAGGGCACCGAATGCACGGGCGCCGTGCGGCCCACCGACGGCGGGATCCGGATGCGCTTCAGCCGGCCCGACGGCCAGCACAAGCTGGTGCTGGTGTTCGGCATTGCGCAGCTCGCCGAAGGCAAGTCGGCGCACAACCTTCCGGTGAACGTCACGCTGATTCGCGAAGGCGCCGGCGAGTTCTTCAGCACGCAAGGCGACGACAAGTGCACGCTCGATCGCGTGACGCAGGATGCGATCGTCGGCATCCCGAACCGCTCGCGCACGTACCGCGTGACTGCGCGCGGCTTTTGCACCGAGCCGGCGCGGGCCGTGCGCGGCAAGGGCTCAGTGCTGTTGTCCCGCTTCGACTACTCGGGGCGAGTCGACTTCGGCACCGAGGACAAGCAAACTGACGACGACGTACTGACCGCAGGCAAGCAATGATGCGTATTCAAAGAGGCATTCACCAGCTCGCGACTGCATTCCTGTGTGCACTGCTGCTGTGGTCTGCAGCGACCGCCGCTCCGAGCAATGACGAGGAGCAGCTCGACAAGGCGTTCTCGCGCTCGACGCTGAAAATCGCCACGCCGGACGCACAGCTGCACAAGATCGATGTCTGGATCGCCGACAACGACACGCGTCGCCAGCGTGGCCTGATGTACGTCGAGCACATGGCCGACGACGCCGGCATGCTGTTCATCTATCCGCAGCCGCAGCCCATTTCCATGTGGATGAAAAACACCCACCTGTCGCTCGACATGCTGTTCGTCAGCGCCAACGGCCGCGTGGACAGCATCGCGGAAAACACCAAGCCGATGACGACGGACACGATCTCGTCGAAGAGCAACGTGCTGGCGGTGATCGAGCTCAAGGCCGGCACCGCGGCGCGCCTGAAAATACGGCCGGGCGCGCAGGTCATCCATCCCGCGTTCAGCCTGAACTGACGCCTGGTGGGGAACTGCAGGTCGGGCTTCAGCCCGACAATCCGTCCTTCAGCTGAAACCAGCAGTTGAACGCCACCGTGATGCGTTCACCATCGCCGTCGTACGGCTTCACGTCGTGCAGGACCCACGACGGGAACAGCACCAGCTGACCCGGCTCAAGATCGATCTGCCGCACGCCTGACGCAAACGCACCACGCATGCTGGCATTCGCGGCGTCGACATACATGTTCGACGTGAGCATCGGATTCACGAACGTGAGCAAGCCGCTGCCGCGTTGTCCCGGATCGACGCAATACACGCCCGACCACGACGCGTTCGGATGATTGTGCAGACCGAAGAAGCCGCCGCGCCGCGTGACGTGAAACCACGCGTCCGAGTAGATCAGCAGTCGGCTGCGCATCGCGTCGTCGTAACCGTTCAAGTCGCACACAAACTTGATCAGATGCGGCCAGCAGAATTCCTTGAGCTGCTGCAGCGGGCGCTCGGTGGAGCGGAACAAGCCGAAATTGCTTTCGAACACCTGCGGGTTGCGTTGCGTGAGCGGTCGCGGATTCGCGTGCTCGCCGCCCTCCGCGCTGCGCGCCAGGAACAGCGTGCGCAACTCCTGGTTCAGCGGCGCGCAGTTCTCGAGCTTCGCGAAACCGAAAGGAACGGCGAAGAACGGCAGGATCTCGGCCATGTCACTGCACTCGGGTCACGGCAGTGGCGCGATTGCCGGCGATGAGCCGGAACGAGCCGAGCGTGCCGGCCAGAATCGCGACCGGGTCGCCGACCTTGAGCGGGAAATACGCGCCGATTTCCTTCTGCGCCCACACCTGGCCGTTGTCGAGCGTGACGACCAGCTCGCCGCGCGCCCGCTTCTCGATTCCTGTAACCGTGGCACTGATTCGCTTCGGCGCGCTTTCGGCTTCAGGCTGGTCGTCGTCGCGGTTGCGAGCAAGCTCGCTGCCGTGAACACCGAATGTCTGCGTCGCATCGACCTTGGGCGCGGCGGCGCGATCGAAGCACGCGAGACGGCGCGCATCATCTTGCTCGCGCGTACACGCAGCAATGCGCTGTGCGAGATCGTCGTCCGCTGCGCCTACGGGCCTCGCCAACGCGGTAGCCAACAGCGCCGCCGACGCAACGGTGTGCAGCCCTTTCATAGTCGATTTGCCTTCATGAATTCCCACGCGCTGCGATTCACTTCCAGCGCTACGTTCGCATACGGGTGATTGTGCCCGGGGATGACCGTGACGCTCACGGGATGGCCGGCCTGCTCGAGCGCGCTCTGCGTCTTGCGCACCGCGAACAAAGGAAAGTACTCGTCCCTGTTGCCGATGAACATCGCGATCGGAATCTTGCGCTTCGCATACGGCACCGCGCGGAACTCGTTCGGCGTGCGCCACGCGCCCGCGTGAATCGCCGTCGCTGCAAAGAGCTGCGACTCCAGCATCGACAGCGTGAGCGCATAGACTGCGCCGCCTGAGTTGCCGAACAGATAAATGCGCGCGCGATCGATGGGATGCTTGGCCGCGACGGTGTCGATCAACGCACGAATGAACTGCGGACTATCGGCACGCAGCTGCCACCCTTCGCGCTCGCGTGCGTCCGGACCGACGAGAACGATGCCTTCCTGTTCTGCCAGCGACGTCCACGAGCTCACCATTGCCGCACCGCTGCCGTACGAGCCGTGCAGCAACACGAGCAAGGGCGCAGGCGACGTAGCCGCCGAGATTGGCGCGAACAACGTGTAATTGCGCTTCAGTCCGGCAAACTCGAAGGATTCCCAGGATGCATCGTGCGAATTGTCGCCCGGTTTTTCGATAGACGCGTTGGCGCCCGCGACGCTGAGCCAGAACGGCATCAACACCGCGAGCAACACTCGCATCATCACAACAGCATGCACGATGCCATTGTCGATCATGCTTCACACGCTTGCTAGACTCGGCCACGGCACAGCACTGGAGATTCGATGAGCGTTCCGCAGGCCGGCGAGGTCAGCGAGCTGATTTCGCAAGCAGAGCGCGCGCTGGCAAACGGTGACCGCGCACGCGCCGACGCGTTGCTCATGCGCGTCAAAGCCCTCGATCCCGAGCATCCCGCCATCCTCAACGAGACGGCTCTGCACGAGCTCCGTAGCGGCAACGTGGCTGGCGCGCGTGAATTGCTGGAGCGCGCGGTGGCACGCGACGGCTCGAATACTCGGCTGTTGATCAATCTCGCAGGGACGCTGCGCAGACTAGGACTCGCCGACGAGGAGATGCGGATCATCGAGCGCGTGCTCGCCGTGGAGCCGCGCCACCTGTTCGGCCTGTTGCAGAAGGCAACCTTGCTGGAATCGCAAGGAAAGCAACGTGCCGCCGCCAAGGTGTATCACAACGCGCTGCAGACCATTCCGCCGGGCACGCAAGTTCCGGGCGCGCTGCGCGGAATGATCGACAAGGCCCTGGCGGCAACCGAGGCGAACGATGCTGCGCTCGATGCATACCTGAACGAGCGCTTGCAGGAATTTCGCGAACATCACAGCGGCGCACAGCAGGATCGCTTCGATCACTGCATCGATGCCTTCCTGGGCCGCCGTCGCATCTACACACCGCGGCCGACGTTCCTGCATTTTCCGCAGCTACCGGCGCGCGAGTTCTATCCGCGCACGGAGTTTCCGTGGCTCGCGCAGCTCGAGGCAGCGACCGCAGACATTCGCGAGGAGTTCGAGCGCGTGTTCGCCGAGGATGCCGCCAGTCTCGAGCCCTACATCGCTTATCCGCAGGGCGTGCCGCTCGATCAGTGGGCGGAGCTCAATCACTCGCGCCGCTGGAGCGTGTTCTACCTGTGGCGCGACGGCAAGCCGATGGACGATCACCTGCGACGGTGCCCGCGGACTGCGCAGCTGCTCGCAAGCCTGCCGCTGCTGGACATCCAAGGCTACGCACCGACAGCGTTCTTCTCGATCCTCGATGCGAAGTCGCACATTCCCGCGCACACGGGCGTGACCAATACGCGCGTCATCGTGCACGTGCCGCTGATCATTCCGCCTGGCTGTCGTTTCCGTGTCGGCTCGACCACGCGCGAGTGGCGACCCGGCGAAGCCTGGGTGTTCGACGACACGATCGAGCACGAGGCGTGGAACGACAGTGACGTGCCGCGTGCGATTCTCATCCTCGACGTCTGGAATCCGTATCTCACCGCGGCCGAGCGCGATCTCGTGCGCGGCACAGTGACGGGCATAGCACAGTACTACGGCGATTCATCACCGCTGGTCGAGAAGCAATGAGGCGGACTCACTTCACGCGCGAGACGCGCATCGATCCTTTGACGGTATCGGAAGTGAGCAGGAACGAGCCCATCAGGGCGTGCTTGATCGTCACCTGATCGCCCACTTTGATGTGCATGCCGCGATCTGCGGTTTTCTGCTGCCAGACCTGACCGTTTTCGAGCGTCACGACCAGCCCGCCGTTCGGCTGAGTCGCGATCGCGGTGACCTTCGACGTGAGCGCGCCTGACGCTTCCTCTTCCGCTTTCTGCTTATCGAGTTCCTCGCGAGCGATGTTGCCCTTGTAGCCGAACCTGTCCGTTGCGGACTGCGTGGTCGCAGCAGCAGCGCCGACAGTCGCAGCCGCCGCGGCGGGCGCAGCGGGCGTCGCGGACGCGGCAGACGCAGACGCCGCCGGGGCCGGAGCAGCCTGCTTCGCGACCGGCGCGCTTTCGCCGGCGAGCGTCGCACTCTCGCGATCGAAGCACGCCAGGCGGTGGGTCGCGTCCGCCTCCTTCATGCATGCACGCAGACTCGGCGGCAGTGCATCGGCAGCCGTCGCAGAACCAAGGATGCTCACGCCGACCAGCACCCACGAAACCTTCAGCACTCGATTCATCTAGATCTCCCAATCCGGTTTGCGCCCGCCGCCGTGCGCGTCGATTGCCTCGAACAGCGAGACGACCAGGTCACGTTCTTCCTGCGCCAGCTCCGGCCGCCAGACGTCGAACAGCAGGATGACCCGCGTCTGGTCGCTGCGATTCCAGGCTTCGTGCTCGATCGTGTCGTCGAACAGCCAGGCCTTGCCCTTCTGCCAGTCGCGCAGCTCGTTGCCGACGCGGAACGTGCACTGCGCAGGCACGAGCAGCGGCAGGTGACAGATCAACCGCGTGTTCACCAGGCCGTTGTGCGCCGGAATGTGGGCGCCCGGCTGCAACAGCGAAAACAGAATCGACGGCGAGCGGTTCGGCACTCGCGCCAGCGGTACGTCCTGCAATGCCTGCATGGTGCGCGGGCAACGCGCGGCATTCTCGGCCACGACCTCGCCGTTCTTCCACAGATAGAAAGCGCTCCACGCCGGATTGTTCAGCATCCCTTCCTGCTCGTTCGGCGGACGCTTGCGATCGCCCTGCACGTACGGCGCAAAGGCGCCCGACTGCTGCATGACCGCTTGCAATTCGGCGGCGATGGCGTCGGTCTCGCGCTCGAGCGCTGCCAGCCACGGGAACTGCTCGCGCCCATAAAACTGAATCTGCGGCAGACCGGGGAAATAGTAGTAGCGCGGCTGTTGCAGGTAGATCTGCTTCTTACCCAGCACGATGTCGAGGGATTGCGCGAAGCGCGGGCTGCTGGTCGCCGGGTCGAAGCCGTGCGCCCTCAGCTGGTCGACGATGTAATCCTGATATTGGCTCGCATACCGCTCGTACATGGAACGGGCGCGCTGCAGGTCGGGCAGCAACTCGCGCGCTACCTGCTGCGGCGGACCCGCCGCTTTCAGCGCGGCCATGTAGAACGACGAGGCGGCGCGTGCGTCACCGGCATTCGCCAGGTAGTCCGCCTTGAGGATGAGGGCGCGAACGTTACGTGGCTCCGCCGCGAGCACCCTTTCGACCTCGTTGATGTTCATGCCCGTGACAGTATAGTTGCGCCATGTCTGAGAATCCCGCCGGCCTGAACCAGGCAGCCATGCAGGCTCTCGGCGCCGGCGATTTCGCCACGGCCCAGGCGCTGTTGCAGCGGCTGGTTGCCGCCGATCCCGCGAGCATCCCGGGCTGGCTGAACCTCGCCGCGGTCCGCCGCCGGCTGAACGACGTCGATGGCGCGTTCGACGCCCTGCGCGAGGTCATGCGGCGCGACCCCCGGAATTTCCCGGCGCTGCTGATGAGCGCCACGCTCATGGAGCGGCAAGGAGACATAAAGGGGGCGGCGGGCCTCTATGGCGCCGCGCTTTCCAACGCACCTCCGGACAATTATCTCGATCGGCCAACCCAGCAGGCCGTGGCGCACGCACGCGAGGTCCACGGGCGGCATACCCGCGAGATGAGCGATTTCATCCGTGCCCGCATCGGGGATACGCAGAGCCAGTGCGCGCCCATTGAGCGCCGCCGCGTCGATTCGTTCATCGACATGACCCTGCGGGTCCGCAAGCGCTATCAGCAGGAGCCGCTGGAGTACTTCTACCCCGGGCTGCCGGCGATCGAGTTCTACGAGCGCGAGGAGTTCCCGTGGCTCGCGGACCTGGAAGCCGCAACCGTGCCCATGCAACAGGAGCTGGCGACGATCCTGCGCGAGGACCAGGCCGGGTTCGCGCCCTACATTCACTACGAAGACCACATGCCGCTCGATCAGTGGCGCGAGCTGAATCACTCGCCGCGCTGGAGCGCCTTCCACTTCTACGAGAAGGGCCAGCCGGTCGCCGAGCGCTGCCGCCGGGCCCCCGCGACGATGGAAGTGCTGGCACGCCTGCCGCAGGCGCAGGTCCCGCTGCGTTCGCCGTCGGCGCTGTTCTCGGTGCTCCAGCCGAAGACGCGCATTCCGCCGCACACCGGCGTCGCGAACTTCCGTCTGGTCGTGCATCTGCCGCTGATCGTGCCGCCCGCCTGCGGCTTCCGTGTCGGCGGCGAAACGCGTCAGTGGCGCATCGGCGAAGCCTGGGTGTTCGACGACACGATCGAGCACGAGGCGTGGAACGACAGCGAGCAGACGCGCATCATTTTCATCTGCGACGTCTGGAGCCCGCGGCTGTCGCCGGACGAGCGCGCCGTCATCGGCGAGATCATCGCGGCCACCGACGCCTTCAACGGCACCCAGCCGACGTCCAGCGTTTGAAGTTCCGGAGGTAGAGCCGTCGTGCTGCTGAAGATCCGCAACCTGCTTGCGCCGCCCGAGGTCGCACGCCTCACGACCTTGAGTCGCGAGCTGCGCTTCGTCGAGGGCCGCGCCAGCAATCCCGCCAACGAGACCAAGAACAACCTGCAGGCGGACACCACCGACCCGAAGCACATCGAGGCCTCGCAGCTGGTGAGCGCGGCCTTCGCGCGCTCGCGCGAGTTCATGGATTTCGCGATGCCCAAGCGCGTCGCACCGCCGCTGGTGAGCCGCTACGCCCCCGGCATGAAGTACGGCGCTCATGCAGACGCCGCGCTCATTCCGCTGGAGCGTTCGCGCCTGCGCTCGGATCTCTCGTGCACCGTGTTCCTCAACGACCCGGCGACCTACGAGGGCGGCGAGCTGTCGATCGTGATCGGCAACCAGGCGCTCGCATTCAAGGGCGCGCCCGGCGAAGCGATCGTGTATCCCTCGACCACGCTGCACGAGGTCATCCCCGTGCGCAGCGGCGAGCGCCTGGTCGCGATCACGTTCATCGAGAGCTACATCGCCGACCCGCATCAGCGCCTGCAGGTCTACGAGCTGAACGAGATCGCCGCGCTCGAAGGCACGACGATGCGCTGGGAGAATCGCGTGCGGCTCGACGTCGTGCGCCAGAACCTGATGCGCATGTGGTCGAACACGTAACAGATCCGCAGACCGTCCTGCGCAGCGCGGCGGCGCTGGAACAGGCCGGGCGCCTCGCCGAGGCCGAAGCCGCCTACCTGCGCGTGCTCGGCAGCTGGCCCGAGCTTCCCGACACCTGGTACAACCTCGCGCGACTGCAGCGTCGAGCCGGTCGCTTCGATGCCGCGCTGGCGTCGTATCAACAGGCACTGGATCGCGGTGTCTCGCAGCCCGAGGAAATTCATCTCAACCGCGGCGTCATTTATTCCGACTGTCTGCGTCAGGACGAAGCGGCCGAACGCGAGCTGCAGGCAGCGCTGGCTCTCAATCCCAACTACGTTCCCGCGCTGCTGAATCTCGCGAACCTGCGGGAGGACTTCGGCAAGCAAGCCGAAGCCAGTGCTCTTTATGAGCGGATCCTCGCGCTGGAGCCGAGCTGCTATATCGCATTGGCGCGCTACGCCGGTCTGCAGAAAATAATCCGAGCGGATGATTCGCTGATCGCGCGCTTGCGTGCAGCGATCGCCGACCCGACGGCTGCAGACGCCGACCGCGCCGACTTGGGCTTCGCGCTCGGCAAGCTGCTGGATTCCTGCAGCGCCTGGGACGCAGCTTTTGCCGCATACACCGCGGCGAATCGCGCCAGCCGACAGAGCGCCGGACGCGGCGCCGCCTACGATCGTCGTGCGCATGAAGCATTCATCGATGCACTGATCGCTGAGTTCCAGCCGGGTCAGACGACCGCCGCACGGCTGCCGCAGTCGACTCGTCCAGTGTTCATCTGCGGCATGTTCCGTTCGGGCTCGACGCTTGCCGAGCAGATCCTGTCAGCGCACTCACGGGTCGCTGCCGGCGGTGAGCTCGCGTTCCTGCCATCGCTCGTGCGCACGGAGCTGGCGCCGTTTCCGAAAACGATGGCAACAATTGCTCAGTCGCAGCTCGATGCATTGGCCGCGCGCTATCTGCAGATGCTCGCGACGCTGTTCCCGCAGCGCGAGCGCGTGACCGACAAGCGACCCGACAACTTCCTGTACATCGGCCTGATCAAGCGGCTGTTTCCGGACGCCAGGATCGTTCACACGGTGCGCAACGCGCTCGACAACTGCCTTTCGATCTATTTCCTGCATCTCGATCACAGCATGGGCTACGCGCTCGACCTCGGCGACATCGGTCACTACTACGTGCAATACCGACGCCTGATGGCCCACTGGAAAACTTTGTATGGCGCAGACATTCTCGATCTCGACTACGATGCGCTCGTGCAAGAGCCGCGACCTGCAATGGAACAGCTGACCGCCTTTTGCGGGCTCGAGTGGGAAGATGCGTGCTTGTCGTTCGAGCAATCGGCCCGCGCCGTAAAGACGGCAAGCGTGTGGCAGGTGCGCGAGCGTCTGTACCGCCGGTCATCCGGCCGCTGGCGCAATTACGCCGCGCACCTCGCATCGCTCCAGCAGCAGCTGCACGCGGCTCGAATAGGAGCGAGCGACCCGCGATGACCGATACCGTCACCAGCTACGACCAGGTTCCCTACGCCTATTACTCCTTCCCCGACAGCCACCCGCGGCGGTTGCAGGCTGTCGCGCGGCTGCTCGGACTCGAGACCGCTGCGCCGGCGCAGTGCCGGGTTTTGGAGCTCGGCTGCGCCGTGGGTGGCAACGTCGTGCCGATGGCTTACTCGCTGCCCAAAGCGCAGTTCATCGGCATCGATCTGGTGGAATCGCAGATCGAGAGCGCGAGGAAGTTCGCGACGGCTTGCAGCCTGACGAATCTCGACCTGCGCGCAGCGAACATCATGGAAGTCACGCCCGAGTGGGGCCAGTTCGATTACATCATCGCTCACGGCGTGTTCTCGTGGGTTCCGCACGAAGTGGCGGAGAAGGTGCTGCAGCTCTGCGGCGAACTGCTCGCGCCAAACGGCCTGGCCTACATCAGCCTCAACACCTACCCCGGCGCGCACGCGCGCATGTGGGTGCGAGAGGCGATGCTCTTCCATGCCGACGCGTTCCTGGACCCGATTCAGAAGGCCCGCGCGGGACGCGAGTTCATCCTGTCGCTGGCACGAACTCCCCTGCTCTCGGCGCTGCTCCACCCCGAGGTGCAGTATTTCGAGAACAACCCCGACAGCTACCTCGTGCATGAATACCTGGAAGGCACGAACCATCCGTTCTACTTCCGCGATTTTGCCGCCCGCAGCGCCAGCCATGGTCTGCAATATCTCGGCGATGCGATTCAGAACGGCATCGTCGGGGCGGAGAATTCGCCGGGGTTCCGCAACTGGCTGGAGGCGAATGCGCGCGACCTGATCCGCCTGGAGCAATACGCCGACTTCGTGCGCAATCGCGTGTTCCGGCGGGCGTTGCTCTGCCGTGAGAACGTGACGCTCGACCGGAGCCAGCTGCCGGCGCGCGCCGAGACGATGCAGGTCGCTGCATTCTTTCGGCAAACGGCCGAGGCGAACGGCATGACGCGTTTCCAGCATTCGCTCGGCGCGCGACGCGTTGTCGGCCCCGGTCCGCTGCACGACGCCCTGGTGCGGATCAGCGGGCGTTTTCCGCACGCGATTGCCGTCGCCGAGGTGGTCGGCGCCGCGGGCGGACAACATCGTGAGCTGCTGCTGCACGAGCTCGTCAACTGTTGGATGAACGGGATGCTGGAGCTGTATGCCGATGCGCCGCCCGTGCTGGCGCGCAGCCCGAGCGATAAGCCGCGAGCGAGCAGCGTCGCCCGGTATCTAGCCGCGCAAAACGAGTCGCCGATCAATCAGCGGCATGGAAGCATCACCGTCGACGCGACGCAGCGGCAATTCATCCAGCTCCTCGACGGCACCCGCACGCGCGACCAGCTGGCCGCGGCGCTGGGCATGCCGAGAGCAGCGATCGATCAGCTCGTTCAGTTCACGATGAATGCCGCGCTGCTCGAGGATTGAAAGGTATTACGGGCCGACAGGTCGGGTTCGAACCCACTGCGACAGCACCCACTTCTCGCCCGACGTCGGCGGCATGCCTGCATGGATGGTGTCGTAGTCGGGCGCGCCGCTCGCATCCACGTTGCTGAACAGCAGCGCGTCGCCGCGACCGCCGCGATATTGCCAGGACAACCGCGGGAACTGCGTCGCGCCGCCCTCGTAGCCGTCACTCAGATAGATCAGGAAAGTGGCGTAGCGCTGGCCGCGCGCCGCCAGCTCGCGCGCGAGGTCCGGTGTCTTCGCCTCGATGAAATCGGCGTGCAATGCAAACTGCTCGCCCGGCAGGTAATGCAGCAGTTTCGCGATCTCGAAATGCGAGGCAGGCGCGCCGACTACGGCCGCGATGCGGTCACGGATCAGGCTGAGCACGACGTCGGCGTTGAAGATCGTGAACGACATCTCGCGGTTCGTGCGCGTCTCGGCGACTTCCGCGGTCGAGCTGCTGCGATACACCTTCGCGCGCTGCAGCCCGCCGCTGGCCGCGCGACCGATGAGCCACTGGCATTCCTGCGGGCTGGCGAAGCGCTCGATGACGACGATGCGCGGCTTCTCGAACTGGATGCGCGCCGTCGGCGCGGCGCGCCACGATGGCAAGTCGATCTTGCGGCGGAGCGCCGCCGGGTCGGGTCCGGAATCCCTCGCAAGCAACTCGAGCTCCCGCCGCGCGGGGTCCCAGCCGAGCTGCGCCGCGCGCTCGAGGTGATCGAGTGCCGCGTCGACATTGCGTGGCTGTCCCAAGCCCCAGGCGGCACAGACCGATAGCACCGTCGCCGCTTCGCCACCGCCGCGCGAGGCTGCATCACGCAATGTCGCGATGCCCTTGTCGATCGACACCGGCACGCCCTCGCCGACGAGCAGGCGTTTGCCCAGGATCGTGAGTTTCTCAACGTCGTTCGCTGAGCTCATGTGAGTATCCGCGCGATAGCGGGTTGTGATCCCGCTTGGGCTTCGAGCCAGCGCAGTCCCGCAGCGATCTGCGCGGCGTTGGCTCGCCGCGATTCATGCAGCAGCTCACGCCGCAGTTGCGGCGAATACTCGAAGTCGGGGGATTTCGAATAGCGCGTCAGCACGGGACTGTGCGCAATGTTCGTGAGCCATCCCGATTCCAGCGGCAGCTGGAAATGCTCCGCGACCCGCCGCACGCAGCCGGTCACGTCCAGCAGCAGCTCGTCGAAATCGACAGCCAGGACTCGCGACCCGAGGCGTTCCACGGCGTCGTACTGGTTCCAGGTCTCGGCGAGCCAGCTCATGGCTGCGAGCTCGCCCAGCGACAAGGAATGCAGCGGCGCGAGCGGCGCCTCGATGCGCGCTTGCAGCTGACGGATACGAACGGGTCCGTGCCCGCGCAAGTCGACTCCAGAATTCTGGCCGGCGAGCAGCGTGGCCAGATACGGCTCGGCGCCGAGATTCAGGTAAACGGCGCGCGCGCCGCCCGACAGACGCTCCAGCAGCGACGTCGCAATCCGGCAGGCGCTGCTGGTGGCCTTGAGGACCACGCTGTGCGTGCTGTTGTAGCCCCTGCTCCAGAGCAGCAACAGCGCCCGCTCCAGACGCTCGAATTCCGTCGAACTCAGCAACGACTCCGGCAACCGCAGCACGTCGCTGGCCTCTGCCAGCGTCCGTAGCGGCAGCGGCTCGCGCAGCGACAGCACGCAGCCGCTCTCGTCGAGCAGGCGACTCAGCAGCGTCGAACCGACGTGACCGGTGTGAAAAATGAAGTGCAGCGGCCGGCCGTGGGCGATGCCCTGCGCGGCCTGGACGACGTTCGACAGGCTGGTCCAGCCGCCTTTCAGAGTGGGCGTGAGAATGCGGTCGTCGAGGAAGCTCGCCCCACGATAGGCAGACTCATCGAGCCGCACGAGCAACGCTGCGTCTCGCGCCAGGTCGATCTTCTGCAGGTAGATGTCCGGCGCAGCGACCAAGTCGGTGAGCAAGGCTTCAGTCATAGCGACGACATTCTCATCCCGAAAAAACCGCCGCGCAAAAAAAAAGCGGCGGTTCCTGGTGGAACCGCCGCCAATCTATCGAACGATTGGTTCGAGTTAGATCTGCTTCGAGTTACAGCTTCACGGTCAGACCCGCGAAGATGTAGCGACCGAGGGCGTCATACACCTGCGGATACGTGTTGCCGTTGCCACGCGTACCGACGCTGGCATTGATCTCCGGATCTTCGTCGAGCACGTTGTTGATGCCCAGACGCACGTTCGCCGTGTCGGTGACATTCCAGCTGCCGAACAGATCGAAGTAGCTCTGCGCGCCGAAGTGCCGATCGATACGGTTGGCCGCCGCACCTTCCTGAGACACGCCGCTGATGTAGCGGTGGGTCAGGGCGATGTCGACGTTCCACGGCGTCTCCCAACCCACGCGGAAGCGCGTGCGGAGCTCAGGATTCGCCGCAGTCGTGAGGCTGCTGGCGCAGCGACCCGCATGCAGGCCCGTGCAATCGAACTTCGGGAAGCCCGCTGCACCCGGATCCACGACCAGTTCATCCAGGAACGTGCCGGTCAGGTTGAACGACAGGCTGCCCATGCTGCCGATGTCGAGGCCGGTGTAGTTGAGGTTCAAGTCAATGCCGGAAGTCTCGAGGCTGCCGATATTGATGTTGAGGTCATCAACGTTGCCGGTACCGATCCAGAGCTGGCCGGCCGCATTACGATGAATGCGGTTACAGGCGGCGGCGTCCTGGAAGGTGTAGCACGCTTCCAGCGAGTTAGCCGCTCCGAACACCGAGATCAGGTCGTCGACCTTGATGTCGAAGTAGTCCAACGAGGCGCTCAGGCCAGGCGCGAAGCGCGGCGTGAACACGATACCGTAGGAGACTGTGTCCGACGTCTCGGGCTTGAGATCCTGGTTGCCGCCCTGGTTGAAGTTGTACTGACCCGCCGGGCTGTCCAGCGCTCCGCCGCGCAGCTGAGACGGCGTGACCGCAGCACCGCCGGGCGAGTTCAAGCACGCGTCGTCAGAGGCTGCACCCGCCTTGCCGAAGAGCTGAGCGCCGCACGGATCGCCGTCGGCGTCGAACAGGTTGAAGCCCTGCGCAGTGAACAACTCGACGATGTTCGGCGCACGGACCGCACGCTGGAAGCTGGCGCGGACGCGGAAGTCTTCCATCGGCGCGTACTCAACACCGAACTTGTAGGTGTCGGTCTTGATGCCCGAGCTGTAGTCCGAGTAGCGATACGCAGTATCGAGCTGCAACTGCTCGAAGCCGGTCTTGCCCTGCACCAACGGAATGTTCGCTTCCATGAAGGCGTCGTTCACGTTGGTCGAGCCACTGATGCCGACCGTCGGACCACCCGAACCACCCAGGAGGCCGTTCGTCAGAACGTAGTCCGTGGTGTTCTCGAGTTTGTCGCGGCGGTTCTCGACACCGAACGCAACCTTGATCGACTCTTCCGCCCACGGCAGCTTGGCGCCGATCGTGCCCAGGTCGCCGGTGATGACGCCGGTGACGATGTTCTGGTCGATCACGCCCGACTGCACCGCCGGCACCTGCAGGTAGTTCAGCGCTGCCGCTGTCACACCGCCGAGGGTGAACGGATTGTAGGGAATGCAGTTCGGATCGGAGCCATCGAGCACCGACGCGCAGACGATGTTGCCCGTGTCCGGATCGCGGACAGCGTGCAACGCGTTCTGCAGGTTCGGCACGACGAAGTCGTTGACGCTGCTTTGATCCGAGGTGACGCGCGAGAACTGCACGCTCACGTCGTAGTTCCAGCCTTCAGCGATGTCTCCGCGCGAACCGAGCAGAGCGCGGAACGACTGATTGTGGAACTGCGACTGACGACCGCCGCCTTCGATGTTACGGCGGCCGAGGTACATCGGAACTTCGTTGGGATCGGCCAGGAACGGCCGGCCGGTGGCCGGGTTGATGGTCGTCGCCGCTGCCTGAGCCGCAGCACCGCAACCGATCGTCGTCGCTTGCTGCGCCGACAGGAACGGGTTGTCGCAATTGATCGTGGCAGTGTTGAAGAACGCGCCGCCGGCGGCGATCTGCGCGACCGAGCGATAGTCCGTGAACATCAGCTGCGTATAGACGTCAGCGAACGGTGCGAGCTCGTAGTGGCCCATCGCACCCAGGCTGTAGCGCGTGTCCGGACGCAGGTAGTAGTTGGTCGGACCGAAGTTGTACTGATCCGTGGCGTTGTTGAACGGCCGGAACGTGTTGCCAGTGGTCGAGTCGACCGTCGAGCTGAATGACGGCAGCGGATTGGTGTCCGGGACGTCGTCGGCCGTGCCGCGCTTCTTGTCCGGACCTGCGGTCGAATTGTCGTTGCCGTTGAAGTCAGTGAACGTTCCGGGGAATGCAGTACCCGAGCCGCCGCAGGCGAACGAGACCGTCGGCTTCGCGGAGAGCGCGCAAGCCGAGTAGTCGCGATCACGCTGCAGGATCGGCTTGGTGTCCTGGTAGGACAGATAAGCGGTGATGTTGCCGCGACCGTCTTCGGTGCTGACACCCATCGTGATCGTGCCCTGCACGCCGTTGCCGTCCGTCACGTTGTCGTCCGGCAGGTTGAACTGCGACGGATTCGTTGCGTGGCGAGCCGCAATCGTATCGCGCAACTGCACAGCGCCCGGGCCGCTGAAATCGTTGTTGTGCTGATACATGCTGTACTGGCCGTCGATCTG
>Ga0068863_100001464_pt1 | contig 23417 bp, 21 predicted proteins | sample KBSSwiS62_FD_66596 | JGI IMG/M metagenome (GOLD analysis project Ga0068863, IMG submission 66596) | Switchgrass rhizosphere microbial communities from Kellogg Biological Station, Michigan, USA - KBS Switchgrass S6-2 | ecosystem: Host-associated > Plants > Roots > Rhizosphere > Soil ... | reverse complement strand
GCGCCTGGTCCTGAGCCCATTATGGAACCGTAATGGGAACGGCGCCTGGTCCTGAGCCCATTATGGAACCGTAATGGGAGCTGTGAGCCAGGAGAGTGTGTCGGTCCGGAAGGTCGGGCGGGTGGGGGCGCCCTCCGGGATCGCGCCCACCAGGCCGCGGCGTTCCAGGAGCACGCGGTTGTCCCGCTCGATCTCGCTCGGCGCCGCGGGCCAGGAGCCGATCACCAGGCCGTGCAAGGGGACCCCGCGGTGGGCCAGTGCCTCGCAGGTCAACGCCGTGTGGTTGAGCGTGCCCAGACCGCTGCGGCACACCACGACCGCGGGCGCGCCCGGCGCGAGGTCCGGCAGCACGTGGCCCTCGTGGTCGAGCTCGACGAGCAGCCCGCCCGCCCCCTCGACCAGCACGTGCTCGTAGGTGTCCGCCAGCTCCGCGATCCGCGCGCGGTGCGCCGACGCGGGCGGGAGCCGCACCCCGGCCCGGTCCGCGGCGGCGACCGGCGCCATCGGGTGGGGCAGCCGGATCCCCTCGGACACGGTGTCGATCCCCGCCAGCCGCCGCACGACGTCGATGTCGCCGAACCCCGCGTCCAGCCCGGCCTGGGTGGGTTTGTAGACCGCCACCGACGGGCCGAGGGCGACGGCGAGCGCGGCCGTCGTGATCGTCTTGCCGACGCCGGTGTCCGTGCCCGTGACCAGGAGGATCACGCCGGGACCCCCGCGAGCTCGCCGACGACGGCGACGGCCCGGGCGGCGGCCTCCGCGGCCGCGTCCGGGGCGAGGGTCGCGCGGGCGGTGAACCGGAGCCGGGAGATCCCGTCCGGCACGGACGGCGGGCGGAAGCACCCCACGACGATCCCCTCGGCCAGCAGTCGGGCCGCGGCCTCGGCGGCGATCTGGGGCGTGGCCACGGGGAGGGACTGCACGGCGCCCGGCGCGCGCGGGACCCCGATCACCGAGGCGACGACCTCGGCGGTCCGGTGCAGCGCCGCGACCCGCTCGGGCTCGGCCGCGACGATCCGGCTCGCCTCGGTCGCCGCCGCGGCGGCCGCGGGAGCGAGCCCGGTGTCGAACACGAAGGTGCGCGCGGTGTTCACCAGGTGCTCACGCAGCGCCGGGGCGCCGAGGACCGCTCCGCCCTGGGCGCCGAGGGACTTCGACAGCGTCGCGGTCACGGCCACGTGCTCCGCGCCGGCCAGCCCGGCCGCGTGGACGGCGCCGCGACCCGCGCCCGCGACCCCGATCCCATGGGCCTCGTCGACGACGAGCAGGGCGTCGTACCGCGCGCACAGCGCCGCCGTCGCGCGCAGGTCGGCCGCGTCCCCGCCCACCGAGTACAGCGACTCCACCACGACCAGCGCCCGGGGCTGGGCGCGCTCGCGCAGCAGCCGCTCCAGGGCGGCGAGGTCCGCGTGCGGGCAGACGACGACGGGGGAGCGGGACAGCCGCGCGCCGTCGATCAGCGAGGCGTGCGCGTGGGCGTCGGAGACGATCAGGGTGTCCGGGTCCCCCAGCGCGGTCAGCAGCCCCACGTTGGCCGTGTACCCGCTGGAGAACACCAGGCAGGCGGGTTGGCCGGTGAGGGTGGCGAGGGTGTGTTCGAGGGCGTCGTGCACCGGCGCGGTGCCGGTCACGACCCGCGACGCGCCTGCCCCGGCCCCGTAGCGGTCGAGCGCCCGCCTGCCGGCCGCCAGGACCCGCGGATCGGTGCGGAGGCCCAGATAGTCGTTCGACGCCAGGTCGACGCGGACCGCGCCCGGGTGCCGACGGGCGTCGGTCGCCCGGACCAGGTCCCCGCGGGCCAGCCGCCGGGACTCGATCCACTCCGTGATCCTCATCCGTGCACCTCCGCCACGGCGCCGACCAGCGCGGACCCGATCGCCGCGATCTCCGCGGACGTGCAGACGTAGGGCGGCATGGTGTAGACGAGATCGCGGAAGGGGCGCACCCACACCCCGCGCTCCAGGGCCGCCCGGGTCACCGCGCCGACGTCGACCGGGCCGGTCAGCTGCACCGCGCCCGTCGCGCCGAGCACCCGCACGTCCCCTACCGACGCCAGGCAGGCGGCGGGGGCGAGCGCCCGGGCCAGCTCCTCGCCGATCGATCCCACCCGCGGCGCGGGCAGCAGCGACAACGAGGCCGAGGCGACCGCGCAGGCCAGGGGGTTCGCCATGAAGGTCGGGCCGTGCAGCAGCGCGCCGACGGCCTCCGCGACGGGGCCCGTGGTCAGCACCGCGGCGAGGGTGAGATACCCGCCGGTCAGCGCCTTGCCCACGCACATCACGTCCGGCACGACGCCGGCGTGGTCCACCCCGAACGGCAGGCCGGTCCGCCCGAACCCGGTCGCGATCTCGTCCGCGACCAGCAGGATCCCGTGCCGGTCGGCGATCTCCCGCAGCGCGGCGACGCACTGCGGGGGATAGGGGTGCATGCCACCCGCCCCCTGCAGCACCGGCTCGACGACGATCGCCGCCACCGTATCCGCGTGCTCCTCGACGGTGGCCGCGGCGACCGAGATCCACTCGGCGCAGTCCTGGTCCGGGGCGAACCTCCCGTCCGCCAGCGTCGCGGCGGGCGGGCGGGGGAGGAACACGTGCTCGGAGACCAGCCCGGGGAACAGCGCGTGCATCCCGTCCTCCGGGTCACACACACCCATGGCCCCGGTGGTGTCGCCGTGGTAGCCGCCGCGCAGCGCGACGAGCCGCCGCCGCCGCGGGCGCCCGACCGCGGACTGGTACTGCACCGCCAGCTTCAGCGCGACCTCGACCGACACCGATCCCGAGTCCGCGAGGAACACGTGCCGCAACGGGTCGGGGGTGAGCGCCACGAGCTCCTCGGCCAACCGGATCGCGGGCTCGTGGGTGAGCCCGCCGAACATCACGTGGCTGAAGCGGTCGAGCTGGTCGCGCGCGGCGGCGTCGAGCACCGGGTTGCGGTAGCCGTGGATCGCCGACCACCACGAGCTCATCGCGTCGATGGCCTCGTAGTGGGTGCCGTCCGCGGCCGCCAGGCGCAGCCGGACCCCCTCGGCCGCGAGCACGGCGTAGGGCGGCGGGCCGTCCAGTGGGGCGTACGGGTGCCAGAGCAGCCCCCGGTCCCGTGCGACGAGGTCCAGCGTGGCGGCGGCGGTCATGCGTTCGGTGCGAGCTCGGTCCCCGCCCCCCGACGGCGGATGGCCACCTCGGCGTCGGCGTGTGCCGTCGGGTCCGCGCCCAGCACGGTGAACCCGCCGTCCGCGATCATGTCCAGGTCGGCCTGCGCGGCCTGCCCCTCGCTGGTCAGGTAGTCGCCGAGGAACAGCGAGTTCGCGACGTGCAGCGCGAGCGGCTGCAGCGACCGCAGGTGCATCTCCCGCCCACCGGCCATCCGCACCTCGGTCGCCGGGCAGGCGAACCGGGCGAGTGCGAGGATCCGCAGGCAGCGCAGCGGGTTCAGCTCATGGGTCCCGGCGAGCGGCGTGCCCTCGAACGGCATCAGGAAGTTGACCGGGATCGAGTCGCCGCCGAGGTCGCGCAGGGCGAGGATCGCGTCCACCAGCTCGTCGTCGGACTCGCCCATGCCGACGATCAGCCCGGAGCACGGCGACAACCCGGCGGTGCGGGCCTTCTCCACGGTGTCCACCCGGTCGGCGTAGGTGTGGGTGGAGCAGATCTCGGCGTAGCGGGACTCGGCGGTGTTGAGGTTGTGGTTGTAGGCGTCCACCCCGGCCTCGGCGAGCCGCTCGGCCTGCCCGTCGGCCAGCAGGCCGAGGCAGGCACAGACCTCGACGCCCGGGTGCGAGGCCTTCAGCTCGTCCACGACGGCCGCCACCCGCTCGACGTCGCGGTCGCCGGGCCCGCGCCCGCTCGCCACCAGGCAGACCCGCGAGGCGCCCCCGGCGATCCCCGCGCCGGCCTGCCGGACCGCCTCGGCGGGGGAGAGCCACGAGTACTTGAGCACCGGGGCGTCCGAGCCGAGGCGCTGCGAGCAGTAGCCGCAGTCCTCGGGGCAGAGCCCGGACTTGAGGTTGACCAGGTAGTTGACCTTGACCGTGTTCCCGAAGTGGGCCCGGCGCAGCCTGCTCGCCGCGGCGACCAGGCCGAGCACGTCCGCGTCCTCGGCGGCGAGCACGGCGTGGGCCTCCTCGCGGGTCAGCAGGCCGCCTGCGAGCTGGCGGGAGGCGAGGTCGGCGAAGGTTTTGAACACCGTTCAAACGGTAGCCGGGGCCGTGCCGCGCGGGCAAGCCCCGGGTAGGAGACTGGACTCGTGCGACTGAACCGGCCCCAGATCGTCGAGGCGGCGACCGCGGTGCTGCAGGGGCAGGGACTGGCCGGGCTGTCGATGCGGCGGGTGGCCCAGGAGCTGGAGGTGCAGCCCGGGGCGCTGTACTACCACGTGGCGAACAAGCAGGACCTGCTCGCCGAGGTCGCCGCCCGGATCCTCGCCGGCGGCGTCTCACGCACCGACCCCCGCGCCGCGGCGACCGACCTGCGCGCGGCGCTGCTCGAGGTGCGAGACAGCGCCGAGGTGGTGTCCTTCGTGCAGGCCTACCGGCCGGAGATGCTGCCGCGGCTCGACGGGCTGTTCCGCCTCCCCGCCCCGCAGGCGGAGTGGGCCGCGCGGACCCTCGTGCGGTACGTCCTGGGGTTCGTGGCGGAGGAGCAGAACCGGGCCGAGCTGGTGCGCACCGGCATCCTGCCCGCCCCGGACCCGCAGACGGACGCGGCGTTCGAGTTCGGGCTCGCCGCCGTCGTGGGAGGGCTGGGTGGGCTGGAGGTGTCGGCGGGCGTGTAGCGGGTACGCCCCTCGGGCACACCCGCGTCCCCGCAGACGGAAGGAGGCGCCGCCCGTGAGCACGGCGCGCCCCAGCACCACCACAGACGCCGGAATCCCGGTCGAGAGCGACGAGCACTCGCTCACCGTGGGCCCCGGCGGCCCGCTCCTGCTGCAGGACGGCTATCTGATCGAGCAGATGGCGCAGTTCAACCGGGAGCGCATCCCCGAGCGCCAGCCGCACGCGAAGGGCAGCGGGGCGTTCGGGTACTTCGAGGTCACCAACGACGTGAGCGCCTACACCAAGGCGGCGCTGTTCCAGCCCGGCGTGCGGACCGAGCTCGGCGTGCGGTTCTCGACCGTCGCGGGCGAGCGGGGCAGCCCCGACACGTGGCGCGACCCCCGGGGGTTCGCGATCAAGTTCTACACGTCCGAGGGCAACTACGACATGGTCGGCAACAACACGCCGGTCTTCTTCGTGAAGGACCCGATGAAGTTCCAGCACTTCATCCGGTCCCAGAAGCGGCGGGCCGACAACAACCTGCGCGACCACGACATGCAGTGGGACTTCTGGACGCTCTCGCCGGAGTCCGCGCACCAGGTCACCTGGCTGATGGGCGACCGCGGCATCCCGCGCACCTGGCGGCACATGAACGGCTACACCAGCCACACCTACATGTGGATCAACGCGGCAGGCGAGGAGTCCTGGGTCAAGTACCACGTCAAGACCGACCAGGGCATCCAGACCTTCACCCAGCACGAGGCCGACCAGATGGCCGCGGCGGACACGGACTACCACACGCGCGACCTGTTCGAGCACATCCGGGACGGCGAGTACCCGTCCTGGACCCTGTACGTGCAGATCATGCCGTACGAGGACGCGAAGACGTACCGCTTCAATCCCTTCGACCTGACGAAGGTGTGGCCGCACGGCGACTACCCGCTCACCGAGGTCGGCCGGATGACCCTGGACCGCAACGCCACCGACAACCACACGGAGATCGAGCAGCTGGCGTTCCAGCCCAACAACCTGGTGCCTGGAATCGGGCCCTCGCCGGACCGGATGCTGCTCGCCCGGCTGTTCTCCTACGCGGACGCCCACCGCCACCGCCTGGGTGCCAACTACCAACAGATCCCGGTGAACGCGCCGACCGTGCAGACGCACTCGTACTCCAAGGACGGGGCGATGCGGATCACGAAGGTCGCCGATCCCGTCTACGCGCCGAACTCCTACGGTGGTCCGGTGGCGGACACGTCCCAGCACGTCCCGACCTGGCAGGCGGACGGGGACATCATGCGCTCCGCCTACGTCGACCACGCCGAGGACGACGACTGGGGGCAGGCCGGGACCCTCGTCCGCGAGGTCATGGACGACGCGGCCCGGGAACGGTTGGTGGACAACGTCGTCGGGCACCTGCTCAACGGGGTGTCCGAGCCGGTCCTGGAACGGGCGTTCACCTACTGGCACAACATCGACAAGGACATCGGGGACCGGATCCGGGAAGGCGTGCGGGCCAAGGCGTCGGAGACGGACCCGAAGGCCGCCGAGCAGGGCAACCCCGCGCGCAGCTCCATGCGGCGGAAGGCCTGACATGTCCTCCGCGCACGAGCACGGCGCCGGGCACCCGCACGACAAGCACGACGCCCTGGACCTCGGCGAGCCCGACGAGCGCCGTCGGACGCGCAACCCGCAGGGACCGCCGGACGACGAGGACTTCGAGAACCCCGCCGAGCAGGACACCGGCGCGCGGCGCGGGACCGAACGGCCGTCCGGGGAAGGCGCGGAGTAGGCCGGGGCGGCGGCCCGCACGTCGAGCGGACCGCCGCCCCACCACCCGGTACCGTGCGCACGCCACAGCCCGACGTCAGCGCAGGGGGAACGCCGATGAGCCGCACGGTCCAGGTCACCTTCGACGCCCACGATCCCGGCGCGCTCGCCGCGTTCTGGGCGGAGGCGCTCGGGTACGTGATGCCCGGGCCGCCGGGGGTCGAGTCGCCCGCGGACCCGCGGGCGGCCTGGGACGAGTTCCTCGCGAGGATCGGCGTGCCGCCGGAGCAGCGGAACTCGCGCTCGGCCGTCGAGGATCCCGATGGCGTGGGGCCGCGGGTGTTCTTCCAGCAGGTGCCGGAAGGCAAGAGCGTCAAGAACCGGGTGCACCTGGACGTCCGGGCGGCGCCGGGACTGCAGGGCGCGGCACGGATGGCGGCGCTGGAGGCGGAGTGCGCCCGGCTCGTCGGGCTGGGTGCGAAGCGCCTGGAGCGGTTCGAGCCCGCGCCCCCGATGGACGGCGGCCACATCGTGATGGCGGACCCCGAGGGCAACGAGTTCTGCCTCGACTGACCCGCCGCGACGGTCATCTCGGCCGGCGGAGGTGGTGGCGGCCGTCGGCGGTGCGGGTGGTGTGGCGGTGTCTGGCCAGGAGCTCGAGGAGGGGGACGGCGACCCGTCTCGTCGTGTGCAGTGCCGCTCGCGCCTCACTGAGGGTGAAGACCTCCGGCAGGTGCGCCAGGACGGCGACCGCCTGCTCCTCGGCGTCGGGGAGCAGGACGATCCCGTCGGCCACCAGCAGCAGCTCGCCCGCCCTGGCCAGCCGCGCGAGCTCCCGGGGGCCGAGGCCGAGCGCGGCCAGGCGCTCCGCGTCCGGGGCGGCGAACGGGGTCCCGGCGAGGTCCGCGCGCAGGGTGTCGAGCGCGGTCCGCAGCGCGGCCGGGAGGTCGGCGTCGCCGGGTCGGCGCAGCCGCCCGTCCCGCAGGACCAGGGCGCTCGGGAGGGCGGTGACCAGGGCTGGGTGCGGGAGTGCGAGCAGGCGGCGGGCCGCCTCGACGGGCACTCCCGGATCGAGCGGGTCGCTGTCCGCGACGGCCCGCACCAGGGTCTCGACGAGCGCGGGTACGCGGGCGGGGTCGAGCAGCCAGCCCCCGCCGCGCACCGCCTCCACCGCCGCGACGGCCGGCGCGGGCACCCCCATCGCGACCAGCTCGGACTCCTGCGCCACGCCCCGGCGCCGCAGCTCGTCCGCGGCGGACGGGACGCCGGTCGCCGAGGCCAGGTCCGCGGCCCGGGTCCGTGCGGCGCCGCGGCGGCGCAGCTCCGGGGGGCGGACGTCCAGCACGGTCAGGCCGCTCACCCGTCGGGCACCGGGATCGCGCAGCACGACCCGGTCCCCGATCCGCAGCGGCAGCGGGCGGGCGAGCCGGAGCCGGACGAGGTCGTCGGCGAGCGGTCGCACCCGGACGGCGATGGCGGCGGACCCGATGTGCAGCATGGGTTCTCGCGGGAGCTCGGCGGGGTCCCCGTGCACTCGCCCGTCCACCTCGGACACCGCCGGCCACGCGTCCGGCGTGCACAGCGCGTCCCCGCGGCCGACCGCGTCCACGCCGATCCCACGCAGGTTCACCGCGACCCGGGAGATCCCGCGCGCCCGTCCGACGGGTTCGCCGAGGCTCTCCAATCCCCGGATCCCGATCCTGCGGTCGCCCAGGACGATCTCCCCGTCGACGGCGAGGGTGCCCTCCGCGAGGGTCCCGGTGACCACGGTCCCGGCACCCCGGACGGTGAACGCCCGGTCCACCCAGAACCGCACCGGTGCGGTCGGATCCGGCTCGGGCAGCTGCCTGACCAGGGCACTCAACGCCTCTCGAAGCGAGTCGAGACCTTCTCCGGTTCGCCCGGAGACCGTCACCGCGGGCACGTCCCCCAGCGCGCTGCCCGCCAGGCGCCGCCGTGCCTCCTCGACGGCGAGCTCGGGTTCCATCAGGTCCGAGCGGGTCACGACGAGCAGGCCGTGCCGCACCCCGAAGGCGTCCAGCGCCGCGAGGTGCTCGCCGGACTGCGGCATCCAGCCCTCGTCCGCGGCGACCACCATCAGCACGGCGGGGACGGGGCCGACACCGGCGAGCATAGTCGTCACGAAGCGTTCGTGGCCGGGGACGTCGACGAACGCGACGCTCTCGTCGCCGATCCGGGTCCAGGCGAAGCCGAGGTCGAGGGTCATGCCGCGGCGGCGTTCCTCGGCGTAGCGGTCCGGTTCCATCCCGGTCAGGGCGCGGACCAGCGTCGACTTGCCGTGGTCCACGTGCCCCGCCGTCGCGACGACGTGGGTGCTCACCCGACCGCCCGGACCGCCGCGGCGAGCAGGGGATCGTCCTCGGGCGCGACGGCGCGCAGGTCCAGCAGGCAACGACCGTGTTCGACCCGGCCGAGCACCGCCGGGTCGCCGGCCCGCAGCACGGCCGCGAGGTGCTCGGGCAGCGCCACGGCCCAGCTCTCCAGCACGACGTCCGGGGCCCCGCCGCCACCGACGCGGGCCTGCGACCGCACCGCCTGGGCGCCGAGCCGCACGGCGAGGGCCTCGGCGCGGCGGCGCAGGTCCGCTGCGGAGGCGTCCAGCGCCGCGCGGGTCGGGGTGACGGGCCCGCGCAGGGTCGCCTCCATCGCCGCGAGGGTCAGCTTGTCCACCCGCATCGCCCTGGCCAGCGGGTTCCGCCGGATCCGCTCGACGAGCCCGGCGTCCCCCAGCACGAGGCCCGCCTGCGGGCCGCCGAGCAGCTTGTCCCCGGAGGCCGTGACGAGCGCGGCGCCTGCGGCGAGGGTGCTCGCGGCGTCCGGCTCGTCCGGCAGCAGAGGGTGCGGGGCGAGCAGGCCGGACCCGATGTCCGCCACCAGCGGCACGCCGAGGCCGGCGAGCTCCCGGACCGGCACGCTGTGGGTGAACCCGCGGACGGTGAAGTTCGACGGGTGCACCTTCAGCACGAACCCGGTGTCGGCGCCCACCGCGGACTCGTAGTCCCCCAGGTGGGTGCGGTTGGTGGTGCCGACCTCGCGCAGCCGCGCCCCGGCGGCGACCAGCAGCTCGGGGATGCGGAAGCCGTCCCCGATCTCCACCAGCTCCCCGCGCGACACGACGATCTCGCGGCCCGCCGCGAGGGTGGCGGCGGCCAGCGCGAGCGCCGCGGCCCCGTTGTTGACCAGCAGCGCGCCGGTCGCGCCGGGCACGGCCGCGCGCAGCGCGGCGATCGCGTCCGCGCCCCGCCTGCCACGGCCGCCGGTCGTGAGGTCCAGCTCGACGTCGCAGGTGCCCGCGGCGGTCAGCAGCGCCTCGCGGGCGGCGGCGGAGAGCGGGGCGCGGCCGAGGTTGGTGTGGAGCAGCACGCCGGTCGCGTTGAGCACCGGGCGCAGCCCCGTGACGCCGCGGGGGAGGGTGCGGACGGCGGTGTCGACGACCTCGTCCGGCCGGATCTCGCCGCGCCGCGCGGCCGCCTGCGCCCGCCCGACGACCCCCTTGACGGTCTCCCTGCCGAGGCGCTCCACCGCCGCCGCGAGGGCGGGCTCGGCCAACACCGTGTCCGTCCGGGGGATGCTCCGCCGCAGATCCATCCGCCCACCGTACGGTGGAGATGTGACGGCCACCCAGTCGAGACGGCTCACCGAGTTCAGCCACGGCGCCGGCTGCGGCTGCAAGATCGGCCCCGGCGCGTTGGCCGAGGTCATGGCGCTGGTCGCGCCGACCGACCGGCCCGCGGACCTGCTCGTGGGGACCGAGACGGGGGACGACGCCGCGGTCTGGCGGCTCGACGCCGACCGCGCGCTGGTGGCCACCACGGACTTCTTCACCCCGGTGGTGGACGACCCGCGGACGTGGGGGCGGATCGCGGCGACGAACGCGGCGTCGGACGTCTACGCGATGGGCGGGCGGCCGCTGTTCGCGTTGAACCTGGTCGCCTGGCCCACCGAGGCGCTGCCGCCCGAGGTGCTCGCCGAGGTCCTCGAAGGCGGCGCGGACGCCGGCCGGGCCTGCGGGTTCGTGGTGGTCGGCGGGCACTCGATCGACGACCCGGAGCCCAAGTACGGCATGGCCGTCGTCGGCGAGGTGCACCCGGACCGGCTGCTCGTCAACACCGGGCTGCGGGCCGGGGACGCGCTGGTCCTGACCAAGCGGCTCGGGATCGGGATCGCGACCACCGCGGTGAAGCGGGGCACGGCCACGCCCGAGCTCGTGGCGGCCGCCGTCGAGTCCATGATCACGCCGAACGCCGCCGCGTCGGCCGCCGCGGTGGCCGCGGGCGCCACCGGCTGCACGGACGTGACCGGCTTCGGTCTGCTCGGCCACCTGCGGAAGATGGCGGCGGCGTCCGGTGTGGACGCCGGAGTGGACGTCGCCGCGGTGCCGCTGCTCGACGGGGTGCGCGCGCTCGCCGAGGCGGGCACCGTGCCCGGCGGGAGCATGCGCAACCGGGACTGGGTGGCCGAGGTCGTGGACCCGGTGGGCGCGGTGTCCGAGACCGACCTGCTGCTGCTCGCCGACGCGCAGACCTCCGGCGGGCTGCTCTTCGGCGCCGCCCCGCAGCGGGCGGCCCGTGCCGTCGAGGAGCTGGCCGCGCAGGGCGTGCCCGCCGCCGTGGTCGGGGAGGTCCGGCCGGGGACCGGTCGGATCACCGTCCGGCTGTAGGGCGCTGCGCGACCCTACCCGGTGGGCGCGGTGAGCTTGCTGACGTCCTCGAAGAGGCTGGGCATCATCGCCGAGACCGCGCCGACGATCACGCTGTCCCCGCTGGACAGGCTCGCCACGGCCCCCATCGCCATGCCCCGCACGCGCGCGCCCTCGGCCACCGCGTTGAACATCTCGGCCACGTCCAGCCAGGTGATCCCCGGGCGCAGGCGCAGCTCGTACCGCGCGCCCAACGCCTCGTAGGTCTGCGCCCACGCGGCGATCCAGGACTCGTAGCGGGCCTTGAGGAAGCGCTGCACGCGGGGATGGTTGGGGAGCGCGACCCACACGATCGTCTGCAGGCTCCACAGCGGGTCCCGCATGGTCGCGCTGATCACGGCCTCGGCGACGAAGCGGGCCAGATCGGGGAACGAGGTCTTCGGGGGGAGCTTTGTCGCGGCCGAGGCGAGCTGCGCCATCGTCTGTTCCCACGAGGCCGGCCGCATCAGGTAGGCGATCAGGTCCTCGGTGTAGCGGCTCTTGTACCGCCAGCGGTCCCGGAACATCCCCACGGTGAGCATCGCGGGCCGTTCCTCCTGCTCGGCGACCTGCGCGGCGCGTTCGATCAGCCGGGCCTGGGAGAGGCCCGCGAACAGCCGGGTGCCCGCGTCGTGCTCGTCCAGCAGATCCGGGCCGCGGTGGTCGAGCAGGTCGTCTCGCAGCAGCTGGAGACCGATCTCCAGGAAGGCCCTGGTCTCGGCGCTGTTCGCGATCTTCTCCCGGGTCGCCGGGCGTGCGTCCGCCGCGACGTTCGTCAGGACCGTGGAAAGGTCGTCTTCCTGCTGCATCGTCTCCCTCGAGGCCTCCAGACCGCCACCTCCAGACTACGACCTCCAGGTCTGGAGGTGCCAGGCTCGACCCGCCGACCCGGGGGCGTGGCGCGGGCGGCGGTGGCCTCGCCCCTGCCACCAATAGGGCTTGGACACGCTCCGTGAGCCGCCACGACAGTGGCCTCGACCAGGAGAACCCCCGCCTTCCGAAGAGGTCGAGTCCCATGATCGAGCGCGGCACCGGTCCCCAGCACGACGTCGGCCCCCTGGTGGCCGCGGCCGCCGCAGGCGACCAGCGCGCCTGGTCCTCCCTGGTGCGCCGCTTCGAGCCAGTGGTCCGGGGGGTGGCGCACGGGTACCGGCTCGACGAGCGGGACGTCCAGGACGTCGCCCAGGTCGTCTGGCTGCGGCTCTGGGAGAACGTCGGCTCGATCCGGGAGCCCCGCGCCGTCCCGGGCTGGATCGTCACCACGACCCGCCACGAGTGCGCCCGGGTGCTGCGGGGGCTGCGCCGGTTGGTCCCGGTCGGGGATGCGGCGGCGGACGCACCCGCCGAGGCCGCCGACCCGGACGACGGCCTGCTCCGCGCCGAGACCGCGGCCGCCGTGCGCCGCGGGCTGGCCGAGCTCAGCCCGACCCAGCGCAGGCTGCTCGAGCTGCTCGCCAGCGAGCCCGACCTGTCCTACCGGGAGATCGGCGGGCTGCTGAACATGCCCGTCGGGAGCATCGGCCCCACCCGGGCCCGCGGCCTCGCCCGCCTCGGCACCTCCCGTGCGGTCCTCGAGCTCGCCGTCTAGGAAGTCCAGGGAGCGAACACCGCCTTCCCGCCCGGGACGGCGGTGAGCTCCGGGCAGTGCCGCCGGACCACCTCGGCCATGCCGCCCCGCTCCACCCAGTCCAGTCCCAGCTCCGTGTACACCTCGGCGCGGTAGTCGACGGTCAGGAACCGGTCGCTCTGCAGCCGCCGGGAGGCCATGAGCAGGAACATCCGGAACGCGGTGTCGCTGAACCCGAACCCCTTCGGCGGCCGCTCCGCCAGCAGCCCGACGACGGTGTCCACCCGGTGGAGGTCCCCGTCGTAGAGCTCGTGCAGGGTCTGCGCCGTCTCGCGGTCCCCGCCGCACAGCTCGACGAAGTCCGCGACCGGCGGCAGGTGCAGGGCCTCCCGGAACGCGGTGTACCGCGGGACCCGGCGCATCCGCGGCCGCAGCACGTCCACCACGGCGAGGTCCACGTACTCGCCGTCCCGCTCGAACCGGCGCAGGCCCTCGGGGAAGTTGTGCAGCACCACGGCCCCCGGGTTCGCCCGGGCGAGGTCCCGCAGCACCGTGGGCAGGCCCAACTCGCGGTGCACGGTCTCGGTCGCGGCTCCCTGGAGCTGCGCGAACGTGTAGTCGGAGCCCCCCAGCACGAAGTCGTCGGGGATCAACGGGTGCATGCGGTAGACGGTCACGAACTCCTCGGTGAGGGCGAACGGCACGCGGTCGAACGCCGTCGTCGAGCCGGGGATGCCGTGCACGGCGTGCGGGTCGAGGAGGCTCAGCCCGACGCGGTTCGCCAGGTCCGCCTGCGCGCCACGCCAGTTGATGTTCAGCGCGGCGTCCGCCGCGTCCGTGCCGAGGATCGCGGGCGTCCACTCCACCGTGTGGATCTTGGCGATCAACGCCGAGACGACGAGCCTGCCGACCTCGTAGCGCCGGTCGGCCGACAGCGCGGGGTACTCGGCGGCGAGGGCCTCGCACACGGCGTTGTGCTCGCGGGCGAACAGGGTCTGCATGGCGGACAGGCCCAGCCACCAGCTCTCCCCGAACCCGGTCTCGGGCAGACCGGCCGCGTCCCGCGGCAGGTGGCCCGCCTCCAGGCGGAGCCTCCCGTCCTCGGCGCGCAGGGCCGCCGCGGCCTCGGGGGTGGCGCCGTAGATCTCCGAGGCGTCCCACCAGTGCGTGGTGGTGTTGCGGTCCGGGTCGGAGTCCCGGGCCAGCAGCATCGTGTCCGTGGGCTCCTCGCCCGGCCGGTTGCGCCAGCGGAGCTCCGGCGGGACGGGCAGCCGGATCGGGTCCGCGGCCGCGCGCCCGTGGTGGACCCAGTCGTGGACCTGGAACTGGATCCAGGCGGCGGCCAGCACGTTGAGCGAGGTGGCCGGGATGAACCGCTCCCGCCTGAGCACCCGCTCGGCGACCGTGACGGGATCGGGCTCCCGGTCCCGGCCGTCGTCGGAGGTGGCGGGCATGTTGCGGCCGAACAGGCTCGCCGCCGCGCCCATGCCGGGCTCGGCGAGGTCGTTGCACCGGCCGTCGAGGGTGCGGGAGTTCCGGTCCACGGGCTCGGGGGTGGGGGAGCGGGTCTCCACGCGCGTGGGCGCGCCCGGGTCCCGCAGGTTCTCCCGGCGCAGCCGATGCCGCAGCACCGCGAGGTTCAGCAGCGCCAACGGCGTGGGCAGCCGGTGCCACGGCACCCGCAGCCGCTCGTTGAGCAGCCCGAACACCCGCCCGACGACGGACAGCGCGACCACCTGCCGCACCGGTTCGTCCTCCCGGAACCGCTCCCCCCGGCGGTACGCGCTGCTCGCCTCGTACGCCGCCCGCCGGGCCCGGTTGAGGTGGCCGAGCGGGCGGAGCTCCTCGGTGGTGTTCCAGGGGTTGAACGCCAGGCGCTCCACCCGGTGCTCGGCGAGGACCGACTCCGTGCCGGCGAGGTTGCGGGCGGGGACGCGGAGCAGCCCGACGGTCGTCCACGGCCCCGACCAGGCCCGGGAGGTGTCCTCGACCGGCGTCTGCGCCTCCGAGACGAACCGCTGGACCTGGAGCTCGAAGCGCAGGTCCCCGCGGGCGAGGCGGCGGGCGAGGTCGTCCCGCAGGTGCGTCGGGCCGCTCAGCGGGGCGAGGGCCTCGGGCAGCCGCGGGGCCGTGCGGTAGCGGACGGGCGCGGGACCCCAGAGGATCGCGCCGCGCGAGTAGTAGGTCTCGGTGGCGAGGCTCGGCACGTAGCGGGACGAGGCGACCAGGTTCCGCACGATCCGCCAGGTCGCGGACAGGCCCACCCGCCGCGGCAGCCGGGTGAGCAGCCCGAACAGCTTCCCGACCGTGCCCGCCCGGCCTGCGACCGCCGACGCCATGGCCACGAACTCGTGCGCGTTCGCGGCGGGAGAGGTCTCCCAGCTCGTCATGAGCAGGTCGTGGACGGAGTCGGGGCCGGTCAGCCGCACGGCGAGCCCGTAGAGGTCCTTCGCCGAGTCCAGCTGCGCGACGCCGGCGGCCGCGGAGAGCCGCACGGTCGCCGGGAGCACCGCGCCCGGCCGGAAGGGGCCCCGGACGAGGTCGGCGGGCAGGTCCTCCCGGACGGTCAGGGTGGCGTCCGTGGCGCCGAGCAGGGCCCGCGGATGGAAGGCCCGGCGCACGTCCCGGATCCCGGCGCGTCGGCGGTTTCGCTCCTGGGCGCGCATGATCTCCCGCGCCAACGCGGCGAAGACGGGCAGCTCGGCGGCCGGGGAGCCGTGCTCGTACCGCTCGTAGTGGCTGGGGTCCACCGGTCTCCTTCGGGGGTCGGGCGCGTCGGAGGGAAGGAGCGGACGGCGGGCCTGCCTGATACTCACCGCCATGGCCCTGCCGTCTCTGCCGTCTCCGCCGTCCCTGCTCGATCTCACTCATCCGCTCGTGCCCGGGATGCAGGTCTATCCCGGTGATCCCGAGTTCCGGGCGGAGCCCGCGTTGGACCTCGTCGCGGACGGGGTGGCGGTCACCGCGCTGCACCTGGGCACCCACACCGGCACCCATGTCGACGCGCCGGCGCACGTCGTCCCGGGCGGGGCGGGGGTGGGTGAGCTGGACCTGGAGCTGTTCCGCGGCCCGGCGGTGACCGCAGACGTCCGCGGGCTGCGGGAGATCGGGCCCGCGGACCTGCCGCTGTCCGCGCTCGGGCCCGGTGTGGTGCTGGTGGTGTGCACGGGCTGGTCGGCGCGGTTCGGGACGCCGGGATACCTGGACCATCCCTGGCTGACGGCGGACGCGGCCCGCGCCGTCGTCGACCTCGGGGTGCGGGCGGTGGGGGTGGACACGCTCAGCCCGGACCGGCCGGACTCGCTCGCGGTGCACCAGGTGGTGCTGGGGGCGGGCGGGGTGCTGGTGGAGAACCTGCGCGGGGTCGAGCGGCTGCTCGGCCGGTCCGCGCGGGTCAGCTTCCCGCCGTTGGCGCTGACGGGGGACGGGTCGCCGGTCCGCGCGCTCGCCGAGGTCTGACGGGCGCCGGGCCCGTCGACTCCCGCACGATCAGCCGCGACGGGAGGACCGGGTCCGCGGGCTCGGTGCCGGTGAGCAGCCCGACCATCGCGCGGCCCGCCTCCTGGGCGGGGCTGGTGACGGTGGTCAGCGGGGGCCGGCAGAAGGAGGTGCCGAACACGTCGTCCGCACCGGTCACGCTGACCTCGCCGGGCACCGCGATCCCGGCTGCGGCGAGGTGCTCCAGGGCGCCGATCGCGATGAGGTCGTTGAAGGCGACGAGGGCCGTCGCGCCCGTGGCCAGGCCCGCCGTGGCCGCGGGGGCCCCGGACTCCAGCACCGGCGCGAAGGGCCCGACGGCGGTGAACGCGATCCCGTGCCGTCCCGCGTGCTCGGCGAGGGTCCGGCGGCGCTCCCCGTCCGCCCAGGAGGTCTCCGGTCCGCGCAGGTAGGCGATCCGCCGGTGCCCCAGTCCGGCGAGGTGGGCCACGACCTGCGCGCTGGCCGCGTCGACGTCGGCGACCACCCCCGGCAGCCCGGCGAGCGGCCGGTTGAACACGGCGGCGGGATGGCGCTGCAGGTGCGCGAGCAGCTCGTCGGCGGGGGCACGCGGGGAGACCAGCAGGAACCCGTCCACGAAGGAGGCGAGCCGCTGCAGGTGGGCGAGCTCGATGTCGGCGTCCTCCTGGCTGTCCGCGAGCACGAGCGAGTGCCCCGCCGCGGCGGCCTGGGCCTGCGCCCCGCGGATCAGCCGCACGTGGTGCGGGTTCGTGATGTCCGGGATGACCAGCGCGAACAGCCCCGTGCGGCCCGACGGCAGGGCCTGCGCGATCCGGTTCGGCACGTACCCCAGCCGGGCGGCGACCTCCTCGACGTGCGCCCGGGTGCGCTCGCTGACGCGGCCCGGGTTGGAGAGCGCGCGCGAGGCCGTGGAGGTCGCGACGCCCGCCTCCCGGGCCACGTCGTAGATCGTCACGGCCCGCGGGCGGCTGTGATCCATGGCCGTATTCCAGCACGTGGCTGGAACCGGACGGCAACCGGTTGCCATACTGGCCGGGCTCGACTCGGAAGGAGCACCAGACCCGAATGCGGACCGCCGGGCCCACGACCGTCACGAGGACTCGACCCACCGGGACCTGGCTGGTCTGGGGCGCCGCGGTCCTGGTCTACCTGCTCGGCGTCACGCAGCGGACCTCGCTCGGCGCCGCCGGCCTCGACGCCGCCGCCCGCTTCGGGATCGACCCGGGCACCCTCTCGCTGTTCGTCTTCCTCCAGATCTCCGTGTACGCCGCCGGGCAGATCCCGGCCGGCCTGCTGGTGGACCGCTACGGCCCGCGGCTCGTGCTCCCGATCGGCGGACTGCTGCTGGGCCTCGGGCAGGGCCTGCTCGCCTTCTCGACGGCGCTGCCGCTCGCCCTCGGCGCCCGGGTGCTCGTCGGCGCCGGGGACGCGCTGGCGTTCTCGGCGGCGCTGGTGCTGGTCGCGCGCTGGTTCCCGGCCCGCCGGGTCCCGCTCGTCACCCAGGTCACGACCATCGTCGGGCAGCTGGGGCAGGTGCTCTCGGCCCTGCCGCTGCTCCTGCTGCTGCACGCCGCGGGCTGGTCGACGGCCTTCACCGTCGCCGCGGGCGCGAGCGTGCTGTCCGCCTTGCTCGCCGCCGCGCTGGTCCGCAACGGCCCCGCGCACTGGCGCGCGCCGACCCCGCTGTCCGCCCGCGAGACGCTGCGCCAGGTCGGGACGGTGTGGAAGCGCCCCGGCACCCGGCTCGGCTTCTTCGGCCACCTCGGCACCCAGTTCTCGATGATGACGTTCTCGCTGCTCTGGGGGCTGCCCTACCTCGTCTCCGGGCAGGGTCTCGCCCCCCTGACCGCGGGCTCGCTGATGACGCTGCTGGTGGTCGCGTCGATCGTCGTCGGGCCGCTGGTGGGGGTGCTGACCGCACGGCACCCGATGCGGCGCTCCTGGATCCTGCTGGGCGTGATCGCGATGACCGCGGGCATGTGGACGGTCGTGCTCACCCTGCCCGGCCCCGCCCCGCTGTGGCTGCTGGTGCTGCTGGTCCTCGTGCTGGCGGTGGGCGGGCCGGCGTCCGTGGTGGGCTTCGACATCGCCCGCACCACCAACCCCGGGCCGAACCTCGCCGTGGCACAGGGGATGGTCAACGTCGCCGGGTACAGCGCGTCCGTGCTGGTCCTGCTGGTGATGGGCGGGATCCTCACGGCCACGGGCGGCTTCTCGCCGGCGGGCTTCCGGGTCGCCTGGCTGGTCCAGTACCCGGTGTGGGCGTTCGCCGCCGTCGGGATCCTGGTGACCCGCCGCAAGGCCCGCCGGGTGGACGCGGCCCGCGGTGTCGTGCCGCGGCCGCTGCGGGACGTGGTGCGGGGCCGCCGCGGTTCGGCTGCGGCATGATCGGGGCATGCGCGGGTACGGGTTCACGCAGGTCGGCGGGCCGGAGCGCCAGGCGTTCCTGGACGTCGAGGTCCCGCGGCCGGGGCCGGGGGAGCTGCGGGTGCGGGTCCGGGCCGCCGGGGTGAACCCCGGGGACTGGCGGCTGCGCGAGGGCTCCTACGGGACCGCGGGCCCGGCCGTGCTCGGCCGTGAGGTCGCCGGGACCGTGACGGCGGCAGGCCCGGACAGCCCGTTCGCGGTCGGGGACGAGGTCTTCGGCGGCTGCCCGGGGATGGTCGGCGGCTGGGCCGAGGAGGCGCTCGTGATCGCCGGGTTCGCCGCGCTCCGCCCCGAGACCGTGCGCCCCGAGGACGCCGCGGTCCTGCCGGTCGCCGCGGGCACCGCGTCCGACGCGCTGGCGGGCCTGGCCCTGCCCGCGGGCGCGACGCTGCTGGTCAACGGGGCGGGCGGCGGCGTCGGCGTGCCCACCGTCCAGCTCGCCCGGGCCGCGGGCCTGCGGGTGCTCGGAGTGGCGAGCCCGCGCAAGCACGCGCTCATCGAGCGCTTCGGCGCGGTCCCGGTCGCCTACGGCCCGGGCCTGTCCGACCGCATCCGCGCGCTCGGGCCGGTCGACGCCGTGTTCGACCTGGTCGGTGGCGCGGCGCTGCGCGAGGTCGCCGAGCTGCTCCCGGACCGCTCGCGGCTGCGGTCGGTGGCCGACAAGGCGCTGGCCGCGGAGCTCGGCGGGGCCGAGGTGGTCCGCGACCGCAGCACCAGGGTGCTCGACGAGCTGGCCCGCCGGGTCGTCGCGGGCGAGCTGGACCCGCACGTCACCGACGTGTTCCCCCTGGACCGGGCGGCCGAGGCGCTCGCGCTCGTCGAGTCCGGGCACGCCGAGGGCAAGGTCGTCCTCACGCCCTGACCCACCCCAGCCTCGGGGCGAGCGACTCGGCGATGTCGGTGAGGATCTGCTCGTAGTCCTCCGGTCGGAAGGTGAAGGGCAGCGCGAACACCACCTCGGTGACCCGTTGGAACCCGGCGTGCGCGCGCAGCGCCTCGGCGATCTCGTCCGAGGTCCCGACCAGGTCCGGCGCGAACATCATCCGCCGCGGTCCCTGCGGCTCGGCGGTGCGCGGCAGCCGGGCCTGCGCGAAGGCCCGGTAACGGTCGCGCTGCTCGGGGGTGGCCGAGTCCGTCGGCACCACGACGAGCCCCTGGGACACGCGGCCCTCCGGCCGGACCGCCCGGTACGCGTCGATCTGGGCGGCCTGGATCGCGGCGAAGTCCCACGGTCCGGCTCCCTCCGCCTGCACGACGCTGCTGGTCAGCAGGTGCATCCCCAGCTCGCCCGTGCGCCGCGCCGACCCCAGCGACGCCCCGCCGTACCACATCCGGGACCGCAGGCCGGGGGAGTGCGGCTCGACTCGCTCGGAGAACGTCTCGAAGCCCTCGGTGCCGGCGAACCCGCTCACCCGCTCGCCCGCGACCAGCGACAACACCCGGGTCAGCCGGGTCGCGGAGAAGTCCTCGAGGTCCGCGGTGTCCGGGTACAGCGCGTCCTTCACGTCCTCCCAGCGCATCGCCGGGCCCACGCTCATCCCCGGGTTGAGCCGCCCGCCCGAGAGGACGTCCACGGTGGCCCAGTCCTCGGCGAGCCGCAGGGGGTTCTCCCAGGCCAACGGCGTGACGGCCGTCCCGAGCGCGATCCGGGTGGTGCGCTGGGTGGCCGCGGCGAGCAGCGTGACCGGGGACGACACGCCGTACTGCAGGTGCCGGTGTCGGACCCACGCGCTGTCGTAGCCGAGGGCCTCGCCGAGCTCGATCATGCGCAGGGTGGTCTCGTGGCCCGCGCCGGGATCGTCCCGGTCGAACAGGCCGATCGTGAGGAACCCCAGCTTCTCCAGCGGTGCCGGCGCAGGCATCCCGCCTCCCGTCTCCCGACTCGATCTCCGCTCCGGGACCATACGGCGGGTCGGCTGCCCTCCTCCCAGCGGTGGCCTGAGGGGTCAGATCCACTGGCGAAGGCCGATCGCGCGCGGCGGGCTCCCGACGCGGTAGTCGACGTCGCCGCACCACCGCGCGCGAACCGAACCGGCCAACGTCTCGTCGATCCCGCCGTCGCGGACGTGCCGCGGCGCGAACCCGAGCTTGGGGAGCAGGCCGATCGGGGCGAAGAGCGGGCTGTGGTCGGCGCGTTCGATGCGGCCGGACTCGGCGTCCGGAGCCACGGCGGGCAGGGTGATCCGCAGCCCCGCGAGGCGGGCCTCGGTCGCGATCCAGCGGCGCGGCAACGTCGACAGCTGATGGTCCAGCCACAGACCGGTGGTCGGCCCGCCTCCGACATTGCTGTGGCCGCCGACGTACCAGCGTTGCTCGACGCTCGGCGGGGCGCCGACCGGCTTCGGAACCGCCGTCCAGAGGGTGGGCGGGAAGTAGCTCCTCAGCTCGTCGAGCGCCACGGCGTGGCGCGCGATGTCCACGAGGCCGCTGAGATCGGTGTCGTGGAAGCGGTAGCGGCCCGCGGTGAGCCCCGCGAACGGGCCGGGCAGCCCCAGCGAACCCACGGTGTCGAACACCCCGATGAAACGGATCCGCGCCTGGCGCGCGCGGACGCGGACGAGCGCGTCCTGGTCCGTCACGATCGCGGCCGGGTCGTCGACCATCTCGCGCAGCCCGGGCCGCTCGGTGTCCCGGTAGCGGTCGAAGACCTGCTGGGCGGACAGGGCGCCGGGGGGGACGATCCCGCACTTCGCGATCATGCCCGCGAGGCTTCGCGCGGTGAAGGCGCCCCGGCTGAAGCCGAACAGGAAGATCTGGTCGTCCGCGTCCCTCCAGTGCCGCACGATCTCCGCATAGCCCGCGACGATCTTCTCGTCGAGTCCGAGCCCGGTCACCGCGCCGAGGAGATACGGCGGCTTCGTGCCGACGCCGGTGAAGTAGCGTCGGTGTTGCTCCCCGGGGATCTCCGGCGTCCGACGAAACAGCGCGTGGATGTTGGTGAAGGCGAGCGGGGCGTTCCAGGTGCCGTCGAAGAACAGCGCGATCCTCATGGGGTCCTCTCGGACTAGGGTGTCGGGGCGCCCTTCCGTTCGGTGATCCACGCCCACAGCTCCGGGGCCCGCATCCGACCCACCGCCTGATAGTCCCCGCGGTTCGTCCAGCGGTACAGGACCGAGGGGTCGAGTGTCTCGCCCAGAGCGGTCGACTTGACGTGCCGCGGCGCGTCGGCCAGGTGGGGGAGGGCGGCGGCGACGGTGAACACGAGACTCTTCTGAGGCTCGTCGAGGTCGCCGAGGGCGTTCGTCGAGGGCGCCGGTTCGGGGGCGAGGGGGAGCCCGGCCGTCGTCGACTCCGCGGCCATCCACTCGCGCGGGACCGAGGGGACCAGCGAGTCCCGAAGCCTGCCGGACAGGCCCCCGCCGACGTCGCTGTGGGCTCCGACGAACCAGCGCTGCTCGACGTCGAGCCGCCGGCCCGGCAACGGGATCGGCACCGAGGTCCACAGCGTGGGTGGGAACGTCGATCGGAGCTCGTCGAGGGCGAGGGCGTGCCGGGCGGTCTGCACGAAGCCACTCAGGTTGGTGTCGTGGAAGGCGTACCTGCGCGAGGCGGCCGAGCCGAAGCGGCCGGGCACGCCGAGCGCGCCCACGGTGTCGAAGACGCCGATGAACCGGATGTGCACCCGTCGGGCGTGGTCGAGGACCAGCCGGTCCTCGTCGGTCTGCGCCGGGGCCTCACCGCTGTCCATCTCCCGCCAACCGGGTCGCCTGCGGTTCCGGTAGCGGGCGAAGACGTCCGAGGCGTCCAGCCCGTCCGGCCCGCCCGTGCCCGGCGGCAGCAGCCCACACTTGGCGATCATGCCGGCGAGGCTCCGCGCGCTGAACGCTCCACGGCTGAAGCCGAACAGAGAGATCTCGGCGGCGCCGCGCCTGGCCTCCTCGACCGGCACACCGGCTGCGATCGCCGCCCGTTCGGCCCGCATCCAACGCTCGACGAGCGCGACGTAACCCTCGATGATCTGCGTGTTCAGGCCCCAGCCGAAGGCGCCGCCGCCCAGTTTCGGGAAGCGCACGCCGACGCCCTCGACGTACACCGCGACGTCGTCGCCGTACAGACGCCTCGCCCGCCGATACAGCTCGGTGATGGACGTGTCGGCCTCGGGGTCGTTCCACGTCCCGTCGAGGAACACCGCGATCTTCGCCGTCACGTCGCGCCTCCGCTCCCCGCCGCCGATGGGGGAGATGCGGTGGGGTCGCGGCCCGATACGCCGTTCACGGATCCGCGCAGTTCGAGGCCGAGATGGGGGAACTGGCGCCGCCCGCGGGTTGTTGAGAGGGTCGACCGGTACCGGCTTCGAGAGGAGTACATGTGAGCACCGAGAAGGCGATCCTGGCGGGCGGGTGCTTCTGGGGCATGCAGGACCTCGTCCGCAAGCGGCCGGGCGTGGTGTCCACGCGCGTCGGCTACACCGGCGGGGACGTGCCGAACGCGACCTACCGCAACCACGGGACGCACGCCGAGGGCATCGAGATCCTGTTCGACACCTCCGCGACGAGCTACCGGGACATCCTGGAGTTCTTCTTCCAGATCCACGACCCGACCACCAGGAACCGGCAGGGCAACGACATCGGGACGTCCTACCGCTCCGCGATCTACTACCTCGACGACGAGCAGAAGCGGATCGCCGAGGACACCATCGCGGACGTCGACGCGTCCGGGCTCTGGCCCGGCAAGGTCGTCACCGAGGTCGAGCCTGCCGGGGACTTCTGGGAGGCGGAGCCGGAGCACCAGGACTACCTGGAGCGGAT
>Ga0068863_100001462_pt1 | contig 23430 bp, 18 predicted proteins | sample KBSSwiS62_FD_66596 | JGI IMG/M metagenome (GOLD analysis project Ga0068863, IMG submission 66596) | Switchgrass rhizosphere microbial communities from Kellogg Biological Station, Michigan, USA - KBS Switchgrass S6-2 | ecosystem: Host-associated > Plants > Roots > Rhizosphere > Soil ... | reverse complement strand
CTCGCATGCGAAGCATCCTGTATTGGAGCTTTTTGATACTAGCAGCAATCCTTTTGGCCTATGTCAGTCCATTCAACCTCTCACCGATCACTTTTCTTCTCGGCGCCATGCTGATTGCCGGAGCATATTTTGTGTTTCTTTCCTACCGCCGCCAGCAATCTGGCGTTTGGGAACACAGCGCGTACCAAACAAAGTTTGTGGGCAGCATTCTGTGTTACGTCATGGTTTATTGGACGACCGTTGGGCTCTTCAGCAACGTCAAAGAGCAGCGGGAATTCTGGGCACGGTATGAACCCTACGTCGAGGGGGGGAGCCAGCATGGGTACACGTTCTTCTATCTGGATCATGCCGGCAGCTATGAGCGGATCGATTCTCCCGAGCTGAACAAACTCATCCTTGACAAGAATCCCGGGCGCGTGCGGATCGTTCTTGAGGTCGTGAAAGATTTCGGACGGTTGCGAGCCTATACGGTTCGAAGTGTCGAATCCATTCCCGTCGACAAAGCCTGGACAGATGGCAGTCCGCCCTGGGACGCTCTGCGGCAGCGTTAGATGATAGGACCGATGACGTCTCGGTTTCTTCGTGGAGCGTTCACACTTCCTTAACTTGCGAATTCTATGCTCAGACTATTGAGCACGCCATGAAGGTGATCTCGTGCAATACCCCCAACGCGCCGGTCTAGGCCGGCGCGCTTCCTTTTGGGGTGAAAGCCGCCCACGCTTTGCGGTTTACGGCATAAACGGTGGCGAGGATGACGAAAGAGAACACGACCAGTAAAAGGGCGGTCGCATTGGCCTGCGCGTAGTTCAATGCCTGGACGTCGTCATATATAGCGATCGAAATCGTCCGGGTCTCGCCTTCGATGTTTCCACCTACCATCAGTACGACTCCAAATTCACCGATGGTATGCGCGAAGCTCAGAACCGTTCCCGTAATGAGCCCTGCAATCGACTGCGGAACGATGACGCGACGAAATGTCCCCCAGCGGGAGACACGAAGAGTCCAGGATGCCTCGATGAGCCTGCGATTCACTGCCCCGAACGCCGACGCGATCGGTTGCACGGCGAATGGCAGGCTGTAAAGGGTGGACGCAATGACAAGACCCTTGAACGTGAAGGGAAGCCCACTTCCAAAAAGGCGCTCGTAGGCGCGTCCAATCGGACTTCGTGGTCCCAGCGCAACCAGGACATAAAAACCGAGAACCGTTGGCGGCAGAATCAGAGGCAGAGCGACAACGGATTCGACAAGGAAGCTCCAGCGTCTCTTCGTAAAGGCAAGCCAATAGGCGAGCGGGACTCCGACGACAAGGAGTACGACGGTCGTCAACAGCGCCAGTTCAAGAGACGTAAGAATGGCAGTCCAGTTCAATTACGCGCCCCCGGACCGGGAAGGGAAAAGCCATAGCGTTGAAGGATTGCTCGTCCTGTTGTGCCGCGCAGAGCATCGAGGAACTCGCGTGCGGCATCAACGTGTCCGGCCCGTCGCGCTTGCGCGAGCATCACGGCCCCTTGTTCTATGGGCGGGTAATCGGCGAGCGGAATCTCCCAATACACTCCGGCAGACTTCATCGAATCCGTGAGCGCCAAAGACAGCGCGATGATGCCGATATCCGCGGATCCCGATTGGGCAAACTGTGCTGCCTGGGAAATGTTTTCGCCCAGAACCAGCTTGGTCTTTGCTGCACTGTAGACGCCGGCTTTTTCCATCGCGCTGACCGCTGCCCGCCCGTAAGGCGCGTGCTCCGGATTTGCGATCGCTATCCGCCGGGCCTGCGGTTGTGACAGGGCCTTCATTCCCTGCGCGCGAATATCCAAAGGCGAGTTCCTGGGAACCCAAAGCACGATGCGTCCAATTGCGTATACAAAGGACGAACCTGGTTCCGTCAAGCCGGACTTCTCCAGGTCACGGACATAATTCAAATCGGCGGAGAGAAACACATCGAACGGTGCGCCATTCTTGATCTGCGCATGGAAGTTGCCCGAGGAGCCGAGCGACAGTTTTACGTTGTGCCCTGTCCGCTTTTCGAAGTCCGAGATGAATTCTTTTGCTGCAGCGCTGAGATCCGATGCCGCCGCCACGACGACTTCTCCTGCGAATACTTTTGGGGTGATGAGCAGAAGTACAAGCGCAGCCAGAAAGGCCTTGCGGAGGAGGATCATGCCGTTACTTTAACACGACACGGTAGCGATAACACTACGGGGGGAATCGGGGCCTACTATCGCCCCTCCTGGCCAGGAGGGGTGGCGCGAAGCGCCGGGGTGGTTGTTCAGGAGATTCTTCAGAACAACCACCCCGTCTGCGCGGCTTTGGTCGCTACGCGGCTTTTCTTGATCGCGCAGCCACCCCTCCTGGCCAGGAGGGGCGATAGTAGGCCCCGATTGCCGACTAGCCTTTCGGAACGAAGTAGCGGTCTCTTGTGAGCAGTTTGAACTTTCCTGCTGACGGATTCACCTTGACGGTGATCTTCCGCCACTTTCCATCCTTCGCGGCATTGGGCGACTTATATCCAAGTACATACTGGTTTTTCAGGCCATCCCTCAGGTTGGTGGAAATTCTGGTCAGGTCGTTGTCGATTTGTCCGGTTAGCACTTCGCCCCCGGAAAACTCCGAAATCTGCTGAAGGTAATACCCCGTTGAATATTCTGTACCCTCCTGAAATGAGGGCGCAGGAAGCGATGGAACCACCGTCAGAAAATGTACCGGAAACGAAGCCGTCTTTGAGGATTCAATCAGGGCTTTCGGCAGTGGCGCATTGTTCGGCTGCATTCCGCTCGAGATAAACCCGTCGCTGACCACAACAAGGGCTTTTCTCGGGCTGGGCTGCTTGGAGAGATTGTCCATGGCTTTCGCCAGTACGGTAAACATGCTGTCTGCGTCCAACGGGATCTGCTCTACTTGTGGTGCATTACTGGCAGCGCGAATGGCCTCGACCGAGTTCAGAATATCCACGGTGGTGCGGTCGCGCTGACCGGGCGATTTCACCGGCCCTCGTGCGCTCAATCCGAGGACGACAGTAAGCGTCAGGGGCTCGCCGGCGCCCGAGAAGTACGTTACCTTTTGCTCTTTATTATCTTCGAGCACCTGAAAATCTGCTTCCTTCAGAGTTGCCACGGGTACGTTCTTATTGTCAGTCACCATCACAGGCACATAGATCAAGTCGCTGGCCGCTGTTTGCGCGGGTCCGGCGTCCACTCCGGGCAAGGCGGCGAAGGACAGGGCCAGAAACAAAACCGCCAAAACGGTCGCGACATTTCGTGCGTTCAACATGCTCCCTCCAAGGGATGGAATTTTGAAGTTTGGGTTCCAAGTTTTCGGGGCATTTTATTCTGAATCTGTCCGCCGGTCATAGGAGTTTCGTCCAGGGTGCGGGTTGGGGGAGTGAGGACGAGTCTTCTCTCGTCCTCTTATGGAGGCGGCGGGAATTGAACCCGCGTCCGAAAACGTTCCGTTAGAGAATCTACATACTTGTCAGGTTCCAATTTGGTCGTATCCCGGCCTGAAGGAACCTGCAAGCCAGCCGGGACACCAGCCCATTGAGTATCGCCCCTCCCCGCCGGGCCAGCAGCTTGGGGCTATCCTGTCTAAAGTGACGCCCTTTAACGGATCAACAGGAGAACCCGTCAAGGACGTAGCCGGTTATTAAGCGGCTAGTGCTGGTTGATATTCAGCAGTTGATTGTTTCCACGTTTTTACGAGGGCATGGGCCTCGGTATGCCTCTCTTCCTTCTTCGTTCCCGTCGAAACCGGTGCGCCCCCTTTCAGCTATGCTCCTTATTTATATAGGTATAGGTTGGGCTTCTGTCAACGCAGTATAATTCCGAACTGCGATGGATTTAAAACCTGACGGCAAGGCGGCCGATTCCACCGATTCTGAGCTGACTGCCGAACTCACCCGGATATTGGACGCCACGCGCACGCAGCTCGAGGACGAATTCCGAAAGCGGCTCGAAGCCGGGGTTCGCGGCGCCGAAAGCGCGTCCTCTCAGGCCGCAGAGCACGAGCGCGAGCAGGCCCTGGCCGACGCACGGCTCCAAATCACCGCCGAACTTCAGGGACAATTCGACCAAACCCTTCAGCAAAACACCACACGGCTGCAGGCGCAGTTCGATGAACAAATGAGCGCATCCACCAAACAGTGGGAACAGGAAATGGCCCGCCTTCAGGCAGAGATCGACCTTTGGCGCACCTATGCCGACGCGCAACGGCAGATGGCGGAAAGTCACACGCAGGCCGAGATTCTTGGCCACTTTCTGGACCGTGCCGAGCCGTTTGCGCCTAATCTCGCGGTATATGTTGCCAAGCCCGACGGCCTGGCACTATGGAAAACGCGGGGTCGCGTGGCGTTTCCCAACATTGTGTCGAAGAACACCATCGACCCGGACGCCTACTTCAAAACAATCGTGGTTCGAGAGCGAATCGTTGCGGCGGTTTGTGCTCGTCATCCTTTGAAACCCGAATCTCTGGATTTTCTTTCCGGTGTTTTGTCACGGGCCATAGAGGCGTTTGGGTTGAGGCTTCAAACGCAAGCGCCGGCTACGGCATCCTGAAACTTTCAATGTTCCGCAAGCCCATCTCACACAAGGCCACACAGTTCACCGAATCCATCATTCGCGAAATGACGCGCTTCGCCCTCCAACATGGGGCGATCAATCTCTCGCAAGGGTTTCCGGATTTTGCCGCACCGGAGATTCTGAAAAAGGCCGCGGCCGACGCTATTTTTGCGGATGTCAATCAGTACGCGATCACCTGGGGCGCCAAGAAGTTTCGCGATGCGATTGCCGAAAAAACGAAGCGCCACCTTGGAATCGATGTCGATCCCGAACGCGAGATTACCGTTTGCTGCGGATCCACGGAGGGGATGCTCGACGTCCTGATGGCCGTAATCAACCCTGGCGACGAGGTCATCGTCTTCGAGCCGTTCTACGAGAATTACGGACCGGACACCATAATTTCGGGAGCGACGCCGCGATACGTCCAGCTCCGCGCTCCGGACTGGTCATTCGACGAAACTGAACTCGAGGCGGCCTTCAATAATAAGACGAAGGCCATCATCGTCAACACGCCGAACAACCCCACCGGAAAAATTTTTTCGCGAAGGGAACTCGAGGTCATTTCTCGACTCTGTATAAAGTGGGATGTGCTGGCCATCACCGATGAGATTTACGAACACATCATCTATGACGGAGCCACGCACATTTCGCCGGTGACTCTCGACGGCATGCGGGAACGAACCATCGTCGTGAACGGGATGTCCAAGACCTACAGCGTGACGGGCTGGAGGGTCGGCTACATCATCGCACCGGAGAGCATCAACGGAGCGATTCGCAAGATGCATGATTTCATGACTGTAGGAGCCCCTGCGCCATTGCAGGAGGCGGGCGCCGTAGCTCTGCGGTTGCCGGACTCTTACTACGATGAGCTTGCCGCGCACTATCAGGCGCGGCGCGACCGGCTTCTGAGCGTGCTGGACGCTGTCGGCCTTCAGCCGTATGTTCCCGGTGGGGCCTATTACATCATGTGCAACATCCGGCCTCTTCGCGAACGTCAGGGATTACCCAATGATGTGGAATTCACCCGGTTTTTGGTAAAAGATATTGGTGTTGCGGCCGTGCCGGGCAGCAGTTTTTTCAGGGATGCCGCGGCCGGAAAAGATTTGATCCGATTTACGTTCTGTAAGAAAGACACCACACTGGCAGCTGCGGCCGAGCGCCTCATAAAGCTCCAACCGCAACCTGCAGGTGCGAAACAAAATCCTGGATAGTTCGTCAAAAAACTGACGGGTGATGCAAACAATCAGCACCCAAGCCTATATTCGTAAGGAATTAAGAGGAGTTTTGAAGAATGAATAACAAGCGATTGCTTTTTCTCGGCATGGTTGCCCTGACCCTAGGTATCGGGGTCATTATTGGCACCGTCGTGTCGGGCGGAGTGAAAGCGACCTTCGAACAGAAAGCCGCCGCAATTGCCATCCCGGACCCGGTGTCGTTGTCCAACACCTTTTCCCAAATCGCTGCTCAAATGGATCCCGCCGTTGTGAAGATCAAGGTGACGATCGCCGCGCGGCCGGTTCGAGCCAACCAGAGACGCCAGCAGCAGATTCCCCAAATCCCCGGATTCCCCGGTCTGCCTTTCGACTTTGACCAGCCCGAAGATCGAGGCGGTGAAGGAACCGGTACGGGTTTCATCGTCGATAAAGCAGGGTTCATCATGACGAACAATCACGTCGTGGAACGGGCAGCCGACATTAAGGTCATTCTGTCCGACAATTCAGAGCACACGGCCACTGTCATCGGTACCGATGAAGCGACAGATCTGGCAGTCATCAAGATTGACGCCAGGCAAGAGCTCCCGACGGCGAAGTTTGGAAACTCTGACGCCGTTAAAGTGGGCGACTGGGTTCTTGCCATTGGGAGTCCGTTCGATTTCGACCACACCGTTACCGCTGGAATCATTAGCGCCAAGGGCCGCGACAACGGCAGGTTGGGCGCCGATAGAAGTAACGCCGGTCTTCAGAAGTTTCTACAAACCGACGCAGCCATCAATCCGGGCAATAGCGGCGGGCCGCTTGTGAGCATGGCGGGCGAAGTCATAGGAATCAACACCGCCATCGTCTCGGAGACGAATTCTTTCGCCGGACTGGGGTTCGCTCTGCCTTCCAACGCTGCTCTGAAGGTCTATAACCAGCTCACCAAGGACGGAAAAGTCACGCGAGGTTCGATCGGTATTCAGATGGAGAGCCGTCGAGATCAGGTGACTTTGGATGCTTACGGGTTAAAGGGACCTGAAGCCGTCATCGTGAATTCCGTCGTGGATGGAAGTCCTGCGGAGAAGGCGGGCATTCAAAAACGCGATGTCATTACGGAGGTGGATGGAAAAAAGATTTCGACCAGTTCCGATCTTCAGGACTACATCATCGATCGGCCTGTGGGTTCTACGGTACGCCTCGGATTCCTGCGGGATGGGAAAGCTCAAACGGCGAACGTGACCATCGGGGACCGCGCCGCTTTGTTCAGCTCCGACGCAGCTGTTGCCGAGTCGCGGAATAATCCAACCCGTCCCGGCGCCGGTGCGGGAACTTCCACGCATATTGGAATTACGGTTGAACCGTTGACGCCTCAAATGAAGCGACAGCTCAGCGTCCAGCAAAACGGTGTTCTCATCACCGATGTGCAGCCCGACAGCATCGCTTCTGCTGCTGGACTGAAGGAAGGAATGGTCGTCACAAGTATCGTGACCGCCGGCAAACCCAGTCCAATCGGGAGCGTGTCGGATTTCAATGCTGTCGAATCCAAGTTGAAGTCCGGCAGCAGTCTGGTCGTTTATGCTCTTGTGCCTCAACTCGGGGAAGAGATCGGCTTCCCGATGAAGCTGAAGTAACCAGAGGTTCTGGTGAGGTAAAAGATAACAATGAACAACTGACAATTAAGCAATAACCAAGCCCCCGCCTTCCTTCAGGCTGAAATGCTTGGTTATTGCTTAATTGTCAGTTGTTCATTGTTATCTTTTAAAACTAACGGCCCTCCGAATTGTGTCTTTAACACCCTGGGATCTCATCCTTGACAACGACCTCGATGGTGCATCCAACATGGCTATCGACGCTGCGTTGCTGGATGAGGTTGAACAATCCACGAAACCCCGTTCCATTGTCAGGCTTTATCGGTGGAAACGGCCCACGATCTCGCTCGGCCGGAACCAAAAGATCGACTCCGCTGTGGACACCTCGTTTTGCCACGAACACGGTGTTGATATCGTTCATCGTCCTACTGGCGGTCGCGCTGTCCTTCACGACGATGAACTCACGTATTGCGTCGCCTCGAACGATAGCGTGTGCTTCGGAGATACCATCTATGCGAACTACAAAAGCGTCTCTGAGGCACTTTGTGAGGGCTTCAATCGCCTTGGCATCCCTGCGGTCCTGGCTCCCGAGACGAGGCGTGTTCCAACAGCCATAAATGGCGTCGATTTGCCCTGCTTCGTTTCTCCATCGAGATACGAACTGACCGTGAAGGGCCGGAAAATTGTCGGTAGCGCCCAACGCCGGCTTCGCCGCAGCTTTCTGCAGCATGGTTCCATGCCGATTCAATGCGACCGGGAGAAGCTTGCCCGGGCGACGCGAATGGCGGATTCCAGTCTCCTCTACGACGAAATGGCCGGCCTTGCCGAATTCCTTCCGGAGAGACCATCGATCGAGAGACTTACAGAAGTGCTGATCGCCGGCTTCCAGACGCGTTTCGGCATCGAATTTCAACCGAGAGTCGATTGACCGGGTTGTAAGCCGGATGTTATAAAAATTCACATGCTGATGAACGATGATGAGCTGTCAGGACGGAAGAAGGACATTCTTCAACTTCTTGTGCAGACCTACATTAGCCGCGGAGAACCAATAGGTTCGAAGACCTTGTCCGGCACCCTGGCGGGCAGGCTGAGTCCGGCGACAATCCGCAACACCATGGCTGAGCTGGAAGATGCGGGCTATCTGACTCATCCTCATACATCTGCAGGCCGGGTTCCGTCTGAAAAGGCCTTTCGATTCTACGTGGACTTGCTCCCGGAATCGACACGGCTGGACAAAGCGGCCGAGCGGCGTATAGTGCAGGTTTTGGAAGACAGTGATACGGTCGAGGAATTGATGTCCCGGACATCTTTTCTGCTGTCCGATATTTCGAAGAGCATCGGCATTGTCATCGCGCCGCCGCTTGCCACAACACAGCTCAAGCACATCGAGTTTCTCGACCTCGGCGACGGCAAGATTCTGGTTATTTTTGTCTCGACTTCCGGTGTTGTTCAGCGCAAGGTAATTCGTCTGAAGGAGCACTACCACCAAACGGAACTCGATCGTGCCGGGCGATTTCTTGTCGAGAGGTTTTCCGATCGGACGCTTACCGAAATTCGAAATGAACTGCTTCGCATGATGGAGGCGGAACGAACGATCTACGATCGGATGTTGAGACTGCTTTGCATGTGGAACGATACCCTGGAGGGCGAAACCGAGCCGGAAAGCATCTATGTCCAGGGAACCGTGAATATGCTCGACCACGCGGAATTCGCGAATCTGGGGCCGTTGCGGGAACTGTTTCGAATGCTCGAGGAAAAGGGTCGTCTCGTGAAGATCCTTAACGAGTGTATCGCGTCGAACTCTTCAAGCAGCGTGAAGATTGCGATTGGCTCAGAGATGGGGATTCCCTCGATGAGGGAATTTACGGTTGTAACATCGTCCTACGTTGCAAAGGACAGAACATTGGGATTTCTGGGCATTATCGGCCCCGTTCGGATGCAATACGATCGCGTGATCTCCACGGTCGGATATCTGGGAAGACTGGTCGGTCAGAGAATCAATACATAATGGAACAAAACGAGGAACGGGAAGAACTCCTGCCGGAACCTCCTTCGTCGGATACTGCAGCAGAGATTCAGAAGTTGGTCGAAGAGCGGGATTCGCTCCAGGATCGGCTGCTACGGCGGCAGGCGGAATTCGAAAACTATAAGAAGCGTGTCGAACGCGAACGCACCGAGTACATCCAGAACGCTTCGGCTGAACTGATTCGGGAACTTCTCGGCGTTCTCGACTCTTTCGATCTGGCTATTCGCAATGCAGCCTCGCAGGGCAGTGCCGGCGAGGACATGTTGCAAGGCCTCGATCTTGTTTACAAACAGCTGCTGGACACGCTTGGCCGCTTTGGACTGAAGGTGATCGAAACAAAGGAACAGCGCTTCGATCCCAATTTTCACCAGGCCATCAGCACGGTGGCTTCGGACGAGCTGCCCGAAAACACAATCGTTGAGGAATTCCGCCGCGGCTATACACTCAACGGAAAGCTTTTGCGGGCGGCAATGGTTGCTGTGTCGGCGGGTAAGTAGGAGATCTGTGATTGAGCACCAGGCGTGATTACTACGAGATTCTCAGTGTAAGCAAGAGCGCTTCAGATCAGGAGATCAAGAGCGCCTATCGCAAGCTCGCGATGCAGTACCATCCGGATCGCAACCCCGGCAACGCGGAAGCGGAAGAAAAATTCAAGGAAGCTGCCGAAGCGTACTCCATTCTGAGCGATTCCCAGAAGAGAGCTCAATATGACCGCTTCGGGCACGCGGGCGTCAGTGGCGCGGCGGGCGGATTCAATGGCTTCGATCCGAATGTCTTCTCGGATTTCAGCGACATCCTGGGAGACCTCTTTGGGTTTGGGGATTTCTTCGGCGGTTCCCGCCGAGGCAGTGGCCGCTCACAGCGCGGAGCAGACCTTCGCTATGATCTCGAGCTGAGTTTCGAAGAAGCGGCATTCGGCGCCAAAAAGAAGATCGAATATCCTCGTCACGAACTCTGCAATGAATGCGACGGTAGCGGCAGCGCGGGGGGCAGCGGATCCTCCACCTGTAACACTTGCAACGGGTATGGCCAGGTTCGCTTCCAGCAAGGCTTCTTCAGCATCACGCGTACCTGCTCCACCTGTCGCGGCACCGGACAGGTCATCAAGAATCCGTGCAAGACCTGCCGTGGCGAACGACGTGTTGTCAGGGACCGCGCCCTCGAAGTGAGAATACCCGCCGGTGTTGATACGGGTGACAAGTTGCGCGTGAGCGGCGAGGGAGAGGCGGCCGGCAAGGGACGTCCGCCGGGTGATCTTTACGTCGTCCTCGCTGTCAAGGAACACGAATTTTTCGAACGCCGCGAACATGATCTCTACTGTCACGTTCCTATTTCGTTTCCGCAGGCCGCGCTGGGGGCCGAAATCTCGATCCCCACTCTGGAAGGAGAGGACGAGCGCCTTAAAATTCCTTCCGGAACGCAATCGGGAACGGTATTCCGGGTCCGCAATCGCGGCATCACCAAACGCGGAGGATCGGCTCGCGGGGATTTGTACGTGGCGGCGGACGTCGTGATTCCCTCGAAGCTCACCAAAGAGCAGAAGGAACTGGTAAGCCGCCTCGACGAGACCTTCCAACACGATAACAGGCCTATTGAGAAGCGACTGCTGGACCGGGTGAAAGAAATTTTCGGATAGCGAAAGTTACCTTGCGCCAGGCGGGAAACTAGGAACGCTTTGTGATTGATTAACTATGAATTGAGATTTGTTAAATTTTTGAGAAGCGTGCCTTGCAGCTAGCAAATTTCAACTCACACTTAATGAATCATAAAGGTCCCCTGATTCCCCCAGGACGATCCCTGGGCAACTATCCGGAGCCTAAGAACGTCGACGCCTATGCCCTGGACTGAAATTGCACTCCTCGTTCCCGATTCTCTCAAGGATGCCGTCAGCGGCGAGCTCTCAGACCTTGGCGCAGCAGGACTCTGGGAAGATGACGAGACCGCATCAGGGCATGCTCGGCTTATCGCCTACTTCGAAACCCCGCCAGAACTCGAGGTGCTGCGATCTGCCCTTTCCCCGCTTTTCCAACGCGAGGGTCTAGATCTGCCCGAATTGCAACCCGCATCCCTCAAGGATCAGGACTGGGGTGAGCAATGGAAGAAACACTGGTCCAGCTTTCCGCTTGGGCGACGTTTCTTCGTAATTCCCAGTTGGTCCGATTCCACCTGTCCTGCGGATCGCGATCCGATCTACCTCGACCCCGGCCAGGCTTTCGGCACCGGGACGCACGAAACCACGCAGCTTACGCTGGAAGCGATGGAAGTCTGGATGGAGCCTCGCAAGGTCGTTCTCGATTTGGGAACGGGATCCGGCATCCTCGCCATCGCAGCGAAACTTCTCGATGCGCGTTCCGTTCATGGATGCGACACCGATCCGGTTGCTATTTCAGTGGCGCACGAGAATCTCGAAAGAAACGATCAATCGGTCGGCTTGATGTGCGGCTCTATAGATGCCGTGGGCAGCAAGAGCGTCGGGTTTCTCCTCTGCAACCTGACCGCAGATACAATTTCCGAACTACTTCCCGATATTCAACGCGCAATGCGGCCACAGGCGATTGCCGTCTTTTCCGGAATATTGACCTCGCAGAGCAGAGATATTCGCCAGAAAGCAGGACCGCTGGGCCTGACTGTCCTGCAGGAAAGAGTCCGCGGCGATTGGTGCGCTCTGGTCATGCGCAACAATGGCCCATAAGTCTGTCTTCCTTCCTCATCCCGAACTCGAAGGAGAACGCCTTCACATCTTTGGAGATGAGCACCATCATCTTACTGTTGCGCGGGCTGCAGCCGGCGAGATCGTTGAAGTTCTCGATGGGCAGGGAGCCGTCTGGACAACGGAAGTTGTTGGCATCAACCGAAAGGAAACGGTTGTTCGGGTCGTGGAGAAGCGCCACGTCGCAAGAGTCGGCCCCGAAATCATTCTCGCGATGAGTCTGATCAAGACCTTTGCATTTGAGCTCGCTCTGGAAAAAGCAGTGGAAGTCGGCGTTACGCGATTTATTCCCTTGATTGCTCATCGTTCAAATGCCACATCGAGCCGTCGTTCCGACCGTTGGACCCGTATCGCAATCGAAGCTGCGAAGCAGTCGAAGCGCTACTACCTGCCTGTTATCGAAGAGCCTGTAGAATTCGAGCATGTCCTGAACGTCCCTGCAGCGACAAAGATTGTGTTTGCAGAGCGTGGTGGTGGGCCGCTAAAGTCGGCAATCGCCGGATCGCCTGCGCTGTGTCTGATCGGCCCCGAAGGAGGTTGGACCGACGCGGAATTGGAAGGGGCTCGGAACAAAGGCTTTCAACTCGTCGGCCTTGGCGACACTATACTCCGCTCAGAAACCGCGGCGATTGTAGGAGCAGCACTTTTGCGTTATGAACTTTAATCGACTTCTCCTCGCCACGGCATCTCTATTCTTGTTCGGAACACTCTCATTCGCTCAACAACGACCTCTCCTAACGGAAGACCCTCGGTTGATTAACGAGGGGGCGCTTGTGACAGAGCTTGGCTTCGGCTATCAACATCGCGCGCGCTTTCCGGTTTCCAGTCTTACGGGAGATCTGTACTCGATTATGGAGAGTGGCCTGCACTTCGGCCTAGGAAAACGCGCGGAGTTTCAGATGACGGGCGTCATCCATTACTACCTCGATGTTCAAGGTGGCGGAAGGCGGAATGACTGGGGGAATCTGGCGATGAGTACGAAGATCGGGATCGTGAACGAAGGAGGCAAGCGGCCTGCGATCAGTTTTCGCCCGACCGTCGTGTTGCCGAATTCAAGCCGGACGAAAGACATCGGCGACGACGGGACAAATTTCGTCGGGAATCTTCTTTTCGGCAAAACGGCGGGTCGCGTCTATATGTTCGGTAACATCGGTTTGGGGATTTTCGATGATCCGCTTCACGCGGCGTCTCAACACGATTTCCTGACATATGGAATCGCCACGTCTGTTCCCGTGAGTTCTCACGTCAGTGCTCTGGCGGAATGGAACGGACGCCGCAGTTTTACGTCGTACCCTTCTCCCGGCGGCGAGTCACGCGGAGAGGTTCGACTCGGCACACAGATCAAAGCGGGATCTCTTCGCATTGACGCCGCGGCAACCGCGGGTACGACGGACTGGGACCACAAGGCCGGATTCGTTGCAGGTGTGACCAAGGAGTTTCAACTCTGGCGGTAGGGGAGGAGGAAATCGGGGCCAGGCACGGTGTTTCCCTATTTTCTCGCTTGCACCCGTTAAGGACTTGCGAACTCTCGGGCGAGAAAATAGGGAAACACCGTGCCTGGCCCCGGTTTCCTTTCCCCCTTGTGCTCAGTTGGAGTCTTTTTTAGGCACGGCACCAAATGCGGGTGGTGGAACCCGGTGGTGCGTTGCCGCTTCATAAGCAGACGCAGCCCGAATCACGCCAGCGTCATTACCAGGTCCGGACCAGAACATCATGCTGACGGGCATCGGATATGGCAGACGCGACTCGACATCGCCGGTGACCTCCAGGTAATCCTTCTTGTCCGGAGTCAGCGCGTACTTCTGGTCGTAGACAATCTGCGTGTAGCCTGCAGGAACCTCCATTTCCGGCCCGCCCAGCAACGCGGTGAAGGCGGTGCAACAGCTGATGGTCGGCCGACCGTTGATTTCCGGTTCTCCCGGACCTCCCAGCTTGTAAGGCGGCGTAGTTTGTTCCGGATTCACAAATACGTCGATGTTGTTTTCGTACATCACCTTCAGAACCACCATGCGCAATACCGCCTGCATCTTCAAATAACTTACGGAGTCTGCTGCAGCGCGCGCATCCTGATCCCCGATCGCATTTTCGGCGCGAGCACGATCTTCATCGTTTTCAAATTTTGTGTTGGCGACGAAGCTCGCCCAGTCTTTCACGCGCGTATCCCCACGTTCAGCGAGGTACTTGTTCAGGGTAAACGGACTGCTCGGATTCCCGAGGCGCTGGCTGATGCGGCGTAGCGTGAGTTTGTCTGAGAGCGGCGCTTTACCCATTGCGAGAGCGACTGCATAGTCCACAGAAGTCACGTCCCATCCGGGTACTGCAAATTCCAATTCTCCCGTCGCTGTCCGCTGCCAGAAATATTCGGGCGCATTGTGGGGCAGGATTTCGGCAAAGGCCTGCTGGAAGGTATATTTTAGGTTCGGTACGGAAGGATCGTCGTCATACATGGGGTCGACCGTCTCAACCAGTTCCGCTCCCAGTTTGTCTCGCAGGACAGATTTGATCTCCTTATCGATCTGATCGCTGATTGCCACGTCGTTCTTCGTGTGTTTGACCATGAACTCTCGCGCTATCGCAACACGGATGCCCTTGAGTGGTTTGTTTTTCAGATCCTTGTCGGAAACGAGGAACGTGGAGTAGGGCTCTTTCGGAATGAGTGTCTTCGGAATGGCTGTGAACATGTCGTCATGTTCATAGCCCTTGATCGCGTCGAGGACTGCGACGGCATCGCGAACGGTGCGGCAGTGAATTCCGGAACGATCTCCGGAGTTCTTGCTTCCAACACCGCCATCCATCAGGATGCCTTTCGTCGTCAGCAGGTTGACGATGTTGTTCCGCGATGCGGGCCCTTTGCATGATGCCGAGCCCTGTTCGCATATCGAACACGTCACCAAATTCGCAGAAACCGAAACACCCGATCCTCCGCTTGTGCCGCGCGGCTCACGTGCAGTGTCGTAGGGGTTGCAAGCCTGGCCGCCCCACTGCCCGTACTTGAGGTTGCCGAAAGGCATCATGGTTTTCGCTTTCGCAGGACCATTTCCTCCAGGGCCCCCCACATTGTCCGCGTTCGCAACGGCGTAAATGATCGCTCCCTTCGAACGCAGGTCCGCAATGTCGGGCGAATCATACTTCGGTACATCCATTGCATAGTCGACATCGTTGCCGCCGGTGCCCCGTATGTCTTTTGCGTCATACCAGTTCTTGAGCGAGAAGACGGCGCAGTACATCGGCAGCTTCGCCAGATCGGGTTTCGAGCCGTAGAGCTTGTCGAGTTCTGCGGCACGTTCCAGAGCATCGGGCTGCTTGCGGAACTCTTCGCAGACTGCGGGCGCGCCCGGCGGCAGCGGACCCGCACTGGGCGCCTTATCGAACTCCCCCTTGCAGGTCACCGAACGCTCACCGCGAATGTTAATGGTTTCGAGTGCATTTAACTGGCCGGCATTTGGGATGCCGACACGCATGCCAACCTGCTGCTGAACGCCTGGGTCTGATTTTGTCGGCTCCATCCGGCCGAGTTCGAGCGGCAAACCTGCATAGTCCGCATAATTTGGAAAAAGGCTCGTCACTGGAACCGTAGTGGTTGGGAACTTCGTTGGGGCGCCTGCGCGAACGGCGCCCGTCGTGGCGGGAATCGGGGCGCCATCCGCAGTCACTAACGCCGTGCATATGCCGTTGTAAGCCTTTGCCCGCTCAATGTAGGACTGCACAATCGCGCGGCATGTTGTTTGGCCGGACTTGATCGCATTATGGATCTCCGCAATGCTCGCTTCCTCGATTTGGAATCCCTTGATCTGTGCGCTGGCCACTTCGGACGCGAGCATGGCTATCACGCCGACCAACGCGATGCGCACCGAAAGACAGCGCAATCGATCGTGAACGTTACTCAAACGCTTCGTCATGTTTCTTCCTCCCGGAATAGAACTCATCGGACTGCATTAGCTAAAGCAATGCACTTGCCAGGGGTTCGATAACGCCGAAATGTGGGTGACCGCACGCTTTATCGGACGAAATCAGGTGGAAGAAGGGAATCGCGCTACAACCTTGAAGGTGCGTCGACTCTATCCAACGTTTATGCGCCTTCGAAGAGATTGGTCGTGAAACGCCAACCGACAATCGTGTGATGTTGCAGATTGCATGATCGACATTCTTGGCGGCTGACGCGCATAGGGCCGAGTCTACGCTGCGAAAAGAAGAAATTGAAATTGGACGAGTCCGGGAAACTCAAAACCGAAATTACAAAATCTTGAATTGGACCGCAGTCTACAGGAGCACCCGTTTAATCTAAGATGTTGTAATTTCGGTTTTGAGTTTCCCGGACTCGTCCAATTTCAAATTTCTTCTCTTCCTTCATGTGTCGACGTGTTCCTGCCTTCAGAGTTGTACCCTCTCGCGAAATTTCCCACCAAACATGTATCAACGCGCGAGGGCGGGACCGCTCGCGCAATCTCACAACTTGCAACCCTTGAAGGACTTCTACCCTCCCGCACGTTTTGGCAAGAGTCTTGCGATACGTCCAATCGAACCATTCCGGGTCGGGGCCCGGAGTGTCTCGAAACATACCGTGGGGGGTGTGAACAAGTGAGCCGCAATTACACAGCGAATATCGACTGCGATCGGTGTCTCGAAGAGGGTACGCAACTGGCGCTGCTTCACAGAATCAGCGGGATCGTGAGTTCTGGACTGACTCTCCAGAACATGCTCGGAGAGTTGATTGGACTCGTCGTCACAGTCACGGGTTGTGACGCCTGCCTGGTCTATCTGCTCGAAGAAACTGCCGGAGAAATTGTTCTTTGCGCATCGCAGCTTCCGCACGAAACAGAAATCGGCAACATTCGTCTGCGGATTGGCGAGGGGGTAACAGGTTGGGTTGCGCAACACCAGTCGGTCGTTGCCCTGTCGTCGCGGGCATCGTCTGATCCGCGTTTCAAGGCGTTTTCTTCTCTTCCTGAAGACACGTATGAGTCTCTGCTATCGGTGCCTCTGATCAGCGGCGGTGAAGTTATCGGAGTGATTAATGTCCACCACAAGAATGTTCGTTTACACACCGCAGAAGAAGTCGCACTGCTGAGCTACGTTGCTGAACAAATGGGCGGAGCCATAGCAAGAGCGCGATTGATGGAACAGTCGCGTTCCGCTGCGCGAAAGGTCGAGATCCTGGCGGCCGTGGGCGATACGATTTCAGCCGAAGGCTATCTGGATAGAATCCTTCAGGCTATCTCAGAAATGGTGGCACAAACATTCGACTCACCGCTCTGCTCGATCATGATTCTGGATGAGAATCGTCAGCAATTGACCATCAAGGCCGCGCGTTACTCTGCTCCGGAGGCGCAGAATATGACTCCCATGTCTCTCGATAGCTCTCCGATTGGACGCGTGGTTCGAGAGCGGCAGATGGTAATCGTTGAGGACATACGGGCCGCAGAGGCATTTCCCGAACTGGCATCGATGCCCAAGCGTGTCACGCTCATGTCCGTGCCCCTTATCGCTGCCCAGTCGGTGATCGGGACTCTCAACATTTACGTTCACGAACGGAAAGCCTTTACCGAGGAGGAAACGCGGTTTGCACGGGCCGTCGCCGGTCAGGCTGCGCTTGCACTGGAGAATGCCAGGCTGATGTCGGAAGCGCTACAGATGAAACGGACGCTCGAAGCACGAAAGATGATCGAGCGAGCCAAGGGCATCCTTCAGCATCGTGATGGACTCACAGAAGAAGAGGCGTACCTGCACTTGCGCGGTGAGAGCCGGAGATTGCGCAAACCCATGCGCAATCTCGCTGAAGCGATCATCCTTGCTGAGGAACTGCATCGGAAGGGGAAACGGCTACAGGCTAGCGCCGTTTTGAATCGAGATGCACCAGACCAGCGACTGGAACTACAGGAGGTCCCATCCGATATGCTGCTCGAATCCGCTGAAGACTGGCGGGGCTGAGTTCGATTCCCGGGGCTGTGAGATCGTGAAATGTCAGTTTTGCTTTCGCGAGTCCCGCGTCTTCGTGCTCGGTCGTTTCCGCCAGGATGTGGTAGACCTCATGCGCGATCACTCGAGCCAGTGCGCGTCCCAGGATAGTTTGCCGCATCGGAGCGCTCAGTGGCCGGAGCATTGGCGTCAGCGTTCGCATGACTCGGCTGCAGTCGACAGTGAAGTAGGGAAGAACGCGGCCCTCAGAAACAGATGCTTCGGCAAGGGTGAACTTTGCGGGAGAGGCAACCTGTGCGTTCGAGAGTGAGTCCACCGAACAATTTCCTGCAAAGTCACCAACAATGAGCCGCCCCGCCTCTTCATGCGTTTGGGTGCGATCGGCATTGGTTCGCCATGTCAGATCGATTCCTGCCGGAGCGACAAGACGTTTCAATTCCTGCTGCAGCGAGTCATTGGCGAGACTATCGAGGGTTTGACCGTGGCCTGGATACACGACGAGTGGGCGTGTTTGCGCATGGGCGCAAACACAGAAACACAACATCGTGAGTACAACCAACTTCGCCGCCATTGGCGCAACTCCAACGTGGAGCCTTAAGTCGAGCGAAGTATAGTCCAGAGTCTGTTGGCGGAGGAATCATCGAATGAAAGCGGGAATGAAAGCAGCGGAGCCGAACAAAAATGTCGGTTGACGTGAGCAGGGACGATCAGGCAGCGGCCATGGGGGAGACCGCTGCCTTCTCGGACTCGTCAACCTACTTCACTTGACGAGCGGGGCTTGACTTCGGCGGATTGCGAAGATGTCGGGACCTGCTCGCAGTTGGTAAGGACTGCTACCGAGGCCGTGTACATAAGGCAGGTGTTCGTTGAAGGGACTGTTATACGTCAACGTCTGTAGAAAGCGTGTCTCCATGTGACCTCCCATACCTTCCTCAAAAGTTGAGCTTCAGCGCGAACTGAACTCGCCGGGATTCAGTGCTTGTCGACGTAACACGCCCGGCTGCTGCGGGAATCCGGCCCTGGTTGTCGAAGATCACCGAATTTGGTGCAGAGAAGTTCGTCTGGTTGAGAATGTTGAAGAATTCCATCCGGAACTGAAGAGACGTTGTTTCCGTCGCGTCAAAAGTCTTGGAGAAAGAAAGATCGAGATTGGAGATGCCATCTTTTCGCAGCGTGTTGCGTCCGGCATTTCCCAGCGTGAATGCGGCGGGGAACGAAAAGCACTCCGTCTTGATCCATCGGTTGGGATCTGAGTTCGTAAGCGTACGACAGTTGTCGCTCAGTACGAGATTAGGGAATTGTCCAAGCGACGTTCCGGTCGTATCCGTTCGCGTTCCTGCGCGATCGCTGTTGAGCACCACAGTGAAAGGCGTTCCGCTTTGCAGCTTGTAGATCGAGCTGACTTGCCACCCAGCGAGAACCGCTCCCGGCGCTCCTTTGAGACTTCGACCCCACGGCAGCTCCCATACAAGGCTCGTCGTGAAATTATGGGGAATGTCGAAAGTCGACAATCCTCGGTTGAGCTGGGGTAGCAGTGGTGTAACAACCGCAACCGAATTCGGTAAGCCTGATGTGGCTGAAGTCGAACCTGAAGACGACGCCGTGTCGATACTCTTGCTCCAGGTGTAGGCTTGCTGAAACATGAATCCATTGCCGAACGATCTCTTCAGGCTTGCCTGCAGGCCATGGTAATAGGAGTCCGCGTTCCAGGTATCGGTGGTGTTGATGGTCGAAAAATTCGGATTCAATTTTTGGCCGTTCGGATCAACGACCCACTGTCCGGATGCCGTCTGAACGGGCATCACGACGTTCATGTTTCTTTCGACCAGCGGCAGGTGAATGCCCCTCGATCCGGTGTACCCGATTTCGGCAACCCATCCATGGATGTCTTCCTGGAGGTCGAGATTCCACTTCATGCTGTAGGAGCGTCCGGGATCCGGATCGACATACGCAGTCCGCAAGTCGCCCACTTTTAACAGAGGATAAGCTCCTCCAGGGAATGAGCCCACGGGTGGCGCCGTCGTTACACCCTGGACGAAGAACGGCGTCGAACGAGTTAGCGGCGTATCATAGAGCCACAACAACGGCAGAGAATCGAAGATGCCAAACCCTGCGCGAACGGAACTCTTGCCGTCCTTCAGGGGATCCCACACAAAACCCACGCGGGGAGCGAAGTTCAGCGTCGTCGGATTGCGATCGTGAACGGGGCCTCCGACGGTGACCTGGGGATCGGTGTAATGGTGCAGGAGAGCAATCTTCCCGTTGACCTCAGTCGGAATCGTCAGAAATTCATACCGAAGGCCGAGGTTGATCGTGAAGTTCGGCTTCCATCGATAGTCGTCCTGCACATAACCGGAAACGAGCGTCTGGCGAAGTCCCCTGCGCGTGTCCGAGCCCGGAACGAGTGCGCCGAAGCTTGAAGGCCGGCTCCTGAGAAAGTCTGGTAGCGAGCCGAAAGAATAGGATCCACCCTCCAAGTTCGGGATCGACATGTTGTATTGCATCCGTTCAACGCTGGCGCCGAACTTGTATGCATGGGAACCGCGAGCGAGACTGAAGTTCTGGTGTCCCTGGAACGAGTTGAAAAACAGCTCAGTGATGTTTTCGGCGCCAGGACCGTTACCCGTAATCGAGATGCCCGGCACGGACAAAGCGCCGATCGCCGCCCCAGGAACGAAGCCAAGCGACACGTCTTCGAGCAGCGGATTGTTGATCTGTGTGATTTCGCCGCTGACCGTAGCGCTTCGCGCAAAGCCGATGCGGCTGCCGCTGATGAAGGTCGGGCTGATGATGTGCGTATATTCGATTGCCGCCATCTGCTTTCGTGACGTTTGAGAGGTTCGCTTGATCAGGAAACCATCTGGGGAATCCGAGTCTGCATCATCGAAGAAGTAGCTGCCATTGAGGCTGCTGGAGTCGGAGAACCTGTGGTCAACTCTGCCCAGGATGTAACGTCCGCGCGAGGGAGTGTCACGTTCGGCAACGAACTGCCCCGTATCCCCGTTCCCAAGTAAACCGGCATTTGGCAGAGGCATTAGTTCGAAGACTCTCGCAATCTGAGGATCGACTGTAACTGTTCCTGTGGAGAGCAAACCCTGGCGAGCCGTGGCCGACAACGTGTTTGTGATCGACGTCGTGGCTAGAAACTGATTGAGTCCTTCGTAATTCGCAAACCAGAACGTGCGGTTCTTAACGATGGGACCGCCGACGGCAGCGCCGAACTGATGTCTTCTGAACTGCGGCTTGTCGCTTCCATCGAAGAAGTTGCGCGCATCCAGCGCGCTGTTTCTGCCGAAATAGAACACAGTTCCGTGAATGTCGTTGGTGCCCGACTTTGTGACCGCATTGACGACTGCGCCTGTCGCTCGTCCGTATTCTGCAGAGTAGCTGTTGGAGACGACGGAGAATTCACGGACGGCTTCCACACCCATGTTCGTTCCGAGAATGTTGCCTGGTGTGGTGTTGGAATTGTCGTTAAGACTGATGCCATCCAGACGGAAGTTGTTCTCTGTTGGACGAGCGCCCGATACAGTCAGTTTGACTCCACTTCCATCGCGCCCTGCTCCACCGCCGGCGCCTATCGAGGAAATACCGGGTTGCAGAGTTGCGAGCTGAGTCCAATCGCGTCCGTTCAGAGGCAGTTCGCGAATCGTTGTGCCTTCTACAGTGCGATTCACCGTGGAGGTCACCAGGTCGACGCCGCCTTCGGATTGAACTTCGACAGTTTGTGTGACGGCAGAGAGATTCAGCTGAAGCTCGACCGTGATTTCGCTGCCGACGCTCACGACGATGTTTTTACGTTGAGCGGTCGCAAAACCAGGGAGATCCGCGGTTATGTTGTAGGTTCCCGGTTGCAAACTTGCGGCTCTATACAGACCTGTTTCGTTGGTCAGTATCGACCTTGTCGTCCCGGTCGATATGTTTGTGATCGTGATCGTCACGCCCGGAATTACTGCGCCGGATGGGTCTGTGACACTTCCCGACATCGTGCCGCCGACGGTCTGAGCCTGGACAAAGGGCGAAACGATGAAAAGACACAGGAACGCTAGCCCTCCACGACGGAGGAAAGAAATGACAACCTCAATGGGCTTGATTCTCATGAAGGCTTCTCCCTCTGCACGCTGCAGATTTCGATTTCGAAGTAGGTGAACGCGGAAACGAAGAATCGTCGCGTTTCAGAAAAAGCAAACGGGTGACGCCGGGGTCACGGGAATTTGGTTCGGAATGTCGACGTGGATGCTAATCCCAAAATTGATTAGCGAATCGAATGCAGAATAGGGTTCGCTGAATTTTGAGTCAACGGACAAGATTGTCAGCGAGGCTACATCGTCGGCGGATTATTGTTCTGTAACATTTTCATCCAAATGCCTGCCCGACGCGCGTCTCAATTCATCGTCAATGACCTTTCGGATCTCCGAATAGGGCTGATTTCCAATAAGCATCCGGCCATTGATGAACAGCGCGGGAGTTCCTGAGACTCCGGCTTTTACGCCCTCGCCGACATCCTTGCGTACATCAGCAAAGTGCCTGCCGCTTTCGAGGCACCCGCCAAAGGAGTCCATGTCCAGGGAAAGGCCGGCAGCTTTGTGTTTTAGATCATCGATTCGGAGGTTTCCCTGATCGGCGAACATTGCATCGTGCATTTCCCAGAACTTGCCCTGTTCGTGTGCGCACAACGAAGCTTCCGCCGCCTTTAGTGCCTGCGGATGCATATCGGCGAGAGGGAACTGAAGATAGACAATTCGAACCTTGTCTTTGTAGTCCAGGGCGATCTTTTGAAGTGTCGGGAAAAGCGCACGGCAATAGGGACATTGAAAGTCGGAGAATTCGACGACAGTCACTGCCGCATCCTCGGGGCCTTTTGAAGGGCGTTCCTCGAGAGGGATGACCAGTCGCGTTGGCTCGACAAGTGACGTCGCTCCATACTTCCTTTTCAACCCATCGACGAACGCGTCGAGCACAGCTTCACGCTGCTGATCGCGTAGATATGTCCGAATCGAAACTGCGTTTTCTCCGAGGGTTCCTTCCAGATAGGACTTGTTGGCGTTGTAAAACTCCACTACAGCCTCATCCGTGGGTGAGGCCGCGGCGCTGTTCACTTCGATCTCGAGCAGATCGCTGACCGAGATTTTTCGATGGGCTGCTTCTGTTGCCAGCACGCGGTCTTTGAAGACCGCGTCCAGAGCTTCTTCGAGTGCTGCTTCGCGGTCTCGCTTCAATTCGAGATCAAACTGAGCTTTGCGGGCATCCAGCTTTGTGAGTTCCTCGGATGCCGCGGATTCGATTTCGTCCAAAAAGATCGGCTGGCCGTTCACGACGGCGAGAGGCTGCGGTGTCGCCTGTTGCGCGTGCAGCGAGCCAAGGAACAGCAGAACAGCCGCTATCGCCCACAAAGGTCTATTTATAGTTTTGCGCATCGATCCTCCACGGCCGCAGGCCCTCT
>Ga0068863_100001455_pt1 | contig 23490 bp, 19 predicted proteins | sample KBSSwiS62_FD_66596 | JGI IMG/M metagenome (GOLD analysis project Ga0068863, IMG submission 66596) | Switchgrass rhizosphere microbial communities from Kellogg Biological Station, Michigan, USA - KBS Switchgrass S6-2 | ecosystem: Host-associated > Plants > Roots > Rhizosphere > Soil ... | reverse complement strand
ACCTGGAGCGCCATCACGATCTCTTCGAGCGCGGCATTTCCTGCGCGTTCTCCAATGCCGTTGATCGTGCATTCCACCTGCCGAATGCCGTTCTGGATTCCCGCGAGAGAATTCGCGACAGCCAGGCCCAGATCGTTATGGCAATGCGTGCTCAGGATCGCCTTGTCGATGTTCTTCACCCTGCTGCGGAGGCTCTTGATTAACTGACCGTACTCTTCCGGGGTGCAATAGCCGACGGTGTCCGGCAGATTGACCGTTGTCGCACCTTCGCTGATCACGGCCTCGGTTACCTTCGCAAGGAAGTCGATATCCGTGCGGCCGGCATCTTCGGCTGAGAATTCCACGTTTTCGCAAAGGGTACGCGCATATCGGACGCCTTCAGCGGCGCCGGCAAGGGCTTCCTCACGAGTCTTGTTCAATTTGTATTTGAGATGGATATCACTGGTGGCGAGGAAGACATGGATGCGGGCCTTGTTGGCTCCTTCGAGGGCCCGGGCGCAGCGGTCGATGTCCTTCTTTACGCATCGCGCCAGGCCCGCGATTACGGGCGTACGTATCTCGGCCGATACGCGGCGTACGGCTTCAAAATCGCCTTCGGATGCGATGGGAAAACCGGCTTCAAGAATGTCGACGTTGAGCTTCTCGAGTTGACGGGCCATTCGCAGCTTCTCGTCGATGGTCATGCTGAATCCGGGCGCCTGTTCGCCATCCCGCAGAGTCGTGTCGAAAATGATTAATTTGTCCATGGTTTCCTCGTGCTCAAAACAGATCGGCTTTGCCGGCGCTTTGAGCGGCTACAATACGCGCCGGAATAAACTCACCCGTGACCATTTCCTTGTAGCCCGATCCGGGGCCGATCATCGGATAGACACATGCGTTCTGATCGATCACTACCTCGAGGAACGCCGGGCCAGGGTATTCCACAAAACGTCGCAGAACATCGGGAACATCGGCCTTCTCTGAAAGACGCATCGCAAACTCAAATCCATCCGCTTCCGCTGCCTTGACGAAGTCCTTTTTGTGAAGCGACTTGTCACTGCCACAAAAGCGCTCCGCAAAGAAGAGCCGCTGCCACTGCCGGACCATTCCGTCGCCACTGTTGTTCAGGACGAGAATCTTCACCGGAAGGTTGTATGTGGTGACGGTTTCCAGTTCTCCCAGGTTCATGCGGATACTGCCGTCACCGTCGATATTGATCACCGTCTTGTCGGGATTGGCGAACTGTGCACCGATTGCAGCCGGGAGACCAAAGCCCATCGTACCCATCGACCCCGAAGTCAAAAACGATCGGGCATTCTTCAGCGCAATGTATTGCGCCGCCCACATCTGATGCTGTCCAACGCCGGTCGTGAAGATCGCGTCTCCGTGAACGACTTCGTTCAGGCACTCGAGCACATACTGCGGCTGAATCAGAAGACTGTCACGGTCGTAGTTGTGTGGGTGCTCCTTCTTCATCTTGTCGAGATGCGCTCGCCACGCAGAGAAGTCTTTCGTGAATCCTGCGCCCGCTGCCAGCAGATCCGCGAGAGCAGCCTTCGCGTCTCCGACGTGACCCCAGCTCACCGGCTTGACCTTGCCGAGTTCCGCAAAATCGATGTCGATGTGAGCGATCGCACGTGCACCGGGCGCCCACTCCTTCGGCTTGCCGGCGACACGATCGTCGAATCGTGAAGCGACCGCAATCACGAAGTCGCAATCTTCGACAGCATAGTTCGCATAAGCGGCGCCATGCATGCCGAGCATCTGGAGCGAAAGCGGGTCGGCGCTATCCATGGCGCCTAAACCCATCAACGTAGTCGTAACCGGAATTCCAAAAGTAGCAGAAAGCTTCCGCAGCTCATCGGCGGCACCGGAGTTGATGATTCCTCCGCCGACGTACAGCAACGGGCGTTCGCTCGCAGCCAGCAGATCGAAAAATGCTTTGGCATGTTCGGGTGTCACGCGGGAATTCTGAAGTTCACGCACGCGTCGATCATAACCACGAAGCTTAAGAGAGCCGCTGCCCTGATAAACGCCCATCCAGTTCTGAACGTCTTTCGGGATATCCACAACCACGGGGCCGGGCCGGCCGCTTCTCGCAATCTCAAACGCAGAGCGGACAGTTGCTTCGAGTTCCTCAGGATCCGTCACAAGGAAAGCGTGTTTGGCGCACGTGCTCATCAGCGAGAACACAGGCGCTTCCTGAAAGGCGTCACTGCCCAGCGCGCCGCGAGGTACCTGCCCGGTGATCAGCACGACGGGAACAGAGTCCGCCATGCAATCGCGGATGGGCGTGACACAGTTGGTTGCGCCGGGGCCGGACGTCACCAGGAACACGCCAACCTTGCCGGTGGAGCGGGCATAGCCGGCCGCCATGAAGCCGGCTCCCTGCTCGCTGGCGGGTACGATCAGCTGAATGGGCCGTCGACCATCCTTCTCGCAATCTTCGTTGAAACGAAAGATGGAGTCGTAGGTCGGAAGAATGGCTCCTCCGCTGTAACCGAAGATAGTATCGACACCCTCGCCGGCGAGCGTCCTGACGATGATGTCCCCGCCTGAAATAGTCTGAGTCATTTAGCGAACTCCAGCAGTTTCCCGCTTCTTGGGCTGGAGGAAGGCCATCATGTCTCGGAGTTTCTTGCCGACGTCCTCGATCTGATGAGCAGCTTCCTTTTTCCGCATCTCGTTAAAGTTGGGGCGGCCCTTTTCGTTCTCTTCGATCCATTCCTTTGCGAACTGGCCGCTCTGGATTTCCGAAAGGATTTGCTTCATTCGCTTCTTGGTGTCTGCGTCGACGACGCGTGGGCCTCTCGTGTAGTCGCCATACTCGGCGGTGTCGCTGACCGAGTAGCGCATATAGGCCAATCCACCCTGATAGAACAGATCCACGATCAGCTTCAGCTCGTGCATGCATTCGAAGTAGGCGATCTCCGGCTGATAGCCGGCCTCGACGAGGGTTTCGAAAGCCGCCTTAACGAGGGCGGACGTTCCACCGCAAAGGACACTTTGTTCTCCGAAAAGGTCGCTCTCAGTTTCTTCCTTGAAAGTGGTTTCGATCACTCCAGCCTTGAGACAGCCGAGACCCAGAGCGTAGGCGAGCGCATTGTCCTTAGCCTGGCCGCTGGCATCCTGGTGAATGGCAAGCAGAGCGGGTACGCCGACACCTTCGGTAAAGAGTTCGCGGACACGGTGGCCGGGCGCCTTTGGCGCGATCATCGAAACATCGATGATCGAAGGCGGCTGGATCTGCTTGAAGTGAATATTGAAGCCATGCGCGAACATCAGGGTTTGCCCCTGGCGGAGATTGGGCAGAAGCGACTCGCTGTAGATCTTGCGCTGACGCTCGTCGGGGGTGAGCATCATCATCACATCGGAGGACTTCGCGGCTTCCTCAACGGAAAGCACTTTCAAGCCGGCGGCCTTCGCCTTGTCGCCGGACGGGCTTCCCGGATAGAGTCCCACGACGACGCTAACGCCGCTCTCTTTCAAGTTCAGAGCATGCGCGTGGCCCTGACTGCCGTAACCCAGGATTGCAACCTGTTTACCCTTCAGCCGGGCAATGTCACCGTGTTGCTCGTAATATATTGTCGCCATTCTGATAACCTCCATTATCGGTAGCTGAATCGTATTCTTCGACCTGCACGTCCACGACGTCGACGATCTTCATCAATTGTTTGCGCAGCAACTCGCACTGGCGGTCATCGCACCGCAGCGTTACGGTCAGCTGGCTTAACTCCTCGTCCTGATCGGGAGTTACGTACAGGCTATTAATGTTGTAGGCCCGGGTACTGAACGTACCCACGATCTTAATAAGAGCCCCATGCCGGTTCTCCACCAGTAGACGGAACCGCCTCATTGGACTGTTTGGTGAATTCATCCGGTACCCTCCAGGGCTAGCTAGGAAAGCGCAGAGGAATCCCTCTGGGCTTCAAAAGGGTATCGGCCCGCTCAACCTACCGTCAAATCAATGGTTTTGATCGGATCATAAGTAGAGACGTGGTCTTTCCACGCTGAGTCCCCTATAATGATCGGGTTCCATCGCCTGAACCTACGCTCTGGAGAGGTGGCCGAGAGGCTGAAGGCGGCGGTTTGCTAAACCGTTATAGGGTCAAAAGCTCTATCGAGGGTTCGAATCCCTCCCTCTCCGTTCCTTTTTGTAACGTGCGAATCGCATGAGCTATCCGCGTCTCGTTCAACTGATTGTGACGGCTGCTGCAACATTCGGAATGGCGGCTAGGGCACAAGTTACTTCGTCAGAATCTGCCGCGTTTCTTCGCAAAGTTGCCGGCGTCTACAAGAATCAGTTTCACAACAGTTTTGTAAACGGCGAAAAGTACGAGTCGGAGGATATCCTTGAAGTCGTTCCCGTTGACGATCTCGCGGCTTACGTCAGGATGGATCTAGAATTCGCCAACGGGCACTCCGGCAGGATTTACGGTGTAGCAACCTACAAGAAGAATTCCCTGGTCTACGACAACGGCAAGCCTGGCGATGAACGTTGCATTGTGGAATACGTCTGGTCCGGAGATGCTGTCGTCACCCATGCTGATTATGACAAGACGCCGGGTTGTCTTTTCTATCACGGCGCGCGCGGAACCCTCGAGGGAGCGAGCTTCTCTGTGAAGAAGCGACAGGAAATCCGGTATATGGATCGCCTCAGGAACTCCAGGGAATTCAAGGAGGCGTTGAGCGGGTATCGAAAGCCGGATGGGTCGAACGCTAATCCCCGACCGCGATGACAACGCGAAAACGTACCTCATTGCTCATCATGCACTCACTGCGAGCCCCTGCGTCCTCTCTTTCCTGATAGAATCCGCGGCCTATGCGGCGCGACGGCGAGGAAGTGGTCTTCTGGCTCATTGTAGCGAGCGCGGCTTCCAGCCTCATATCGATTGTCGCAATGGAGACTTTCCTGGGTGCCGCGGTCGCGGGCTGGATCGTCCTTTGGATTTTGAAGAGGCCTGTACCGCTGCGATGGCCTTCCTACTTTCTGCCCCTGGCCGCGTTCATGGCGACAACTCTCTTATCCCTGGCTTTTTCACCTGATCCGGCAACCGGGCGGCATCAAATCGAGAAGGTTATTCTCTACCCAATGGGCCTGCTGACGGCTGCTTTCGTAACCAGCGAGTCGCGAGCGGAGAAGGCGTACAAATTGCTGCTTGGAGTGGCGGTTGTATCGGCGGTAACCGCCATTGTTCAATTTGGCGTTGCGGAAGCCGCTTTTCTCAGGTCTGGCGACATCGGCGACGATCCTACGCTCTTGAACCGTATCACGGGCCCATTGGGACACTGGATGACGTTTAGTGGCGTCCAGCTTCTGGTATGGTGCGCCGCTATTCCCGCGATTGGAATTCTGAGCAGGAAGTGGATTGCGGCCATCTCCGTGATCAGCATTGCGATCGTGCTCAGCAATACGAGGGGAGTCTGGCTGGGAGCGGCCGTCGCCTTCGCTTTCGTTGCGATGGCCCTTCCCCGACGCGTTGTCGCCACAGTGCTTCTGCCCGTGCTTTTGGTCGGCCTTATCACGTCGCCTTTGATCTATCGGCGCGTCAGCATGAGCTTTGATCGCGGGCTCGCGACCAACTATTCGCGCATGGCTTACTTATCGGTGGGAGCACAGATGATCAAGGATCATCCCCTTCTTGGCGTCGGACCCGAACGCGTCGATGACGAGTTCCCGAAGTATTACAAGGGTGATCTTAAGAACTTCTACTACGGACACCTACACAACAATTTCCTGCAGATCGCGGCCGAACGCGGGTTGCTCTGCCTTGCAGCGTTCTTGTGGTTTCTGGTCGAGCTGTACAGATCCCTGCTGCGCTTCTTTAAGCGGAGTGCTGAGGAATCCCGATGGCCGATTCTGGGGTCGATTGCAGCTTTAACGGGCTTTGTTGTTTCTGGTCTAAACGAATACAACTTCGGAGATTCTGAAGTCCTGGTGCTGCTTCTCTTCATCATCTCCATACCATTTGGATTGGCATCGCATGTTCAAGAAGATCCTGATAGCCAACCGGGGTGAAATTGCCGTTCGCATCATCCGGGCGTGTCGCGATATGGGAATTTCGCCGGTCGCTGTCTATTCGGAGGCAGACCGGGGCGCTCTGCATGTTCGACTATCAGACGAGGCATATCCCATCGGACCCTCACCGTCTCGTGAGAGTTATCTTTCAATCGAGAAGATCCTGAGGGCTGCGCAGCAATGCCATGCGGAAGCGATCCATCCGGGGTATGGTTTTCTGTCGGAGAACTCCGTATTCGCCGCGGCATGCATCGACGCGGGTATCGTCTTTATTGGACCGTCGCCAAAGTCCATTGCGCTGATGGGATCGAAGGTAGAGTCCAGAAAAGCTGCCGCGCGGTTTGGTGTACCGATGGTTCCAGGCACTCTCGAACCCGTGCGAGATTCTGACGAAGCCCGTCGGGTTGCGGCGACGCTTCGCTATCCCGTGATGCTCAAAGCCTCGGCGGGAGGCGGGGGAAAGGGTATGCGGCTGGTCACGGCCGAAGCGGAGATCGCCAGGGCCCTCGATCTAACACGCGCCGAAGCACAGTCAGCGTTTGGAGACGATGCAATCTACCTGGAAAAGTTTGTCGAGAAACCACGACACGTGGAGATTCAAGTACTCGCCGACAGCCATGGCAGCGCCGTATTCCTGGGTGAGCGCGAATGCACGATTCAGCGACGCCATCAAAAGGTCATTGAGGAATGCCCTTCGGCAATCATGAACGATGCCCTTCGACAACGCATGGGGGAAGCGGCTCTGCAGGTCGTTCGCGCGGCCGAGTACATCAATGCGGGGACCGTCGAGTTTCTAGTCGATGTGAACCTCCAGTTCTACTTCCTCGAAATGAACACGCGGCTCCAGGTGGAACATCCCGTCACCGAAATGGTTACCGGGATCGACCTCGTGCGGGAGCAGATATGTATCGCCGCAGGAGAACAAATCAGTTTCCGGCAACAGGACATCTCCTTGAAGGGGGCTGCGATCGAATGCAGAATCTACGCCGAGGATCCCGAAAACAATTTCTTCCCTTCGCCGGGCGAAATTCGACGGCTGCGTACTCCCGCCGGCCCTGGAATCCGCGACGATAGCGGAGTGTTCGAGGGTTGGACGGTGCCGATCGACTACGATCCGCTAATTTCAAAACTCGTTGCGTGGGCGCCTTCACGAAGCGAGGCGATCCAGCGGATGCAGAGAGCTCTGAAGGAGTATCAGGTCGAAGGAATCAAAACCAACCTCTCCTTTTTTCGAGAGATTCTCAATCGTCCCGACTTCCACAGAGGAGATTTCGATACCGGATTCATTGATCGTTGGCTCAAACAACGTCCTGCACCGGAACAGGTTTCTCAATTTGATGCGGATCTTGCGGCGATAGCCGCAGCACTGTTCGATGCCGGCCCCAGGCAAGACGGAAACACAGCGAGCACGACTAAATCGTCCTGGAAAACCGCGGCACGACTTCGCGGGATGCGTCGATGAAGCATAGGACAGCGATCATCGCAGGCAAACAGATCGACTTGTCCTGGACCGAGACGGAAAGCACCATAGAAGCCACCGTCGGTGGACGAATGTACAGGATTGAAAAACGGCGGCTCGGATCTGAGTCGCTATGGTTCGGCGTGAGTGGTGTCTCTATGGAGGTGGCCGTCACGCCAACAGAGACCGGCTACGACGTCTCCATCCGCGGCAATCAAATACCCGTGGAGTTTGTAGACTCCAGCCGAAAAGCTCGACGACAGGGCCCTTCTGCCAGCGGTGTCGCGGTAGTTCGCGCGCCGATGCCGGGAAAGATCGTTCGAATTCTCCGGCGCCAAGGCGACGATATTGAGGCACATGAGGGCATTGTTGTCATGGAAGCCATGAAGATGCAGAACGAGATTCGGACGCCGAAACGAGGGAAAGTTCTTCAGTTGAGTGTGGCAGAAGGCGATGCAGTGAAGCTTGGGGACTTGATCGCGCGGGTGGAGTAGGGGGGGGGCGAAAAGTAACGGCCTGAGAATCCCTCACCCGGCCCTTCGGGCCACCCTCTCCCGGTGGGAGAGGGGACATATCGCAGGGTGGTCCGAAGGGCCGGGTGAGGGATTCTCAGGCCGTTACTTTTCTCGCAAAGCTAGTCCTTCTTGGGTTCCGCCGACTTTTCGGGAGCCTTGGCTTCTTCCTTTTTCTGCTCTGGTTTCTGTTCTTGTTTGGGTTCTGCGGCCTTGGTGTCGGTCTTACTTTCGGTCTTGGCCTCGGGCGCTGCTGCGGCCGCCTTTCCCGCGCTTTCCAGCAATCGCTCCGCGAGGTAGTTATTCACCTGAGCTTTGTTACGGGCAACTTCAGAGAATGCCGCTCGCAACATCTGTTCTTTCTGGTTGAATATCGCCTGGCGAATCTGCGCACTGACTGAAGCGCTGTTGAGATCTTTCTGGCCGCCCTGATCCTTTTCCAGAAGCTTGAGGATGTGATATCCGAATCGCGTTTGGATCAACGGGCTACTCTCTCCAACCCTGAGATGAGTGACAGCCTGCTTGATCTTCGGATCTATGCTCTCGAGCTGTTCCAGCGAACGGAAGCTCAGATCGCCACCATTGGGAGCGGTTTCGTAGTCTTCAGACCAGTCCCGCGCCACGATGGCAAAATCGTGGCCACCCTGGATCTCGCGGAGCAGCCGTTCGGCTTTGGCCTGGGCCTCCGCTTCACTCCTGGCGTCATCACGCTTCAAATTGGTGACCTGTTGGTCCGGGAAGGGCGTGACCATGATGTGTTGAACGTGATAGCTCTCGGGAAGGTTGAACTTCTCCTTGTTCTTAGCGAAGACGTCGTTAATCTCTGCCTGAGATACATTGATGCGCGACGTGATCTCCTTTGTTATGAGCTTTTCGAGCGTCAGGGCCTTTCTCATATCGGCCTTGATGTCCTCGGGCTGCAACTTCTGCTGCTTGAGAGACTCCTGAAACTGCTCCTCCGTATATTGGCTTTTGAAGTCGGTGTACTTGGTTTCAACCTCCGCATCCGTGGCATTGAGGCCGGCAGAGGTAGCCATCTGGAGAAGGATCTCATCATCGACCATCTGCTGAACCAACTGGAACCTGAGTGCCTCACGCTCCTCCGGTGTCGGAGCTTGCGGGGCGCCGTTGATCCTGGATTGGTACTGCTTGTCGAGCTCCGCTTCAGTGATCTCCTTGGTATTCACACGCGCGACGACATTTTCAGAGACGCTGGCATTCGAGCTGCAGCCCGCAAGCAAAAGACAGGGGACGGCCAGGCGAACCAGAAGGGGCACAGATTTCACAAGAGACTCCTCACTTTTAATAACGTGCCGGGATTGTAGCACGTGTTATACTTCCGGTTCATTTCTCGAAGGAGTGTTACCTTCATGGCTCGCTGTCAAATTTGCAATAAAGGCCCGATCTACGGGCACCGCGTCAGTCATGCCCACAATCTGACGAAACGCCGCTGGAATCCGAATCTCCAACACGTTCACGTGGTTGTCGGCAAAACCCGTAAAAGCATGCGGGTGTGCACGAGCTGCATCCGCTCGGGCCGTATCACCAAGGCGTAATGGCCCTTGGTCGTGGGGAAGGATACCCACGCACCCTCGCTGAGGAAACTCAGGCTTTTCTACCCTTCAATTCTTTCGTGTCGCCAATTCCCCTGCCGAACGTCGAAAACTCTTATGAAGCTTGGGCTCCTGTTCCTGTGGATACCGACACTGGCATGGGCGCAACAGGCGTTTTATGGAACAAGGGTCTCGAACATAAGCCTTTCTGAAGGCGCTGACCCGAAAGATCTGGAACGGATTTCGCTCCATTCCGGAGACATGATTACCCCTGAAAACGTTCGCGCCGCAATACAAGCACTATTCGAGACTGCACACTACCGTTCCGTTGAAGTCGATGCATCAAGCTCCGACGCCGGCACAAATCTGACATTTCTCGTAACTCCCCACTCGTACTTCGGGACGTTCAGGCTGCTGCCTGAAAACATCCTTGAGCGACCACTGTCGACCCTCCTGCGCTTGCCTGTAGGGCAGAAGTTTTCAAATGCACGCGTGGACGAGATCGTACAGGCGACTGGTCAGCTTCTCGAGGACGATGGGTACTTCAATACGAAGCTGACCGTTCAAACATCACTGGACAACACCACCAATCGGCTACAAAACGTCGACGTGATTGCCAACGGCATTACGGCGAAAGATAAGGCACACATCAGCGAGGTGGATATTCGCGGCGGCGAAAACAACTTTACCGTATCGGATCTGCAAGACGCATTTCACGTATCTTCGGGGGATATCTACAATGCCAGCGCCATCGACAAAGGCGTTTCCGCGATCCAGAAAAAATTTCTCGATAAGAATTTTTTGAATACGCGCGTTGCAGCAACCCACGCATTCAACGCTGGTGAGAACTCGGTGCGCCTTGACATTACGGTCGAGCCCGGACAGGAAACCGTCATTGATACGGCAGGTCAGATTTCCGATGAAGAGATTCGAAAGCTTGTCCCGATTTTCGAAGAGGGCTCGTTCGATCCGGATCTCATCCGGGAAGGCCGCGATCGTATCGTCGAATATCTACAACAGGAGGGGTACTTCGATGCGACAGTCGATGACCCCAAAATCATTCCATCCACGGCGGACAGCCCATTCCAGGTTCGCTTTGTCATTAACAAAGGGGAGAAACATCGCGTCAAAACAGTCGAGTTCCGAGGCAACACCGCGTTCACGAGCGAGGAACTTCAAAAACGCATTCGCGTTCATCCTGCCGCCGTTCTTAATCGCGGCCTGTTCAGTGATGAGCTCGTCAAAGCAGACGTTGAAGCCATTCGGAAGATGTATAGCGCTGCGGGATACGAGGCGGCCTTTGTGGAGTTTCATCGCGAGGAAGACAGCACCAGGCATGAGATTCACGTTGTATTTGAGATCACAGAAAACAGTCGCTATCCCATCGAGAAAGTTAAATTCGAAGGAAACATGGCGATTCCTGAGGAGGAACTGAGGGCCGCCATACATCTAAAGGAAGCGGACCTCTATTCCTCCGATAAAGCGGAAGATGCAAGGCGTGATCTCACGCGGCTTTATTACAAGAAGGGCTATCCGGATGCTCGCATCGAGGCGGCGGCAGACCGAAATCCAGAGACGAATGGAAGACTCCTGACCTATCGAATTTCAGAAGGACGGCGTTACCTTGTCGGGCAGATTCTCATCTCGGGCAACACGCTGACCAACCCCAACTACATCAGACGCACCAGTGGCTTGAAGGAGTACAACTCTCCGTACAACCCCGAAGACGTCCTCGAAGGACAAAGGAAGCTCTATGCTACCGGTCTCTTCAGACATGTCGACGTTGTCGCACTCGACCGCGACACTGGCGAGCTGCGCACTGTGCTCATTCAGATTGAAGAAGCAAAGCCTATCGTGTTTACTCCGGGCATCGGCGTTAAGGAATATGCAGGGCCACGCATAACGCTCGATGTTTCTCACAACAACCTCATGGGAGGCGCGCGCTCGCTCGGCGCCCGGCTTCGTTTGGGACTGTATGAACAGCAATTCCAGACGACCTATCACGAACCGAGGCTCTTCAATCATGAGACCCTGGATGGCTACGCTACTCTGACCATCGAAAACAGGAATCAGGTTGCTTACAAGTCCAACGACATCGAATTTTCCCTTCAGGTCCGGAAGCGCCTGTCCGTCACAAAAAATGTCCTCCTTACGGCGAGTTACCAGACCGTAAACCTCAAAGACATCAGGTCGAATTTCGGCCGGAGATTTCCCGATCTTGAAGGCATCATTCAGATCGCGCGGGTCGGCGCATCGTATGTCACTGACACCCGAGACGATCCTTTAGACCCCAAACGGGGAGTCTTTACGACAAGCACATTCCAAATTGCCAGCAAAGGTCTGGGGTCTGAAGTGGATTTCTTGTCACTTTTTAATCAATCCACATACCAGAGGAAATATGGCGTGGGCATTGTGGCGCTTTCAAACCGAATCGGCTGGAAGGTTCCCTATGGCGACACTGTGGACTTGCCTATTTCGGAGCGGTACTTCGCAGGTGGTTCGACGACACTGCGCGGTTTCGATGTGGATGAAGCAGGCCCTCCGGGCGGCGGCCAACTCCTGACCATTGAAAACGTCGAATACCGTGTGCCGATAAAGACCTTCTCGTTTGGAACCCTCGGTGGCGCAGCTTTCTACGACACGGGAAACGTCTTTGAGCGCCCCTCAGACTTTTCCTTTGCGGACTACACACACAGCGCTGGGCTGGGTCTTCGTTTTCTTACGCCCCTTGGGCCAGTACGATTCGACGTGGGATTCAACCTCAACCCAAAGATACGCCCAAATGAATTCGGCGTGCCGGAACGCCAGAAACGAACTCAGCTTTTTTTCACACTGGGGCAGGCTTTCTAAACATGCGTAAATATCTCAATCCCATGCGAATCCTGAGTGTAATCCTTTTATTGGCGCCAGTTGTCTATGGGGAGATACTGGATCGAATCGTCGCGGTCATCGACGATCGCTTTATCATCACCCTCAGCGATGTTCGGAAAGAGCGCTCGATCGAGTCTGCCCTTGGAGGCAACCCGGGAAGCGATGAATCGATTATCGATGCCCTTATTGAGAGACACCTGGTCGAGGAACAGATTGCTCAATTTCGGAATATCGAGGTGCCTGAAGATGCGATCGCTCAGCGGCTGCGATCCATACAGGTTCCTCCAGGAATTTCGACCGAGGACTTGAGAGATGTCCTGGTTGGAGAATTCCGCCGGCGACAGTTCATGATGGAACGGTTTGAGCAGTTCGTCCGAGTTTCCGACGACGAACTGCGCAGGTATTACGACGAAGTTTATACACCGGAAGCAAGGGCCCGAGGGGAACGAGTTGCGCCGCTGGAAGAGGTAAGCGAAGCGATTCGACAGAACAGAGCCCTTGAAAAGACAAACGAAGAAGTCGGATCGTGGCTGATGGAGCTAAGAAGGAGGAGCGTCATTGAGAAGATTCCTAACTAGGCGAGTTCTCCTTATCGCCCTCGCTCTTCTCGTACTGATTTCGCTTTCAGCGATTACAGGGGTCTACGTCTACCTCAACTCGCCGCAGTTCAATGAGCGACTCCGAAGCTTTGTCGTGCAGAAGGCCGCGGAGTACACCGGGACTCGCGTCTTCCTTGGAAGCTTCCATTGGAGCGTGAGAACGCAGCGTCTGGAGTTGGAGGATCTTACGCTGAGAGGAACGGAGGCTGAAACGGAACCTCCGCTCGGCCATATCAAATCCATCTCTGTTGGTATTCGGCTCCGCAGCCTTCTTCAACGGCGCATCGACCTGTTCGATCTTCAAATCGTGCAACCGGAGCTTCGCTTGCGTGTGGATCCTCAGGGTAGAACGAACCTGCCGGGGCCAATCAAACTGCCGGACACACCAGAGTCGCGGCTGACGCTCTCCATCGACAGTCTCAAGGTCCTCGATGGAAAGGCAATCATCAATGATCGCCAGACCAAGATTGATTTCGATATCAAGGACCTGGCATCGGACTTGCGCTATCGGGCCGACACGCAGACGCTCTCGGCGCAGGTTTCTTATACAGGGTCACTGGAGAATCCCGGCAGCTTCTCCATTCCCTACACATTGTCGTCTGAGTTCGACTTCACTCAGGGAACGATCATCGCAAAGACTGTGGAAGTGACATCCGCAAAGTCTTCCGCAAAGTTTCAGGGCCGCATCGACAAGGTGCTCACCCCCGATATCGTGGCGAAACTGGCGTACACCGGCCGTATTGAAAGCACCTTTCTGAAGCACTTCATGCCCGAGGAGCCATTCGGGGGCACGGTAACGGCGCAAGGCATGCTGGAGTTCTCGTCCGAACGCTTCTCGACAAGCGGAGACATGGCTTCGGAACGCGTCGAAATCTCCGGCTGGAATGCAGGTACCGTAAAGGCGAGCTACACCTACCGCTTTCCTGAAAAACAATTGGATTTGACCAGATTAACAGGGGCTGTTCTGGACGGCGCCGCATCCGGGAGCGTTTCCGCAGCGCCCTTGCCAGGAACGCCACGAGTCACCGTGAATCTCGATTACTCAGGCATCAACGCCGGACAACTCGTTCGCCTGTATCCATGGGACCCGAGGTATGTGCTGAACTCCAGCGCAAGCGGCCGTCTGAAGGGTTGGTTTGAAGGACGTTTGGAGCGCTACGAATTTGAAGGCGATTCGACATTGACTCCTTATGCTTCACCACTACAGTCTGAGGCCGTTTCCGTACCTGCCCGGGGAACGCTGGAGTTCGCCGCCAGGCCTGGTGAAGTAACAATCAAGAATGCAGCTCTTCGGTTGTTTGAGACAGACATTACAGCGCGTGGGAAGATCGCGGGAGTGCAAGCTGATCTCATGGTCGATCTATCCTCTTCGAATCTGGCATCTCTGAACTTTCTGTACCCCGACGCGAATGGGAAAGGTTCATTCAGCGGAACGCTCAAGGGATCGTTCCAAAAACCGACTCTCGACGGAAATGTGGTGATCGACGGCTTCAAATTCCGCGAGTGGACGATCCGTCATGCGGAGGGCTCGGCTAAACTCGATTTGCAAACACAGCTGGCGGAGTTGAAGGATTTCAGAGTCGATATTGCAGATTCAACGGCTACGGTGAATGGCACCGCCAACCTTGATGGAACATCCATAAATCTGCGCATACAGTCGGACCATGTGCGCGCAGAGGACTTCGCCAGCGTCGTAAAGGAAAACGTTAGTGGAATTCTGAGCGGCAACGTCACAGTAACCTCGCTGAACCCGTTGCGGGTTGCCGGCCGTGTGAGCGGAACGCGACTGACAGCGAGGGGGCATACTCTCGATGCTTTCTCAGGAGATCTGACTTATAACGAGCCTTTGATCCAAATTAAAAACGCAACGGCCTTAGAGCTCGGCACTAATTTGAAAGCGGAAACGCTGGAGTTCGACAGTGCGACAGGCGCACTGAACGTGACAGCCGACCTCAGTGCCCTGCCCTTCAGCCGCCTGAGAGAATTCGGGGTTCCGGAGACCATTGGAGGCACGATTCAACAGGCACACCTCAACGTGACCGGCACCCAAAGCCGGCCACAGGTCGCGGGCACGGCGACAATTGAGAACCTCTCGTTCCGCAGCGAGACGTTTCCGCTGGTAGGGGTCACGTTATCCACGACGTGGCCTCGCCTGAAAGTCAACTTGACCGGGCTTCAAAATCTGAATCTATCCGCGGAAATCGATATGTCCACTCCGGGATATCGCTTCAAGGCCAATGCTGACTTTACGGATTACTCGGTTGAAAAGCTCGCAAGCTTCTCGAGCGGTACTTTGAGGGCATCCGGCGATGCAACGATCGACGGAGAGCTGAAGGGACAGGCGCCATTGTCAGGCAAGGGAACGATTCGCTCGATTCAGACCTCCATTCGCGGATATACGTTCCAGGGAGCGAAACCTTTCCCATTCGAGTTCGATGCCAATCGTATTACGTTGGCGGAGGGCGCATCGTTCAATGGCGCGTACAGCACATTGATTACGTTGAAAGGCTCCATTGGTCTCACGAACTCGCCACCCCTGGATCTCCGGGTCACGGGCAACCTCGACCTTTCCGAAGTGACGGCCGCCTATGAAGCGTGGTCTGTCACGGGGATCGTCAAGGTAGACGGTCAGATCGGAGGCACAACTGCCAATCCAAGCATCAGCGGTAACGCGAATATTTCCAATGGCTCGCTGGGACGCGAGGGCGTTTATACGACGCTGTCCGCACTGGCTGGTGATGTCCGATTCAATGAAAACCGTGTCACATTCGATAACCTCGAGGGCCGAGTCGGAGGAGGAACAGTCCGCTTTCGAGGAAATGGATCGATACAGAACAGCCGGCTCGAAGGGCTCAATGTGCGCGTCGACGCCGATCAGGTTCGATTGCGCTATCCGGCCGGATTACGATCGTCGGTTACGGGAAGCCTTCTGTTGCGAGGAACGTCAGATGAGCCAACACTGGAAGGTAATCTCCGTCTCGACAGTATGGCCTTCCGAAGTGACTTTGAACCTTTCCTCGCGGTTTTCCGGCCTGGCGGATTGAACAGCGGCGGCACGATTTTGGATAACCTTCGGTTATCGATCCGAGTCGCAGGCAACCGCAACATCATCGTCCAGAATGAGCTAACCGATATTACGGGCGGCCGAATCGACCTCGACATCAAGGGAACACTTGGAAGTCCAAGCCTGACCGGTCACGTTGAAGCGACAGAAGGGACTCTGATACTTCGAGGCAAGCGTTACGAAATTACTCGAGGCAATATCGACTTCGTCGATCCTCTCAGGATCGAACCTGTCGTCGATATCCAGGGCGAGACGGAGGTTCGCGACTATCGTGTGATTCTGTCAATCACAGGAAAGGGCGATCGCATCCGCGCCGAATTCAGATCCGATCCTCCGCTGCCGCAACTGGAACTCGTCAGCCTGATTGCAGGAGGAAAGACGCGAGACGAATTGGAACGCGAGAGGCTCGCGGCCGGACAGACAGACAACTCGAGACTGCCAACCAGTGAAGAACTCTTCCAGGGCGGCGCCGCATCCATCCTTGCAGATTTGCTTCGGGAGAGAGTAGGCAGCAGATTTGGCCTGATGGGACTCGACTTTATACGGTTCGATCTTCCGATCGAAGCCGCCAACAGCAACCCCGCCCTTCGCGTCACCCTGTCCCAACAGGTCAGTAAAGACTTGACGGTTACCTATTCCCAGGACCTCTCAACAAGCCAGCAGAGGCTTGTCGTGATCGAATATTTTTTGACCAAGAATCTGTCGATCGTCGCGTCGCGTGAAGAAGCCAACGAAATAGCGGCGCTGGGTCTCGACATCAAACTGAGGAAGCGATTCTAGGGGGCTTAGTCCTTTACGGCGATGCAATCGATCTCGATGGCAACGTCCCTGGGCAAACGAGCCACCTCCACGGTGGCTCGAGCGGGCGGATCGATATCGAAAAATTCCGCATAAACACCGTTAAAGTCGCCGAAGTCACCCATGTTTTTTAGAAATACGGTTGTGCGCACGACGTTCGACAGGGACACCCCGGCGCCCTTCAGAATCCCCTGGAGATTGAGCAGCACTCTTCGTGTCTGAGACTTGATGTCCTTTTCGTCGATGAGATTTCCCGTAGCCGGATCAATAGGGATCTGGCCGGAGACAAAGATCAGATTGCCGGAAACGACCGCTTGGGAATACGCGCCCAGGGCTGCAGGCCCCAGCGGTGTGCGAATAATAGTCTTGCCCATGATTCTCCTGTCTATCTAACCTGGTTCACGGTGCGTGCGCTTCGCGTGACATCAAACACTCCGCCGATCCGCTGAATTGACGCGATAACTTTTTCAAGATGCTTTTTGTCGGGAATCTCGACGACAAGATCCACAAAACCTCGACCATCGACCGCGCGCGCTTCTGCGTTCACAATGTTCGAACCGACGTCAGCGACAGCCGCGGCAATTTCCGCCAGCATGCCGGTCCGGTTCTCCGTCATGATCGTCAACGGCACCGCATATGCTTCGGCTGCCGGAGAGACGCCCGCCCATTCCACTTCAATCTTTCTGGCAGAGTCATACATGAGGTTCTGAACGTTGGGGCAATTCTTCGAGTGAACGGCGACGCCTTTGCCTCTCGTGATGTATCCAATGATTTCTTCGCCTCGGATGGGATTGCAGCACTTGGCGCGATAAGTCAGCAGTTCATCGAAACCCGTCACCTTGAGTTTGGCATCGCCGCCGATGCCGAAGATTTTCTTGACGGCACTAGCGAGACGGCTCTCAGCGTCCGGCGGGCGATCGCTCGTTCCATCCGGCAGAAGGCGTGCAACAATCTGCTTGGCGGAGAGTTTTCCGTAACCGATGGAGGACAAAAGATCGTCTGTCTTCGCGGCGCCATAATCTGCGAGCAGCGCCTTCGCCTTATCGCTCTCGAGCACTTCCTTCGGATTCAACTTGAACTTGCGTGCTTCTTTCTCGAAAACTCTACGGCCAATATCGATTGCTTTCTCGCTCTCCTGCTCGGTGAGCCAATGGCGGATCTTGTTGCGCGCACGCGACGTTTTGACGAACGACAGCCAGTCGCGGCTTGGCCGGTGCCCCGCCTGTGTGGTGATCTCGACGATGTCCCCGTTTTTGAGCTTTGTTTTAAGTGGCACCATCCGGCCGTTGATCTTGGCCCCGACGCAGTTGTGGCCCACTTCCGTGTGGATTGCGTAAGCGAAGTCTACGGGAGAGGCATCTCTCGGCAGAGTAATGACCTTGCCTTTGGGCGTGAAGGTATAAACCTCTTCCGGATAGAGATCCACCTTGAGGGTACTCATGAAATCATCCGGATCCTTCATTTCCTGCTGCCATTCCACCAGATGGCGAAGCCACGAAACGCGCTCGTCTTCCTTACTGTCGGCGACAAGCTTGCCGTCTTTGTACTTCCAGTGCGCCGCGATGCCTTCTTCCGCCACCCGGTGCATCTCGGAGGTTCGGATCTGCACCTCGAACGGCTGGCCGCCCGCAATCACGGAAGTGTGGAGGGACTGGTACCCGTTGGGCCGGGGCAGGGAAATGAAGTCCTTGATGCGACCCGGCACGGGACGCCACGTGTTATGAATAACACCCAGCGCCGCGTAGCACGACTTCACACTGTCGGTAATGATTCGCAGGGCCAGCAGGTCGTAAACTTCATCGATTGAAATGCGCTGCTTCCGAAGTTTTAAAAAGATCGAGTAAAGTCGCTTGACCCTCGATTCGATCAGGCACGGAATGCCGTGCTCCTTCATTTTCGCTTCGACGATTCGGGTGACCTCAGCGAGAAACACCTCATGAGACTTGCGCTTTCGCTCGACGACTTCTTTTAACTCTTGATAACTCTTGGGTTCGAGGTAGCTGAACGAAAGATCTTCCAGTTCCCCACGGATCTTTCCCATTCCGAGTCGATTTGCAAGGGGGGCGTAGATATCCAGCGTTTCCCGCGCGATTGCCACACGGCGTTCGGCAGAGAGATGCTGGAGAGTCCGCATGTTATGCAGGCGATCGGCAAACTTAACCATGATGACGCGAATGTCATCGGTCATGGCCAGAAGCATCTTGCGGAAGTTTTCGGCCTGCTTTTCCTCCTTGGACGTGAAATGGATTTGCGAGATCTTGGTAACGCCATCGACGATGTGGGCGACATCAGGTCCAAAAGTGCGTTCGACCTCCTCGAGGGAAACAAGAGTATCCTCCACGACATCGTGCAGCAGCCCGACGCTGACGGTGACGGCGTCCATCTTCATTTCAGCCAACACGTTGGAAACTTCCAAAGGATGAGTAAGATACGGTTCACCGGAGGCCCTCAGTTGGCCTTTGTGCTCCTTAGCCGAAAAGATATACGCACGCCGGATGAGGTCGAAATCATCCCCGGGATGGTGTCTTTCGACCTTTGCAAGGATGTCTTCAAGGCGAATCATGAATGTCCAATTATAGGCCTAATCAAAAAAACAAAAGGCCTTCAGGCTGTCTGCCTGAAGGCCTTGCTAAGAAACTTTCCAGGATCTACTTTTTCGCGCCTTCCGCGGCCTTTGCATCGGCAGCGGGTTGGTTTCGAGCTTCGAGAGCTTTTTTGAAGAAGACATCGGCCTCTGCGAGATATCGCTTGGCTTCCTCGGGATCCTTTGTTCCCGCAGCCTTGTCTCGGAGAAGAAGATTCTTATAGGCCAAGGCGTCCTGATAGTTGGGGTTCTTTTCGAGGGCCTTGTCGACATACTGCAAGCCCTCTTCGACAGCCTCAGCTTTCTCCTGGTCGGACAGCGGAACAGACTTGTCCCTGATTCTGATCCAATCCGTTGAGGCAATGGCATAGTAGGGAACGGGATTATTGGGCTCGAGTTCAGTTTGTTTCTTGTAATAGTCGCGGGACTTATTCAAGTCCTTGAGTCCCTGGTATAGACCTGCAAGGCCTGCTACCGCGCTCGCGTTCTTGGGGTCCTTTTCCAGCACCGACTCAAAGGTAGCGATAGCTTGCTTGGCGAACTTCTCGTTGTCGCTGCCAGGAACGGGCGGGACATTCGGATCAAACTGCTGGGCATAGGCGGTCGCGAGATAAAGTTGGGCGTTAGCGAGATCGGGATCGAGTTGATGCGCTTCGTCGAAGTACTGGGCGGCGCGATCGAACTTGCTTTCCTTGAACGCTTTTATTCCCTTAACGAGTCGGTCTCGTGCCTGCAGCTTTTGGCAACTGGCAGTAGCCACGACAAAAGCTGCGAGCGCACAGACGGTTACAAATTTCCTGATCATTGGATTCTCAAGCCTCCTCGAACTACTGTGGCGGAGCGAGCTGGTCAGGAGTCATAAGGCCGATCTTATCGACTCCGGATCCTTTGGCTATGTCGATAACTTCGACGACGTTGTTGAAGAGCAGTTCGGGACTGGCGTTCACAAACATCACACGCTCGTTACGAGTTCTGAAGATGTCGAGAAGAGCCGGCCCGAGCTGTGACTTCTCATAGACCTGCTGATTGATCTTGATCACTTCCGCCGAGTCAATGCTGACAATCACCGTCTTCGCCAGCTCATCCGGAGGCGGAGGCGGCGCACCGGGCGGAGGTGGTTGGGGCACGGCGGCATCGAGACCTTTTGGCGTCAATGGGGTGATCGTCATGAAGATAACCAGCAACACCAGAAGGATATCTATGAACGGTGTGACATTGATATCCCCTTTGGGGCCGCTTAATTTTCTACCTTTTTTCATCGCGATTCTCCCCTACTGCTTTACCTGCTCATCGACCTTTTCAGTCAGCAGGCCGATCTGGTCCACTCCTGCTGCCCGCAAGTTATCGACGACCATGACGATATCGCCATACTTCGCGCGGTAGTCGCCTTTGACAAAGATAGTCTTGTCGATGCGGCTGCTCAGCAGTTCTGAGACTTTGCCACTCAGGTCATCGATGTTGACGCGATCCTGATTGAGATAGAACTTGCCATCGCGCGCCACAGCAACAAGCACAGAATCTTCCTTGTCCGCCTCGGTCATGTCATGCGGGTTCTGCGTTTTGGCCAGTTCGACATTCACGCCCTTCTGCAACATCGGGGTGACGACCATGAAAATAATCAGCAGAACCAGCATAACGTCCGCCATTGGCGTGACGTTGATATCGGAAGTGACCTCACCGCGGCCACCTCCTCCTCCCATTCCCATATGCGTTACCTCTTATTCTGACCCTTCTGCTTGATGAAGTAGTCGATCAACTCGGACGAGGAGTTCGTCATTTCGATCGAGAAGGCTTCAACCTTGTTCGTGAAAATGTTGTAAGCCCACACGGCCGGCACCGCCACAAACAGACCAAAGGCGGTGGTGACGAGAGCTTCGGAAATACCGCCGGCGACCGCGGAGAGACCGGCTGCCTTGGCCGAAGACATATCCTTGAATGCGTTGATGATACCGACCGTCGTTCCAAAGAGACCGACGAAGGGCGCTGTCGCACCGATAGTGGCGAGACCGGAAAGTCCGCGCTTCAACTCGGCATTGACGATGGCTTCCGCACGTTCGCAGGCGCGGCGCGAAGATTCTATTTGCTCGCCTGCTAACTCCGTGGACATGCCATGAGCTCTGAACTCCTGCAACCCCGCTTCGACAACCTTCGCCAGGTGGCTCCGCTTGTTCTGCTCCGCAACGCTGATAGCTTCTTCGACTTTACCTTCTTTCAAACAACCCGCAACCGCTGGGGCGAACTCGCGCGATTGCTTCCGGGCCGAGCTGAAGGAAAGCGCCCGATCGATCATGACTCCGATGGACCACGCAGACATCAATCCCAGAATGATGACCACTGCTCTGGCCAACCAGCCCATCTGTTTCCACATGGACACGATATCAAAACCGACTTCCTGCAAGAGCATCAGTCCAAGAATGTTTAACTTAACAATCATACAATCCCACTCCTCTTCGAAATTTTCCTGCGCCTGCAGGTTGCAAATCTGATTAGTTCATCGTGAAATTCACGGTGATGGTTGTGATAACTTCGATGGGCTGACCGTTCAGCATCTGCGGCTTGTACTTCCACTGCCTCACGGCGTCCATCGCTGCCTGATTCAACAGCGCGTGGCCGCTGATAACCCTGAGATCCTGTATGGTGCCGTCCTTGCCGATCGTGGCGTTCAGCAGGACGACGCCTTGAATACGAGCAGCCTTGGCCAACGGCGGATATTCCGGCTTCGGCTGGTAGATGAGATTCGCCTGAGCCACATCTCCACCGATGCGCTGCGGCGGTGGCGGCGGCGGTGGCGGCGGTGGTGGTGGCGGTGGTGGTGGTGGCGGCGCACCCCCCGCATTCTTGTTCGCGTCAGTCAGAATGCCTCCAAGGACTCCACCAAAGGCACCACCAGCAGTTCCGCCGGCGATACCACCGACGACTCCACCCTGAACGCCACCGGTATTCGCTTCTTCAACAATGCGGGTGATCTGCTTCGGGATTTCCGTCGGCGCGACGATGGCGCCAGGATCGACCTGGACTACCTTCTGCTGAACGGGTCGAGCGGCAACTGCAGCGGAAGGAGGAGGCGGAGGTGGCGGTGGCGGCGGAGGTGGCGCCGTGAGCGCGATCAAGTATTTGGCTGCCTCCAGCTGTTCAGTGAAGATCAGCGGAATAAGAATCAAAATACCGAGCAACGCAAAGTGCACGATCGTAGAAACGACTACGGTTGTGGCTTTCTTGCCCTTCCCACCTGCCTCGAGTATGGAATCTTCGAACATTCCAACCCTCCTAAAGAATCCTGGACATCGAACCTATTACGCTTACGCAGTAAAATTCCGCGTGCTGCAAACCAAACGAACACCGCTGATCCGCCAGTCAGTAGACGCTTCTTTTGTCTCTTAACGGATCAAGGCTTATATAACGCCTCGTCAGCACTGTCAACGCCGATTCGCCGCAACTGCTTTGGGCTTTCGCGCGTTCGTATAAATCAAAACCAATGGCGCCGCAACTGCCACCGAAGAGTACGTCCCTACGATGATTCCAATGACCATGGCAAAGGCGAAATTGTTAATGATTTCGCCGCCGAATATGAACAGCGCCAGCACGGTCAGAAATGTCAATCCCGACGTAAGAATCGTTCGACTTAACGTCTGGTTGATGCTGTCGTTCAGAATCGTTTCAAAGTCGTCTCGCCGCCGCGTCTTCAGGTTCTCTCGAACCCGGTCGAACACCACAATGGTGTCGTTTACCGAATAACCTACGAGCGTCAACAAGGCCGCAATAACCGTCAGGTTGATCTCGTAGTTGAACAACGAGAAGAAACCGAGCGTCACCAGCGTGTCGTGGAACACGGCGAACACCGCCGCAGCCCCGTAGATCCATTCGAACCGAAACGCGATGTAGATGAGGATCCCAACCAGGGCATACAACGTCGCCATCACGGCCTGCCGACGAAGGTCTCCTCCTACCTTGGCGGAAACGCTCTCGGAGCCAAGAACGGTGAACTTACCCGGGAAGTTCTTTTCCAGCGCTGAAGTCACCGTTTGCCGGCCAATACTGGCATCCTCGTTCAC
>Ga0068863_100001454_pt1 | contig 23498 bp, 19 predicted proteins | sample KBSSwiS62_FD_66596 | JGI IMG/M metagenome (GOLD analysis project Ga0068863, IMG submission 66596) | Switchgrass rhizosphere microbial communities from Kellogg Biological Station, Michigan, USA - KBS Switchgrass S6-2 | ecosystem: Host-associated > Plants > Roots > Rhizosphere > Soil ... | reverse complement strand
AAGCTCGACAGCACCGCGAGCAGCACCGGCAGGTCCGCCGCAGTCTCCTGCACGCGGATGCCGCCGACGACGTTGACGAATACATCCTGGTCGTAGACCGCGGCGCCGCCGTGCCGATGCAACACCGCGAGCAGCATCGCCAGCCGATTCTGCTCGAGGCCGAGCGCGACGCGGCGCGGATTGCCGAGTGAGCTCTGGTCGACCAGCGCCTGCACTTCGACCAGCAAGGGCCGCGTGCCTTCGCGCGTGACCATCACCGCGCTGCCGGACGTCGGCTGGCTGTGTGCGGAGAGGAAAATCGCCGACGGGTTCGGCACTTCGCGCAGACCCTTGTCGCCCATCGCGAACACGCCGAGCTCGTTGACCGCGCCGAAGCGGTTCTTGAATGCGCGCAGGATGCGGAAGCGGCTGCCGGACTCGCCCTCGAAGTACAACACCGCATCGACCATGTGTTCGAGCACGCGCGGACCGGCGATGCCGCCCTCCTTGGTGACGTGCCCGACGAGGAACACGCTGGTGGCGGTTTCCTTCGCGAAGCGCACGAGTCGCGCCGCGGACTCGCGCACTTGCGACACCGAGCCGGGTGCCGCGGTCAAGGTTTCGGTCCAGATGGTCTGGATCGAATCGATGATCAGCACGTCGGGCTTGCCGTTCATCGCTTCGGCGAGGATGCGCTCGATCGAGGTCTCGGCCAGCGCTTCGAGTCCGTCGAGCACGATGCCGAGGCGCTGTCCGCGCGATGCGACCTGCGCCAGCGATTCCTCGCCGGTCACGTACAGACCGCGCACGCGCTGCCCGATCGCACCGAGCATCTGCAGCAGCAGGGTCGATTTGCCGATGCCGGGATCACCGCCGATCAGCACGACCGAACCCGCGACGAGACCGCCACCGAGCACGCGATCGAGCTCGGCGATGCCGGTCGCGCTGCGCTGCTCGGACTCGGCCGCAACGGTCGCGAGCTTCGTCACCTTCGCCGCATCGACCGCGCCTGCATAGCCACCGCGTGGATTCACCGCCACCGATTTCGCGGCCGGCTGCACCACGAACTCGCTCAGCGTGTTCCATGCGCCGCATTCGACGCACTGGCCCTGCCATTTGGAATGCTCGGCGCCGCAGTCGGCGCAGACGTACGCGGTTTTGGCCTTGGCCATCGGTCACCTCGGAGACGGTCGCGCATCATGCCGCGATCGCGTCTCAGGGGCCAAGACGGCCGGACCCCGGGATCGCCCTCAGAACAGCACCTGCTCGTCGAAGCTGTCGACGAAGATCGTGTCCTCGTACGCGCCCACGTCCTGGTGGCCCGAGGTCGGATACGAGGCACCGAGGAGATCGGCGCCGCCCGTGAGCCAATGGCTCATGCCGATCAGCGGCGAACTGGCGGCGAGACGGTAGTTGCCACCGCTCGCGTCGACGAACATCGGATCGATCGACACGTTGCCGGCCCGCAATGCGCCACTGTCGTTGAGGATGTTGCCGATATCGTTGAAGTACAGGGTCGCTGCCCCCGTGCAGGACATCCACAGTCCGCCATTCGGGTTGGACTGGATGATGTTGTTGGCCACGTCGCAGGTACCGTCCGTCGAGGCCAGATAGACCGAACGCGCAGCGCCCGCTGCGGGAACGGAGTTGCCGGAAACGGTATTGTCGTAGAAGCCGACGCCATCGCCGTTGCTGACGACTTCCACGGCCGAATCGCCCTGGTCCGCGCTGTTGCCGACGATCAGCGTGTTGTGCACGACCGCCATGTTGCCGGTGCCATCCGATCCGACGTAGAGGCCGCCGCCGAACCGGGTGGTGTGGTTGTTGCGGATGATCGTGTCGAACACGAGCACGGCACTGTCGTCGGTGTTGGCGACGTTGATGCTCAGCCCGCCACCTTGGGAAATCGACTCGCCGTTCTCGATGGTGACGCCACTGACCTTGACCTGTCCCTTCTTGCTGCGCAGATCCATGACCGGATACAGGGAGTTTCCGTCGATCAACGTGGCCAATGGATTGGACGAACGCGCACTGCAATCGGCGTTGTAGCCGCCCTCGACGGACAGGACGCCCGTGTTCGCATCGTTTTCGTAGAAGAAGGTGCCGGGACCCGGATTCGTGACGAGGCGGGTCTGGTAGAGGCCCTGCACGATCTTGATGCGGTTGTCCATGCCGTTGTATTGCCCCCCATTCGACGCGGAGCTCAGGGCGTTCTGCAGTTGTTGCGCGGTCGAAACGCAGTGTCCGATCACACTGCCCGCGGATGCGCTGGCGCACATGAGCAGGCTGCCGGCGCACAGGATGGCGGCCGAAAAGCCGCGGCTGGACGTCGGCTTTCGCACGTTGATCGTGGACATGGTTCGGCACTCGAGGGGATGACCTCGATGCCACACGCAAATGAGCGACGATTCCGGGCAAGGCCGCTGGCGTCGATGCGCCATTCCAGCCGTGGCGCCTGTCGGGCAGGAATCCGCGCTGCGGATTCCGCCACGAGGATCAGCTGTCGTCCTCGACGAAACGCACGCGGCGCGTCACGCCGCACGTGAGCTCGTAGCCGATCGTGCCCGCGTGCTGCGCGATCTCCTCGACCGGCAGGCCGCGACCCCACAGCGTCACCGGATCGCCGATCTTCGCATCCGCATGCTGGCGCAAGTCGATCGTGACCAGATCCATCGAGACGCGACCGACGATCGGCGCGCGCGTGCCGTTGACCAGCACCGGCGTCGCGCCGTCCGAGTGGCGCGGGTAGCCGTCGCCATAGCCGATCGCGGCGACGCCGATGTTCATGTCTTCCGGCGCCTGCCAGGTCGCGGCGTAGCCGACCGATTCGCCCTTGCGCACGCGGTTGACCGCGATCAGGCGCGTGGCGAGCGTCATCGCGGGGCGCAAGCCGAAATCCATCCCGATCTTGCCGGCGACGACCGAGATGCCGTAGAGCGCGCCGCCGGCACGCACCCACTGGCCCTGCGCCTCCGGCCAGCCGACGATGCCGGCGGAATTGGACAGCGAACGCTCGCCGTCGAGCCCCGAAACGGCACGCTCGAAGCGTTCGATCTGCTGGGTCGTCATCGCGTCGTCGAACACGTCGGAGTTGGCGAAGTGCGACATCAGGGCGATGTCGCGCTCGACGCAGGCGAGCGAGCGCAGGCGCGCATGCACCTCGCGCGCGCGCGACGACGCGACGCCGAGGCGATGCATGCCCGTATCGAGCTTGAGCCAGACACGCAACGGGCGAGGATCGTGGTCCGCGGCGAGCAGGTCGACCTGTGCGTCGCAGTGCACGACCGTGTCGAGGCGCAGGCGGCGCATCTCGGCGAGGTCGGCCGCCTCGTCGTGGCCCGACAGCACGACGATGCGCTGCGAGACACCGGCCGCGCGCAGGCGCTGGCCGTCGGCGATACCGGCGACGCCGAACGCATCGGCGCCCTCGAGCGCACGCGCGACGCGTTCGAGGCCATGGCCATAGCCGTCGGCCTTGACCACCGCCATCACGCGCGCTCCGGGCGCGAGTTCGCGCACGCGACGCAGGTTTTCGCGCAGGGCACCGAGGTGGATCGTCGCGCAGGTGGCGCGCATGTCGGGAATCTCCGTGGGCCAGGCACGCATCATCGCATCCCCGACGCCGGCGATGATGACGCGAATGGGGCGAAATCGGGGCGCCCGCCTGCAGGCGTCAGCGCCTACTCGAACGAGCCGGCGTAGCTGTTGCTCGCGAGGTTCTCGAACTTCGTGTACTGACCGAGGAATGCCAGCTTGACCACACCGGTCGGACCGTTTCGCTGCTTGCCGATGATGATTTCCGCGACGCCCTTCTCGCCCGAGTCCGGGTTGTAGTACTCGTCGCGGTAGATGAACATGATCACGTCCGCATCCTGCTCGATCGCGCCGGATTCGCGCAGGTCGGCCATCATCGGGCGCTTGTCGGTGCGCTGTTCGAGCGAGCGGTTGAGCTGGGACAGGGCGATCACGGGAATGTTCAGCTCCTTCGCGAGTGCCTTCAGGCTGCGCGAGATTTCCGAAATTTCCGTGGCGCGATTCTCCTTGGTCCCGGGCACCTGCATCAGCTGCAGGTAGTCGATCACGATCAGGCCGAGGTCGTGTTCGCGCTTGAGCCGGCGCGCGCGCGCGCGCAACTCGCCCGGCGACAGCGCCGGCGTGTCGTCGATGAAGATCTTCGCGTCGCTGAGCAGGGTGATCGCGTTCGTCACGCGCGGCCATTCCTCCTCGGCGAGATCGCCGGTGCGCAGGTGCTGCTGGTTGATGCGGCCGAGCGAGGAAATCAGGCGGAACGCGAGTTGCGAAGCGGACATTTCCATCGAGAAGATCGCGACCGCTTTCTTCGCGCGCATCGCGACGGTCTCGGCCATGTTGACCGAGAACGCGGTCTTGCCCATCGAAGGACGCGCCGCGACGATGATGAGGTCGGACGGCTGCAGGCCGGCGGTCATCTCGTCGAGGTCGATGAAACCGGTCGGCAGGCCGGTGACCGAGCCGCGGTTCTCGTAGCGCTGGTGCAGGATCTGGAACGCCTCCTTCACCGCGGTGCGCATCTGCACGAAGCCCTTGCGCCCGCGCGCGCCGGCTTCGGCGATGTGGAATACCTTCTGTTCGGCGACCTCGAGCAGTTCCTGGCTGGAGCGGCCTTCCGGCTGGAACGCATCGCCGGTGATCTCGGTGCCGGCGTCGATCAGCTGGCGCAGTACCGACTTCTCGCGCACGATGTCGGCGTAGGCGGTGATGTTCGCCGCGCTCGGCGTCGAGTTCGCGAGCTCGATCACGTAGGTGGTGCCACCGACCAGTTCCGACAGGTTCTGCGCCTGGAACCAGTCGCCGAGCGTGATCGCGTCGTAGGGCATGCCCTTGTTCGACAGGTCGCCGATCGCGCGGAAGATCAGGCGATGGTCCTTGCGGTAGAAATCGTCCTCGTTGAGGCGGTCGGCGACGCGGTCCCACGATTCCGGCGCGAGCATCAGCCCGCCCAGCACGGCCTGCTCGGCCTCGATCGAATGCGGCGGCACGCGCAGCGCTTCGACATTGGAGAGGTTCTTGCGTTCGGTCTGGGCCATGGTCACGGCGCGTTCGTTCGGCGGTGAATCATCCGCGCCGCCGTCTCACCTGTCGAGACAACAACTCTGTGGATAACCTGTGTGCTGTGATCGCCTGCAGGAGCAGAAGATTGGACACGGAGCACACCAGGAGGGCAGGAGCGGCATCTGCCGTGCATTGGAACCTCACCCGTCGCTTCGTGCGTCGAGTGGGAAGATGAATGCCCTCCCCCGTGTGCTCCGTGTTTCAATCTTTCATCGCGCATCACGCAGCGCAAAAAAGAAACGGGCGCCCGAAGGCGCCCGTTCCGTCGAAGCGGTGAAGCAGCAGCGGATCAGTCTTCGCCGGTGATGACGACCTTGACCGTCGTGTTGACATCGGCGTGCAGGTGCAGGTTCACGTCGAACTCGCCGATGTGACGCAGCGGGCCTTCGCCCATTACGACTTCGCTCTTGTCGAGCGCGGTGCCGGCAGCGGTGAACGCGTCGGCGATGTCGCGCGGGCCGACCGAACCGAACAGCTTGCCTTCCGGGCTCGCGTTCGCCTTGATCGTGACCGATGCACCTTCGAACTGCGCCCTGCGCGCTTCGGCGCCGGACAGCAGCTGGTTCGCCTTCGCCTCGTATTCGGCGCGGCGCTTCTCGAACTCGGCGATGTTGTCGGCCGTGGCGGCGGTCGCCTTGCCCTGCGGCACGAGGAAATTGCGGCCGTAGCCCGGCTTCACATTGACCTTGTCGCCGAGGTTGCCGAGGTTCTTCACTTTCTGCAGGAGAATCAGTTCCATGGTGGTTCCTATTCGTTAGCGTCGGGTTGGCCGGCGCAGCTTGCGCTGTCCGAATGTTCAGGGTGGGGAAAAGCAATCAACGTCGATGCGATGACGCTCACTTCCTCACCCCGGCCCTCTCCCGGCACGGGAGAGGGAGAGCGGCCGTCGCGCGCAGGCGCGCGACGCTTGCTTCAGTGCGCGTCGCTGTACGGCAGCAGCGCGAGGAAGCGCGCGTGCTCGATCGCACTGCCGAGCATGCGCTGGTAGCGCGCCTTGGTGCCGGTGATGCGGCTCGGCACGATCTTGCCGGTCTCGCTGATGTACTGGCGCAGCATGTTGAGATCCTTGTAGTCGATCTCGGTCACGCCCTCGGCGGTGAAACGGCAGAACTTCTTGCGGCGGAAGAACTTGGACATGGGAATATTCCTTCGGACCTGGGCGGGTGCTTATTCGGCGGCTTCGCTGGGAGCAGCGGCGGCTTCTTCGCGCGGCGCGCGCTCGCGGCGCGGACGCGGCTCGTCGTCATCGCTGCCGAAACCGAAGCCTTCGTCGTCGCGGCGGCGGCCGCCCTTGTCGTCCTTGTTCTTCATGATCGGCGACATTTCCGTCACCGCGTTCTCGCGCGTCACGATCAGGTGGCGCAGCACCGCATCGTTGAAACGAAAACCGGACTGCAGCTCGGCCAGCACGGCCGCGTTGCACTCGATGTTGAGCAGCACGTAGTGCGCCTTGGCGAGGTGCTGGATCGGATACGCCAGCTGGCGACGACCCCAGTCCTCGAGGCGATGGATCTTGCCGTTGTCGCCCTCGATCAGCGCCTTGTAGCGCTCGATCATCGCGGGGACCTGCTCGCTCTGGTCCGGATGGACCATGAACACGACTTCGTAATGACGCATGTGGAACTCCTCGTGGGTACCGCGCGGGGAATTCCGCGTCGGCAGCCTCCCGCAGCGCGGTGAGGCAAGGTCCTCGCCTTGCCGGATTCGCGATCAGGACGATCGCGGCGGCAGGGAAAGGGGCGCGGATACTAATGGAATCAGGCGATTGGCGCAACCGCGATGGCCGACGCCCCGTCAACGCCCTCAGGGAATCGGCGCGATATACAGGCCGCCCGCGCGCTTCGGCGCCGGCAGTGGCTGCAGGCGCGCGATCGCATTGACCGGCAGCACCAGCGCCCGCCCCTCGCCGCGGTCATAGACGAACACGTAGTTGGCCACCGCCCCGAGATAGCTCCACGTCGCAGGCTGGCCGGCTGCGATCCCGGCGCTGTCGCCATTGAGCCAGACCCGCACCTCGGACACATCGCCGCGCTTGACCGCTTCCGCGCGGTACTTCGCGTAGATCCCGACGAAGGCCCAGCCGTATACGGCCACCACGGCGACGTAGCTGAGCTGGGTGTACCGCATCTCGCCGATCCGCCATTCGAGGAAACGGCGCCGCATGCGCTGCCAGGGACTCGGCGCCGCGAGTGCTCGCAGCCGCGCGAGGTCATGCACGTGCTTGATGCGACTGCGCTTGTTGTAGAGGTCCATCACCCAGCACAGCGGAAACGTCGACAGCACCAGCAGCAGCGCCATCGGCTGTTGCAGCCCGGCGACGAGGAAGTCGCTGATCTGCGACAGCGTGAGCACGGGGATGTCGAACGCGCGGTAGAACCAGTAGTTGTAGAAGATGCCCGCCATCGCCACGAGCAGGTAGCACAGTGTGATCGCGACCGCCGGCTCGCGCCGCAGGGTGTCCAACACGTGCGGCAACAGGCTTTGCAGCGGCGACGCCGCATCCGCGACGGGTAGCGCGCGCGACTCCGGCGCGTCGCTCAAGCCTGCGTCTCGACCGTGAAGCTCTCGCCGCAACCGCATTCGCCGGTCGCGTTCGGATTGCGGAACACGAAGCTCGCGTTCAGGCCCTGGCGCTGGAAATCGATCTCGGTGCCGTCGACGAACGGCAGCGCCTTGCGGTCGATGACCAGGCGCAAACCGTCCTGCTCGAACACCGTGTCGTTTTCGGCGACCGCGTCGGCGAGATCGACCGTGTAGCCGAAACCGGAGCAGCCGGTGCGCCGGATGCCGAAACGCACGCCGTACGCGCCCGGCTGCTTCGCGAGGAAGTCGTGCATGCGCTGGCGTGCGGCGTCGGTGAGCTGGATGGACATGGAGAACCGGGACCCGGATTGGAAAGTCGCAAGCGGTGCGATTGTAGCGTCACGAGCGGCGTCGCGCCTTTGCCGGCGCACTGATTCCGCTATGATCGGCAACCTTTCCGCGCCCATCCGAGGTGGGCGCTTTCCCGGGAGTTTCAAGGTATGTCGGACGTCGATGACGACGTGATGGTGGTGGACGTCAAGCACGCGCTGTCGGGCGCGATCGCGCCGGGCCGCCGCGTGCGGATGCGCGGCTGGGTGCGCACGCGCCGCGATTCGAAGGCCGGGCTGTCATTCGTCAACCTCAGCGACGGGTCGTGCTTCGACGCGATCCAGGTCGTCGCGCCGAACACGCTCGCGAACTACGAGAGCGAAGTGCTGCATCTCACCGCCGGCTGCGCCTTCGTCGCCGAAGGCGTGCTGGTCGCGTCGCAGGGCAAGGGCCAGTCGTTCGAGCTGCAGGCGGAGCGCATCGAGGTGCTCGGGTGGGTCGAGGACCCCGAGACCTATCCGATCCAGCCGAAGCCGCATTCGCCGGAGTTCCTGCGCGAGGTCGCCCACCTGCGCCCGCGCACGAACCTGTTCGGCGCGGTCAGCCGCGTGCGCCACACGATCGCGCAGGCGATCCACCGCTACTTCGACGAGCACGGCTACTTCTGGGTCAACACGCCGATCATCACGACGTCCGACACCGAGGGCGCCGGCGAGATGTTCCGCGTTTCCACCCTCGACCTCATGAACCTGCCGCGCAACGACAAGGGCGCGGTCGACTTCAGGAAGGATTTCTTCGGCAAGGAGGCGTTCCTGACGGTGTCCGGCCAGCTCAATGTCGAGGCCTACTGCCTCGCGCTGAGCAAGGTCTACACGTTCGGACCGACGTTCCGCGCCGAGAACTCGCACACGTCGCGCCACCTCGCCGAGTTCTGGATGGTCGAACCCGAGATCGCGTTCGCCGACCTCGCCGAGGACGCGCGCGTCGCCGAGGAGTTCCTCAAGTTCATCTTCCGCATGGTGCTGGCCGAGCGTCCGGACGACATGGCGTTCTTCGCCGAGCGCGTCGAGAAGACGGCGATCTCGCGCCTCGAGTCGATCATCGCCGCGCCGTTCGCGCAGATCGACTACACCGATGCGGTCGAGATCCTGAAGAAGTCCGGTCGCAAGTTCGACTACGCGGTCGAATGGGGCGCCGACCTGCAGACCGAGCACGAACGTTTCCTGACCGAGGAATACGTCGGCGGCCCGGTCGTGGTGAAGAACTACCCGGAAAAGATCAAGGCGTTCTACATGCGCCTCAACGACGACGGCCGCACCGTCGCCGCGATGGACGTGCTCGCGCCCGGCATCGGCGAGATCATCGGCGGTTCGCAGCGCGAGGAGCGCCTCGACATCCTCGACAAGCGCATCGCACAGTTCGGCCTCGATCCGAAGATGTATTCCTGGTACCGCGATTTCCGTCGCTACGGCAGCGTTCCGCACGCGGGCTTCGGCCTCGGCTTCGAACGCCTGGTGGTGTACGTCTGCGGCCTCGCCAACATCCGCGACGCGATCCCGTATCCGCGCGCGCCCGGCTCGGCCGAGTTCTAGTTCCTGATGTCCGCATCCGTCCATCACGGACGCATGCGGACTCGTCACCGGGAGATCCCTGCAGTGTCCGCATCGGCCTGGCACCAGTTCATCTTCATCATGGGCCTCGGCTGCGTCGTCGCCGGGCTCACGACCTACGTCATCACCTGGATGCTCGTCGCGGTGCACCTGCGCGAGCGCCATCCGGCCGAACACGTGCGCCTAGGCGGATTCCTGTTCGCACCCCATGCATTCGGCTGGTACCTGGCCGGCCGTTATCGCGCGCTGCGCGACCGCGGGCTGAATGCGCTCGGCATTCCGGGACGCATCGGCGCCTGGGCGATCGTGCTCGGCGCGATCGCGGCGATCGTCGCCAAGCTGCTTTCGCTGAACGGAGCCGGAGCATGACGTCCGATGCCGCGCAGTGGTGGGTTGCCGCCCTCGGCGACACCCTGGTCTGGGCCCGTCTCGACGTGCTCGACTCCGGCGTTGCCGAAGTCTTCGACAACGATGGTCGCGTGCTGCGCTACGACGACGAGACGACCGCACGCATGGCCCTGCTCGATGCCGAGTTCCGCGCCTTCGACGGCCTCGACGAAGACGATGCGGCCGCGCTCGGATTCGACCTCGAGGAGATCGAACCGCCGCGCGGCGACAGCGACGAGGAATTGCTGCCGCGCATGGTGCAGAGGCTGCCGTCGCGGCATTGACCACGGCTGCATCGGGTGGTCGCCCACAGGGTGGGCTCCTACAATATCGTCCCTTGCGATCGACACGGCTGATCAGATGAACCTCGACCTCACCGGCAAACACGCACTCGTCTGCGGCGGCTCGCAGGGCATCGGCCGCGCGGCCGCGATCGAGCTCGCCCAGCTTGGCGCTGACGTGACCCTGCTCGCGCGTTCGAGCGAGGCGCTCGATGTCGCGGTCGCCGCGTTGCCGAAGATCCACGCCGCGCAGACCCACGCGACGATCGCGGTGGACATGGGCGATCACGCCACGCTGCGCGCGAAGGTCGAGGCGAGCGCAAACGCCCATCCGGTGCAGATCCTCGTCAACAACACCGGCGGCCCGCCCGGCGGTCCGGCACACGGCGCCGCTGCCGATGAATTCCTCGCCGCTTTCAACCAGCACCTGATCGCGGCGCAGACCCTGCTGCAGGCGCTGCTGCCGGGCATGAAGGCATCCGGTTACGGTCGCATCGTCAACGTGATCTCGACCTCGGTGAAGGAACCGATCCGCAACCTCGGCGTGTCGAACACGATCCGCGGCGCCACCGCGAGCTGGGCCAAGACGCTTGCCGGCGAGCTCGGCGCATTCGGCATCACGGTCAACAACGTGCTGCCCGGCTACACCCAGACGCAGCGCCTCGAACAGATCCTCGCCGAGCGCACCCGCGCGACCGGCAAGAGCAGCGCCGAGATCGAGCAGGCGATGCTGGCGACCGTCCCGGCCGCGCGCTTCGCCAAGCCGGCGGAGATCGCCGCGGTGATCGCATTCCTGGCGTCGCCGGCCGCCTCCTACGTCAACGGCGTCAATGTGCCGGTCGACGGTGGCCGGACGCTGTCGCTGTAACCTCAGCGATCGTCCGTGATCGCCGCAGTCGGGATGGAAGGAGTCGACGTGCAATGCGACGCCATTGGATGGTGCAGAGCGGCCATCCTGGGGCGCACTCTTCATCAACCGCAACAGCACGACGACAAGCGATCGACGCGCGTGCGGTAGAATCGCCCCCGTGATCCTCAATATCGCCGCCTACCAGTTCGTTCCGATCGATGATGTGCCCGCGCTCGCGGCGCAGCTGCGCGCGGCGGCCGAATCGGCTGCATTGCGCGGCACCGTGCTGATCGCGCCGGAAGGCATCAACCTGTTCCTTGCCGGCAGCGACGCCGATGTCGCCGCGTTCATGGCGGCGTTGCGCGGCGATGCTCGCTTCACCGACATCGTGGTCAAGGAGAGCCGCAGCGCGGCGCCGCCGTTCGCACGCCTCAAGGTCAAGCAGAAGCGCGAGATCATCGCGTTCCGCCAGCCCGATGCATCGCCGCTCGCCGGGCGCGCGCCGACCTTGCCGCCTGCGACACTCGCGCGCTGGCTCGCACAGGGTCGCGACGATGCCGGTCGACGCGTCGTCCTGCTCGATACGCGCAACCGCGACGAGGTCGCGCTCGGACGCTTCGACGACGCACTGTGCCTGCCGATCGACAATTTCACGAACCTGCCGCTCGCACTCGAACGCGAGCGCGACGCGCTCGCCGACGCGACCGTGGTCAGCTACTGCACCGGCGGCATCCGCTGCGAGAAGGCGGCGTTGTGGATGCAGGCGCACGGCTTCGAAAACGTCTGGCAGCTCGACGGCGGCATCCTCGGCTACTTCGAGCAGGTCGGTGGCTACGGCTACGCGGGCAACTGCTTCGTGTTCGACGAACGCGTCGCGCTCGACCCCTCGCTGCGGCCACTGCACGACCCGGCCACGCCGGCATCCTGAGCAGTTGCGCGCGGCGAAACACCGACGCGCGCAATATCTGCCCTCGCTTTTCCGGCGCGAGCCGCTAAGCTGGCCGCAATGAATGCACTTCCTGCCTTGTCGAACCTGATCGATGGCGTATTGCGGCCGCCGCTGGGCGATCGCTGGCTCGACGTCCACGAGCCCGCGACCGGCAAGGCGTTCGCGCGCTGCCCGGATTCCGATGCGCGCGACGTCGACGCCGCGGTGGACGCCGCGAGGCGCGCCGCGGAGGGCTGGGCGGCGACGCCGGTCGAACAGCGCGCACGCTTGCTGAACCGTCTCGCCGATCTCGTCGAGCAGGACCTCGAATCACTCGCCCGGCTCGAATCGCGCGACAGCGGCAAGCCAGTCAAGCTCGCGCGCAATCTCGACATTCCGCGCGCGGTCGCGAACCTGCGCTTCTTCGCCGCGGCAATCACGCAGTGGTCGAGCGAGGCCCATGCGACCGACGAGCGTGCGCTGAACTACACCCTGCGCCAGCCGCTCGGTGCGGTCGCCTGCATCTCGCCGTGGAACCTGCCGCTGTACCTGTTCACCTGGAAAATCGCGCCGGCGCTCGCCGCCGGCAACACGGTCGTCGCCAAGCCATCCGAGGTCACGCCGTGCACGGCCGCGCGCCTCGGCGAGCTCGCGATCGCCGCCGGCCTGCCGCCCGGCGTCCTCAATATCGTGCTCGGCGACGGTCCGCGCGTCGGCCAGCCGTTGGTCGAGCACGCGTCGATCAAGGCGATCTCGTTCACCGGCAGCACGCGCACGGGCGCCGCGATCGCCGCCGCCGCTGCACCGCGCTTCCGCAAGGTATCGCTGGAGCTGGGCGGCAAGAATCCCGCGATCGTGTTCGCCGATGCGGACCTGTCCGACGCGAACCTCGACACGATCGTGCGTTCGGGCTTCGCCAACCAGGGCGAGATCTGCCTGTGCGGTTCGCGCCTGTTGGTGCAGCGCTCGATCTACGACGCATTCCGCGAGCGCTACCTCGCGCGCGTGCGCACCTTGCGCGTCGGCGACCCGCAGGATGATGCGAACGATCTCGGCGCGCTGGTTTCGCAGGCGCACTTCGACAAGGTCACCGGCTGCATCGATCGCGCGCGCGCGGAAGGCGGCAGCGTGCTGTGCGGCGGCGCCGCGATTCGGATCGATGGCCGCTGCGCCGACGGCTGGTTCGTCGCGCCGACCGTGATCGAGGGCCTCGCCAACGACACCGCGACGAACCAGGACGAGATCTTCGGGCCGGTCGTGACATTGATTCCGTTCGACGACGAGAAGGATGCCCTCGCGCTCGCCAACGGCACCGGCTACGGCCTCGCCGCATCGCTGTGGACCTCCGACCTCGCACGCGCGCACCGCTTCGCGGCACGGCTCGAGTTCGGCATCGTGTGGATCAACTGCTGGCTGCTGCGCGACCTGCGCACGCCGTTCGGCGGCGTGAAGAATTCCGGCGTCGGCCGCGAGGGCGGCGTCGATGCATTGCGCTTCTTCACCGAGCCGAAGAACATCTGCGTGCGCCTGGACTGAGGAACATCATGCACGACCTGAACGACCTGCTCGAGCGCAACCGCATCTGGTCCGAGGCACTCAGTGCCGAGGATCCGACGTTCTTCAAGAGGCTGTCCGAGCAGCAGGCGCCGAAGTACCTGTGGATCGGCTGCTCCGACTCGCGCGTGCCGGCCAACCAGATCATCGACATGGCGCCGGGCGAGGTGTTCGTGCACCGCAACGTCGCCAACGTGGTCGTGCACACCGACCTCAACTGCCTCAGCACGATCCAGTTCGCGGTCGACGTGCTGAAGGTCGAGCATATCCTCGTGGTCGGCCACTACGGCTGCGGCGGCGTGCTGTCGGTGCTCGAGGAACGCCGCCTCGGGCTGGTCGACAACTGGCTGCGCCACGTCGACGACGTGAAGCACAAGCACGCCGAGGCGTTGCGTCGCCTCGACGAACCGCAGGACCGCCATGACAGACTGTGCGAACTCAACGTGATCGAGCAGGTCGTCAACGTGTGCCAGACCACGGTCGTGCGCGATGCGTGGGAGCGCAGCCAGGACCTGACCGTGCATGGATGGATCTACAGCCTGCGCAACGGACGCGTGCGCGACCTCGGCATGCACGTCTCCGCGGCCACCGACGTCGCTGCCGCGAGCGCGGCGGCCTATGCGCTGGTCGGCGAAACGGTACGAAAATGATGTCCGGCACGACCCGCTTGCGTCCACCCACGAAGGGAAACCGCACCATGCCAAAACTCGCCTGCCTGTCCATTGCCCTGCTGCTCGCCTGCGCCGGCGGCGCCGGTGCGGCCGAGGAACCGTTGTCGCCATACCAGTGGCAGCAGGCGCAGAAGGTCGCGTTCGAGCAGTCCGAGAAGGTCTATGCGGACGCGCTCAAGCGCGACGGACTGCTCGCCCAGTACGCGGCGATGCGCGACGCCTACCGCTCCGACAAGAATCGCGCGTTCCGCATCGTGTTCGGCCAGTACCTGTCGTGGTACCAGAGTTTCGTCGGCGACTACGTCGGCGCGCACGATTCGTATTCGATCCGCCAGCTGCCCTCGTCGGACGATGCGCCTTCCCCGCTCTCCGCGGGCTACACGGCGAAACCGGCGCTGGAAACGATCGCCGCGCTCGCCAAGGGACGCAAGGCGATCTTCTTCAACGAGGCGCACAACGTGCCGCTGACGCGCACGCTCACGGTCGAGCTGCTGTCGAAACTGCGCGCCGACGGCTATACCCACTTCGCGGCGGAAACGCTCTATTCCGCCGACACCGACCTCGCCAAGCGTGGCTATCCCAACGCCAAGTCCGGTTTCTACACGATGGAGCCGATCTGCGCCGAAATGGTGCGTACCGCGCTCAAGCTCGGCTTCAAGGTCGTCGCTTACGAAAGCGAGCGCGAGGGCAATGGCGACATCCGCGAATACGACCAGGCGAAGAACCTGTACGAACGCGTCTTCAAGAATGATCCGGACGCGCGCGTCGTCGTCAACGCCGGCTACGCGCATATCCAGGAGAACGGCAAGTACCTCGGCGGTCGCAGCATGGCGCAGCACTTCAACCGGCTCAGCGGCATCGACCCGCTGACGGTGGAGCAGACGATGCTGATCGAACATCCGCCCGGCACGGAAAGCCATCCCTACTATCTCGCCGCGATCGAGCGCCTGCACCCGAGCGTGCCCACCGTGTTCGTCAACGCGAAGGGCGAACCGTGGACGCTGCGTCCGAAGGCCTACGACGTCAGCGTGCTCTTCCCGGCCAGCCCGAAGAGCGACGAGCGCCCGGCATGGGCCGATCTCGACGGCCTGCGCAAGGCCTATTTCGTCACCGGCGATTTTTGCCAGAAGCAGTTTCCCTGCCTGATCGAAGCGCGCTATGCGAACGAAGGCGAAGACGCGATCCCGGCCGACCGCCTCGTGCTCGATCCGATGAATGCCTCCAATCGGGTCAACGAGAAGGTGTTCACCGGCGACGTCGAAGTGCACAGCAACCTGTACCTGCGCCCCGGGCGCTATCGCATCACCGGCGTCGACCGCGACAACCATTCGCTCGCGCGCAAGGAAGTCACGATCGGGACCGAGGGCTCGCCCGCCAGCGCCAGCGCGCGACCGAGTCGATGAGCGATACGATCCGCACCGACGGCGCTCCGGCACCGGTGGGAGCGTACCCGCATGCGCGCCGCGTCGGCGACCTGCTGTTCCTGTCCGGCGTCGGACCACGCACGCCGGGAACGAACGCGATTCCGGGCAACGTGCACGCGGCGGACGGTCGCCTCGTCGGCTACGACATCGAAGCGCAGTGTCGCCAGGTGTTCGCGAACGTGCGCGCGGTGCTCGAAGCGAGCGGCGCGCGCTGGGAAGACCTCGTCGACGTGACCGTGTTCCTGACCGACATGGCGCGCGACTTCGCCGCCTACAACCGCGTCTACGCCGAATATTTCCCGGACCCGGCGACCGCGCCGTGCCGCACCACGCTCGGCATTACCGCACTGCCGACGCCGATCGCGATCGAGCTGAAGTGCATCGCGGCGCTGAGGTCTGCCGGCTAGCCGAAGATGGAGAGCGAGCGCCGGGGGAAGCGCCGGCAGAAACGGTAGACTTCACCCTGCCTGCACAGGACTCCACCATGTTGCCCGCCCCGTTCAACCTGCAAGCCTGGATCGACGAGCACCGCCACCTGCTGAAGCCTCCGGTCGGCAACAAGTGCATGGTGCAGGGCGATTTCATCGTGATGATCGTCGGCGGACCGAACCTGCGCACCGACTACCACTGGGAGGAAGGCCCGGAGTTCTTCCACCAGCTCGAAGGCGAGATGGTGCTGAAGATCCAGGAAGACGGCAGCGTGCGCGACATTCCGATCCGCGCGGGCGAGGTCTTCCACCTGCCGCCGCACGTGCCGCACTCGCCGCAACGCATGCCTGGCTCGATCGGCCTGGTGATCGAACGCAAGCGCCTGGCGCACGAGCGGGACGGCCTCATGTGGTTCTGCGAGCGCTGCAACCACAAGTTGTACGAGGAGTTCTTCCATCTCCTCGACATCGAGAACGATTTTCCGCGCGTGTTCGAACACTTCTACCGCTCGATCGAAGCGCGCACCTGCGATGCCTGCGGCCACCTGAATCCAGCGCCCGAGAAGTACGCGTTCGAGGGCTGATGGCCGCGGCGCCCTTTGCAGCGCGCCACGGCTGCCGCATCATCCGGCGATGCTGCGCAGCCTGATCGAGTTCAAACCACGCGACGTGCCGCTGCGCGTGGCGCTGCGCAATACCGCCGCGGTGGTAATGCCGCTCGCCCTCGGCATCGCGAGCGGACACGTCGGCGCCGGCCTCGGTGTCGCGGCCGGCGCACTCAACACGATGTTCACCGACCAGCCGGGTCCGTACCGGCTGCGCATGCAGCGCATGCTGCTGACCGCGTTCGCGGCCGGCCTGTCCGCCTTCATCGGCAGCCTGCTCGGGCCGCATACGCTGCTGCTCGTGCTGGCGAGCCTGGCGTGGGGCATCGGCGGCGGCCTGCTCGTCGCGCTCGGACCCGACGCGGCGCGCGCCGGCCTGACCAGCATGATCCTGCTCGTCATCACCGCCTCGCAGGCACGTTCACCGAGCGCGGCGCTCGCCGCGGGTGCGCTGATCTTCGCGGGCGGCGTGCTGCAGACCCTGTTCGCGATCGCCGCGTGGCCGCTGCAGCGCTATCGCCCCGAGCGACAGGCACTCGCCGAGCTCTGCCGCCAGCTCGCCGCGAGCGCGCGCCAGGCACCCGAAAGCGGTCAGGCACCGCCGGTGACCCAGGCCCTGCTCGACATCGAAGGCATGTTGCACGGCGCGCATCGCGCGCGCGGCGACGTCATGGACACGTTCCGCGTGCTCGCCGAGCTGGTCGAACGCGTCCGCCTCGAACTGCTGGCACTCGCCGACCTGCACGCCGGCCTCGGCGGACACGAGGCGCACGCGACCCTCGGGCGCACGCTGGAATATGCGGCGCGCACGCTGGAAACCCTCGCCACCGCACTCGATGGGGGCACCAATCCGCTCGCCGCTGCCGCGTCGATGGAAGGTCTGGAAGCGACGCTCGACGCGCTCGTGCAGTTGCTGGCGCGCCCGTCGCAGCCGGAGCCGCGCGAACTGGCCATCGCGATCGCACGCGCGCAGGGACTCGCCGGCCAGCTGCGCGCGATGTTGCGCAACGCGAACTTCGCCGGCAGCCGCGGCGAGATGCGCGCGCAGATCGCCGAGGCACAACTGCCGCGCGCGCTGCGCCCGCGCAACTGGCTGGCGACGCTGCGCGCGAACGTCGGCCTGTCGTCGGTCGCATTCCGCCATGCGCTGCGCTGCGGTACCTGCCTCGCGCTGGCCGTCGCGACGGAACGCCTCGCCGGCCTCGAGCACGGCTACTGGATTCCGATGACGATCGCGATCGTGCTGAAACCGGACTTCGCCGGCACGTTCCAGTTCGGCCTGCTGCGCGTGATCGGCACCCTGCTCGGACTGGTCCTGACGACCGCGCTCGTGCACTACGCCTTCGGCGGCGTGTGGGAAGAACTCGCCCTGCTCGCCCTGCTCAGCATCGGCTTCCGCATGCTGGTCACCGTCCACTACGGGCTCGGCGTGATGATGCTCACCGGCATCGTCGTGATCCTGCTCGCGTTCGATGGCATCGCTCCGGGCGACACGATGGTCGCCCGCGGCATCGCGACCGTGATCGGCAGTGCCGTCGCCCTGCTCGCGTATGCGTCGTGGCCGACGTGGGAGAAGCGGCGCGTGCGCCCTGCGCTGGCGGCGATGCTCGACGCCTATCGCGCCTACTTCGCCACGCTGTTGCGCGACGACCTCGCCGCGCATGTCGCGACGCGCACGATCGCGCGCAGCGCGCGCACCAACGCACAGGCATCGATCGCGCGCCTGCGTGGAGAGCCGCGCCCGGACCGCCGCCTGCTCGCGTTCGCGGACGGGTTGTTCGCCAATGCGAACCGCTTCGTGCGCGCGTGCATGTCGCTCGAAGCCGCGGTGCAGGATGCGCGGGTGCTGCCCGGTCGCGATGCACTGATCGCACTCTCGGCGCGCATCGATGCGCACCTTGCCGCACTCGCCGCAAGACTGCGCGACGAGCCTCGCGACGAAGCGCCCGACTTCGCCGGCGAACTGCGCAGCGAGGAACGCGCGGTCGCCGAGCGCATCGAAGCCGACAGCGACGAGGACTCGGCCGGCGTCGCCGCGCAAGTCATCGAGGCGTTCGACCGGATGACCGACAGCGTCGATACGCTGGCGCACGTCATCATCCAGGCGGAGCGCAACATGGGCCGCCAGACTTAGACGGCGCGTCATCGGCGAATCGCGGCGGAATTCCTTCGCGGAGTCCGTTTTTCTGCGTCGCCGGTCATGCTAGGTTAACCGTCGGCGCATACGCGCCATCCGGGATGCATCGACCAGTCCGCGCCGCGATACCTACGGCCGCCACTGCATTTGCGTGCGAAATGCACGTCAAGTCGAGCGACGCACGCCCGGCTCATCGTCTCAGCTTGGGGAAGCACTGATGATACCGATACACCAGAGCGGCAATCCGCCCGCGCGTCGCGATCGCCTCGCGCACCTGACTCGAATCCTGGTTGCCGCGTGCCTGGCCGTCGTGGCTTCGTTCGCGTTCGCGATCCAGCCCGTGACACCCGAGCAGCATGCTGCGCACGTCAAGCTGTCGCGCGCGTTCCTCGCGCCCGAACTGGAAGTCCAGCCGGAGCTGGAAGCGACCACGTCGCTCGTCGTCGCCGACCATGCCGAAGCGCGCGCGTTCGCGCAGCGCAATGCCGGCACGTGGGAGATGCGCTGGGATCGCCGCTCCGATCGCCCGAACCTGGTGCAGGGCAGCGGCATCGCGCTGATCCCGGGTCGCGGCAATTCGTTGACCATGCCGCAGCTCGGCCTGCCGAGCCGCGACACGGTCGACATGGCGGTGGTCGAAACGCGCCTGCTCGACTTCATCGGCACGAACAGCGACCTGCTCAAGAGCAAGGGTCTCGAGTTCCGCCTCGACCTCGACAGCAGCATCGCCTACGGCAAGGACAACTCGCACTGGTTCGTCGAGTTCGCGCAGTTCAAGGATGGCGTGCGCGTGGAAGGCGCGAACCTGTTCTTCCGCATCGCGGCCGGCAACATCGTGCAGTTCGGCGCGAATGCGGTCGCCCCGGTGACGATCGACGTGCAGCCCGTCTCGACGCGCGAGAACGCGTTCGACCTGGCGCTGCGCGAACTGGATTTCCCCACGGGCACGCGCGTCGAGGACGTCCTCGTCGCCGGCGAGCTGCTGGTCCTGCCGGTGAGCCCGGCCGGCGAAGCGGAGCACGCGAACTATTTCGGCAGCGCCGGCAAGGGCTACGACCATCGCCTCGCCTGGCGTTTCGTGTTCCGCGTCAACGACGACCAGACCACCTACCAGGTCCTGTTCGACGCCAAGACGAACCGCGTGATCGAAGTGCGCGACCTCAATGACTGGGTCAACGCGACGGTCACCGCCGGCATCTACCCGACCACCAACAGCGACGCCGAAGTCGTGCGCCCGATGCCGTTCGCGAACGTCACCAACGGCGGCACCAAGGTCACCGACGTGCTCGGCATCTACGACTACAGCGGCGGCGCCGCGACCAGCACGCTGAACGGCAAGTTCTTCAACATGTCGGACAACTGCGGCGCGATCTCGCTGTCGAACTCGACCGACGGCAACCTCGCCTTCGGCACCAGCGCCGGCACCGACTGCACGACGCCCGGCGTCGGCGGCGCGGGCAACACGCACGCCTCGCGCACCGGCTTCTACCACCTGACGAACATCAACCGAAAGGCGATCACGTTCTTCCCGTCCAACGCCTGGCTGCAGGGCACGGTGACGGCGAACATGAACATCAACGACCTGTGCAACGCCGGCTGGAACGGCAGCACGCTGAACTTCTTCAAGTCCGGCGGCGGTTGCTCGAACACCGGCGAAATCGCTGCGGTGTTCCTGCACGAGTGGGGTCATGGCATGGACACCAACAGCGGCGGCGCGGCCAGCGAGAACGGCAGCGGCGAAGCGGTCGGCGACACGTTCGCGTTCCTCGAGACCAAGGACGCCTGCATCGGCAAGAACTTCACGCCCGGCGTGCCGTGCGCGAACTGCGCGGCGAGCTGCACCGGCGTGCGCGACCTCAACGCATTCAGCACGCTCGGCGCGGCGACGGTTTCCACGCCGGCCAACGTGACCAGCAACACCGGCATCAACTGCGACCGCTATACCTGCCCCTACCTGTCGCAAGGCATCTTCCCGTACCAGGGACCGATGGGCTACGAAGGCCACTGCGAGAGCTACATCGCGAGTTCGGCGAACTGGGATCTCTCGCAGAAGCTCGTCAACCATTTCGGCACGACGCAGGGCTATTCCGAAATGGACCGCATCTGGTACGGCAGCCTCACGCCGAGCAAGAGCGCGTACCGCGTCGTCAGCGGCGGCACCTGCAACGCGGCCGCGGTGGTCGACGGTTGCGGCGCCAACAACTGGTACACGGTGTTCCTCGCTTCGGACGACGATGACGGCAACCTCGCCAACGGCACGCCGAACGGCTGCCGCATCTGGGATGCGTTCAGCGCGCATGGCATCGCCTGCGGCGCGCGCCCGGCGTGCAGTGCCGACGCTCCCGATTTCACGCTCTCGATCACCGAAGCGAGCCAGAGCATCTGCGCACCGGCCAGCACGACCTACACCATCAACGTCGGCAGCCAGCTGGCCTTCAGCAATCCGGTCACGCTCAGCGCGAGCGGCCTGCCCGCAGGCGTCAGCGCCACGTTCTCGGTGAATCCGGTGACGCCGGGCGGCAGCTCGGTCATGACGGTCACCGCGACGGGCGCCGCTGCTGCCGGTACCTCGACGATCACCGTCAACGGCACCGCAACCGCGAGCGCCGGACATTCGGCCACGAGCCAGCTCGTCATCACCACCGGCGCGCCGGCAGCACCGGCCCTGAGCGGTCCGGCCAACGGCGCGACCGGCGTCAGCACCTCGCCGACCCTGTCGTGGGCCGCGAGCCCGAATACGGCGTCGTACACGCTCGAGATCGCGACCGATGCCGGCTTCACGACGATCGTGCAGACGATCCCCGGCATCACGACGACCAGCCAGGTCGTCAACGGCCTGCTGCCGACGACGACGTACTTCTGGCGCGTGAAGGCGATCAATACCTGCGGCAACGCGACGTCGACGGCTTTCAGCTTCACGACGGCGAACCTGATCTGCCACACGCTGAACCTCGTGATTCCCGACAACAGCGCGGCCGGCGCGAGCGACTCGATCGTGATCGCCGACACCTCGACCCTGACCGGCCTCAAGGTGTCGATCAAGGCGAACCACACCTACGTCGGCGACCTGCAGTTCTCGCTGACGCGCGGTGCGGGCACGACCATGATGATCGATCGTCCGGGCTACACCGGCACCGGCTTCGGTTGCGCGAACGACAACGTCGATGTCGTCCTCGACGACGGCGCCGCAACCCTGGTCGAAGGCCAGTGCAATGCGACCCCGCCGGCGCTCTCGGGTCCGGTCAAGCCGAACAACCCGATCAACACGCCGTTTGCCGGCCAGCCGTTCAACGGTACGTGGACCCTCAAGGCGGTCGACGCCGCGTCCGGTGACACGGGCACGGTCACCGAGTGGTGCCTGCTGCCGACGACGAGCGGCGGTCCGACCACATACACCGTCGGCGGCAACGTCAGCGGCCTCAGCGGTGCCGGCCTCGTGCTGTCGCTCAATGCCGGCGCGCAGACCCTGCCGGTGGCGGCGAGTGGCGCGTTCACGTTCCCGACCGGTCTCGCCAATGGCGCGGCATACGCCGTCACCGTCGGCACGCAGCCGGCGGGGCAGACCTGCTCGGTCGCAAGCGGCAGCGGCACCATCGCCGGCGCCAACGTGACCAATGTCGCCGTGACCTGTGCCGCCGCACCGACCTTCACCATCGGTGGCAATGTCAGCGGCCTCGCCGGCACCGGCCTCGTGATGTCGCTCAACGCGGGCGCGCAGACCCTGCCGGTGGCGGCGAACGGCACGTTCACGTTCCCGACCGGGCTCGCGAACGGTGCCGCGTACGCGGTCACGGTCGGCACGCAGCCGTCGACGCCGGCGCAGACCTGCACCGTCGCCAACGGCAGCGGCACGGTCTCCGGCGCCAACGTGACCAATGTCGCGGTGACCTGCACGACGAATCCGCCGCAGACCTACACCGTCGGCGGCAACGTCAGCGGCCTGACCGGCAGTGGCCTCGTGTTGTCGCTCAATGCGGGCGCGCAGACCCTGCCGGTGGCGGCGAGCGGTGCGTTCACGTTCGGCACGCCGATCGCGAACGGTTCCACCTACGCCGTCACGGTCGGCACCCAGCCGGCGGGCCAGACCTGCGCGGTGACTTCCGGCAGCGGCACGATCGCGGGTGCGAACGTGAACAATGTCGCGGTGGCCTGCACCGACAACACCGACGACACGATCTTCGAGGATGGCTTCGATCCCGCAGCCGTGGCGTGCGTCCCGGCGCAGCTGCTGCAGGACACGAGCTTCGAAGCGAGCCTCGCCGGCGGCGCGCCGTGGGACTCGACCTCGTCGAACTTCGGCACCGCGCTGTGCGATGTCGCGGGCTGCGGCAACGGCGGCGGTACGGCAACGCCGCGCACCGGCGACGTGTGGGCCTGGTTCGGCGGCATCGCCGACGCGGAAATCGCCACCGCCTCGCAGGCGGTGACGATCCCGTCGGGTGGCACGCGCTTCCTGAACTTCTACCTGTGGATCGGTTCGGCGGCCGGCGCTGCCGGCAACATGGACGTCAAGGTCGACTCGAACGTGGTGGCGTCGTTCCCGGAACCGGCTGCGCCGGAAGCCGGCTACACGCTGCGCAGCGTCGACGTCAGCGCGTTCGCTGACGGCGCTTCGCACACGATCGGCTTCGACTACGACAGCGGCGGCACGCAGTCGAACTACAGCGTCGACGACGCCACGCTCGACTGCGCCGCGGGTA
>Ga0068863_100001451_pt1 | contig 23527 bp, 18 predicted proteins | sample KBSSwiS62_FD_66596 | JGI IMG/M metagenome (GOLD analysis project Ga0068863, IMG submission 66596) | Switchgrass rhizosphere microbial communities from Kellogg Biological Station, Michigan, USA - KBS Switchgrass S6-2 | ecosystem: Host-associated > Plants > Roots > Rhizosphere > Soil ... | reverse complement strand
TCCGTGAGCGTCGAGCCGTGGATCGATTTCTCATCCGGCTACGTCCAGCGCGCGCTGCCGTTGCTGCCGAAGCAGGGCTCGAAGATCCCGTGGAAGCTGTATCAGAACTACGCGTTCGACATCATGATGCTGCGCTATGGCAGCGTCGACGATGGAGTCATGGAGTTCCAGGGCGCGCGCTGAGATTCGCCGCGAGGAATTGCAGGATGCGCTCGGCCACTGCGCGGCGGGTCGCCTCGTCATAGGCCCCGTGACCCTCGCCGCCCAGCTCCATGAACTCGAACTGCTTGTGATTCTTCTCGAGCGCAGCCCTCATGCGCTTCGCGTGCTCGAACTCGGCCACCCCGTCCGCCGTGCCGTGAATCAGCAGCACGGGCACTTTGATGTTCTGGGCGTTGTAGACCGGCGATTGCGCCCGCAGCTTGGCGACGTCATCGCCCAGCGTGCGTTCCAGGAAGGCCTTGCCCGACTTCGTATCGGGCAGCTTGCCTGACTCGAGCCGCAGCTCGAGATCGTAGACACCGGCGTAGCCGATCGCGCATCGATAGAGATCCGGCTCGCGCGCGACGCCCATCAGCGCAGCGTATCCGCCATAGCTCGCTCCGTAGATGCAGATCCGATCGGGCGCGGCGATCTTCTGCTGGATCGCCCAGCGCGTCGCATCGGTGAGATCGTCCTGCATCTTGCCGCCCCACTCGCGGTAGCCGGCCTGCATGAAGTCCATGCTGAAGTAACCGCTGCCGCGATAGTTGATCTGCAACACGGCGTAACCGCGACTCGCGAGCAGCTGCACCTCCGGATCGAACTCCCACCGATCGCGGACGCCGAACGGTCCGCCGTGAGGCAGCACCACCATCGGATGCGGCCCGTCACCAGCCGGGCGCGTGACATAGCCCTGGAGTTGCAGACCGTCGCGGGCCTGCAGTGTGATCGGCTCTTTCGGCCGCATCTGCTTCGGCTCGATCCAGATACGACCGGCGCGCAGAAAGTCGGCGTGATTGGTCACCGTGTCGAACAGGTAATAGTCGCCGGGATTGACGTCCGAATCGACGAGCACGATGACCAGCCGGCCGTCGTCGCTATTGCTCGTCACGCGGATTCGCTGCTGCGGGAACGCCCGTTGCAGCGCCTGGTAGGTTTGTGCGGTGGGATTGTCCTTGGCCAGCCAGTAGTCGTTGCGGCGTGCGGTGTAGCTGCTGACGCCTACTATCTCGCGATCGGCGAAATCGGTGATGAGCTCGTCGACGCTGGCGTCTTCGAAGGCGTGGACTTTCTCGAGCGCTCTGGTCTGCAGGTCGAGGCGATACAGCGCGTCGAACGCTTCGCCCTCGCGCGCGCCCGTCAGGAACACGGAGCGGTTGTCCGTGCTGAAGCGCCCCGGTATCACGGTCTCGTCGCGGAAGCCTTCCAGTGCGAAGCTGGTCCAGGCGCTGCCGGGCTCGGGCTTCCAGCTCACTGACGGTTTGTGAAACTCGTTTTCGCCATAAGCCAGGCGCACGTTGTCGTCGAAGTCGAGCAGCAGTTGCGCGCGGGCGAGCGGCGCCATGTCGAGTTGCTGCTTCTTGCCGCTATAGATGTCGAGACGCGAGATCAGCGGCTTCGCATCCGGATTGGAATACCAGACGTTGCCGGCGTTACGCCACGGATACTCTGCAATCAGCACGTGATTCGGATCCTTTCGCGGCACCTGCAGCAGGACTGGCGTCGCGTAGCTGGCCTGGCGTGTCTGCATGTGTGTGTCGAGCGTGCTTTGGCCGGCGCGATAGCCGTAGAGCTGGCGTGCGGAACCGCCGTCGCGATCGATCGCGAAGATCTCGCCGGTCGGCGTCGGCGTGACGTTGTCGCGCTGGCGCTGCGCGATCGTGTAAATCACGCGCGTCGGCGAGACCCAGTGATACTCGTCGATCACGCAGTCCTCCGGCGTGCGGATGCCGCCGACGTTCTTCTTGGCTTTGAGATCGGTGAAGAGCAGCGTGGAGCTGCCGTATTTGCCGGTCAGGACTGCAATGAACTGGCCGTCCGGCGAGATCTTGACGCCGCCGAACTCATCGTACTTCGTGAAGAATTCGACCGGGAGCGGCGCTTGCGCGTGCGCTGTGAACCAGAAGAAGGTGACGACGAGTGCGCCAGCGAAAAGCGAGAGGCGACGCATGTGAGCTCCGTGCAGCCGCTGTGTTGTAGTTGTGCAGCCATTCTAATGTCCCGACCGCGTAAATCTTACTCACTCGGAACAATTTACTAGCCTCATCGGTATGGCTCTGGCCTACGTCAGGGTGAAGCCCTACAGGACCAGAACGATGATGAGGGTTTTGCGCTGTTTGCATGCCGGGTTTGTCCCCGTGCTCTTCCTGGTGCTGGCGGCCTGTTCCAACGGTCGCGGCAGTCTCGATGACGGAGGCGCAGGCGGCGGCACAGGACAACAGCAGCCGCCGGGCAAGGTCACGGTCGGCGGCACGATCGCAGGACTCTCCGGCTCCGGGCTGATGCTGCAGAACAATGGCGGTGACAATCTCGCGGTCACGGCCAACGGTGCGTTTACATTCAAGACCAGCGTCGATGCGGGAACGACGTACAACATCACTGTCGCTGCGCAGCCGACGGCGCCGTCGCAGTTCTGCTCGATCGCGAATGCCGCAGGCACAGCCACGAACAATGTCACGACCGTGACGGTCAATTGCAGCACGGGTTCTTTCAGCGTCGGCGGCAGCGTGTCCGGTCTTGCGGGCAGCGGGCTCGTGTTGCGCAACAACGGCGGCGACGATCTGCCGATCGCATCCAACGGCAGCTTCACGTTTGCTACCGAGCTCGCGAGCGGCGCGGCATTCGAGGTCTCCGTTGCAACTCAGCCGACCCGGCCCGCGCAGACCTGCACGGTCGCCGACGCGTCGGGAACGGTTGGCGGCGGCGACGTGCGCACGGTCAAGGTAAGTTGTGCGACGAACAGCTACACGATCAGCGGCACGGTAAGCGGGCTGCAAGGCAGCGGTCTGGTCCTGCAGAACAATGGCGGCGACGACGTCGGCGTGCAGACGGACGGCGGCTTCGCCTTCCCCACGAAGATTCCGAGCGGCTCCGGCTATAGCGTTACGGTCAAGACGCAGCCGGGCGCTCCCGCGCAATCGTGCTCGGTGCAGAGCGGCAGCGGTACGGTCGCAGATCGCGATGTCATCAACGTCGTCATCACCTGCGCGCTCAGCACGTTCACGATCGGCGGCACGATCAGCAATCTGCAAGGCTCCGGCATGGTGCTCGCCAACAACGGCGGCGACCGCTTCTCACCGAGTGCCAGCGGGCCGTTCACGTTTCCGACCGCCATGCTCGCTGGCTCCACGTACAACGTGACCGTTGCGACGCTGCCCAGTCGCCCGCGCCAGTTGTGTCAGGTGACCAACGGCGTGGGTACCGTGCCCGAAGCAAACGTCACGAATGTCGGGGTCAGCTGCTTCGTGCTCCCGTTCGGTGTCGGCGGCACCGTGTCGGGACTGGAGAGTCCGGGCCTGGAGTTGCAGAGCAACGGTGAGAAGCTGGCGATTGCGGCGAACGGCAAATTCATGCTGCCGATCTCGCTGCCGGAGGGTTCGCCATACGACGTCAGTGTCGCGACGCAGCCGGCGAACCAGGTGTGCAGCGTCGCTAACGGGCGCGGTGCGATCGACAAGGATGACGTCGCGAGCGTGATCGTCGCCTGCAAGCAGGCGACCGAATAGTCGATAATCGCCGGGCATGACCGATCCCGTGCTCTTTGGGCTGAGCCGCAGCGTGTATACGCGCATCGCGCGGCTTGCGCTCGAAGAAAAGGGCGTGCGCTACACGCTCGAAGAAGTCGAGATCTTCGGTCCGACCGGCGCGCCTGCCGAGCACCTCGCACGTCAGCCGTTCGGCCGCATTCCAGCGTTCGAGCACGACGGTTTCCGGCTGTACGAGACCAGCGCCATCACGCGCTATGTGGACGAGGTATTCGCGGGAACGCGCCTGCAGCCGCAGGAACCGCAGGCGCGGGCGCGCATGAACCAGGTCCTCGCGATCGTGGATTCGTACAGCTATCGACCGATGGTGTGGGGGGTGTTCGCGGCGCGAATCGTGGCGCAGAGATCGGGGATAGAAGTGAACGAAACCATCGTGGCGGAGGCGCTGGCGAAATCACGCACTTGTTGCCTCGCGCTCGAAGGGATTCTCGGCAGCAACCGTTACTTCACCGGCGACGAAGTCACGCTCGCAGACCTGCATGCACTGCCAATCCTGCTGTACTTCTCGCTGACGCAGGACGGCGCCGCGACACTTGCCAACTATCCGCGCTTGCGAGCGTGGCTCGACAACATGGGCTCGCGCCCCAGCGTGCAGCGGACCAGGGGCAAGTACGAGCTCGCGCAGTAGCTCACCGTCTCCCGTCGACGAGAATGAACGCGATGCGCGCGACAGCGTCGGAGCGATTCGCCCACGCGTGATTGGTGCCGCGCTGGATCAGGATATCGCCGGCGCGCATCACGGTTTCGCCTTCGTCCATGATCGCGACCAGCTCACCTTGCAACAGGATCGCGTAGTCGATCGTGTCCGTGAGGTGCATGCCCGGGTGACGCGCGCTCGACGAGTTGTGTTTCGCGTCCGCGAACTGCGCGGCGAAGACGGCTTCAGTGAGGCGCTTGCGCAGCTCGGGATCTTGCTCTTCGGGCGGGATATCGATCACGCGAATCACCGTGCCGCCCTTCGGTGGCAGCACGCCACGATGCTCCAGCGAGGAATCTGCGGCCGCGAGCGGCGCCGGGCTGCCGACCGTGCGCCAGATGTTGTTGTTGCGGTAGCCAGCGCGGCCATCGATTGTATGCATCGCCGGCGAGACGCCGTCCTCGGCGATGTACGAGCGGCCATTGGCGTCGATGCCGGTGACAATGCGTCGTACCGGCGGCAGGGAAGTCGACATGCTGAGTCTCCGACTAGGCGACTACTTGGCGAACAGGCGCGAAGGATCCTTGAAGGCCTTGAACTCGAGCGCGTTGCCCGACGGGTCGTAGAGGAAGAACGTGGCCTGCTCGCCGACCTCGCCGCGAAAGCGGATGCCGGGCTCGATCACGAAGCGCGTGCCGCCGTCGCGCAGGCGCGCTGCGAGCTCGTGCCAGTCGTCCCAGTCCAGTACGACGCCGAAGTGCGGCACGGGCACGTCCTTGCCATCCACTTCGTTGAAGTGCACCGAGCGGCGGGTTGGATCGAGGTGCGCGACCAGCTGATGACCGAAGAAGTCGAAGTCGACCCATTCGGTGGAGCTGCGACCCTCCGGACATCCGAACTGGCGTCCATAGAACGCGCGCGCGGCGCCGAGATCGTGGACGGGAATCGCGAGATGAAACGGCGCGGGCATGGCTTATCATGCCAGATCTTTACGGTCCGCATACGCCGAGGTCTGTTCATGAAGCGTGCATTACCGAAGGTCCGGACGCTGCTTGTGTCCGCCGTGTTGATCAACAGCGCGGCCTGGGGCGCAACGTCCGAGCAACGCACGCTCGAACAGAAGTTCGACGCGCAACTGCAGGCTGCCGATCTGCAGGCGTGGATGAAGCAAATGTCATCTAAGCCGACGCACGTCGGCGCGCCGCATGACAAGGCGAACGCGGAGTTCGTGCAACAGCAGTTCCGCGCGTGGGGCTGGGATGCGCAGATCGAAACGTTCGACGTGCTCTATCCCACGCTCAAGCAGCACAGTCTGGAACTGGTCGCGCCGACGCAGTTCGTCGCGTCGTTGAAAGAGCCGCCGATCGAAGGCGACAGCACCTCGACGCAGACGGATGGCCTGCCGCCGTATCACGCGTATGGCGGCGACGGCGATGTGACCGCGCCGCTCGTCTACGTCAACTTCGGCATGCCCGACGATTACAAGGAGCTCGCCCGTCGCAACATCGACGTGAAGGGCAAGATCGTCATCGTTCGCTACGGCGCTGGCTGGCGCGGCCTGAAGCCCAAGCTCGCGCAGGAGCACGGTGCAGTCGGCTGCCTGATCTATTCCGATCCGCACGAGGACGGCTACTTCGCCGGCGATACGTATCCGAAGGGCGGCTTCCGTCCGTCGCAAGGCGTGCAACGGGGTTCGGTGCTCGATCTGCCGGTCGCGCCCGGCGATCCGCTCACGCCCGGAGTCGGTGCAACCGCGAATGCCAAGCGGCTGAAGCTCGAGGACGCGAAGACGATCCTGAAGATTCCGGTGATGCCGATTTCTTATGGCGACGCGCAGCCGTTGCTGGCCGCGCTCGGCGGGCCCGTCGCTCCGCCGCACTGGCGCGGCGCGTTGCCGATCACGTATCACATCGGCGCAGGTCCGGCGCAGGTGCACTTGTCGATCCAGTCGGACTGGACCCGCAAGCCGACGTACGACGTCATCGCCAAAATTCCCGGCGACGTCAGCCCCGATGAGTGGGTCGTGCGCGGCAATCACCGCGACGGCTGGGTGTTCGGCGCCGGCGATCCGTTGTCGGGACACGTTGCGATGATGGCTGAGGCGAAAGCGATCGGCGCGCTGTTGAAAGAAGGTTGGCGGCCGAAGCGCACGATCGTCTACGCCAGCTGGGACGGTGAAGAGCCAGGCCTGCTCGGCTCCACCGAATGGGCCGAGACGCACGCTGCGGAGCTGCAGAGCAAAGCAGTGCTCTATGTGAACTCCGATGGCAACGCGCGCGGCTTCCTGTCGGCAGGCGGCAGCCACTCGTTGCAGCGTCTGGTCAACGACGTTGCGAAAGACGTGAAAGATCCGCAGACCGGAGTCAGCGTCAAACAGCGGCTCGATGCGCGCAGCATGGTGGATGGCTTCGACAAGGACGCGTCCAGCACCGAAAAGGATGCAGCGAAGCGGGCGCGCGACGGCGACGACTTCAGGCTCGGCGCGCTCGGCTCGGGGTCGGACTTCACGCCGTTCCTGCAGCACCTGGGCCTGACGACGCTGAACATCGGTTATGGCGGCGAAGACGACACCGATGGCATCTATCACTCCAACTACGACTCGTTCGATCACTACGTTCGGTTCGGCGACCCGGGCTTTGCGTACGGCGTGGCCGAAGCGCAGACCGTCGGTCGACTCGTGCTGCGCGTCGCGAACGCCGGCCTGCTGCCGATGGAGTTCGGCAGCTTCGCAAACACGATCGACAGCTATGTGAAGGAGCTGCACGAGCTCGCCGACAACAAGCGCAAGCATGCGGAGGAACTGGTGCAGCTGCTCGACAAGAAAGCGTTCGAGCTGGCGGCGGATCCGACGCGTCGCGTGGCTCCGCCGGAGCGCGAAGTCGAAGTGCCGTACCTGAATCTCGCGGTGCTCGACAATGCGGTCGCGCGCGTGAAGAAGAGCGCCAAGGCGTACGACGAGTCGTACCTCGCGTTTGCAGGTCACGGGACTGAGCTGCCCGCTGCGCAGGCCGCGCAGCTCAACGCACTACTGCGCGGGATGGAAGCCACGCTGACGAATACGCGCGGACTGCCGGGACGCGAATGGTATCGGCACTACATCTATGCGCCGGGCCTGCTCACCGGCTATGGCGTCAAGACCGTGCCGGGCGTTCGCGAGGCGATCGAGGATGACAAGTGGGAGCGCGCGAACGAGTTCGCGGGTCTGACTGCAGACGTGCTGACGAAATACAGCGAGCGGCTGGATCAGGCGACTGCGCTACTGGCGCGCGCAGCTCATCCGGGCGGCGCTACTTCGGCGCCTGATAAAACGCGTCCTTGATCAGGCCTTCGATCGACTCGTCGAAGTATTCCTGATTGTGCGGATCGTCGCCGGCGAAGCGCCGGCGATACTCCGTGACGTCGATCTGCGGGCGTACGGCCTCGAGCGTCGCCGAGAGACTGCCGATTCGGACGATCGCAGCGTTCACCTGACCGACGATCGTCTCCACCATTTCGAGCACGGCGCGCAGGTACGTCTGGTCGTGCATCACATCGCCGTGACCCGGAACGATCGCCTTGACGTCGAGCTGCAACAGCCCGCGCAAGCTATGCGCCAGGTGTTCGGGATAGCCCGCGAAGAAGTAGGGCACCGGCGCAACCAGCACGTCGCCAGTCACGAGAATTCGTTCCTTCGGCAAATACGCCCAGGCATCGCCGAGCGTGTCGCCGATACCGGCGTGACGGATCTCGACGATGCGCTTGCCGAGATCGACGGTCAGCTCGCTGTCGAACGTGAGCGTCGGCAACTGCAGGCGCGATCGCTCCAGCTCTGCGAGCACGCGACTACGACCGTCGACGGTCTGCTGCAACTCCGCGTCCGGTTTCTTGGCGAGCGTCTCCTTCATCGACTGCAATCGCTGCGGATAACGCTCGCGATTCGCGGCATCGTAGGAAGCCATCAACTTCGCCGTTTCCCGGTGCGCCACGATCGTGATCGCCGGGAACGCATCGACATAAACTGAGTTGCCGCGCTGGTGATCGGGATGCCAGTGAGTGTTCAGCAGGTAACGCACCGGCAGTTTGGTCCACTGGCGGATCTGCGCGATGTCTTCGGCTGCGCTCGACGGCAGATAACCCGAGTCGACGACGAGCACATCGCGCTCGCCGATGATGACGGTAGTGTTGCCTTGAGGATTGCTATCCGGCGAATCGACGTGCCGGATCGCGTAAACGCCTTCGGCGATCTTAGTGACGCTGCGCTGTTGCGTGACCGATGAGTCTGCAACGGCAGCGCTGGCGACGAGGGTGATGGTTAAAAAAAAGCCGGAACGAAGCTGGTGCTGCATTCCGGTAGTTTGCGCCGCTCGCCGGGGGTCGGGGAGGGCGTTCGTTGCCAAGACTGCCGGCGTGCTTCATTCGCTACGCCGGCAGTGGGCTCCAGGGAATTACTGGATCTGCGTGATCGTGACCGAGTAGCCGGGGTGAGCGGCCATCTCTGCGCCATACGCCCCGAGGCTGAGCCAGAGGGCAACGATCACGGCGGACACCACGGTGCAAACGGTGCGCTGCGTGGTCCGGCTCATCTGGTTGAGGGCATACATGGCGATCTCCTTACTCTCTATCTTTCATTGCCAGCCGCGTTATTGCGGTGTTCGTTAGTTCAGATGCGATCCTCCTCGGAAAGGTTGCAGTCGACGAGAGGCGGCCGGCCAGTTGCGGCACGCTACCGGCGAACCCGCGCGGGGCGCGGCGGATAGAAAAAAACAGCGGACGGATCGGACAGATTTGCGCCGCTGGAAGCGCGGCGCTAAGTGCCCTCCCGAACGGGAGGGCACTGGCGGGCAACTACTATTTCTTCTTCGACTTCTGCTTGGAGCCGTTCTCGGCCTTGGCGTCGGTCTTGTCTTCGTCTGCGACCTTCACGCCGAGGCTCTCGAGCAGCTTCGCATCGAGTTCCGGCACGACCGGCAGATCCTTTGCATCCGGCAGCGCGGCTGTGGCGCGCTCATGCAGCTTCACGCTGATCTCATGCAGCTCGCGATACTGTGGCGCGAGCTTCTCGCCGGCAGCGGCCTTCTGATCCTGCTGCTTCTTCTCGTTGCGCAGCGTGTTCAGCGAGGTTTCGATTTCGCGGCGGAGATCGGCTTCTTCCTGCTTCTGCTTCTTGAGCACGTTCATCTTCTTGATGACGTTCTCCGGCGTATCCGACAGCGCGGTGTTGATCGCCTTGAGCGCCTTCTCCTGCTCGGCGACGCGATCCTTCACCTTCTGCAGCTCTTTGGCGGCAGCGGCGCGATCGGTGGCCATCTGCTTCGTGCTGTTCTCTTGCGCAGCCTGCAATTGCGTGACGCTCGCCTGGGCGGTGGCCAGCGCTCGCTCGCTCGCGGCGACTTTGTTCTCCATCGCCGTGATCGTGATCTTCGCCTGCGCGCGGGCTTCGGCGGTTTCGGTCTCGGCTTTCGCGATCTTCTTCAGAACGCTTTCGAGGGCCGCCTTGAGCTCTTCCTGCGAACAGTTCGGATCCAGCTTCAGCGCATCCGTCGCTGCGCGCATCAGCATCTGTTTGCTGATGGCAAGTTCCTTCCAGACCTTCAATTGGAGCTCGAGTTCGGGTTGATTCACCATTGATTCCTGATGTGGGGCTGACATGCGGGGACGCGGATTGTAGTCGAAAAGTGCTGCAACCGCGCCTCCAGGGGCCGGGCTGCGATTGCAGCCGGTCGATATGGGGTCGGTCCGCCGAATTCCTACCGGGCGACCTGTGCCAGCTGGCCCGGCTCCAGGCCGGCTTCCATCCACTTGCGGATGCGGCGGGCGTCGGCGACTCGCGTGTACTTGCCGAACGAGTTGAGCAGCACGATCAGCACCGGCCGCTCCCGGATGACGGTTTTCATGACCAGGCACTGGCCGGCGTCACTGGTATAGCCCGTCTTCTGCAGGATCACGTCCCAGTCGTCCTTACGCACCAGGGAGTTGGTATTGCGGAACTCGAGTTCCTGCTTGCCGACCGCCACGGTATGGCTTGCGCTGGTCGAAAACGTGCGAATAGTCGGATCGGCAGCCGCGGCGGAAACCAGCTTCGCCAGGTCGGCGGCACTGGAAACGTTCCCGCTCGACAGGCCCGTCGGATCGGTGAAATGGGCAGTGGGCATGCCGAGGTCGCGTGCCTTGGCATTCATAGCCTTGAGGCAAGCGGGGATCCCGCCTGGATAGGCTCGTGCCACCGCGTGAGCCGCCCGGTTCTCGGACGACATCAAAGCCAGATGGAGCAGGTCACCCCGGCTCAGATGGCTGCCGACAGCCAGTCGTGAAGCCGAGCTGCGCTCCAGCCGCCGGTCCTCCGCGGTCAGCTCGATCATCTCGTCGAGGGGCTGCCCGGCATCGAGAACGACCAGGGCGGTCATGAGCTTGGTGATCGAGGCAATCGGCAGCGGCTGCTGCGCCTGTTTCGAATACAGCACCGACGAATCGGCGGCGTCCAGGACCAGGACCGAGCTGGAGCGGACGTCGAGCTTGGCGACATGTTTCGGCTTGGCCTGACCGGTCGCGACAGCGGTCCCGGCAGGGGAGGCGAAGGTCAGCGCGGGCGCCAGGAGCAGAGTCAGAAGGAGTCGTCGCCAGGAGTGCGTCGGCATCGCCGCGGATTCGTCTTTTGAGTTGTGGTGACGGGAGGATAAACGATCTTTGTCAGCCTAAGTGTGAGCTTTTCCCTGTTTGGCCCCCTGCGTCGATCTGCAAGCGGCCCAGCTGCAACCTTTCGCGCCCGTGGTCGCGTCCAATTCTGCAACTTGGCGCCAGCGCCGGTGTTCTGGACGGGCGGTCGTAGCGGACCGCAGGCAGGGCATTCGAAAGGGACAGACTAATGACGACGGCCAATAAGCACTTCGTTCGCTCAGACACACTCGAAGACAGCGCTCCGGCGCTGGCGAGCGTGACGCCGTTTCCGCGCGCGGACGCCGCCGCCGCGGATGCCGGTTCCGGTGCGCAGGTTGCTCCTCCGGTCTCGCGCGGCTGGCAGATGAAGGCCCTGATCGCCGCGTTGCTAGCCGCGATCATCGGCGCTGTCGTTTACATGGCAGTGCGCGGCCCGGCGGCTGCGCCCGCGGCCGCCGCTGCGACTACACAGCCGCTCGAGCTGGCCTCCGTCGACGTCACGACGGTCGCGCTCCAGAAGCTGTCGCGTTCGCTGCCGCTGTCGGGATCGATGTCGCCGATCGTGCAGGCGACGTTGAAGTCGAAAGTCGGCGGTGAAGTCGAGCTGGTGCCGCTGCGCGAAGGCCAGGACGTGCGCGAAGGCGAAGTGCTCGCGCGCATCGATACGCGCAACCTGCAAGCGCAATACGATCGTCAGCTCGCGGCCGTCGACCGCGCGCGAGCGGACCTGGATCTCGCCACGCTCAATCGCGACAAGAACCGCGTGCTGCTCGATCAGCACTACATCTCTCAGAACACTTACGAAGCGACCGAGAGTGCCTATGCCGGCATGGTCGCGAACCTGAAACTCGCTGAGGCCGACGCGCGCCTGGCGAAGATCGGCCTCGAAGATGCGGTGATCCGCGCGCCGTTCGCCGGCACGGTCGCCAAGCGCCACGTGCAGCCGGGCGAGAAAGTGTCGATGGACTCGACCATCGTGACGCTCGTCGACTTGCGCCAGATGGTGCTCGAAGCCGCCGTACCCGCAGCCGACATTCCCGCGGTCCAGATCGGGCAGCCTGCGAAGTTCAAGGTCGGCGGCTTCGGTAGCCGTGAGTTCGTCGGCGAAGTGCAGCGGATCAATCCGATCACTGCGGACGGCTCGCGCGCGATCACGATCTACATCGCCGTGCCGAATCCGAACCGCGCACTGAAGGGCGGCATGTTCGCGCAAGGCGCGCTCACGCTCGACACGACGGAACCAGTGCTGGCCGTGCCGCAACGAGCAGTGCACGCAGAAGCCGGCGCAACCTACGTCTACACCCTGCGCGACGAGAAGATTGCACGCACCAACGTCAGGGTCGGTGCCGCTGGTCCCGGCGCCACCTTCGTCGAAGTGCGCGAAGGCCTCGCGGCCGGTGACCGCGTCATCGTCACCGAGATCACCGCCGCCCAAGTCGGCCAGAAAGTTCTCGTGCGCGCCGACTCCGCCTCGGCTTCCGCACTGACCGCCAACCGCTAACCGCTCTCCGCTTCTCTTCTTATGTGGATCACCAAGACCAGCATCAACCAGCCCGTCTTCGCGACCATGGTCATGCTCGCGCTGGTCGTGCTCGGCCTGTTCTCCTATCGCCTGCTGCCGGTCGAGGAAATGCCCGAGATCAGCATGCCGGAGGCGTACATCGAGGTGGAGTACCCGGGCGCTTCGCCGGAAGCGATCGAAGACGAAGTGCTCAAGCCGATCGAGAACGTCATCAACTCGATCGAAGGCGTACGCAACATCTACGCGACCGCGCGTGAAGGCCGCGCCAACTTCCAGATCGAGTTCCGTCTCGAAACCGACGTGATCGCGGCGACGCAGGAAGTCCGCGACCGGGTTGCCCAGATCCGCTCGACGCTGCCGCGCGAGGTGCGCGAACCGAAGATCGAGCGCGCCAGTGCAGACAGTCAGCAGGGCGCGGCGGTCGAGATGGTCGTGTATTCGGGCGCGCGCAGCCTGCGCGAAGTCTCGACGCTGGTCGATCAGCAGATCGTGAAGCGTCTGCAGAACGTCGCCGGCGTCGGTCACATCGAGGTCGGCGGCTCGGTGCAGCGGCAGGTGCAGATCTACCTGCGTCCGGAACAGTTGCAGAGCCTGCGCGTCGGCGTCGACCAGGTGATCGCCGCGATTCGCGCCGAGAATCAGGATCTGCCCGCCGGCAGCATCTCGCGCGAAGCGAGCGAGCAGCTGGTGCGCGTCGAAGGCCGCATCAAGGATCCGCGTGGCTTCGAGCGCATCATCGTCACGAATCAGGGCGGCGCGCCGGTTTACCTGGGCCAGGTAGCCGACATCGTCGACGGCGAGCAGGAAGAGCAGTCGATCGCGCGCGTCGACGGCATGCGCTCGGTTTCGCTCTCGGTCTATCGCGCGCAGCAGGCGAATCTCGTGCAGGTCGGCAAGGGCGTCGACGAGGCGATCGCCGAGCTGCAGGGCCGTCTGCCCGAGGACGTGAAGATCCGCACGCTGTGGTCGGATGCGAAGTGGATCGAGGGCTCGATGGAGCGCGTCAAGGAAACGATCTTCGAAGGCGCGATGCTCACGATCCTGATTGTGTTCCTGTTCCTGCATTCCTGGCGCTCGACGGTGATCACCGGCTTGACGCTGCCGATCTCGGCGATCGCGACGTTCATCGCGCTGCACGCTTTCGGCTTCTCGCTGAACTTCATGACGCTGATGGCCCTGTCGCTGTGCATCGGCCTGCTGATCGACGACGCGATCGTGGTGCGCGAGAACATCGTGCGTCACATGAACATGGGCAAGAGCCATCGCGAAGCGGCGCTGCAGGGCACGCAGGAAATCGGCGTCGCCGTGATGGCGACCACGTTCGCGATCCTGGCCGTGTTCATTCCCGTTGCATTCATGAGCGGGGTCATCGGCCGCTTCTTCCTGCAGTTCGGCATCACGGTCGCGGTCGCCGTGATGGTGTCGTTGTTCGTCAGCTTCACGCTCGATCCGATGCTGTCGTCGATCTGGCCGGATCCGTCCCACGGCCGCTTCCGCCGCTTGCCGTGGCTGGGCCGCATCATGGAGCGCGTCGAGCGAGTAGTTGAGCGCGCACACGTCGTGTACGACCGGCTGCTGCGCTGGACGTTGAGCGGCCGCCGCTATGCGCGCTTCTTCAGCCCGCGAGTGCTGTTGCTGGGGGTGGCCGCGCTGACGTTCTTCGGCAGCTTCATGATCGTGCCGCTGATCGGTACCGAGTTCGTGCCGCAGCAGGACGAAGGCATGGTGTCGATGCGGCTGAACACGCCGATCGGCTCGAGCCTGCAATACACGGATGCGAAGATTCGCGACGCCGAGGCGGCGATCCGCGAGATCAAAGGCGTCGAGGCGATCGTCACGACCGTCGGCACGGACGAAGGCAAGAACTACGCGCGTCTCACCGTCGTGCTTGCGGATCGCAAGACGACCAAGCGTCCGCCGCAGACCGAGTACGAGAACATCATCCGCGAGCGGCTGCTGCGCATGGCCGGGCTCACGGTTTCGATCAACCAGAACAATCGCCCGGTGGCGATCTCGCTGCTCGGCCCCGACAGCGGCAAGCTCACCGAGCTGTCGCAGGAGCTCATGAAGCGGCTTGCGAAGGTGCCGGGCATCGCCGACCTGGAAAGCAGCGAGAAGGGTGCGAACCCGACGATCGCCGTGCGCATCAACAACGAGCTCGCGAGCGATCTCGGGCTCACGACCGCCGCAATCGGCAACGCGCTGCGACCGTTGATCGCGGGCGATGACATCAGCACGTGGCTCGGCCCGGACGGTCAGGACTACGACGTGATCGTGCAGCTGCCGAAGCATCGCCGCGAAATCGCCGCCGATCTCGGCGATCTGTACGTGGCCAGCTCGCGTCTCGACGCGAACGGCTCACCGCTCCTGGTGCCGCTGCGGCAGGTCGCGGAGTTCGTCGAGACCGGCAGCCCGCAGCAGATCAAGCGTCTCAATCTGCAGCGTCGCATTTCGATCTACGCGAACGCCAACGGCCGCCCGTCGGGCGACGTTGGCTCGGACGCGGAGCGGGTCGTGAAGGAAATGAAATTGCCGCCCGGCTATCGCTTCGACTTGAGCGGCGGTCAGCAGGAAATGAACGAGACGTTCAGTGCGGCGCTCGCTGCGCTCGGCCTTGCAGTGATCTTCATCTACCTGGTGCTGGCGTCGCAGTTCGGCAGCTTCATCCAGCCAATCGCGATCATGGTGTCGCTGCCGCTGTCGCTCATCGGCGTGCTGCTGGCGCTGTTGTTCACCGGCACGACGCTCAACATCTTCTCGATCATCGGCTTCATCATGCTGATGGGCCTGGTGACCAAGAACGCAATTCTGCTCGTCGATTTCACCAACCAGGCGCTGCGCAACGGCCGCAGCCTGCACGAGGCGATCCGCGAAGCCGGGCAGGTGCGCTTGCGGCCGATCCTGATGACGACCATGGCAATGATCTTCGGCATGTTGCCGATGGCGGTTGGTGTGGGACAGGGCGGCGAGATGCTCGCGCCGATGGGACGCGCCGTGATCGGTGGCGTCATCACCTCGACGGTCCTGACGCTGCTGATCGTGCCGGTGCTGTACACGTATCTGTACCGCCTCGGCGAGCGCGCCAAGGCCATCTGGCACCGCAGATCCGCAGCCGCCAGCTCCTACGACAGCGAGACGCCCAAGAGTCTGCCGACTCCGTAGGTCACTGCCGCAGCCAGGCATCCGAATGCGACCTGTCGCAGCGCTGAGTACGTAGCGCTGCGTCCATTGAACAGCGACGTGAGCATGCCGATCGCGGCGAGCACCAGCGCGCTCAGTGCCGCACTGGTGATGATCGATACGCTGCCGCTGCTCCACATGTAAGGCAGGATCGGAAATACCGCGCCCATCGCGAACAACGCGAACGAAGTACCCGCTGCAGCCCACGGATTACCGCCGAGCTCGTTGGGATCGATGCCCAGCTCTTCGCGAGCCAGCGTGTCGAGCGCACCTTCCTTGTCTTGCATGATCTGAGCTGCAGCGCGCTGCGCTTCCGCCTTCGCCACGCCCTTCGCTTGCAGGATCAGGGCGAGCTCATGCTCTTCCGCTTCGGGCGACTGCTCGATCTCTTCGCGTTCCTTCTCGATTTGCATCGTCGCCAGCTCGCGTGCGTTGGCGACCGACAGCCACTCGCCGAGCGCCATCGAGCACGCGCCGGCCACGAGCCCGGCGACACCGGTCATGAGAATCGTGCGAGTCGACGCGCCGGCGCCCGCGACGCCCATCACCAGACAGAAGTTCGAGACGAGCCCGTCGTTCGCGCCCAGCACGGCAGCGCGCAGGTTGTTGCCCGACGCACTCCTGTGCCACGGTTCGGCGCGACCGATGTCACTGCCCAAAGTGCTCGCGCGATGCGTCGGGCCGGCGATCGCTTCGACGACTGCGGCGTGCCCGCGCTCTTCCGCGGAGATCGACTGCGCATCGGGCTGACTCAGATACTTGCCGCGATCGTTGAACTCGGCCGCAGCAACGGTCGGCAACACGAAGCGCGGTCCGAAGCGGCGCGCGAGCGCACTGATGATCCGTGTGCGCAGAGTCGGCGAGAACGGCACGTCGGTCACACCGGCGGCAGTGAGCTTGTCGCGCCAGAAGCGTGCGTGACGCGCTTCGGCTTCGGCAAGCTGCAGGAAGATGTCGCGCCGATTCGCGTCGGGCTCGGCCGCGGCCAGCGCGTTGTACAGCGCTGCGCCATTCAGCTCGTCGACGAGGTTGGCGCGAAATCGCTCGATGTCGGCTACTCGCTTCATGGCGTCGTGAGCAGACTGTAGACGATTTCCGTGCCGCTGAGGAAATGACCGACGCGCAGGTTCTCGTCGTGCGCGTGTTGATTGTTGTCGCCGTTGACGGTCGGGATCAGCACGAACGGCAGATGCAGTGCTTCGACCAGCACGTCTGTCGGCACCGTGCCGCCCATCATCCGGATGCGCACGGGGTCCTGCGCAGGATTCGGCGCAGTCGGCGACTTCAGTGCTGTGAATGCCCACTGCCCGACGGCTGCATCCATCGGCGTGCGTGCCGCTGCTTCGACCGAGCCAAGGCGCAAGCTCGCGAGCTTGTCGTAGGTCGCGCGGTCCGCGTCGGTTGGCGTCTGCTCGACGAGGTGATAACCCTGCTGTTCGACGTGACGCCTGAGTAGCTCGAACAGCTTGCGGCCGTCCGTTGTCGGGGTCGTGCGAATGTCGATCTCGGCCACTGCCTCGCTCGGCACTATGTTCGCGGCCTTCGCGCCGACGCCGGCCGCGGCCATGCCGCGCACGTTCAACGACGGGTACTGCAAGGCTTCCTGGTAGGTGTCGCCAACCTTCTCGGCTTGCGCGATGCCAATCCGCTTGCGCAGCGCCGCCTCGTCGTCGCCAACAGCTTTCAGGCTCGCGCGCTCTGCGGACGAGAGAGCCACGCCGTCGTAGTAGCCCTTCACCAGAACACGACCGTTGTCGTCCTTCATCGATGCGAGCAATCGCGCCAGCCGCATCGCCGGGTTCGGCGCGTAGTTGCCGAAGTGTCCGCTATGCAGTGGCGCGCGCGGACCGAACACGGTCAGCGTCGCTTGCGTCACGCCGCGATTGCCGAACACCAGTGTCGAGCGACCGGAATCGTGCTGCGGGCCATCGAGAATCACCATTGCGTCGGCTGCGAACGCCGCGCGGTCCTGGTCGATCATGCCCGCGAGGCTCGGCGAGCCCATCTCCTCTTCGGGATCGAGCAGCACCTTGACGTTGATCGCCGGAGATTTCTTCTGTGCGCGCAACAGGTCGACCGCGGTCAACAGCATCATGATCGGTGCCTTGTCGTCGGACGCGGAACGCGCGAACACGCGCAGCTCCGGATCGAGCGGATTTGCCTGCAACTGCTGACGTCCGACCTCCTGCCATTTGCCCTGCGCATCGCGACGCTTCACGACCGGCCGGAACGGGTCCTGCTGCGACCAGTTCTCGGGAATGACTGGCTGACCGTCGAAGTGCGCATACAACAAGACTGTGCGCGCTTGCGGACTGGCGCCTGCGAGCTCGGCGAACACGGCCGGTCGCTTGGCAGGATTGTCGATCCGCCGCACCTTGAAACCGCGCTTCGCGAACGCCTGCTCGAGGAAGGTCGCGTTGCGCTGGATGTCGGCCGGTTGGTCCGCGACGTTGGGGATCGCGAGCAGGTCGAGAAATTCCGGCCAATTCTGCTGCGCGTGGCGTGCGACGTCGGCGCTCAGCGAGCCCGCGTGCGCGCCCTGCATGAAAACGATGATCGACACGAACAGTGCCGTGCGCATGGATTGCTCCGCTGTGGAATGGCGCACGAAAGCTAGCATAGAATGCGCGCTTTTCGCGTACCGGCTGCCGGCCGCAGCCACTCTTCATGTCTTCCTCCACGTCAACCCCAGAGACCGGCTCGTCGCCAGCACGCACGTCGTTCTGGAGCGACGTCGCGCACGCGTTGAAAGGCGAGCAGCACGACTACACGGCGGAATCGCTCAATCGCGCGACGCTGCTGCTCGCCGTGCCGATGGTCCTGGAAATGCTGATGGAGTCGCTGTTCGCGGTCGTCGACGTCTTCTGGGTGTCGCGCCTCGGGCGCGATGCCGTCGCCGTGATCGGGCTGACGGAGTCGGTGATGAGCCTGGTCTACGCAGTTGCCATCGGCATCTCGTTTGCAGCTACCGCGATCGTCGCACGTCGCATCGGCGAGAAAGATCCAGAAAGCGCTGCGCGCTCGGCGGCGCAGATCATCATGCTCGGCGTGACGATCTCCGCGGGGCTCGGCGTGCTGCTCAGCTTCTTCGCGCCGGACATCCTGCGTCTGATGGGCGCGAGCCCCGCGATCGTCGAGCTCGGTGCGGACTTCGCGCGCATCATGCTCGGCGGCAACGTGACCGTGTTCATGATCTTCCTGATCAACGCGATCTTCCGCGGCGCCGGCGACGCCGTGCTCGCGATGCGCACTCTGTGGCTCGCGAACGCACTCAACATCGTGCTCGGTCCGTGCTTCATCTTCGGCTGGGGACCGTTTCCGGAGCTGGGCGTGACCGGCGCGGCAGTCGCCACCAACATCGGTCGCGGTATCGGCGTGCTCTATCAGTTGTGGCATCTCGCCGGTCACAACAGCCGCGTGCGCGTGCGACTGCACCACTTCCTGCCTGCGCCGGAGGTGATGAGGACCATCATCACGACTTCAGGTAACGGCATTCTGCAGTTGCTGATCAGCACCACGAGTTGGGTGGGGCTGTTCAAGATCCTTTCGGTGTTCGGTAGCGGCGCGCTCGCCGGCTACACGATCGCGATTCGCATCGTGGTGTTCGCGCTCATGCCGGCCTGGGGCCTGGCGAACGCGGGCGCGACGCTGGTCGGCCAGAATCTCGGCGCACAGAAGCCCGATCGCGCGGAGGCCGCGGTGCGCATCGCGATGCGCTTCAACGTGCTGCTGTTGGCAATCGTCGGCGCGATCTTCGTGATTCTCGCGTATCCGCTGGTGGGCCTGTTCACGTCAGATCCGGAAACGCTCGCCTACGGAGCGCGCGCGTTGTGGATCGTGAGCCTCGCGTTCCCGCTTTACGCGGCCGGCATGTGCTTCGAGGCAGCGTTCAATGGCGCCGGCGACACGTGGACGCCGACGCGGTTGAACTTCTTCTGCTTCTGGCTCGGCCAGGTGCCGCTCGCGTGGATCCTCGCAGACGTTCTGGACCTCGGCGCGCTCGGCGTCTTCATCGCCGTGCCGACGTCGTTCACTGTGCTCGCACTCTGGAGCGCAGTGCTCTTCAAGCGCGGCCGCTGGAAGTTACAGCAGGTCTAGGCCGACTCTTTGAACGCACTCGCCGGCACCTCGATCCAGATCGCCCGCGCCAGCGCAATCAGCTCACCCTTCTCCGAAAACACCGCGGACCCCGCGAAGCGCTTGCGTCCCTCGACCTGCAACGGCCACCCCATCGCCACGCATTTATCTCCCGCCTGCACTGCGCCGCGAATCGTTGCCGTGAGCTGCCCAAGCACGACGGTCGTCCCTTCGAGCGGCGACCACAGCGCGAAGCCGCTCGGACAATCGAGCGCCGCCCACAAGAAATCCGTCGCTACCGGCGTACCCAGCGATGGATCGACCAGCCAAGGTGCAGCGACTGCTTCGCGCCCGGCAACCGGCCCCGCGAAGATACGCAGACCATCTCCTACCTGTCGGTGCGGGCCACACACGAAACACTGCGGAAACGTGTGCTGCTTGAAGCCGTGATACTGCTTCGAGCTTTCAGTCGCCGCCTCGAACGAAACCGGCGCGGGCGGCTCGAGGTCGAGCTGTGCCGGACGGCCTTCGCCCACCAGCGTCGTGCCGGCCATCAATCGCGCGACACCATCGGTCACATCGACGTACAGCGGAGTATCGAGCGGCGGTGGAATTGCGAGTCGCACGGTGGCAGCGCCCGGCACGTGTCGCGCGATTCGCCCGCACACGTAACCGCCATTGCCCGACTGGGCAGGACCGCGAAAGCGCCGCTCGATGGTCAAGTTCTCGACGATCATGCGCGCTGCGTTGCCTGCGCACAGCGCACGATGGCTGCGATGCTCTGTTCGACGTCCGCATCGCTGGTCGCCCACGATGAAACGCTGATGCGCATCGCCAGGGTTCCCTGCCATGAAGTGCCGCCGCACCAGCACGTGCCCTCCTGCTGAATCGCAGCGATGACGCGTCGTGTGACCTCCGGCGCGCCAAAGGAAACGAGTACCTGATTCAGCACCACGTCATTGAGCACCTGATAGCCGGCTTTGCGCAGCTCGTTCGCGAAGCGCTCCGCGTGCCGACAATTACGCTCGATCATCTCCGCCAGACCGCGCCGGCCCAGTGAGCGCAGCGCGGCCCAGACTTCGATCGCACGCGCGCGACGTGACCCTTCCGGAACGAAGCGCTGCGGGTCCCGGGTCTGCCCTTCAGGAAAATATGCAGCATTTGCCGACATCGCCGCATACAGGGCGCGAGCGTCGCGTACGAACACGAGACCGCTGTCGTACGGAACGTTGAGCCACTTGTGCGCATCTGTCGCCAGCGAGTCCGCGAGGTCGAGGCCGCTGATCAGCGCACGCTTCTGCGACGAAGCCGCGGCCCACAGCCCGAACGCGCCGTCGACATGAATCCACGCGCCGGTTCCGTGCAGTCGTGCGGCGACTTCGCCGATCGGATCGAACGCGCCGGTGTTCACGTTGCCGGCTTGCAGGCACACGATCGACGGGCCATCGATGGCCGGCAATCGTGCAGCGATCAGTCGACCCTGGCCGTCGACGGGCACCCGCACCACACGCTCGCGTCCGAGACCGAGCATCCCGAGTCCTTTCATCAGGCTGACGTGGACTTCATCGCCGACCACGACCGTAAGCGGCGGCGCGCCGAATAGCCCTTGCGCTTCGACGTCCCAGCCCTGCGCGCGCAACACGGAGTGTCGCGCAGCTGCCAGTCCGGTGAAGTTCGCCATCGTCGCGCCGGTCACGAAGCCAATTTCCGTCTGCGCGGGCAAACCGAGCAGCGCGATCATCCAGTCGCGACAGACTCGCTCGAGATGCGCGGCGATCGGCGATTGGACTTCGAGTCCGCTGTTCTGGTCCCACGCTGCAGCGAGCATGTTCGCCGCCAGCGGCGCGGGCAGTGCGCCGCCGGTCACGAAGCCGAAGTAACGACCGCCCGTGCACGCGACAGTGGCGGGCGAGCCGAGCGTGTCCAGTTCCGCGAGCACTTTCGCGGCGTCGATCGAGTCATCCTGCAACTCCACCGCGAAGCGCTGCATCTCGCGCAGCGCGTCGGGCGAGGGCGAGACTCGGCGTTGCCGGACGTCATCGAGGTAGCGCGTCGCGCGTGACGCGACGTCTTGCAGCAGGTCTTTCGACATTTATTTCGCTTCTTCGGCGCGGGCGCCCGAGAGGATGCCGGAGAGCCCGATATTGCCTTCGTGACAGGCGTACTCGTAGATGTGCTGATCGCTGCGCTTCAGCGGAATCATCAGCGTCCAGGGCCGCGTCCACGTGTGCGGATCGTCGACCGTGACTGCGTACTGCAACGTGTTCGGTCCGACTCGCGTGAAGCGCTCGATCAGGTGCAACGCGTCGGATGCGATCAGGAAGCTGCTGCGCAGGTTGGTGGTCTCGACGACCAGCGTGTCGCCGTCCCAATGACCGCGCGAATCGCCGAGCCACGAGCTGACCGCTGCCGGCGCGTGCGGCCGTCCGTCCAGGTAAACGATGCGTGCGTCGTGAATCTTTTCCGAATGCAGCACCACCGCACCGGGGCTCTGCACGATCTGGTAGTAGCTGTTGTAGCCCGCGAGCACGTCGGGCACGCCGAAAGTGATGCAGCGTTCGCTCAAGCCGCGCGCTTCCGGGCCTTCCGCGCTCTGCGTCGGGTATGCCTTCATCGTCCGGCCGGCAGCTTCCGGCACGACCGGCGGCATGTGCCCGTCCGGCGGATCCGTGATCAGCGACGTGCGATTGTCGAAGTCGCGTTCGACCAGCCAGAAAGCGTTGTAGTTGCCGGTGGGGACGTCGAACGTCGTCGGCTGGTACTTCTGCACATCCTGCAGCACTGCTTCGAAAATGGCGTCGCCGAACGCAGCGTCGCCGTCGCCGGCGAAGATCTCCGCGTAGCGCTTCTTCAGCGCTGCGACTTCCTGCTCGGTGAGATAAGCGCGGCCCTGAAGCATCGCCGGTCGTTCCAGCGGCGTCGCGGTATTGTTCGCCCAGATCCCTTGCAAGTCAGGCTTGCCGTCCGCGGTGCGCGGCGGCGTGTAGGCGTGCGCGGAGCCCGCCAGGACGATTGCCGGAATGAGCGCGTGGTACTGCCGTTGCATGGGGCGACCTCGTGCGGCATGGAAGCACCGCGGCCCCGCGGGCGTCAACTCACGACAGCGCCAGTCACCAGGCTGCCTCGACGCCAGCTGAGAACAGGTTGCGCTGGTAGTTGAACTCCGGCAGATCCGCCGAGTTGTCGGCGTACGCGTAGCGGACGACGACTTTCCACGTGTCGTTGAGATTGCGGCCGGCTGCCAGCGTCAGCTCGAAGCGCTGCTCGCCGCCGTTCGCCGTGAGGTCGTAGCGGCTGTCGTCGTACGACAGTCCTGCCTGCACGCTCCAGTACTCGGCGAAGTCCCGCTGCACATCGACGCTGAACTGATTGCGGCTGAACGACAAGGATTCGTCGGCGTAGTCGCTGGTGTCGTATTTGTATTCCAGGCTGACGTCCCAGCTGTCCCGGTGCCAGACGCCGCGGACGCCGAGCTCGTGGCGGGTGCCATCAAGGCCCTGGAAGCCATCGAGACCGTCGATGTCGCTGAAGCGATAACGCGCGCGCAAACGCCACTCTGCGTTCAACGCGCGCGAGGCCTGGAGCATCAGCATCCGCTTGCTCTCGAAGCCTTCGGTATCGAGCGTTGAGTACGAGAGCTGCAGCGCCGCTTCGCCGGTCCAGTCGCCGAGCGGCAGGCGATAACGCGCGCCAGCGTTTGCAGTGAGTTGATCGAAAGTGTCCAGGTCCTGG
>Ga0068863_100001445_pt1 | contig 23580 bp, 18 predicted proteins | sample KBSSwiS62_FD_66596 | JGI IMG/M metagenome (GOLD analysis project Ga0068863, IMG submission 66596) | Switchgrass rhizosphere microbial communities from Kellogg Biological Station, Michigan, USA - KBS Switchgrass S6-2 | ecosystem: Host-associated > Plants > Roots > Rhizosphere > Soil ... | reverse complement strand
TTCCGAAGCGTGGCATGCATGCTGCATATCTCTGCATGCTCATAGGGAGGAGCAGAAATGGTGAGAAGGCAGAGGGAATCCACGAAAATTCCGGCGACGGCCAAGCGGCGGGCGGCGGTGCAGAGGAATCGAGATCTCTACGCGGCCGAGTACCGCGAGGTCGAGGCCCTTTTCGATGCCTTCAAACGAGCCGGCGCGGCCACTCGCAAGTCGCTCGCGAGTGAGATTTGCCGGGCGCTGAAAGTCCATCACCGCATCGAAGCGGCTCTGTCCGGTCTCCGCTGACACGGCGCCCGGTGATTTTGCGACCCGTCGCTCGCGACCGGGTCGACGCCTCGCCTCGATTCCAAAATTTGGAAAATCAACTCCAAGAATTGAAGCCGAAGTCGAGCGGCAGGCCGACGTAGTTTTCGGCGAGGGTCCGTAAACCCGCCTCGGAGTGCAGCAAGTAGTCGAGCTCCGCACGCTGGAGCTTCGCTCCGATCGTGGTCTCGTCCTCGAAGCGGTGGGTCAACGCCGTGAACCACCAAGAGAAGCGCTCCGCTCGCCAAATCCGGCGCAGGCTTCGGTCGGAATAGTGCTCCACCCCTGAGTCGCTTTTCTCCTCGTAGTGCTCGATCAGGGCGCTCGCGAGCAGCTTCACGTCGGTCGCTGCGAGATTCAGCCCCTTCGCGCCCGTCGGCGGCACGATGTGACCCGCGTCGCCGGCGAGGAATAGCCGCCCGAACCGCAGCGGCTCGGCGACGAAGCTGCGCAGAGGCGCGATGCTCTTCTCGATCGAGTCGCCCACTACGAGGCGCTCGCGGCCGGGGTCGTCGAGTCGAAGCTCGAGCTCTCGCCAGAATGCGGCGTCGGTCCAGGTTTCGAGCCGCTGGGTCAGCGGCACCTGAAGGTAGTACCGGCTTCGCGTGCGGCTGCGCATCGAGCAGAGCGCGAAGCCGCGCGGGCTGTTCACGTAGACGAGCTCGTCGCTCACGGGCGGCGTCTCGGACAGCACGCCGAGCCAGCCGAACGGATAGACCTTCTCGTATTCCGCGATCGCGCCTTTCGGCACGCTTGCACGGCACACGCCGTGGAAGCCGTCGCAGCCCGCGATGAAGTCACAGTCGAGGCGCTGGTCGCGTCCCGCCTCGCGGTACGTGACGTGCGGCTTCGCGCTATCGAAGCCATGCACCGCGACGTCCGCGGCCTCGTAGACCGTCGGTAGGTCTTGGGCCGCGCGCGCCTCCATCAGGTCGCGCGTGATCTCGGTCTGACCATAGACGAGCACGTGCTTGCCGCCGGTCAACCCTGTGAGGTCGACGCGGTGCCGTTTGCCGCCGACAAGGATCTCGAAGCCGTCGTGCACGAGTCCTTCGCGGTGCATGCGCTCGCCGACGCCGGCTTCGTCGAGCAAATCGACGGTCACCTGCTCGAGCACTCCCGCGCGGATTCGGCCGAGCACGTAATCGGCGGTTTGCCGCTCGAGCACGACCGCGTCCACGCCCGCCCGGTGCAGCAATTGGCCGAGCAGCAGGCCCGAAGGGCCGGCGCCTATGATCGCGACCTGGGTCCGCATGGCAGTATGGCTGGCTGTCCTTGGCGCGGACGCCGCTCGCGGCAGAGCCCCGAGACCTAGTCCGTGCGCGGGAAGGATAACGCGTTCTCCATCGCTCGCGGGACGGGATGGCTCGAGGACAGAGTCTGCGTGTAGATTCGGACGGCAACGGCCGGACACGCGGCCGCGCGACAGCCAGAAAGGAGACGCGTCCATGACCAAACGACTCTTGACCGCCTGCGCGCTTACCGCGATCCTCGCGCCCGCACTCGCGCAGAGTCCCGCGCAAAAGCCGGCGCAGAAGCCGGTCGAGCTCACCGCGCTCGACTACATTCAGATCCAGCAGCTCGTCGCGAAGTACGCGCGTGCGATCGACACGTGCTCGAACAACGGCTACGACTACGCGGATCTCTACACGCCCGACGGGGTGTTCTTGCCGATGGTGAACGGCAAGTCGGTGCCGGGCATTCAAGGCCGCGAGAAGCTCGCCGAGGTATCGGGCGGCGGCTCGAAAGGCTGCAAGAACGTGCCGTGGATCGAGCAGGGTGTGCATCACATCTACGTAAACCACATCATCACCGCGACGCCCGACGGTGCGATCGGCACGGTCGACATGATGATGATCGGCCTCGATGGCGACCCGAACAAAATCGAGAGCGACGGCTATTACGACGACGTCTACGTGAAAACCGCGCAGGGCTGGCGCTTCAAGCAGCGAACGCATCACGCGCTGCTCGACGCCGGACGCCGCGTGACGCCGGCGCCGAAAGACAAGCCGACGGCCTCTGCGCCGAGTGCGCCAGCTCAGGATCGGTGACCCAAGTCGTCGCCAGGCCGCCGACAGTCGGACCTTGCGGCGACGGCCCTCAGTAGTGCGGCGGGATCTCGGTCGCGTTGCTCGCGTCGCCCTGAGATTGCGTCTTCAGGCGCTCAGCGAGGCGTTGCACCTCGGCTTCGAGCTTTGCGATCGTCCTTTGTTGGCGGTAGACCTCGTCGCTGAGCTCGAGAATCGAGCGGTCTTGCTCGGCGAGCCGAGCTTCGAGCTCGTCGATGCGTTGCTCCGATCGCGTGCCGGATGATTCCATCTTGTCTCTTGCTGTTAGTCGCCCAACACGGGCGTCAGTAGTGCCGAGTGCGGACTTTCGCTATCGTTGGCCGCCCGCTAGCGCGGCCGATCGCGTCGATGGTAGCGCATGGCCAGCGGGTATCGGGGCAGCGCCCCCAAAGATCTTCACACAACGTCGAGGAGACACCGATTGACCAAGAAGCAATGGGCGACGCCGCCGCAGATGCAAATCGACGTCACGAGGACCTACTCGGCGGCGATCGATACTAGTCGCGGCACGATAGAGCTCGAGCTGTATCCGCAGCACGCGCCGCACACCGTGAACAATTTCGTGTTCCTCGCGGGGCAGGGGTTCTACGACGGCGTCACGTTTCACCGCGTCATTGAAGACTTCATGATTCAGACCGGAGACCCGACCGGCACCGGTCGCGGTGGGCCCGGATATCGGTTCGCGGACGAATGCAAAGGCAATCCGTTGAAGCATGAGCGGTGTGTCATATCCATGGCGAACGCCGGCCCGAACACGAACGGCAGCCAATTCTTCATCACTCACGTCGCGACGCCGCATTTGAATGGCAAGCACACGGTGTTCGGCAAGGTGGTGAGCGGCCAGGACGTGGTCGACGCCATCGAGCAAGGCGACACCATCGTCAGCGTCAAGGTTGCCGAGTGACGCGTGCGCTTCGCTCGGCGCTGCTCGCGGTTGCGCTGGGCGCAAGCCCCGCCGTCGTTCTGGCTCAGTGGCTCGACTATCGCACCCCGGGAATACCGCGCACCGAGAGCGGCGCGCCGGATCTCAAAGCGCCGGCGCCGCGCACGCGCGACGGCAAGCCGGATTTCTCCGGCATGTGGTTCGCGAATGTCCCCGCCAAGGATTACTGCAAGGAGAAGGACTGCATCCAGGAAGAGCGGATGGCTCGCGAGCAGATCAATCTCGGGATCAAGCTCGAGGGCGGGTTGCCCTACACCGACTGGTCGAAAGAGCAGATGACGAAGCGGCGCGCGCACGGTGGCCGCGACGACCCGCACACCTACTGCATGCCCCCGAATTTCCCTCGGGCGTGGACGCTGCCGCAATACATCAAGGTCATCCAAACGCCCACCGAAATGGTGCTGTTGCACGAATTCAATGCGGCGTACCGCGAGATTTTCATCGACGGTCGGGCGCTGCCGGAGAACCCCAATCCGACTTGGAACGGCTACTCGAGCGCGCACTGGGAAGGCGACACGTTGGTCATCGAGACGAACGGGATTCGCGACGACATGTGGCTCGACATCCAGGGCAGCCCGGTGACCGAATCCGCGCGCGTGACCGAGCGGCTGAAGCGCGTCAATTTCGGAATCATGCAGGTCGAGATCGCGGTGAACGACCCGAAGGCGTATACGCGCCCGTGGTCGGTAACGGTGGAGATGGCAATGCAAGTCGATACCACGATGCTCGAAGAGATTTGCCTCGACGACGAGCAGGACGTGAAGCTCTACAAATAGACCGGTAGACGCACCACCGCGACCTAAACCCAAGAGACCGTGATCATGAACAGCCGCTCGTTGACATTGCTGATGCTCGTCGGCGCGAGCGTCGCTTCGGCGCCCCCCGCTCGCGCGCATCACTCGCAATCGGAATTCGATCTGCGCGCCAAGATCGAGGTCGACGGAACCGTGACCAAGCTCGAATGGAAAAGCCCGCACGGACGGCTCTACGTCGACGTGAAGAACGAGAAGGGCGAAGTCGAGAGCTGGAACTTCGAGCTGCCGAGCCCGAACACGCTGATGCGCCGAGGCTGGACGCGCGACACGCTGAAGACGGGTGACCGCGTGAAGGTAGCGGGTGCCCCCGCGCGTAACTTCCCGACGATCGCGATTGCGACGTCCATCAAGGACGCCAACGACAAGCCGCTGTTCACCGGCACGACGCAGATCTACGAGCCGGAAGCGGAGCCGAAGGGCGCCGAATAAGGCGAACCTGCCGGCCCAGCGCGGCGTCGAAGGGGGCGGGTGGCTCCGCGACGCTCGGCCGCGGGACTGCGCGGGCTCGGAGAGACCGCGGCCGCCAAATGTGAACCGCGTCACAAAACGGGCCGCCCGAGCCACGCATCATGGCGGCCATCGCCCCACCCGAGATTTGCGCCGGTCAGATGACGGCGGACGCGCACCACATCGATTCAGCCGTGCCGCAACGGCAGCAGCGGTCGAGCTTGCTCGATCGCACGTCGCTGTCGTTCCGCATGGGGCTCATGAAGGGCGGCTTCGTCGCCGGGATCGTCGCACTCATGCTGGTGACGCATCAGGGGCTGCAGCTCCAGTCGGCCGCCACGGACCGGCTTGCGCGGCTCAGCGACGCCCAGAGATTCGCGGACGACGTCGGTCGCCTGAACAATAGCCTGCGCGGCGACCTCTACGCGGCGCTGCTCGGCCCTCCGAGGCCGTCGGGCGGCATGCGGCAACCGCTACAGAGCTGGCAAGCCGAGGTCCGCAGGCTTCATGACGAGCTCGACCAGGAAGCGAGGGTGCCGCTGCCGCCATCGCTCGAGAAGGCGGTCGCCGAGACTCGCGAACGCGCAGAAGAGTTTCTCTTGCGCAGCGAGGACCTGATGAAGGTCGCGGCGCGAGACAGTAAGGCCGTCTTACCGCTGCTGCCCGCGTTCGAGGAGCGGTTCGCGGATCTCGACAAGAGGTTCGATACCCTCGACGCGCTGTTGTCGGACGACATCGCCGCCGCAACGGTCGATGCGGTCGCCGCTCGCGAGAGCGCCGATCGCCTGATCTTCTGGGGAGCGGCGCTGATCATCGGCATTGGCACACTGCTGGCCTGGACGATCACGCGCTCGATTCGCCGCTCCGTCGGCGATGTGTCGGCGGTTGCGCGAGCCCTAGCGGACGGCAACCTCGACGTGCGCTACGAGAAGACGGCCGGGCACGAGATCGGCATGATCGGCGCGTCGCTCAACGCGATGGCACAGAGTCTCGCGCGCACCCTACAGCGGATGCGCATCGACGCCGAGCACGAGCGCTTCAGCAAGGAAGTCACAGAGGCATTCGAGCTCGCGGAGTCGGAAAGAGCCGTTGCGACGGTTGCCGCTCGCGCGATGCAGACGATCTCCGCGGAGCAGCCGATGCAGCTCCTGCTGGCCGATGCCGGCGCCGTGGAGTTGAGGCAGGTCGCGCAGCACCCCACGGCCGGGTCGCCCGGCTGCGGGGTGCGCGCGCCGTCGAGTTGCGTCGCCATCAGGCGAGGCAGCACCGTGACCTACGCAGACAGCGAGCAACTGAACGCGTGTCCATACCTGCGCGGGCGCCAGAGCTCGGGGCTCGCCGCAACCTGTGTGCCGCTGAGCTTCATGGGCAGGTCGCTCGGCGTGCTGCACGCGACGAGCCGGAGCGATGTGCCGTTCAGTGACGTCGTCGTCGCGAATCTCAAATCCCTCGCGTTCGCCGCGGCTACGCGAACCGGCACCGTACGGGCGTTCCAGCGCTCACAGCTACAGGCGATGACCGATAGCCTGACCGGCCTCCTGAACCGCCGCGCGCTCGAGATCGAGATGCACGACCTCGTTCGCCGCGGTTGCGAATTCTCCGTAATCGTCGCAGATCTCGACCACTTCAAACGCCTGAACGACACCCTGGGTCATCAGAGCGGCGACCATGCTCTACGTCGATTCGGGGAGGCATTGAAGGGCAGTCTTCGCGCCGACGATCGCGCCGCGCGTTGGGGCGGCGAGGAGTTCGTCGTGTTGCTCGTCGGGACGTTGGCGCTCCAGGCTGCCGAGTGGGTCGATCGGCTGCGCACGCGCCTAGCCTCCGAGCTCGCGCAAAGCGGCCAACCTGCCTTCACTTCGAGCTTCGGCATCGCGGACTCGTCGATGGTGAGGGATACGGTGTCGCTGCTGCGGATTGCCGATAGCGCGCTGTACATTGCCAAGAGCCGGGGCCGCGACCGAGCGTCGATCGGCCGGCCGGAGTTCGCGTTGGGGCCGGACCCGCGACCGCGGGACAACGCCGAGCCCACGAAGGGCGAGGTCGCCGCCCCGCAGCTCACGGTCGCGCGTCTTCGCGCGCACCACGAGCCGCGCGGCTGACCCGACGATCGCCGGTCGCGACGTCGAACTAGGGCTGCGTCACCAACGAGCCGGGATGGCGGCGCTTCGCTTCGACTAACCCGGCCGGTTCACGCGGGGCGGGAGCTGGACATCGGCCGAGTCGGATTGCGGGACGGTCTGTACCTTGCGTGCCGGGTACGGCGGCTTGTCGCCAACGATTGCGTCGACCATCTTGCGGCTCGAGTTGACCGCGCCGCCCGAGTCGGGCGAGGCGGCCGGCGCCTCTCCTTCGCTCGCCGACGGCGTGTTTTCGTCGGCCGTCGGCACGAGCGAGCGCTCGAGATGCGCTATGCCCGCGTCGATCTCGGCGAGCCGACGCACGCTGCGCTCGAGAACAGCGGCGTCGTCGTTCCTGGCATGCAAGCGGGCCTCCAGCTGCGAAATCGTGTCCTCACGCGCGTCGATCGCGCGGGCGAGCTCGTCGATCTCGCGTGCCGATGCCGACAAAAGGCCGTCGAGCCTCGCGATCTTCTGCTGGGCGCTGCTTCGCTCCCGCTCTCTTTCTGCGCCGGCTTCGACCGCAATTCGCTCGAGCTCCGCGATACGCTTGTCGCGTGCATTCACTTCAGCGACTGCCTGATCGCCGCGGGCGACCGCACTCGCGACGTCCTCCCGCAGCCGCGTCGCCGCCGCGCGTTCGTCTTCGAGCCGGCTCGTGAGCTCTTTATTCGCGACTTCGCCCGCTGCGAGTTGCGCTTCGAGCTCTTCGAGGCGGCTCTCGAGATCCACCGCCTCGTCCGCAAGTTCGTCGCGCGCTCGCGCCTCGGCCATCGACGCCGCCAGCGCTTCCGCCAAGCGACTTTCGGAAGCATCGAGCTTGTTGCGGTAATCGGCGAGCTCATCGTTCAAGGCAGACGAGCGCTTCTTGCTACCCTCGATATGGGCTTCGAGCTCTTCGATACGCGCACGAAGACCGGTCGTGCGCCTAACCTCGTCCTCGTAGAGCCGTTGAGCGCCGGCCGCGGCTTTGGCGTCGCGATCGGTGGCATCGCTGAGTCTCGCAATTTTTTCGAGCAACTCTTTGCGATTGGCTTCCGCGCCGGCGGCGACTTGCCTCGCTTCCTGTATATCGGCCTCCGCCTGCGCCAGGTTGATCTCGCCCGCTTCTTCGGCTGCGATGAGGTCTGCTATCCGCAGATGGGCCTGCTCGAGGTCGGCCCGAAGCGCGGACTGCGCGCTGCCCTGCTCGTCGATCTGCCGGCGTAGGTCGTTCAGGAGCGCGTCTTTGGCTTCGCCTTGGCTACGTAGCGCGCTGATCCTGGCTTCGCGGACTCGAAGCTCGGCGGCTACCGATTCGAACTTCCCCTGGAGCCGTTGAACCTCCGACTCGAGATGCTGTAACCAAAACGAAGTGCTCTCGTGCGCTGACGGCGACTCGACCGGCGCCGGTTTGCTTTCGCTGTCTTTGGCTTCGTCCGCTTTCTCGGTTTGCTCGCCGCCGGTGAGCTCGTCGCTGACAACGGGCTGCGGAAACTCGCCGGTGACATCCAACTCGTGCGCGTAGTTCGCACCGGCACGAGCGTTTGCGATCGGGCCGGAGCCTTCTGGGGGCGCACTGGGGGCACGTACGAGGCTCGGCGTACCCGTCGCACCACCCGAGGTAGCGCTCTCGACCGAGCTGTCGTTGGCCTTGTTGTTGCCGGTGTCCCGGCGCGTGTTATTGGCCATTGGAAGCAATGGAAGCAAGATCGCTCCACCGATGTCAATTCCGGCAAGCACGGCTAATCAGTTTCGGAGCACGAAGAGCGGCGGTCGAGCTCGGCCCATCGGCCGGCGGTGCCGACGGTAGGGTCTACGAGCGCAGCAGCAAGCGGGCGGAAACGAGCCGTGCTGGATCGGCGTCCGGCCCCACGAGGATGTCGATTTCCCCGGGCTCGAGCACGGGCTCGAGGTCTAGACCCAAGAAGCCCAGGGCCGTCACCGGCAGCCGAAAACGCGCCGTCGCCGTCGCGCGCGCTTCTAGAACGACTTTCGTCACGCCTTTGAGCTCGAGCACCGGCCGCGCGACGCTCGCGACCCGGTCGCGAACGAACAGGAACACGGTTTCCTCGGCCGCGCGAGTAGCGTCGTTCGTGACGTCGATACTGACGTCGACGGTGTCGCGCGCGGTCACGTCGGTCGGCGTGACCCGTAGGTTCGCGTACCGGACGCGCCCGTATGTGAGGCCGAAGCCGAAAGGAACGAGCGGAGAGCTCGCTACGTCGAGGTACTTGCTCGTATATCGATCGGCCGGATTCTCGGGCCGGCCGCCGGATCGCTGGCTATAGAATAGGGGAATCTGTCCGTTCGCCCGCGGCCACGTGATCGGCGTTCGGCCCGACGGCGACACACGCCCCGTCAGCACGTCGGCGATCGCGTGGCCCGCCTCTCGGCCCGGGAACCACGCGACGAGCAGTGCGTCGGCGCGCTCGAAAAGCCACGGAACGATCAGCGGCCGACCGCAGAACAGCACGACGACGACCGGGACGTTTGCGGCGCTCGCTCGCTCGAGCACCGCTTCGGCGAGCGCGCGCTGCTCGCCCGGCAGCTCGGGATATGCGCGCGACGCGGCTTCGCCGCTCATGTCGGCTGCTTCGCCGACACACAGCACGACGATGTCCGCGCCGCTCGAGAGCTCGGCGGCCGCCGCGACGCGCGTCCTGTCATGACCTTCGATCGTCACCCCTTCGGCGTGTGTGATCGTCGCGTTCGGCAGCGCCGCGCGCAGGCCGGCGAGCACGGTCACGCTCGGCTCGTGGTAGCCCGCGGCGGCCCAGGGACCGCGCATCTCTCCCACTGCGTCGGCGAGCGGGCCGAGCACGCAGATTCGCGCGCTGCGTCGCATAGGCAGCGCGTCGCCGGCGTTCTTCAGTAGCACGAGCGTCTTCGCGCCGACGTCGCGCGCGATGCGCCGGCGAGCCTCGATCGCGTCCGGCGTCTCCGCAGTCACCCCGCGCCGGTACGGATCGTCGAACAGGCCGAGGCGCTCCTTGAGGCGAAGCACTCGCCGCACACATTCGTCGATCTCGTCGGTCGTGACGAGGCCGCGCTCGAGCGCGACGGGCAGGCCCTCGCGATATGCGCCGGCCATCATGTCGATGTCGACGCCGGCCTTGAGCGCGAGCACGGCCGCCTCGACGATGTCGCCCGCCACGCCGTGATGGATGAGCTCGCGAATCGCGTTGTAGTCGCTCACGAGAACGCCGTCGAAGCCGAGCTCGCCGCGCAGACAGTCGCGGAGCAGCGCCTTGTGCGCCGTCATCGGAATGCCGGCGATGTCCGTGAAGGCCGGCATGATCGCCGCAACGCCGGCAGCGACCGCGGCCGCGAAGGCCGGAAGGTGCAGCTCGCGCACGGCTCGCTCGGACACGTCGACCGGAGCATAGTCGCGCCCGGCCGTCGAAGCTCCGTACGCGCAGAAGTGTTTCGCCGTTGCGGCGACCGATTCCGCGGACGCGAGGTCGTCGCCCTGAAAGCCGCGGATTTTGGCGCGCGCGATCTGCGCCGCGAGCCACGGATCTTCACCCGGGCCTTCCACCGTTCGGCCCCAGCGCGGGTCGCGCGAGATGTCGAGCATCGGCGCAAAGGTCATTGCGAGGCCGTCGGCCGCGGTCTCACGGGCGGCTTCGCGCGCCGTGCGCTCCCAGACTTGCGGGTCGAACGTCGCGGCCTCTGCGAGCGGCACGGGGAACATCGTGCGGTGGCCGTGGATCACGTCGAGGCCGACCAAGAGAGGAATGCCGAGCCGCGATTCCTCGACGGCTATGCGTTGCATCTCGTGAATAGGCCGTGTGCCGACGAGGTTGAGCAGGCTGCCGATCGTTCCATTGCGGATCGAGTCCGTGGAATCGCCGGCGATCACGGGCCCCGTCACGGCGTAGCCGGCAGCCGTCATCGTGAGCTGGCCGAGCTTCTCGGCCAACGTCATCCGTTCCATCAGCTTGTCGATCTGCGTCACGGAGAACATCATGACGCATCCGCAGGCAAACTCGCAGAGCGCCTCACAGGGCGTGGTACGCGCGTCAGGAGTGGGGCGTCACTTGGCGAAGTCGAAAGGGTCCCGGCCGGCCGCGTCCGGCGCGAAAAAAAAGATCGGCTCGCGAAAAGTAGCCTCCGGTGCGCGCGCAGCACGCCTGAGCTCGGCGGCGACGCGAGCCGCGGGCGCAGACCCGCTCGCGTTGGCGTCGTTGCCGGAAGACGAGCTGCTCGAGACGGTGCAGCGGCAGCACTTCCGGTACTTTTGGGACGGCGCGCATCCGGACAGCGGTCTCGCGTTCGACCGGCGCACGTCCGGTAAGCAACCGGCGATCGATGCATGGAGCACGATCGGCGGGTCGGGCTTCGGCGCGATGGTGCTGATCGTCGGCGCCGAGCGCGGCTGGGTGAGTCGCGGCGCAGCGCTCGAGCGCCTGAGCCGCATGCTCGATCTGCTGACGCGCGCGCGCCGTTATCACGGCGCGTATCCGCATTTCATCAATGGCCGAACGGGCGAAACGATGCCGTTCTTCGGGAAGGACGACGCCGCGGATATCGTCGAGACGTCGTTTCTGATGATGGGGCTGCTCTGCGCGCGCCAGTACTTCGATCGAGATACGGAGGAAGAAGCCGCGGCACGAGCGCAGATCTCGAGCCTATGGAGTGAAGTGGAGTGGAGCTGGTTCACGCGCGGCGGCCAGGAGGTGCTTTACTGGCATTGGAGCCCGAACCACGGCTGGGCCATGAATCACCCGATTCGCGGCTGGAACGAGTGCTTGATCACTTACGTGCTCGCGGCCTCGTCCCTGCGTCACCCGATCGAGCCCGGGGTCTACACTCGAGGTTTCGCGAGCGGGCCCGGATTTCGCAACGGCAAGTCGTGGTACGGCATCGAGCTGCCCCTCGGCATGCCGTACGGGGGACCGCTCTTCTTCGCGCACTATTCGTTTTGCGGTCTCGATCCGCGCGGGCTCGAGGATCAGTACGCCGACTATTGGCAGCAGAACGTGAGCCACGTGCGGATCAACCGTGCCCATTGCGTCGCGAATCCCGGCCGATTCGAGGGCTACGGCGAATCGTGCTGGGGGCTCACCGCGAGCGACGACCCGGGCGGATACGCCGCCCATTCTCCCGACAACGACAACGGCACCATCAGCCCGACCGCGGCGCTCGCGAGCTTGCCGTATGCGCGAGACGAGGCGATCGCCGCGCTCCGGCACATGCTCGCGCGGCACGGGACGCGCCTCTGGCGCGAGCTCGGCTTCGTCGACGCATTCTGCGAAGCCCAAGGCTGGTACGCGGACACGTTCCTCGCGATCGATCAGGGCCCGATCGTATTAATGATCGAGAACGAGCGGACGGGATTGCTGTGGAGACTCTTCATGTCGGTGCCCGAAGTGCAAGCGGGACTTCGCCGGCTCGGGTTCTCGAGCCCTCACTTGAAACGCGCCGCGACGTGACGGAAACGCTCGAGCAGTGGCTAGCGCATCAGCACCGGCACGCCGCGGCCGAGATGCTGAAGTGCGTTTCGGCGCGCGACGTCGTCAAAGTGCGGCCGGGGCTAAAGCAGACCGTGAGGCCGGTCGCGGGGTCGATCGTCGCGTCGCGCGTGCTCGGGGCCTACGACCCTGACCCCGACTACTTCTTTCACTGGTTCCGCGACTCCGCGATCGTCATCGACGCCGTGCGTCTGCTGTACGAGACCGGTGAGCTCGGCGCGGAAGCTCTGACGCACTTCGGCGATTTCGTCCAGTTCAGCCTGTCGCTCGGCAAGCTCGACGGACGCACGCTGACTACGTCGACGCAATGGCGCGAGAACGTCACACCGGACTTCGTGCAATTCCTCCGCGGCGAAGAGCTCGCTCAAGTCTCGGGAGACACGGTCTACGCGGACACGCGTGTGAACCCGGACGGCACGCTCGACGTGCTGCGCTGGAACCGCCCGCAGCACGACGGTTCTGCGTTGCGCGGGCTCGCCGTGTTGCGCTGGTTGCGAACGCTCGCCGCCGGCAAGCCGGGTGCGATGAGCGCGTCGGCGCTCGACGACGCGGAGCGCCTGCTGCGCGTCGACCTCGCATTCATCGCGGCCCGCTGGCGACAGCCGTCGTTCGACATTTGGGAAGACGAGCTCGGCCACGACTACTTCACGCTGCGCGTCTCGGCGGCGGCGTTGCGCCTCGGCGCCGACTGGCTCCGCGAAGCGGGCGATGTCGAAGGCGCAACGTCGTTGCGCGAAGCAGCACGCGACTTGCTCGATTGGCTCGATCGCTTCTGGCTTCCCGATGCCGGCTATTACCGATCGCGTATCATGCCGCCCGGCGTGTCCTCGACCAGAATGCTCGACACCTCGGTAATCCTGAGCGTCCTTCATTCGCGCGACGGCAGCGACGTGCATTCCGCGCACGATCCTCGAATGCATGCGACGCTCGACCGGCTCGAGGAGCTGTTCGACCGGCTGCTTCCGATCAATCACGGCCGACCGCGCGAGCGTGCGCCCGCAATCGGCCGCTTCGCGGACGACACCTACTATTCCGGCGGAGCCTGGTACGCCTTGACGCTCGGCGCCGCGGAGCTCTGCTTCCTCGCGGCGGATGCGCCGGCACCCCGCAACGCGGAGAGCGCACGGTGGGTCGCGCGCGGCGACCGATTCCTCGCGACGGTGCGCGCGTTCACTCCGCCGAGCGGCGACCTCTCGGAACAGTTCGATCGACGCACCGGCGAGCAGACGTCGGCGAAACATCTCGCGTGGAGCTACGCGAGCTTCATCACTTGCATGACGGCCCGGCGGGCGGTGGTCTCGGCATGAACGCGACAACTCAGCAAAGAAACACGGCCGGCGTGAGCGAAGCCGCGCGAGCCGGCGTGCTCCACCAAGCCTGGACGATCTACCTCGCGATTTTCGCCTCGCCGGTCGGGCGTACGCTGATCATCCTGCTCGTTGCGATGACGGCCGCGATCCTCGTGACGACCTACGGGCAGCTCCTGCTGAACGGCTGGAACCAGCCGTTCTACGATGCGATCACGCGCCGCGATCTGCACGACTTCTTCTATCAGCTCGGCGTCTACTTTGCGATCGTCTCCGGCCTCCTGGTTCTCGACGTCACGCAGCGCTGGATCAACGAGACGATCCGCTATCGCCTGCGCGAGGGCCTCACGCGCGATTTGCTCGCGCTGTGGATGATGCCGCGGCGTGCGTTCTGGCTCGCGACGAAGGGCGGCTCCGTCGGCGTGAATCCCGATCAGCGCATGACGGACGACGCGGCCAAGCTCTGCGATATTTCGACCGATCTGTCGATCGGGCTCTTTCGTTCCTCGGTGCTGTTCGTGAGCTTCGCGAGCGTGCTCTGGACGATCTCGAAGGATTTTTCGTTCAACGTGAACGGCGTCGAGTACGCGATTCCGGGCTTCATGCTCTGGGCCGCGATCGCGTACTCCGTCGTCGGCTCGCTGTTGAGCTACGCCGTGGGTCGCGCGCTCGTGCGGTTGAACTCCGATCGGTACGCACGCGAGGCGGACCTTCGTTTCGCGCTCGTCGACATCAACGAGCACATCGACGGCATTGCGCTCCTCGACGGCGAGGCCGACGAGCGCCGGCGCGCCGAAACGCATTTGGGCAACGTCGTGATCGCGATGCGCCGGCTCGTACGAGGGCTCACGAATCTGACTTGGGTGACGGCGGGATTCGGTTGGATCACGGGCATCGCGCCGATCCTGATCGCGGCACCGCTGTACTTCAGCCAGAAGACGAGCTTCGGCGGCATGATGATGGCGGCGGCTGCGTTTACGCAGGCACAGGGCTCGCTGCACTGGTTCGTCGACAACTTCAGCGCTCTCGCGGATTGGCGCGCGACGCTGTTGCGCGTCGAGAACTTCAGGGCCGCGTTGACGGTCAGCGAGCCGCAGCACAACGGCGCGAGCGAGATCGAATACACCGAGGGCGCGCCCGGCGAGATGATTCTCGACAATCTCCAAGTCGACGCGCCGGTGGGTCGCGTCGCGCTGCAGGAGCGGCGCGCGGTGATCCGCGCCGGCCAGCACGTCTTGATTTCCGGCGGACCGGCCGAGGCGAAGACGCCGTTGTTCCGCGCGCTGTCGGGGCTTTGGCCTTGGGGCGGCGGCCGCATCGTCCGGCCTCCAGGGGAGTCCATCATGTACGTGCCGCGCGGCACGCCGTACATCCCGCGCGGCACGCTGCGCGAAGCGCTCGCGTATCCGGCGCTCAGCGACCGCTTTGTGGATCGTGCCTATGCGGAAGCGCTCGAGCATGTGGGGCTCAGGCGCTACGTCCAAAGTCTCGACGCCGACCGACGCTGGGACCGCGAGCTCAGCGAGGACGAGCAGATGGCCCTGACGCTCGCGCGTGTCATCTTGCACGCGCCACAGTGGGTCGTGTTCGACGACACGTTCTCCTCGATGGAGGACCACACGCTGCGGCGGGTCGCCTTCATGTGCGCGCAGCACGTCACGCGCACGACGATCATTCACATCGGGCGCAATACGCAGGCGCACATGTCGCTGTTCAAGCGCGTTCTGCATCTCACGAATCCCAGGGACCAGAAGAGCGATAAGGCGAAGCGTCCGCCCGAGCGAAAGCTGCGTTCGGCGGCGGTATGAAACCGTCCGGCCGCGAAAGGACCGCCGGAGTCGTGACGATCGCGAGCGATCACTTCGACGTTTCGTTCGACACGAGCGCCGGAACGTTCTCGATCTTGCGTCGCGACGGAGTGCGGTTGCTGAGCGGCGGGGTTGCGTGCGCGAACACCGATCTCGGCAAGCTGTCCACCGGCTCGGCGGGCCGCGAGCGCACCGCCGCGGTTTCGACGTTCAGCGATCGGCTGGGCTCCGGGCGGCGTATGTCCGTGGAGTGTCGCGACCCGGACAAGCGCCTCGACCAGCGCGTCGAAGTCGTCGTGTACGACGGCCGGCCGCTTGTGACGTTCGAGACGCATTGCGCCAATGTCTCCTCGCGCGACGTGCTCGTCACGAGCCTCGAGCCGCTGCGCGTCGTCGCGGACGAAGGCGGGACGCTGCGCGTGCCGGACGTCTCGGCCTGCGTCACGAACGGCGAGATGTTCTACGACGCCGGCAGGGTTCTTGCGTTTGCGGCGGATCCGCCGGTCAGCGTGCGTCCGCAGGTCAAAGGCGTGCGGCTCGTGAACGAATCGATCGCGCGCGATCAGCCGACCGTCGCGAGCTGGTGGAACGTCGGCCTGTTCGGCGGTTACGACCGCGAGGCCGTGGTGCTCGGCTATCTCGAGAGCACGCACGCGCTCGGCCTGGTCCTGGTCGCCCGTACTGGCGACGGCGAAGTCTCGTTCTTGGGTGAGGCGGTGCACGCGCCGCCGATCACGCTTCGCCCCGGCCAATCGACCGGCTCGAACCGGTTCGTCGTGAGCGTCGCCGCGACACCTTACGCGGCGCTCGAGCGATACGCGGACGCGGTTGGCGCGGTGCAAGACGCGCGGACGCGCTCCATCGTGAACGGCTGGTGCAGCTGGTTCTATACCCTCGACAAGGTCTCAGAGGACGAGGTCTTGCGGAACACCGCGTTCGCGGCGGAGCACCTCCGCCCGTTCGGGCTCGAGTACGTCCAGGTCGACGACGGCTACCAGCGCGCGCAAGGCGATTGGGAGGGGAACGAGCGCTTCCCGCACGGGATGAAGTGGCTCGCGGAGCGGATCAAGGCGCACGGGTTCAAGCCGGGAATCTGGATCGCGCCTTACGTCATCTCCGAGCAGAGCGACGTTTTTCGCCACCATCCCGAGTGGCTCGTTCGCCGTACCGACGGCTCGCTGCAACGCATCGGCAACTGGGATAGCGAGAATTCGCCCGCCGCGCTCGCCGAAGTCGTGAAGCGATACTGCCTCGACATCACGCATCCCGGGGCCGCGGAGTGGTTGCGCGACCTCTTCGAGACGCTCGGCCGGCGTTGGGGCTACGAGATGATCAAGATCGACTTCGTGGCCTGGTCGATCCTCGCGGCGCAGCGCTACCACGATCCGACGGTCTCATCCGCCGAGGTCTATCGGCGCGGGCTTGCGATCATGCGCGCCGGGGCCGGCGACGATTGCCACATCAACGACTGCGGTCCGGGCAATACGACGGTAGGCCTCATCGACAGCATGCGGGTCGAGGCCGACATCAACTACGGCTACGCGGCGGCTGCGTGGAAGCAGTATTTTCAGGATCCCGCGTGCAGCGCCGCGGCGGCCGCGAAGCGTTACTACTTCCACCGCCGCACCTGGGCGAACGACGTCGACCACGTGTGCATCGACTTGCTCGCCGTCGAGCAGGCGCGCGCTGCCGCGACGCTCGTCGCGATGTCCGGCGGCAACGTGATCTCCGGCGACCGGCTCGTCGACCTCGACGCGAGCAAGCTCGAAATCCTGAGGCAGATCACGCCCGCGTATGGCGAGGCGGCCGTTCCGGTCGATCTCTTCGACGCCGACATCCCGACGACGTTCGTGTTGCGGGTGAAACGGCCGTTCGGTGCGTGGTCGATCGTCGCACTCTTCAACCCCGACCTCGTCACCGCGGTCGAGCGACGTTTTTCGCTGGCCCGACTCGGGCTCGATCCGACGAGGACCTATCTCGCGTTCGACTTCTGGCGGCAGCGGCTCGTCGGCGAGGTCGAGAACGAGCTCGCCGTGAAGATCGACGCCGGCAGCGTGACGCTGCTCGCGCTGCACGTGGCCACCGGTGCGCCTCAACTACTGTCGACGAGCCGGCACGTCACGCAGGGCGCTATCGAGCTCGAGGATGTTCGCTGGGACGCCGCCGACGAGGTGTTGAGCGGCGTCTCGATCGGTCCGAAGCGCAGCGCGCACGACGTGTTCGTCTACGTTCCGGGCGACCGTCCTTGGGGCTGGGGATGGGGGAAGACACTGATCCGCGACCACGGGAGCTACAGCCTGAGGCTGGTCGAGACGAACGTCGTGCGCGTGCATGTGCCCTTCGGAGACGATACGCGGGTGCCGTGGCGCGTCGACGTCGCCGATTTCCCGCGCTGAAACGTTCCGCAGCCGGCGCCGGTCGGCGGCTCCCTCACCAATGCGTGATCGGAGCCCCGTGACTGTCGAGCAGGGTCGAGGAGTCCTCGACGAATACGATTTCCTGCGGCTCCTCCGTGAAGGTCGAGCCCGTGAGGAAGTCGCCCCAGCCGTACGCGCGCGCCGTGTTGTGGTCGTCGAGCCATTCGCTGGTCAGGTGGAATTGATCCTTCTTGAGGTCCGGCGAGCGCAGATACGCCGGGAACGTGCCCGATGTGATGCGGGCCTTCTTGCGGCCCCACCAGGCGGTTTGTCGGCGGAAGAGCTTCGGAAGGATCACGGGTCCGCGATCGGCCGTGGGGTCGATGGCAACGGGGTTCGCCACGGTGCTGCGCCGATAGACGAGCTTCGGGTCGAAGGTCGGGAATGTCTTTGCGTAGTACTTCCATAGATTGGATTTGTGGTGCTGCTTGCCCGTCTTCCATAGCGCGGCTTTGTGCTGGATCTCGGCGTCGGTCATCGACTTGTAGAACGTCGGAAACGCCCAGCCGTTCGCGACGAGCCAATCGTTCAATACCGTTTTCTGGCCGTTGCGCTCCACGCTGATGTCGCCGATGAACCGGCCGTAGGTGTCGAAGACTTCGCCGGGCGAGGAGACCCGAGTCGTCACTTCGCAGGCGACGTTGCCGAGGCCGTGCAGCAGATCGCCGAGGGCTGCCGTGGAGGTTTCGCCGCGATACTGCCGATACTCCACTTTTTCGAGCGCGCGGTACGCGTCGCGCTGCTCCGGCAGCAGGCCCGCTTTGTTGCCGAGCGGCGGCAGCGGATAGTGCAGCTCGGGCGCGTCGATGCCCTGCAAGCGGATCGTGACCTGACCGTGCTGGCCGATCGCGGTCTTGGTGCCCGACTTGCCTTTGACTCGCGCGTCATCGAACGCGTGCGTCGTCTCGAAATGCGTAACGCCATCGTGACTGAACCGAAACGAGTTGCCGTGCACGGTGACGATGACTTTCGTGGTGTCTGCGTCGGATTGGCCGTTCGGCCAGAACTGCGCCACATCGAGGGTGCCGCTGAGCTTGAGGAGTCCCATGGTGGCCTCGGTTCGTTGTTATCGGAATCGATGCGATCCTGCTCGCTGCAAGAGCCCCTGTACATCGAGGTCAGCGTCGATCTGTCGTCTCGTTGACAGTCGAGCGGCGGTCGCGAGGCACGCGTCTTGCAGCCAATGCGAAATCCAAATCGAGGTGGCGAGGGCGCAGATGCAAGCCGATTTTCATGCAGAGGTAGCCAGAGAAACGGCACGGCAGGTCCACGACCTGCAATCGGTGACGGCGGCGCAGGCCATGCCCGCATTGTGCTTTTTGCACGGCGCATACGCGCCGCGGCGCCCCATGGACCGGCAACGAGACGACGCCGAGGTCGCCGGACGCACCGGCGTCCGCAGGTCCGTTTTGAGACCCCAGCTCAAAATCGTGAAAGCGCGGATGGCCGCTACGGCGACGGAATCTCGATGAAGCTGCCGTCGTGCCAGCGGATGCGCACGGCCGCGTGTGCGTCCGCGATCGATTCCTCGCTCACGTCCTTGCCGCTGCCGTAGTTTATTTGCTGATCGGCGCGCTTGTTGATCCCGAGCGCGAGGACCAACCGGCTGCCCGCCTGCAGCTGGTGACCAGCCATCTTTTCGCTTTGGAACGGTAGCTGTTGCCGCACGCCGGCAAGCAGCAGATGGCGGTGGACGCGGTCCTTGGCGTAGCTCGCGCGAAAAGCATAGGCGGGGTCGAAGAGCTTCACGTATTCACCGGTCGAGCGCAGCTCGTAGAGCATCATCACCAAGTCCACGTCCTGCTTGTTGATCGTGAAGTCCAGAACGCCGCTGAGCCGGCCGGCAACGTCTACGGGCGCGGAGAAGGGTTCCGTCATGAAGAGCATCGTGCCGTCGCGAGCGGGCAAGACGTCTTGCACGAGCTCGCGCGAAGGCCGCCACGCGGCGTCCTTGCGATCGCGGAGGTTGAGCGTCGCGGTCAGCGACGTCGGCGTCTTGCGCTTTTTCACGGCGAGCGCATTGGCGGTCCCGCCGGGCGAAGCCTCGAGATAAAAACGCGTGCGCTTCTCCTCGAGCGCGGCTAGCGAGGGCGCGTGGCGCCATTCGTTGGCGCCGGCGAGCTCGTAGTTGACCTTGTCGCGCGTCAGCTCGGGCGCCTCGTCGCCGCCGAGCGCGTGAGCGAACCATTCGTAACGCGCGTCGTTCGGGTCGACCCGCGCGACCTCATCCGGAATCCAGCCGCGAGCGGTCGGCGGAGAGCCTTTCTCGACGGTTTGCTCGTCGAACGGACCGATCAGCAATGTGTGATTCGCATTCGGGTCGTACTTGTGGTGCTCGGTGAAGTAGTAGAGCGCGGCGGTCTGTCCCGCCGAGTAATAGCCGGTGACGGTGAGCACCGGAATGTCGATCTTCGCGAACTCGGCGCCGAACGGCAGCCACTTCTGCCAGAACCGGTCGTAGCTCGGATAATTCAACCAGCGCTTAAAAACGGCGCTTCCCGGACCCGGCAGCGTCGGAAATTCCCGGTACGAACGGCCGGATCGGTACCAGTCCTCGTCGAGCTTGCGCCAGCGCGCCGCATCGTTCGCTGTCGCGTCTCCGGGCGGCGCGAGCCTGTCGTACACCCATCGATAAGCGGAGCTCAACACGATTCGGCCGCGCATCGGGATGTCGATGCCCGGGGCCATCGGATCGGATGTCGCGATCGCCTTCACTGCCGGCGGAAGCGTCTTCGCGACAGCCCAGACGACGAAGCCGCCGTAGCCCGTGCCCTGCATGACCACGCGTCCATCGCTCCAGGGCTGCTGCGAGATCCAGTCGATCACCGCGCGCGCGTCGTCGCCATCCGATTCGAACGGCGCGCGCGGCCGACCCGAGAGATCACCTGCGATCCGCGCCAGGGCGAGCACGCTCGCGTAGCCGTGCGTCGCGGGCTCGCGCGGGTCCCGGCTCGAGCGATCGAGCGTGAACTCGAGCACGGTCGCGAGCTTGCCGGCCTCGGTGGCGGCCCGCGGACGGACGATCGTCGCTTCGATCGTCGCGCCGCCCGGAACCGGAATCGCGACGTTTTCGTCGACGACGTACCGTCTTTCCTTCTCCGCCGTGAGCAGCGGTCGAACGAGAGCCTCGATGCTGCGGTAGGCCTCGAACGACGCCCACGATCGAATGAGATCCAACGCCGGTTCGAGCGCAATCTCGCGCTTGTCGCGTTGCTGGTCGAGCTCGCGCTGGACGGCTTCGCGCAGCGGCTCGCTCGGCGCGAGGAACCACATCTCGAGATCGTCGGCGGCGAGGTCGTCGAGGTGCTCGAATTCCGCTCGGAGTGCTTGCCTGAAGGCGCTCGCGAACGACACGTGCTCTTCTGCCTCGGTCTTGCGCGCCTGCACGTAGACCGCGTAGACGATCGCGGGACCGGTTGCCGAGCGTCCCTCCTTGGCCTGCAGCCGCTTATCCAGTGCGATCCGGCTCTCGTGCGCCGCCGCCGGGTCCCCGGCCGTCATTTGCAGCGCGGCGAGGTTCGCGAGATAGCGAGTGGAATCGTCGTCCGTATAGACCGGCACGATGCGCTCGGCGAGATCGCGGAGCGCCGCCGGCAGCGCGGGATCCGTGGCGCTCGGCGGTGGGTCGAACCCGAAGTCTTGCGCCTCCGCGATCGTTGGCCGAGCGGCGAGCACGAGGACGAGCACGATCAGTGGTGGGAACGTCGTCAGGAAGGGTCTCATCGAACTTTGCGCAGGATCCGTGCGGTGACCCATGTTTCTTCTATGTTGCCCCCGCTCGGGACCCTCCGCAGATGGAGCACGCGCGCGAACAACGGCAAGTGCATTTGCGTGCTGCGGCCGACGTAAATGACGGTCGTGTGTGTGAGCTCGTGCATGAACATTTCGACGACCCGCTCAAGCGTCTCGTCCTCCATCGCCGAGAATGTGTCGTCGAACACGACCCAGGGCGGAGCGCGCAGGACGACGCGCGCGAGGGCGAGCGCCATCTGCTCGTCCTCACGCAGCTCGCGATCCCATCGCTGCTGCACGTCGAGGCTCTTTGCGTATCGGCCGAGCCCCGTGCGTTCCAGGGCCTGCGAGTAATCGCGGTCTGCGAAGCGGTCGGTCATCAGAGGGTAGGCGAGCACTTCGCGCAGCGTTCCGCGAGGCAGGTAAGGCGTGCCGCGCGGCACGTACATCGCGGCTTCGTCCAGCGGCCGGACGATGCGGCCGCTGCCCCACGGCCAAAGCCCCGATATCGCTCTGAACAGCGGCGTCTTGCCTTCGCCTGGAGCGCCGCAAATCAGCGTGTGCTCGCCGGCGCGAATTACGACGCGGCGCTCGTTGAAGCCTTCGCGACCGACCGGGGACTCGACTTGCAGCTCCTCGAAGGCCATGGCGCCGGGCGGGCCCTCGGCGTACTCGATCCGGCTTTCGGCGGAGTGTTGCGACTCGGTCGCGACGAGCGCAGCCCGGAAGTTTGCGACACGCAAAAGCGCGGCCCGCCAGTCTGCAAGCGCGCTGAAGTTGTCGACGAACCAGCGCAGCGAGCCTTGCGCCTGCGTGAACGCGGCAGCCGCCATCATCATGCCGCCGAATGAGGTCTTGCCCGTGAAATAGAGCGGCGCGGCCACGAGGATCGGCGCGATGCCGGTGATCCAGCCGAATCCCGCCGTCACCCAGGTGAGATTGGTGAGGCCGCGAACGAGCCGACGCATCGCCAGCATCAGGTTGTCGAGATGCATTTCGACGCGCCGGCGCTCGTCCTGCTCGCCGTCCGCGAGCGCAATGCCGTCGACGTGCTCGTTGACGCGGACGAGCGCAAAGCGCAGGTCCGCCTCGCGCGCGTAGCGGTCGGCGTTCCGCGTGACCAGGCTGCGGCCGACGAAATAACTCAGCAGCGAGCCGACGACGGCATAGGACAGCGCGGCCCAGAGCATGAAGCCCGGGACGACGTAGTCGACGGCGCCGACGCGGAACGTGAAGTTCTTCGAGATCGTCCAGAGGACGCCCGCGAAGCCCACGAGCAGCACTGTCGAGCGGAACAGGCCGGTCGACAGACCGAACGACAAGTCGCAGAGCTTCAGCGCGTCTTCGGTCATGCGCTGGTCTGGGTTCACGCCCATGGAATTGCCGCCCGTCGCGAGCCAGAACGCGCGTCGCGGCGCCATCCATAGCTTCAAGAGGTCGCGGGTCAGATTTTCGCGCATTCGAAACCTTGCGGTTTCGTTGAGCCAGCTCTGGAGCACGTCGAGAACGAGGAGGGCGCCGACGATCAGGAAGTACACGCCGAGCTGGTAGAGAAAGTCGTTCAAGTCGCGGCGCGTGATCGCGTCGTAGAATGGCTGGTTCCATTCGTTCAGTGTGAGCTGGCCGTAGGTCGTCGCGAGGATCGCGGCGATGAGCACGGTGAATAGCACGATGATCCGCCGCCCTGCCGGCGGCGCGAAGATCGCGCGCAAGATCATGCGGATCTGGCTCCAGGCACTCGCGCGCGCGGCCTCGGGTAGCCCCGGCGTGGCGTTGGTTTCCGGGGCGTCGCTCATGCTAGAGGTCCGCTCCACGAGTCCACTGCCGTTGGCTGAATCCGCGCGCGAGGGCGCTTCTCGGCGTCCCCGGTGTGGTGCGCCGGTCTTTTGGAGCAGTCCTTTGCCCGCGACTTCCCATTATCTTGCGGTTACGTTCAGGTCCTCGGTCCTAATTCGGGCGGCGGCATCCCACAGCTTCATCGTGAGCAAGACGCCGCGGCCGGCCTGACGTCGCGCCCATAGGCCGAATATTGCCGCGATAGGCCGGCGTAGCGCAGGGAGTCGATCACACGGATTGGCGGCGGAACTCGCCGTACGTCTCGCCGTTCCTGCCTTTCGCATTGGTCGACCCTCCTGGCACGGAGCCCAGGTAGAAGCTTGGCCT
>Ga0068863_100001443_pt1 | contig 23590 bp, 21 predicted proteins | sample KBSSwiS62_FD_66596 | JGI IMG/M metagenome (GOLD analysis project Ga0068863, IMG submission 66596) | Switchgrass rhizosphere microbial communities from Kellogg Biological Station, Michigan, USA - KBS Switchgrass S6-2 | ecosystem: Host-associated > Plants > Roots > Rhizosphere > Soil ... | reverse complement strand
ATTCGGGGCTACCGGCGTCTGAACTGGCTTGGGCGGTAGGGGAAGGCGAAGTCGGCGGCGAAGAAGGCCAGGCCGAGCCAGACGAGGTTGATGTCGTTGATGTGGACGTCGAGGGCGGCGAGCAGGAAGCACAATGCGGCAACTAGAGCAAGCATGATCGACCGTTACCCGGGCATCGCCACGCGAATCGTCCGACTCGGCACGGGGCGCGGCGCTACGCCGGCGGGCTGCGCCGCTCGCCGTAGGCTCGTCCGGTGCGGAGGTTGACGGTCGGTGACGGGTTGGGCAGGGCACGCGGTACCCGGGCGGCGGCGGTCGTGATCGTTCTCGCCGTGCTCCCGGCCTGCCACGCGGCGTCGAGGAATGCCTCGAAGGTGACGGGGAGCCCGTCCGGGGCGGCCGCCGCGGCCTCGCCCACGCCGCGGTCGACGCCCCAGCCGGCCCTCGCCGCCGGCGGCGCGCCGTACTGCGGCGCCAGCGAGTACGTCTCGGAGATCACCGTAGAGAAGTGGCCGAATGGCGACTTCCGGGTCTCGCTGCGGCCGACGGACGCCGGCCGGCACGCCAGCGACCGGACCGCGGCCAGCAATGTGATGTGGCAACAGATCCGGCGCTGCCTGACGCCGTCGGCCGGTTTCAGCAATCTGGATGGCACGGTCGGCGACAGCCTGCAGGACCAGCTGCACTGCCACGAGTTCCTGGCGCTCCTGCCGGCGCTGAACGGCGGCCGGGGCTACGCCACCGGCGACACGTTCGATCTGGAGAGCTGGCGGCCGACGTTCGGGGAGAGCCGCTGGTACTCGACCCGGTGCGGCAACACCCTCGGCACCGACCCGTCTGGCAGGCCGGCCGAGACCTACCGCCCGGACGGCGTCACGATCCAGTCGACAACCGCTGGGGAGCATGAGTAGCCGAGCCGACGCTCCCGCCGCCGGCCCCGAAGGGCCATCGCGCTGACTGGGCCGATCGCCCCCCGGACGGGTTCGGCGCGCGCACAGATGTCGGAGGCCACGGGCACCATGGGCGCATGTACGCAACTGGGTCCGGCCGGGTCGGGTTCGCGCTGTTCGCCACGTCGGTCGGCTGGTGTGGGGTCGTGTGGGGCGTTGACGGCATCGTCCGGGTCGCGCTGCCGGCCAGGCCGAGCGGCCGAGACGACGTGGTCGGGCGCGTCGCGACTCGCACCGATCTGCTGACCAGCCATTCGGACGCAACCGAGACCGTGCCCCCAGCGGACGTGGCGGCCGCGATCGAGGGGATGACGGCGCTGCTCGCCGGGGAGCCCGTCGACCTGGCCGATGTGCGTGTCGATCTCGGCGGCGTCCCCGAGTTCCACCGGCGGGTCTACGAGGTGGCGCGCGCGATTCCCCCGGGCTCGACCGTCACCTACGGCCAGGTAGCTGCCCGGCTGGGCATGCCCGGCGCGGCGCAGGCCGTCGGCCAGGCTCTGGGCCGCAACCCGGTGCCGATCGTCATCCCCTGCCATCGGGTGCTCGCGGCCGGCGGCCTTGGTGGCTTCTCGGCTCCGGGCGGCGCCGTGACGAAACAGCGCATGCTGCGTATTGAAGGAGCGCTGCCCGCCGAGCCGCGGACTCTGTTCGACGAGCTGTTCGCCGGCTCCTAGCCCGAGTTGGCCGACTCCCGTTGGCTCGGCCTGCCCGTACCGCTCGGCTTCCTTGGGCTGGTTTGCCGGCTCGGGCCGGTTGGCCTGTTCGCCGGCCTGGCGGGACGGCCGGTGACGGCGCGGGCGACGTCTGAGGCGGCCAGGCGGATCGGCGTCCACACCGCGTGGCGCAGCCAGCGCGACGGCCGGACCACCAGCAGGCCCAGCACCGCCCCCACCGCACGCGCCGTCGGCACGGCGACAGCGCGCCAGCACCAGACCAGTGGCACCGCGAACAGCAGCAGGACGACCCGGCCCGCGCGCCCGGCCCAGCCGAGCGCCGTGACAGCCGCGCGCCAGCCGGGACCGAGTACTACCCGCGTCAACCAGCGGCCGGGCCGGACGACCAGGTGCCAGAGCAGGAACATCGCCAGACGACCGAGCAGGCGCAGCGAGGCCCACCCCCCGCGCCCCGCCTGGGCCAGCGCCCACCTCAGCGCCTGGCCCAGTGGGGCGAGCGCCACCCGGGCCAGCCAGCGGCCCGGCTCGACCAGCACGCGCCGGACGAGGAACGCCAACAGGCCGGCGGACAGGCGCAGGCCCGTCCACGCACGCCGCCAGCCTCGAACAAGCACCCAGGCCGTGGCCCGCCACGCCGGCCGCAGCGCCACCCGGGTCAGCCAGCGGCCTGGCCGCGTCACAAGGTGGTGGACGAGCGCCCGGACCGCCCGGGACAGCGCCCGGACCATCGTGCCGATCGTCGCGGTGAGCCAGCTGAGAGCCGACCGGACCGCCCGGAGTACCGGCACGCAGACCCGTGACCAGAACCAGGCCAGCGCCCGTCCGCCCGGGCTGAGCACCCAGTCCCACAACGTCGACAGAACGAGCCAGAGGATCTTGAACAGCAGGCGCAGCGGCGGGTAGAGAAGCCACTCCCAGGTCGCCTGCGGCAGCCAGCGCAGCACCAGGGCGACCAGCTCGTAGAGCAGCCGCAACGGGAGGAAGACCGCGAACGCGACGATCCTGGCCGGCCAGACGACGAGCACGCGCACCGGCCAGGCGATAGGCCCCGTCGCCCGCGCGTCTGAGGGGAGCTCGCGTGGTCCGGACGACTCCGGCGGCTCGGGCCGGCTCAGCGTGGTCGTCGCCTCTTCTCGGTGGTCGCGGGGGGGTTCACCCAAGGAAGCACGGCGCTGGCGGCCTTTGACAGTCTGTGTCAGAAGTCTGACGTCTCCAGCCTGTGCGGCATCACATCGTCGGCGTGGGGAATCGCCGGCCCCCGGAGTGGTTGTGGATGAGTAACTGTTACGTCTCTACAACGATTTCGGTGGGGAACTGTGAGCACACCTCCCGCACGTTCATCGGCCGGCCGGCCGGCCGGCATCGGCACTTCGGCAGACGGAGTGTCCGTGATGGCGGCGCCGGGGACGAAGCCGGAAGGCGCCCCGACGGCCGGCGCCGAGGTGATCCCGGCGGCGCGTTCCGAAGGGGTGCTCGCGACAGCTCCAGAGCGGGCACCGGTGGCAGGGAACCTGGGCAAGAGCGGTCGCTACCTGGTGCTGGCGATCTGCTGCATGAGCCTGTTCATCGTCGGGCTGGACACGACGATCCTCAACGTGGGCCTGCCGTCGCTGAAGCGCGACCTGCACGCTCCAGACTCGGGCCTGCAGTGGACGATCGACGCCTACGGGCTGGTGATCGCGAGCCTGCTGCTGTTCTCCGGCTCGATGGGTGACCGGTTCGGCCGCAAGCGGGTGTTCCGGACCGGCCTCACCCTGTTCTCGGCGGGCTCGCTGCTGTGCAGCCTGGCGCCGGGGCTCGGTTGGCTGATCGCGTTCCGGATGGTCCAGGCCGTCGGTGGTTCGATGCTCAACCCGGTGGCCATGGCCATCATCACGAACACCTTCACCGACCGGCGCGAGCGGGCGCGCGCGATCGGCGTATGGGGGGCCGTGATCGGCCTGAGCATGGCGCTCGGCCCGGTGCTCGGCGGCGTGCTGGTTGACGGGGTCGGCTGGCGGGCGATTTTCTGGATCAACGTCCCGATTGGGCTGACCGCGATGGTGCTGACCGGGCGGTACGTGCCCGAGTCCAAGGCGCCGCGGGCCCGCCGCTTCGACCCTGCGGGCCAGTTGCTCGTCGCGGCGGCTCTCGGCACGCTCACCTACGGGATCATCGAGGCGCCGTCGGCCGGCTGGACGTCCACTCAGACGCTCGTCATGTTCGTCATCGCCGCCGTCGCGCTCTTCGGCCTGGTCCTCGTCGAGACCCGGCGGGATGAGGCATTGCTGGACATGCGGTTCTTCCGCAGCGCGCCGTTCTCCGGCGCCACCGGGATCGCCGTCTGCGCGTTCGCGGCCATGGGTGGCTTCCTGTTCCTCAACACGCTGTACCTGCAGAACGTGCGCGGCTACTCCGCGCTGCACGCCGGCCTGATGACGCTGCCGATGGCGGCGTTCGCCGCGATCATGCCGCCGATCTCCGGTCGGCTGGTTGGTACCTACGGGCCCCGGCCGTCACTGATCGCGGCCGGGATCGCCCTGCCGGCCAGTGGGCTGCTGCTGACGTTTCTCGGGCCGCACACCGGCCTGGCGCTGCTCGTCTGCGCCTACATGCTGTTCGGCGTCGGCTTCGGGATGGTCAACGCGCCGATCACCAACACCGCGGTGTCCGGCATGCCGGTCGCCCAGGCTGGGGTGGCGGCTGCGGTGGCCTCGACCAGCCGGCAGACTGGGACGGCGCTCGGTGTCGCGATCTTCGGCTCCGTAGCGGCCCGCCAGGTCGCCGGCCGGACGTCGATCGACCCGACCAGCGCGCCGGCCTGGTGGATCATGGTGGGCTGTGGTCTCGCCATCGGCGTTCTCGGCGTGCTGACCACCGGCTCCTGGGCTCGTGGTACCGCCGCGCGGACGGCCGTGCTTTTCGACACGCCCACGGGGCGGCCGCAGTCGGCGGAGACTTTCGCCGCGGCAGGCCCCGACTCGTTGCCGGCGTGACCGCAGATCTGCCCTCCGGGCCGGCCCCGGTGACAATGAACCCCTTCCATTTATGCGTCGACTGTCAAGGTCGGGCCTGCTTGCCAACAGCAATGGAAAAGGTTCAATGAACGCCATGAGCGCTCCGACTGGCGGCGTTCCGGCGCTCGACCGGGCTCCCGCCGCCGACCAGGTCGCACCCGGGGAGGGGATTGCCGTCTCCGGTCACATCGCCCCTTCCGCTCAGGTCGCCCCCGCGGACGACGTCGCGGGGCGGGTCTGGCGGCGGATGCGGGAGCTGGTGCTGGGCCGCAACGAGCGGCGCCGCGAGGTCTGCGAGGCACTGGACCTCAGCTTCATCCGAGTGAAGGCGCTGCTGATGCTGCGACCCGGGCCGAGCGCGATGCGGGACCTGGCAGCCGCGCTGGCCGTCGACCGCCCGTATGCCACCGTCGTCGTCGACGAGCTCGAACGGCGCGGCCTGGTCGCCCGGACCATGCACCCTGACGACCGCCGCCGCCGTCAGGTCGCGCTCACCGAAGCGGGCGAGCGGGCGGCGCTCCTGGCCGACCGCATCCTCAGCGAGCCCCCGCCAGCGCTGGCGGCCCTGCCAGCCGAGGAACTCGCCGCCCTCGACCGCCTGACGTCAGCGCTCGAGACCTGGTGATCGCCGGCCGGCGGCCGGACGCCTCGAACGGACGCCAGGGCCCGGGCTCAGCATCACCGCTGCCACTGCGTCGGCTGCGTGCTTCGGCCTCGCCCTCACGACCTCCGAAATCCGCTTCGCCGATTCCGCAGGAACCCCGGCGCTCCGGCGAGACCACCTCCCAGATCGGCTTCGCCGATCCGGCAGGGACCCCGTCCGCACGCCGCCTCCTGCGTGTCAGGACCGGGTGGTCGCGCGGGCGCGGGCCCAGAAGGCGTCGAACAGGGTGTAGGAGGCCGCCCGCGACGTGTCGCAGTGACGGGCGATCTCGTCGCGCAGCTGCGCGAGCGCGACGCCCGCGCGCGCCAGCTCCTGGTCGAAGCCCGTCGCCTGCCAGACGCCGGCCCAGGTCTCGAAGACCGCCGGGGTGATCTCGGGGTGGAACTGTACGCCGAGATGCGGACCCAGCTGGAACGCCTGTTCGGCCTGCGGGGTCCAGGCGAGCCGCTGCGCGCCGGGCGGCACCGTGAAGGTGTCCCAGTGTGACTCCATCCACGGCCCGGTCGGGATGATCCTCTGGTCGGTCGTCGTGACGGAGTACCAGCCCAGCTCGTGCCGCTCGCAGCGCCGGACGGTGCCGCCGAGCGCCCGGGCGAGGACCTGGCCGCCGAAGCAGATACCGAGCACGGGCGTGCCGGCGTCGACTGCCTGCCGGAGGAAGGCCAGCTCGCCCGCGAGCCAGGGGATCGTGTCGTCGTACGCCGACCTGTCCGAGCCCATAATCACGATGAGGTCGAGTGACGCCGGTTCGGGGAACGGCTGCTCGCCCGCGGTCAGCACGTCGAAGCCGATGCCGTGCTGGGTCATCCGGTCGGCGATCGTGCCGAGCTCGCCGGCCGCGGCGACGCCGCTGACGTCGTGGACGACCATCACCGCTCGCCGGCCGGCGCCACCGTGGCCGAATCCCCGACGGCGAGACCAGCCGTCATGGTCGTGGCCGTGGTGGCGGTTGTCGAGGCCATCGGGGTCGTCGCCGTGTCTGGCCGTGCCAGGGCCGATCGCCGCCGTCATCGTCCCTCCGTCCACGGCCGTCAGTTAGCCTCAGGCCCCGGCGCGGTTGTCTCGTAGCGCACCAGCCCAGGAAGCCGGGCCAACGCGACAGGCCCGCCGACGTGCCCACGGCCCGGGCGGGCAGTCCGCTCGCTTCGGATAGTCCCCCCAACGGTGCCGCGCCGGCCAGGAAACGTGACGCCGCGAACTCCTGAAGATCCCGGGTCGACCCGATGACGTCCCGCGGACCCGACCTGGCGGGACGCCGCTCCAGCTGCTTCCCGCGCCCGGCTGTGGCACGGTGCCACGGACGTTGGCAGGTAATGCGCTATCGCGGCCGCTACAGGGTGAGTAACAGGGCCGGCACCGTGAGGATGGCGACCGCGGCGGCGTAGGCGGCGACCGGATGCCACCAGGGGACGGCCGGCGGGTCGAGCAGCCGGACGATCCGGGAGATCACCGGCGACCGGGACGGCGGATCCGCCTCCGCCGGCTCGACGGAGCCGGCGACCGGCAGCGCGGCCGTGCGTGACGCGGCAAGTCCCCGGGCCGCGCGCTGAGACGCGGCGCCGGCCGCACCAAGGATCGGGCCGCCCGTACCCATCGAACCGCGAGGGGCAGTCGGACTGCCGGCTGAGGTCGCGTTGCGGGGGGTGCCGGGTCCCGCGGGGCCGGACGAGCCGCCGGGGCTGGTCGGGTGCGGAGTGCCGAGATCACCTGTGGCCCCGAGCGTCCCGGCGGGGACGAGCGTGCGGGTCACCCCAAGCTGGGCGAGGGCCTTGGCGAGCGTCTTCCCGCTGGTCCGCCGGGCCGCCACGTCATCGGCGAGCATCTCGACCAACAGCGACACCGCGGCGGTGGCCTCCCAGGCCGGCCGAAGAAACGGGAAGGTCTGCTGCCAGGCGATGAACGGCTGGATGACCAGATCGTGGCGGCCGGTGACGTGGGCGTCCTCGTGCGCGAGCACGGCGCGCAGCTCACGCGGCCCCAGCGTCGTCAACAGGCCCCGCGACACCACGACCCGGGCGTGCCGAACCCCTGGGACGCAGTAGGCGACGGCCACCGGATGATCGAGGATGCGCAGGCCGGCGTGGCCGCACAGCTCGCACTCGCCGCCGCCGCCCGACGGCCCGTGCCGGCCCGTCGCCGCGCGCGGCGTCCAGTCCTGCACGCGGTGCCGGTGGAGCCGCGGCGCCGCGGCCCGGCGAGCGGACGCTCGGGCAGCGGTGGCCGCCGCGCAGCCCTCCTCCGTGTGATCGTCGCCGGTCAGGTCGACGAGATTGCGGTGATGGCTGCGGCGGCGCAGCGTCGCGTAGGTCGACGAGGCGAGCACCCCGAACAGCCGGCTGGCCAGTGCCGCGACCATGACCAGACCGAGGATGCTCAGCCAGTCCAGGCCGGACATCGGCCTGCCGGCGGCGAGATTGTGCAGGTGGTGGGAGATCCCGTGTGGCGTCGAGCCGGACAGCGGCGCCACCGTGAAGGCTACGACCGCCAGCAACGCGCAGACCCCGCCGGCGAGCCCGATGGCCTGCCACAGCACGATCGCCGCGCGCGGGCAGCCATGCGTCCAGCGAGCACCCGCCAGTAGCCGCGGCACCGGCCATGCCAGCACCGCGGCGAACAGCGCGAGAGCGGCCGCCGTCGTCATATCGACGCGACGTTACCGTCATCCGCCTTGTCGGGCACCCTGCTGAATCGCCTCCGCTGAGTCATACGCCATCAGTTCGGCTCGTGACCTTCAGTGAAACTCGCCGCAGAGCGCCCGGCGTCGCCCGGCTCCGGGCCCGAAGAAACCCCGTCCGGCTCAGGCAGAACCGCCTCGGTCGCCGCCGCCTCGGCGAGGACGGCCGCGGCTTCGTCGGCCGAAGGGTCGCCGGCCCCGGTGAAGTCGGTCTCGGCGGGCTGGGCCAGCGCGCGGCGTAGGATCTCCGCCTCCTCGGCCGTCACGGCGCCGACGAAGCGGACGAGGGCCGAGCCCCGGTCGTCCGCGGTGCCGAGCGCCTCCAGCATGGCCTCGGCGACGACCGCCTCCCGGGCGTCGACCGCCAGGTACCGGTGGGCCCGCGCGGCGCGCTGGCGCTGGACGAAGCCCTTGCGCTCGAGCCGATCGAGGACGGTGAGCACCGTCGTGTAGGCGAGGTCGCGCTCATGGTGCAGCCGCGCGGCGACCTCTCTCGCGGTCAGCCAGCCGTCGGAGTCCCACAGCACGTCCATCACCGAGCGTTCGAGGTCCCCCAGGCGCGCCATGGTCACAATTTTACGTGGTGTAGAAGATCGTTCGTCGACGAACGAGTCACTTGACAAGGAATCCAGGCCGTTCGGCGCCTCCGGCCGCTCGGCCCGGCCCGGGGGCGTTGTCTGATGGTGTCCGCAGCAGACAAGTGGCCGGCCTGTCCGCCGGTGGGCCCTGGAGCGCGGGTCTGCGAGCGCAATCCCGAGCCGCTGACGGGCCGGCCATCGAGGCCGCCCGGATGGGTAGGCCAGATCGTCTGACTCGCGGCTGAGTATCCCGCTGCCACTCCGTCGGCTGCGTGTCAGCCGGCTCGGCTACCGTCCGGGCATGGGGCCAGGGATGCGTCCTCGGACGACCGATACCACTGGGACGGCGAACGTCACCGCGACGTCGGGCACCGCCGCTACCACCGATACCGCCGCCAGGAGCGGCCCGGTCGCCGGCGATCCGACGATGGGAGGTGATTCGCCCTCGGGCGGCACCCCGGCCGCAGGTGTCACTCCGTCTGCGGGTGGCGTCCTGCTCGCAGTGGGCGGTCCGGCCGCGGGTGGCGTTCTGGCTGCGGGTGGCGGCGGGGCGTCGGACCCCGGGTCGGCTGGCGGCGAGGCGCTGGGCCGGCGGGGCCTGATTACCGAGATCTGGCTGCTGCTCGGCGTGTCGCTCGGGATGTCCGGGCTGTTCGCGCTCATCCGCTATATCGGCGCCGTCACGAGCGGGCCCGTGCGCGGCCAGGTGGCGCTGCTCAACCGCTCGGCCGCGCCCGGGCGACCGTGGCTGGATCTCGCGCTCCAGCTTGCCGGCCTGCTCGCGGACGTGATCCCGGCATTTCTCGCCATTCACCTGCTCTCGCGGCACTGGGGCCCCGGTGCCTTCGGCCGGGCCCAGGAAGCCGCCTGCAGGGTGTGCTCGGGGCCGCGACGCGGGCGGGTGGTGATCGGGCTCGACCGCCGCCGTCTCGGCGTCGACGTCGCGCTGGGCGCCGCGATCGCGGCGTGCGTCGGCGGCACCGGTCTTGGCCTGTACCTGCTGGCCTGGCACAGCGGCGCGAACCTCACCGTCGCCCCCTCGGGGCTGCCGGCCGTGTGGTGGCGGATTCCGGTGCTGCTGCTGTCGGCGCTGCAGAACGCGGTGACGGAAGAGGTCATCGTCGCCGGGTACCTGCTGGTGCGGCTTCGCGAGCTCGGCTGGGGCAACCGGCGGGCGCTGGCCATGAGCGCGCTGCTACGCGGCTCCTACCACCTCTACCAGGGGTTGGGCGGTTTCTTCGGCAACCTGGCGATGGGGGTGCTGTTCGGTTGGCTGTTCCAGCGCCGAGGCCGGGTGCTGCCGCTGATCGTCGCCCACACCCTGATCGACTCGGTTGCCTTCGTTGGCTATGTGGCGTTGGCCGGTTCGGTCTCCTGGCTGCCAACTCCTGGCTAAGAATAGAGGAACACCAAGTGAACCAGGCTGTTTCGCTATCAGTTAGCTGATCCTCGCGCCGCGTCGCTGCCAACGTCTCAAGCGAGCGATACGTCCCGGTACGGCACACCTGGGCTCGGCCTACCGCCACGCGGTCAGTGCCGAGGAGAGCGACCAGGAGCTGACGCTCCGAAGGGAGACGTCGTGGGCGGTCGGGTGGAGATCGAGCGGAAGTTCGCCGTCGCAGCGGGATTCTCGCTGCCCGACCTGACCGGCGTGGGCCGGGCCGTCGGCGTCGCCGCGGTCGGCGCCCCGCAGACGTTCACCCAGGAGGCCGTCTACTACGACTCCGAGGACCTGCGGCTGGCCCGCGGCAAGATCACCCTGCGTCGGCGCACCGGCGGCACCGACGACGGTTGGCACCTGAAGCTCCCGGCCGGCGCGGGCGCCCGCGAGGAGATCCATCGGCCGCTGACCGCCGGCGAGCCGGACGAGCGCGGCGTCGCGCACTGCGCCCCGCCCGCGGACCTGCTCGACATCGTCTTCCTGGCGTTGCGCGGCGCCCGGGTCACGCCGGTCGCCCGCCTGGTGACCACCCGGACGGCCACGGCGCTGCTCGGCTCCGGCGGTGTGCCGCTGGTGGAGATCGTCGACGATGACGTGCACGCGCAGACTCTCGGCGAACGGACCGTCCTCACCAGGTGGCGCGAGGTCGAGGTCGAGTTGCTCGACGCCGCGCTGGCCGCGCCGCCCGGCGCCGCGCCGAAGAGCCGGGACAAGACCTCGACTCGAGACGAAACCGGCCAGGGCAAGCCCGGCGCGGGCGACGCGGTCAAGGGCCGGTCAGGCAAGGGCAAGAAGCCAGGCGAGGGCAAGGCCGCGAAGAGGAAGACCGGCGAGGCCAAGGCCAACCGCGGGAAGCCGACCCCTGACGGGCCCGACGAGGCCAGGGCAGCGAAGGCCAAGGCAGCGAAGGCCACGGCGGAGAAGGCCAGGGCGGGCGCGGGCAAGGAGACGAAGGCTCGGGCGGGTGAGGTCGCCGATGCGGGTGTTGTCGGGCCGCCGGCCGGTCTTCGGCTGCTCGACGCCGTCGAGGAGGCGCTCCGGACGGCCGGCGCGACGGATGCCCCGCATGGCTCCAAGCTCGCGCATGTGCTGAGCCTCGCGCAGACCGCGCCGCCGGCGCCCGAGCCGGCGGCCCGGGCGCGGCGCCGGCCAGGCCGCGAGCTCACCGCGGGCGACGTGTTGCTCGACTACCTGGCCGAGCAGGTGGCGGCGCTGCTCGCCGTCGACCCTCGAGTGCGGATGGACGAGCCGGACGCGGTGCACAAGATGCGCGTCGCCACCCGGCGGATGCGCAGCACGCTGCGCACGTTCTCGGCCCTGTTCCCCGCCGATCTGGTCACGCACCTGGACGTGGAGCTCGGCGACCTGGCCGGCGCGCTGTCCGGAGCCCGGGACAGCGAGGTGCAGTTGGAGTACTTCAGCGGGCGGCTCGCGGCGCTGCCGCCGGAGCTGGTCCGTGGCCCCGTCGAGGAGAGCCTGAGCGCGCATCTGAGCTCCGGGATGGCGGCGGGCCGCGAGACGGCCCTGGCCGCGCTGCGCGACGAGCGCTACCTCATCCTGCTGGTCGATCTGGCCGACCTGGTACGCGCGCCATTGACGGAGTCTCGGGTTCGCTCGGTCGCTTCACTCGCTGCGCGGCCGTCCTCGTCCCTCGGACGACCACTCCGCTCGCTCACTCCTGCGCTCACGGCACGCGCCCGCCGGCCAGCGGTGACAGAGCTGCCGCGGCTGCTCGCCGCGGCCGATCGCCGGCTCGCGCGCAAGGTCGCGACCGCGGCCCAGACCCCCGCCGGGCACGAGCGGGACGAGCTGCTGCATTCCGCCCGTAAGCAGGCCAAGCGGCTGCGATATGCGGGTGAGGCGGTTGAGCCGGTCTTCGGTGCCGACGCCAGGACCCTCGCGAAGCTGTCCTCGCAGGCGCAGGAGCTGCTCGGAATCCACCAGGACGCGACCGTGGCGACCGGGCTGTTGCGTTCCTGGGGGCTGGCGGCCCAGGAAGCCGGGGAACCGACGGCCTTCACCTACGGCCTGCTGCTGGGGCTGGAGGAACTGCGGGCCCGTACCGCCGAGCGGGAGTTCTTCGACGCGTGGCCGGCGCTCTCGGACCCGAGCCGCCGCCGCTGGCTGCAGGCATAGCTGCTCCCGGGCACAGCCGGCAGAAGGCATAGTCCGTCGCCTGACGGCGATCGGGCGCGCCACCGCGCGACGGTTGACTTTCGTACGTGATCTATATCACCTTCCGATCTGTGGCCGGTTTGAGGCCTGGCGTGTCGTTTCGGCATGTCTGCGTGCTGGTCTCGACCGATAGGGGTAGTTGCGATATGGGAGTCCGGTCGTAGCCGTGTGCCGCGGTGTTACCAACGGATGAAGTGGACTTCGTGGCTCGGAGGGCTCCCGTCCACGCCGCTCGCCGTGTACCGTCAAGCCTGGCGGCAGTTCGATCCGTGGCTCAACCGAGTCACCGTCGATCTGAGCCGGTGCTGGAAATACATCACCGGCGTTTGGCCCGGGGTCCGCGCGGTGCGGGCCCTGACTGCACCAGCAGGGAGAACGGCACGTGGCTCAGGGCACGGTCAAGTGGTTCAACTCGGAGAAGGGCTTCGGCTTCATCTCCGTGGACGGTGGCGGTTCCGACGTCTTCGTCCACTACAGCGCAATCGATATGGACGGCTACAAGTCGCTTGAGGAGGGCCAGCGGGTCGAGTTCCAGGTGACCCAGGGTCAGAAGGGGCCGCAGGCCGACGCCGTCCGCGCCATCTGAGCCACGCAGAAGACTTGGCGGGCCACCGTGGTCGCTGCCTTCGGGGCAGCTTCCCGGTGGCCCGTTCTGCATGTCTGGCCAGGGTGAAGATCCTCTGAAGTCCGACGTCAGGGGGCGATGCCCCGGCTTCCGCGCCCGCCGCGGAGCCGGCCGCCGGATGCGACGGCCGGGTGCTCGCGCTGACGGCGGCCTCTCGGAAGTTCCGGCCCAGGAGCTGATCCGTGGCCGGTGTTTCCGGCTCCCGTGGCCGCCGCCCGGCCGGTCTCGCGGCCGGATGTGCCGCTGGCGCGGCACTTCCGGCCGAGCGCCGATCCAGACAGCTGATGCGTCGGGCCAAGCGCCAGTCCGGTCTGTCCTAAAGACGGGCGCACGGAATACGCACGCTTGTCGAGCGCTTACCCCTCGTCTCGTCGCCAGACCGGGCAGACGTTCCAGCGATAGCTGATTGATCCGCCGGGTTCGACTCCTCGCCCTTGTTCGGCAAATTTTCGCCGGATGGGCTCCGGGCCGGTATTTGTATTGCCGCGGTTGCGCGGCGAACTTCTTTGTGTCGCCCCGCGGGCCGGCTAGCCGGCGAGAGCCTCCGCGATCTGCAACGTGTTCAGCGCGGCGCCCTTGCGAAGGTTGTCGCCACAAACAAAGAGCGCGATCTCGTGCGGGTCGTCTGGCGACTGCCGGATCCGCCCGACCCAGGTCGGGTCGGTGCCGACGACATCCGCCGGAGTCGGGAACTCGCCGTTCGCCGGGTCGTCGAGCACGGCCACGCCGGGCGCGCCGGCCAGCACGGTCCGGGCCTCGTCGGCGCCGACCGGTCGGTCGAACCGGGCGTGCACCGCGACGGCGTGCGTCGTGATGACCGGGACGCGCACGCAGGTCGCCGAGATCCGCAAGGACGGCAGACCGAGGATCTTCCTCGACTCATTGCGGATCTTCAGTTCCTCGCTGGACCAGCCGCCGTCCTTCAGCGAGCCCGCCCACGGGACCACGTTCAGCGCCAGCGGGGCCGGGAAAGGGCCGAAGCCGTCGTCGCCGATCGTCTTGCGCACGTCGCGGGCGTTCTGGCCAAGATCGCGACGCCCGCCGATGGCGGCGAGCTGGTCGTAGAGGGTGTCGATACCGGCCTGGCCCGCGCCGCTCGCCGCTTGGTAGGACGTGGCGACCAGCGACTCGAGGCCGAACGCGCGGTGCAGCGCGCCGACCGCGACGATCATCGACAGGGTCGTGCAGTTGGGATTCGCGATGATCCCGCGCGGGACGCTCGCGAGCGCGTCCGCGTTCACCTCGGGGACGACGAGCGGGACGTCGTCGTCGAGCCGGAACGCGCCCGAGTTGTCCACCGCGACAGCGCCGCGCTCGGCGGCGATCGGTGCCCAGACCGCCGAGACCTCGTCCGGCACGTCGAACACTGCGATGTCGACGCCGTCGAACACCTCGGGCGCGAGCGCCTGGACGACGACGTCCTCGCCGCGCACCCGCAGCGTCCTGCCGGCCGACCGGGGCGAGGCGACGAGGCGGATCTCGCCCCAGACGCCGGGCCGCTCGTCGAGCAGCGACAGCATGACGGTGCCGACGGCGCCGGTCGCGCCGACGACGGCGAGCGTGGGGCGAGCAGGGAAGCGGCGGCCACCGGAAGAGACGTGGCCGTGAGGGGAGTTCTGGTCGGCCACGGCCGGATTCCTCTCGATAAGACGGTCAGGTTGCTTGGCCGGGGAGAACGAGAATCGGTCGCACTCCACACGTAACCGGGGTTGGAACCTAATAGATCCTCAGCCACGCTGGCGCGGGGCCGGGCCTCCGCGGAGGCCCGGCCCCCAAGCGCAGCGAGGGGTTCGAGCTGAAGCTCCGCCCAGACGGAGCGAACCAGAGCCACAGCCCACCCTCGAACACTCTTCAGCTCGCCCTATGCCACCACGGAGCGGAGCCGCGCCTCCGCGGAGGCCCGGCCACGAGCGAAGCGAAGTGGTTGGGAGGTCGGCGATTTCGGAGATCGTGAGTGAGGGGCCGTAGCGCCGTGCCCGGACGGAGCGAACCAGCAACACAGTCAGCGCCCGGTGCCCGCGTAGACGACGGCCTCGTTGCCGGGGTCGCCGAGGTCGAACGCGTCGTGCACCGCCTTGACGGCGCTGGACAGGTCCGTGTCCCGGACGACAACCGAGATCCGGATCTCCGACGTCGAGATGATCTCGACGTTGACACCCGCGTCGGCGAGTGAGCCGAAGAAACGAGCCGAGACGCCCGGGTGCGACTTCATCCCGGCGCCGACCAGCGACACCTTGCCGATGTGGTCGTCGTACAGCGTCTTCTCGAAACCGATCTCGCTACGGACCTTGTCCAGGGCGGCCAGCGCCGTGCGCCCGTCGGTCTTCGGCAATGTGAACGAGATGTCGGTCCTCCCGGAGCCGGCCACCGAGCCAACCTGGACGATCATGTCGATGTTGACGTCCGCGTTCGCGACCGCGCGGAACACCGCGGCCGCGACGCCGGGCTTGTCCGGACAGCCGACGACCGTTACCTTCGCCTCGCTGTTGTCGTGCGCGACGCCGCGGATGATGGCCTGTTCCACGAGTTCAGCCTCCGGAATGTCGGTGACCCAGGTGCCCTGCCTCGTCGAGAAGGACGAGCGGACGTGCACGGGCACGCTGTAGTTGCGGGCGTACTCGACACAGCGAAGCATGAGCACCTTGGCGCCGCTGGCGGCGAGTTCCATCATCTCCTCGTAGGAGATCGTGTCGATCTTGCGGGCGTCGGGGACGATCCGCGGGTCGGCGCTGAACACGCCGTCCACGTCGGTGTAGATCTCGCAGACGTCGGCCTTCAGCGCCGCCGCGAGCGCGACGGCCGTCGTGTCGGAGCCGCCGCGGCCGAGCGTCGTGATGTCCTTCGTGTCCTGGCTGACACCCTGGAAACCGGCGACGATCGCGATCGCGCCCTCGTCGAGCGCCGACCGGATCCGGCCCGGCGTCACGTCGATGATCCGCGCCTTGCCGTGCGTCGAGTCTGTGATCACGCCGGCCTGCGACCCGGTGAACGAGCGGGCCTCGGCCCCCAGGTTCGAGATCGCCATCGCCAGCAGGGCCATCGAGATGCGCTCGCCCGAGGTGAGCAGCATGTCCAGCTCGCGGGCCGGCGGCAGCGGGGACACCTGCTCTGCGAGCTCCAGCAACTCGTCGGTCGTGTCACCCATCGCGCTCACGACCACGCACACCTCGTTGCCCGCGCGGCGCGTCTCGACGATCCGCTCGGCCACCCTTTTGATCTTGTCCGCGTCCGCCACGGAGGAGCCGCCGAACTTCGCCACCACCAACGCCATGGCACCCAGGCTACCGAGCGACGCCCCCCAAGCCGACTCGATATCCAGCCCGCGAGCCGCGCCCTCCACTCGACAGCGCATCTGGCGATCAGGGGCCGTCAGTAGGTCCGGCGATCCAGCTGACCGAGCGCCGCGGCCTAGGCCGGGAACATCCCGTCAGCGTCCTCGGTGTCCACAGCTGCGTCCAGGTCCGAGGTGATCCTCCCGGTTCCGCGCGCCGCCCCCTTATAGCCAGCCGGACTCCTCCGCGGTGCGCAGGGCCTCCAGACGGTTGCGGGCTCCGGTCTTCGCGATGGCGGCGGACAGGTAGTTGCGCACGGTGCCCTCGGACAGGAACAGGCGCGCGGCGATGTCCGCGACGGTCGCGCCGTCACGCGCGGCGATGAGGACGTCGCGCTCACGGCCGGTGAGCGGGCTCGGGCCGCTGGCCAGCGTGCTCGCGGCGAGCGTCGGGTCGACGACCCGCTCGCCTCGGGCGACCCGGCGGACCGCGTCGGCGAGCGCGTCCGGCGGGGCGTCCTTGACGACGAAGCCGAGCGCACCCGCCTCCATCGCGCGGCGCAGGTAGCCGGCCCGCCCGAACGTGGTGACGATGAGCACCCTGGTCGCCGGCCTGGCCTCGCGGATCGCGGCCGCGGCGGCCAGCCCGTCGATCCCGGGCATCTCGACGTCCATCAGCACGACGTCCGGCGTGAGCGTTCCCACGGCGTCCGCGACGTGATCGCCCCGCCCGACCTGGCCGACGACCTCGATGTCGTCCTCCAGCGACAGCAGCGCGGCGAGAGCGCCCCGCACCAGGTGCTGGTCGTCGGCGAGAAGTACACGAATGGGCGGCACCCTGTCATGATCGCACCGCTGGTGCCGCCTCCGACAAGGCTCGCCCCGTTCTGGCGTTTACCATGATCGCCTGGTGACCCTCGGCCGGTCGTAATAGAGCCTGTTCCAGCCGCCAGTGCCCCTCCAGACATTGTTCGCCCCGTCCCAGCGCGCTCCTGATCGCTGTTTCGACCGCTACGGGTCGTGACCGGCCCCGATTCACCACCCGTAGAGTGCTAAAGCACTGATCAAGGAGCCGGGCCGACCTTGCCGGGGACGGCACCAGACGAGTAGGTCCGATCCCTGGGCGGTCGATGGCTGGGGTGGCGAGAGGTGGCCGAGGGCCAGGCGGTGCCCTGCCCGGCGGGCGGAGGGCGTCCCGTTAAGCGTTCCCATGAGGTGGATCTGTGGTCGCCCCAGTAACCCCGAAATCACCCGATCACGGAAGCTACCCAGACTTCCGGCCTGTCAGGCAGGCACGACGGCGCGCAGCCGGAAGCCGTGGCCGAGGGCGCCCGCTGGCCGGTCGCGGACGCCCTGACTGCCCGCTCGTCGACGGTCATGGGCGGGAGGCCCGGCCGTCGGTTCGCCAGCCGGGCCGGCTTCCAGCCGACCGCCGGCTGCGGCGACCCGCTCGGCGAGGCCGACGAGGCCGTTCCCAGCCTTCGGGCCCTGGCGCGCCGCGCGCCCGCCCCGCGATCGGGGGCCGAGGGTGTCGACCGCGGGCGAGCCTGTGCCGTCGTCGACGATCTCGATCGACTGCGCTGTCACCATGACGCGCACCCAGGACGCTCCGCTGTGCCGCACGACGTTCGTCACCGCCTCGCGCAGCACCCAGCCGAACAGCTCGCGCAGGTCGACGGGCACCTCCTCGACCGCTGCCGGCAGTTCGGCGCGAATCCCGGCGGCGGACAGCACCTCACGGGCGGTCGCGAGCTCCGTGACCAGGCTGATGTGCCGGTAGCCGGCGACCGTCGCGCGCACGTCGGCCAAGCCCTCGCGGCCGAGCGCCGCGACCTCGGCCATCTCCGCCGCGGCCCGTTCGGGGTCGCGGCTGGCCAGCCGTGCGGCCAGCTCGGCCTTCAGCGTGATCGTGGTCAGCGCGTGGCCGAGCAGGTCATGCAGGTCACGGCTGATCCGCAGCCGCTCCTGCTCCTGGGCGAGCCGCTCGATCTCCTGCCGCGCCTGGTGCAGCTCGATCTGGTTGCGGGCGCCGGCCCGCATCGCATAGAGCGCGATGACGACGAAGGCGATGGGGCCGGCCGTCGACCACTGTTCGCCGTGCACGTGCCAGGCCGGGACGAACTGTGGCAGCCAGATGACCCCCGCCGTCATCGCGGCGATGAGCGGCAGACTGAACGCCGGGACCAGCAGCAGCGCGAACGCGACCGCCAGGAACGTCGGGAACACTAGCCCACCGGGCCCGACGAACGCCAGGTACAGCGCCATGATGAGCGGCCCGCCGGCCAGCACCGTCACCTGGTCCCTGCGCGGCCCGGAGAACATCCCGCGGGGCAGCGGAACGACGTAGAGGAAGCAGAACGCGGCGACGAGGAACACTCCGAGGGCGGCGCGCGCCGGGTCCGCGTGCCTGAGGTCGACCAGCGCGTAGAGGAGGTATACCAACCAGATCGCGGACGTGCGGCGCCAGCGGGTGATGCCGGCCTTGCGACCGAGTGCGTTCTCGCCCCGGATCGGCTCGAACAGGTACCGCCGGGCCTTGGCCCACCCGCCCGCGGCGTTTCCTGCGCCCTGATCAGTCGTCATCGCCACTGAGCCTTGTCCCTCGCACCGAGACCTCGGCCTTCCGGGCCCTGGCTGGCGGCGGCGACGGAGAAGGTCCACTGCCCACCTCGTGCGCCATCGGTTCCCAGACTAGGCCGGGTCTCACGGATCGTCGGCCGCTCGTGCCCGGGGGGCTAGGCGCGCAGCTGGTCGCGGGAGTAGAAGTGGACGGCGAGCCGGCCCAGCAGCACCGTCCAGATCGCCAGGACGAACAGTCCATGCCAGCCGATCCAGGAGCCGGCGATGATCTGGCGGCCGGCGTCCGCCGACCAGTACATCGGCAGCGCCTTGACGAGGTCCGCCAGCCAGCGCGGGAAGCTCTCCACCGGCACCCAGATCCCGCCGGCCAGGGCCAGCAGCGACGTCATGCTGCCGATGAGCTGGCCCGCGTTGTCGGCCCGCACCAGGTAGCCGAGCAGGATGCCGAGCGCCGCGAGTGGCACTATCCCGATCAGCACCCAGATCCCGGCCGTCAGGTACGTGCCGACCGACAGGTGCGCGCGGCCGAGCGCGATCGCCTCGAGGAACACCGCGATGAGCGCGGGCAGCGCCAGAGTGAAGCCGCCGAGGACCTTGCAGACCAGGTACTGGGGGCCGGTGAGCGCGGTCAGGCGCAGCTGGCGGCTCCAGCCACCGGCCCGCTCCAGCGCGATCCGGGTGCCGACAGTGACGACGGACATCATGGCGCCGAAGGTGGCCATACTGATCATGATGTAGGGGCCGACCGTGATCGGGCCGAGTTTGTCGGTCGGGTCGGTCGCCGTGAATGCGGAGAACATGATCAGCGGGAGGGCCACGCTGAAAAGCAGGAAGCGGGGATTGCGCCAGATCCGGCCCACCTCGAACCGGGTGTAGCGCAGGGTCAGCAGGGCCGGGTTCATCGGGCGGTCTCCTTCGAGCCGGCGGGGGCCGGCAGAGTGCTCGGCTGGTCGGTGGTGAGGGCGAGGAACGCGTCCTGGAGGCCAGCACCGGTGATCTCCAGGTCGCGGACGGCCGGGGCGGCGTCGAGCAGCGCCCGCAGGGCCGTGTCACTGTCGGCGCAGCGCAGTTCGATCGTGTCGCCGCGGCGGCCGGCTCGGCTCACCCCCGGCAGTCCGCCCAGGGTGACGATCCCGGCGTCGTCGACGCCAGGCAGCGTCGCCCGGATCGTGCGGCCACCGACCAGCGCCTTGATCTGGGTCGTCGGCCCGTCGGCAACGACCTTGCCCTGGCGCAGCAGGACGATCCGGTCGGCGAAGTCGTCCGCCTCGGCGAGGTAATGCGTGGCGAACAGCACCGTGCGCCCCTCGGCGGCCCACGCCCGCGTCGCGGCCCAGAACGCCTGGCGTGCCGAGACGTCCATCGCCGCGGTCGGCTCGTCGAGCACCAGCAGCGCGGGGTCGGGCAGCATCGCGACGGCGAACCGCACCCGCTGGCGCTGCCCGCCGGACAGCCGCTCAGTGCGCGTCGCGGCCAGGTCGGCGATGCCCGCCCGCCGCATCGCCTCGACGGTGCTCAGCGGCCTCGGATAGAGCCCGCGCAGCGTGTCGAGCACCGTCTCGACCGTCACGAACGGCAGCAGGCCGCCGTTCTGCAGCATCGCGGAGACGAGCCCCTCGGCACAGGCCCGCCGCGGCGCGCGCCCGAACAGGCTGACGGTGCCGGCGTCGGGGCGGGTCAGGCCGAGCAGCATGTCGATCGTCGTCGACTTGCCGGCGCCGTTCGGCCCGAGCAGGGCGACGACCTGGCCGGTGGGAACTGTCAGGTCGACGCCGTCGACCGCCTTCGTGGCGCCGTAGCTGCGACGGACGCCGGTCAGGGCGATCGGCGCGGGCGCGACGGCGGACGTCGCGCGGCCGGCGGTGAACGGTCGGCGGCGGAATGGCTGTGACGGAAGGTCGCTCGGCATGTCGTCAGCGTGCCGCCGGCGGCGCGGCCAAGGTCAGTCATGACCGTCACGACCTCGACATGACATCCGTCATCGCCGGCCTCGCGTGCGGGGCCGCGTGCCGATGTGCCGGGCCGGACCGGAGGTAGGGCGGCCGCCGGGGGCGGTGTGTCACCGATAAGGTTTCGTCGCTCTTTCGGTACCGTTGCGGCTGCCTGCTCCGTATTGCGCCGCGCCACGCTGGTGGAAGTCGCGTGGGCTGGCCGGATGCGGTGTCTGGCGGGCGACGGGCCGGCATGCAGCGGAACGTGCTGTGCCAGAGTGTTCGCCACTGCGTAGTAGCAGCTACTCGCCATGGCCGGCGACGTTCGCGGACATCGGCCAGGAAGGACGTCAAGATGGCCATCAGCCTTGCCAAGGGCGGCAACATCAGCCTGACGAAGACGGCTGCGGAGGCAGGTACCGGGGCGCTCACGATGCTGACCGTCGGCCTGGGCTGGGACGCGCGCACGACCACCGGGACCGAGTTCGACCTCGACGCCTCGGCGATCGGCGTCAACGACAGCAACAAGGTCTTCTCCGACGGGCACTTCGTCTTCTTCAACAACCTCAAGTCGCCGGACGACGCGATCGTGCTGTCCGGCGACAACCGGACTGGTGAGGGCGAGGGCGACGACGAGTCGATCGTCATCACCCTGGCCAACGTCCCGGCCGAGATCACCAAGATCGTGGTTCCGGTCTCCATCTACGACGCCGTCAACCGGGCCCAGAACTTCGGTCAGGTTCGCAACGCCTACATCCGGGTCGCCGACCAGACCGGCACCGAGCTGGTCCGCTACGACCTCTCCGAGGACTACTCGACCGAGACCGTCGTCATCTTCGGCGAGGTCTACCGCAACGGCGCCGACTGGAAGTTCCGGGCCGTCGGCCAGGGCCACAACGACCTGGCCGGCCTCGCCCGCGACTACGGCGTCAACGTCTGAGCCGTTCGGGCATCGTCTGGGGCTGAGCCCCTCGGAGGTCGCCTGAGACGGCCGCTTGGGGCTCAGTCTGTCGGGCGTTCAGCGGTCTCCCGGTGCCGTTGGTCGGGTTGGTGCGGGAATGGGTTGGCCTGGTTCGTCGGCGGTCTCGCTTGCTCGTGGGCGTCGGGTTGAGCGGACGTCCGGTAGGCGCGGTGGGAGGCTGTGGGGGTGACCTCAGCTGCGCGCGCGATGGTGGGTTGGCAGGTCGTGCACCCAGCGGCGGCGGCGTCCGAGCCGATGCGGCGGGTCGAGGTCGCGGTGCCCGAGCCTGGGCCGGGGCAGGTCCGGCTGCGGGTGCTGGCCTGTGGAATCTGCCGGACGGATCTGCACCTGGCAGAAGGGGATCTGGCACCGCGCCGGCCGCGGACCATCCCCGGGCATGAGGTCGTCGGACGGCTGGATGCCGTCGGGCCCGGCGTCGACGTGGACGCCCACTGGCCCGGGCTCGGGGCGGACGACCGGCTTGGCATCGCGTGGCTCGCGGGAACCGACGGCACCTGCCGGTACTGCCGGCACGGTGACGAGAACCTGTGCCCGGCCTCCACCTACACCGGCTGGGATGTGGACGGCGGCTACGCCGAGTACGCCCTCGTGACCGCCAGCTATGCCTACCGGCTCCCCGCCGGCTACGAAGACGGCGAGCTGGCCCCGCTGCTGTGCGCCGGGATCGTCGGCTACCGGGCGCTGCGCCGCGCCCAGCTGCCGCCCGGCGGCCGGCTCGGCATCTACGGGTTCGGCGCGTCCGCCCACCTCGCCGCGCAGGTCGCGCTGGCGCAGGGCGCGACCGTGCACGTCATGACCCGTTCCGCGGACGCCCGCCGACTGGCAACCGAGCTGGGCGCAGCCTCGGTGACCGGCGCCTACGACGCGCCACCCGAGCCCCTGGACGCGGCCGTGCTGTTCGCCCCGGTGGGCGATCTGGTGCCGGTCGCCCTGGAAGCGCTCGACCGGGGCGGGACGCTCTCCATCGCCGGGATCCACCTGTCGGACATCCCGTCGCTCAACTACCAGCGCCACCTGTTCCAGGAACGGTCGGTGCGCAGCACAACTGCCAACACCCGGGGCGATGGCCGGGAGTTCCTGGAGATTGCGGCTCGGCACCGCCTCGAGGTGACGGTCGCTCCCTACCCGCTCGCCGCCGCCGACCAGGCTCTGATCGACCTGGCGGCCGACCGGATCACCGGCGCCGCGGTTCTCTTCCCCGACCGGGAATCGGGCCGACCGACCTGACGGTCGAGGGTCAGGCCGCGGTCGCCTTCGCGGGCTCCAGCTGGTTCTGCTCCGCGGGCTGCGCGGCGCGCGCCTTCCACAGCCGCAGCGCGGTCGTGCCGACGACGGTCAGCGCCAGGGCGGTCGCGACCTCGCGCGGCAGCCGGTGGCGGGCCTCGTTCTGGATCTTCTCGTGGAAGCGGTCGAACGTGCTCGGCCACGGGCTGTGCCCGAAGAAGAACCGGCCGACCTTGTCGGTGTCCGGCAGGCAGGCGCCGGTCATCCCAGCCAGCACCGCCAGCCGGACGTCCGCGGGCGCGGACGCGGTGAGCAGCGCCATCGCGGACAGGCCCGCGACGCCGTCCACCTTCGCGATCGGCATCCACTCACTCTCGGTGTTCGGCCCGAGGCCCCAGTGCGGCATCGCGTCCATCACGAGATGCGACAGAAAGCCCGCGGCGAGCGCCGTTCCCGGCCGCCGGATCGCCATGCCGACGAACGCCCCCGCCCCGACGTGCGAACTAATGATCATCTGTTGTTCCGCTCCTGACGTCACGGCTCCACTGGCCGGCCCCCACGCTGCCATCCGTCCCCGAACGAACAAGCACCGGGGTGCAGGGCGGCCGAACCCGAACCTGCCCCCGGCCTGGACCCGTGGACCCGCCAACCCCGGTGTCAAGTAGGACCTCGGATCACGCAGAGGAGGGCGCTCAGCGCCCGGATCAGGCGGATCGCCGCATCCTGCCGGGCCAGACAGACCAACCCGGTCACCGCTCCGGAACCGAGCAGCGGAACCTGCCCCCGGCCTGGACCCGTGGACCCGCCAACCCCGGTGTCAAGTAG
>Ga0068863_100001442_pt1 | contig 23593 bp, 25 predicted proteins | sample KBSSwiS62_FD_66596 | JGI IMG/M metagenome (GOLD analysis project Ga0068863, IMG submission 66596) | Switchgrass rhizosphere microbial communities from Kellogg Biological Station, Michigan, USA - KBS Switchgrass S6-2 | ecosystem: Host-associated > Plants > Roots > Rhizosphere > Soil ... | reverse complement strand
GATCACGGTTCCGCAGACCGAAGTGCTCCTGCGTGACTTGCTCCAGCAGGAAGGCCAGCAGACGGTCAGCATCGATCTCATCCAGCGCCGCGTTGCTGAGACCTACGACTTGCGCCTGGCCGACATGACCAGCAAGCGCCGCCCTGCGAACATCGCATTGCCGCGCATGGTCGCCATGTATCTCAGCCGCCGCCTCACGACCGCATCGCTCAATGAAATCGGCGACGCCTTTGGTGGACGCGACCACGGCACCGTTCTCCATGCCAATCGCACCATCGAGGAAAAGATGAAGAGCGATGAAAAATTGCGGCGGATTGTGACTTATCTGGGTGAGAAGCTGGTTGCGACTTCGGGCTTGTAAAAATTCGGCCTTTAAGCGATTGGCGCTCACCTGTTCTGAGGTAAATTGTACCAAGGTTTACCGGTGATCGACGAGAATCCCAATTTAAGCCAGCGCTACTATTGCCGGGTCGGCGATGTTGTTGAAGGGCCCTTTGACCTCCTCGAACTCGCCGCCCAGCTACGCTATACCCACATCAATTCACTGACGCCCGTCAGTCTCGACGGCACGACCGGGTGGCGGCCCTTTGGCCAGTGGCCAGAATTTGCCGCTGCGCAGAAAATACCCATCGAGGATATCGCCGCGCATCTTGAGGTGAAGGAGCGCGTTCACGTGCCTGCGGAGGAAGCTCCCTCCAGGCGATGGACGCCTTGGGTGATCCTCGGCGTCCTCATCATCTGTGTCGGGACTATTTTTGGTCTTATTTTTTACGCGACAAAAGACGACCTGCTCGGGCACGCCAGCCTGATCGACCAGATCGAGGTTGCCCTGGGTTTGACGAGCGCGCCGGTGGTGGTGACCCAGGAAGGCTGGCCGGTTACGCATGGCGATTATTTTTTGATCATGTGCCCGGTCGCCTTGGATCGGGATCAATCGGCACAGGCCGGCGGTGTGGTCAGTTATCGGGGCAAAATCGATGGAGCCTCCTTTGGCGTCGATGTGACGCATTTACCTGATCGAATGGATTCGGATTACGAGAATGCACTTGGCCAGATGCAAAAGAATTTCATGGCCAAGGGATTTCATGCGCTCTCGGAACGCAAGGTGAGCGGGAAGGGCTACAAGGGCGTGGAAGTTTCCTGTTCCGACCTGACCAATCTGAAGACGGAGATCTGCCGGGTGCGGTTTGTCACGGGGAAGGGCAATCTCCTGGTGGTCTGGGTCCTGGCGACGCCGGATAAATTCAATGCAAAAAACATGGACCGCTACCTCGCGTCCCTGGAAGTCCGCTAGATTTCATGGCGGGCGCGCAGAAGGAGGTGCTATCTCGCCCGGGTGCGCCTTTTGCGGAAGTTGCGGGGCGAGACCTTGCGCAGTTTCAGGAACTGTCGGTTGAAGTTGGAGAGATTGCCAAAGCCGGAATCGTAGCAGGCCTCCGCCACGGTTCGGTCAGTTTCCAGAAGCAATTGCGAGGCGTACCCAACCCGGACCTCATTGAGAAAGCTGCGAAATGTTTTGTTCGTGGCGCGCCGGAAAAAGCGACTGAAGGAGGGGCCACTCATGCGGGCGGTGCGGGCCGCTTCGCTCTGGGTGATGCCTTCCTTGAATTTTTTGGAGATCAAGTCGCAGACCCGGTTGATCCGTTCTCCCTGATAGAGGGCGAGGGAAGGGGAGTAGGTGGGGCTGGCCAGCGTCCGGGACTCGTTGGATTGGGCGAGGATATCAAGGACATGAAGGAAAGCACTGATGCGTGGAAAGCCATCCATCCGGTCAATCTGCTTCAGCGCGGCTTCCGCCTTGTCGCGGGTCCGGCCATGAAAGGAGAGTCCTACGCGTGATCGCTCCAGCAAGCGGTGAATGGACTTCATTTCACCGCGCTCGAAAAAACCGGAGCCGAGGCACCCGGGCAGAAACTGTAGAACGATTGAATGAGCCGGGCCGGAGCATTTGGTGTCGCTGACATACATATGCGGAAGATCCGGCCCCATCAGGACGAGGTCCCCGGGGGCAAAGCGACCGACGTGGTCTCCGACAAAGCGTTGGCCGGAACTGCGGACAATGAGGGTCAATTCGATTTCCGGGTGATAGTGGAACGGGCAATCAAAGCGCGGGCAGTGATATTCAAAGGAGGCAAATGAGCGGTCCCGGACGTGCGAGATTTTTTCCAGGATCGCTTTCACGTCCATTATTTAACGCTTTTGGTGGAGAAAAGTAAATATGATGTTAAATGTGTATTAGTTTTTGATGGAAAGTGGGTGGATGCCATTGCCGGAAGTTCTTAGCGTATGAAGCCATGACCACCACTACCGCCCTCGATATTGATTCCGAATATAAACTTTCGCCGGAGCAGATCGCCCGCTTCCAGAAAGACGGGTACATTAAGCTCAAGGATGTGCTCAGCGCCGACGTGCTGGAGCACTACGGCAAGGAGATCACCCGCCTCGTGCTCGAACTGAGCAAGGACTACCAGCCGCTGGAAAAGCGCAGCACCTATGGCAAGGCATTCCTGCAGATCTCGAACATCTGGACCAAGAGCGACGTGGTGAAGGAGTTCGTTTTCGGCGAAAAGCTGGCGCGGATCGCGACAGAACTGCTCCAAGCCGACGGCGTCCGGATGTACCATGACCAGGCGCTCTACAAAGAGGCAGGTGGCGGCTACACGCCGTGGCACGTCGACCAGTTCTACTGGCCGGTCTCGACGGAAAAGACCGTCACGGCTTGGATTCCCCTGCATCCTGTTCCCTTGGAACACGGGCCTCTGATGTTCTCTGTCGGCAGCCAACGCATCAAGATCGGGCGCGATCTTGCGATCAGCGACGAAAGCGAAAAGAAGATCGATGAGCAGCTCAAGCTCTCGAATCTGCCAGTTGATGAGACCCCGTTTGACCTGGGCGAAGTCAGCTTTCACCTCGGTTATACGTTCCATCGCGCCGGCCCGAATACGTTGCCCTACGCCCGCGAAGTGATGACCATCATTTACATGGACAAGGACATGCGTCTGGCCGAGCCGAAGAACGAGGCCCAAGTCAACGACTGGAACGGCTGGTGCCCGGGCGCGAAGATCGGTGAGATCATCGACAGCCCGTTGAACCCGATCATCTATTCGAAGAAGTAGACGGCATTCAACGTAGCCGTCGCCGTCAGGCGGTGGAGAAATCCATGCTCCCTAGAGCGCGGCTACAGATGGCTTGCCCGTTCGGAAGTGACGGGCCAATCTCGGGCCCATGATGCGTTTTCCCTTGGCCGTTGCGCTGGTCATCTGCGCAATTTTCACCCTGAGTCTGGCCCCGGTTTCCGGTTTTGGCCCGAAGCGGTATCACGATGGTCAGGTCGAGAAAGGCGAGGCCTCCTGGTACGGTCCTAATTTTGACGGCAAGCAGACGGCGAACGGCGAGACCTTCAACAAGACACAGATGACCGCCGCCCACCGGTATCTGCCTTTCGACAGCATCGTTCGAGTGACGAATCTTAACAACGGTATCAGCGTGGAATTGCGCATCAATGACCGCGGACCTTACGAGGACGACCGCATCATCGATGTCTCCGAGGCCGCCGCCGACATCCTGCGGATGAAAGGGCCGGGAGTCATCCCGGTTGAGGTCGAGGTCATCAAGCTCGGGCCGCCCGGCCGCCATAACACCTGAGGAATTTCCATGCCCAATTCCCCCGTTCTGCATCAGGCTGATGTCGTCATCGTCAGCGCAACGCCGGCGGGCATCACGGCTGCTATCGCTGCCGCCCGTGAGGGGCGTTCTGTCTTGCTCCTGGAACGTACGGCCCACATCGGCGGGCTGATCGCGAACGGTCTCGGTGCCACCGATATCGCCACACGCGGTGCGACGGGCGGCCTTTTCGCGGAATTTGTCCGACGCATCCTCGGTCATTACCGGGAAACTTATGGCGAGGATTCACTGCAGGTCCGCGATTGCTCCGAAGGTTATCATTTCGAGCCATCGGTGGGAGAGAAGGTGCTCCTCGGGATGCTGGCCGAACATCCCCGCGTCAAGGTCCTGCTTTATCGCCAATTCGACGCCATGCCGGAAAATGTGACGAAGGACGGTGCGCGTATCACCGAAATTCACATTGTCAATCGGGAGACGCAAGCAACCGAGACCTGCAAGGGACATATCTTCATCGACGGCAGCTATGAAGGCGATCTCGCGGCAGCAGCGGGTGCATCCTATCGCCTCGACCGCGAAGACCAGCGGGAGTTCAACGAGCCGATGGCTGGCCAGCTTTACCAAATGTGGAGCGGTGGTCTTAATCCCGGCACCACCGGCCGAGGCGACAACGCCATTCAGGCCTACAATTATCGCCTGCCGTTGACCAATGTTGCGGCGAACCGTGTGCCCGTTGACCGGCCTGCAGATTATCGTCGCGAGGAATATGTCTCCTTAATCGACGATCTGCGTCTCAATCGACATGCCGGTGTGCCCGGAGCCAAGCGCTGGGAAATGGAATGGGAGGGGATCGGTCGCATCACCAACATGGTTGCGGTGCCGAACGGTAAGACCGATGCGAACAACCAGCACGCCGCCCTCATCTCCACGGATCTGCCAGAGGAAAACTGGCCATGGCCCACGGCGAACTGGTCCTGGCGCGATCGTTTTGCGCAGCGCTTGCGCGATTATGTTTTGGGCCTGCTCTGGTTCTGTCAGAACGATTCGGAATTGCCGGAGGAATTCCGCCGACGTTGTTCCGAATGGGGCCTTTCCCGCGATGAATACACTGACAACAGCCATTTTCCCCGGCAGGTCTATGTTCGCGAAGGCCGGCGTATCGTAGGGCAACATTTGTTTACCGCGCACGATGCGTTGCCAGTCGTGAAAGATGGTCGTCCGCCAGTTCACGTGGACAGCATTACGGCGAGTCATTATGCCCTGGATTCTCATGCCGTCCGCAAGCGCGAGCCGGATCGCTTGAGTCTCGACGGATTTTTCAGCCATCCGTCTGCACCCTATACGGTGCCCTATGGCGTCATGGTGCCCAAGGAGGTTGAGGGTTTGCTCGTGCCAACGGCGGCATCGGCCACGCATGTGGGTTTTTCCACGTTGCGCATGGAGCCATGTTGGATGGCGTTGGGCGAAGCGGCTGGGACAGCAGCAAGTCTCGCGTTGACGCAGGACATTTCGGTCCGTCAATTGGATGTCATGGCCTTGCAACGGACATTGCTCAAACATGGAGCGGTTCTTTTCTATCTGCATGATGCCGCTCCGGGCCATCCGAACTACGAAGCCTTGCAGATGCTGGGGCTGCGCGGTCTGCTCCCGGAATGGGAAGCGCGCGCTGGCGAGTCCGTGACGGACACGGATGCGAAAAAGTGGAGCGAATCGACCGCAGCCAAAGATGTCCTGCCGGCGGGGCCAAAAGTGACACGTGGGGAGTTCCTCGATCACCTTTGGAAGAAGACGCTGGCGTCAACAACGAGGACTTGTATTTAGGGAAGCACCATTTCGTCCCTTGCGGTCTGGTAGTTTACGGGTGATGTTTTCTGCATGAGCAAGTTGGGGTTGTCGATGGTGCTGCTAACGGGGCTGGTGCTCATGTACGATATTTACGGGTTGGGACTGCGACCCGTCTCGGCTAAGGAGGAAACGGCTCTGTCCTTCCAGAGCGGATGGGCTTCCTGGTACGGCGTGGAACAACAAGGAATGTTGACGGCTACCGGAGAGAAATTTGATCGCCACAAGCTCACGGCCGCCAGTCGCAAGCTGCCTTTCAACGCGCGCGTGCGGGTCACGAACCGGGAAAACGGACGCGCCGTCGTCGTGCGCATCAACGACCGTGGCCCCTATGTGAAAAACCGTGTACTTGATCTTTCCGAAGCTGCCGCCAATGCTCTCGATATGAAGAAAATGGGCGTAACGCCAGTCAAGATCGAGGTGCTCGAGTTGCCGCCTCCCCCCGCTGCACCCGGTTCGACGCTCCCATGAAATCGAACCATCGTCCGGCCAATGCCGACGAACTTTTCGATGTGGTCGATCTTGATGACCGGGTGATCAGCCAGGCCCCGCGTCACGAAGTCCACGCCCGCAAGTTGCTTCATCGCGCGGTCCATGTTCTGGTTCATGACGTTGCCGGGCATCTGTTCCTGCAACGGCGCAGCCTGAGCAAGGATACCTTTCCGGGTTGTTGGGATTCCTCCTGCAGCGGGCATGTCGACGCAGGCGAGGACTACGTCACCGCGGCACGGCGCGAATTGGGCGAGGAACTCGGCTGGCATGAGGCGAGCTTGCCCTTGCGGCCACAACTCAAACTCTTTGCCTCGCCCGAGACCGGTTACGAGTTCATCCAGATTTTTGTGATGGGTCCCTGCTCCGGCCCATTCGAGTTGCACCCCGAGGAAATCACCGAGGGGCGGTGGATCGTGCCGGACGAACTCGATATCCTGATTGCTGAGTACCCGGACCATGTCGCGGGAGCGTTGCGGCTCCTGTGGTCACAGCACCGGGAGAAGATTGTGATGGCGATCAGCTAGAGGCGCAAAGGGACTCGCGTCTCTCTCCATCGATCCTATAATCGCGACAGTGGAACCGAAATTCGAAGTCCTGCCGCGTGACTCACGCGTGCCTCCATCCAAGCCACCTCACCGTGGTGGATTCTGGGGACTGCTCGCGGCTGCAGGAGCCATGGCCATAAAATTCATTGTCCCCATCCTTCTCTTTCTCAAGACGGCGGGGACCATGTTGCTCAGCGTCGGGGCCTTCATGGTCATGGGGTGGACATGGCAGGTTGCGGTGGGATTCGTGGTCCTCATTTTCGTGCATGAGATGGGACATTTTATCTCGGCCAAGGCATTCGGTATTCCGGTCTCGGCCCCCATGTTCATTCCTTTTGTGGGTGCCTACGTGATGCTGAAAAATCGCCCGCTTGATGCATGGACCGATGCGATTATTTCCTACTCCGGCCCCCTGGCTGGAGGATTAGGAGCTTGGGCGTGTTATGGATTGGGAGTGATGCTGGACTATCCCTGGTTATATACCACCGCGTTTTGGACCTTCGCGCTTAATTTATTCAATTTGCTGCCCATCCCATCTCTCGATGGAAGCTTCATCTGGGTTGCCTTTTCGCGGAAGTGGACGCCGCAAATGAAACTGGAAGATCGGTTCTACGTTGGCCTGTTTCTGGCCGCTTTGATCGCGGGTATGCTACTCGGCTGCCTGCAGTGCTGGCGGTACCTGCATCCCGCCAGTTGAGAGCCAATGGCTAGAGCGACTCCAGCGCCGCCTCTGCCGCGCGCGTTTCCGCTTCCTTCTTGCTTGCGCCCTGGCCCCGGCCCAGTTCACGGCCCTGCCACTCAACGACGACTTCATAAACGCGCGCGTGCGCGGGGCCGGTCTCGGACAGGCAGCGGTAAACCGGCGGGGCTTCGCCCTCGGCTTGGAGTTTTTCCTGGAGGCTGCCTTTCGGATTGGCAGCGGCCTCGTCGCCCTCATGGTCGATGGCGGCGAGCGAAGGTTCCAGCAAGCGCAAAATAATCGCACGCGCGGCGTCCCAGCCGGTTTCTGCAAAAAGTGCGCCGAGCAAGGCTTCCATCGCATCGGCCAGGATGGAAGGACGTTCGCGGCCCTGGCTGTTCGCTTCACCCCGGCCGAGAATGAGATGATCGCCCAACGCCAGCTCCTGCGCGAGCGATTGTAGATGCTGGCGGTTGACCAAGCGGGCGCGGAGCACGGTCAGTCGCCCCTCGGGCAATTCGGGAAAGCGGCGGTACAGTTCCGCCGTGACCGTCAGTTGCAACACAGCGTCCCCAAGAAACTCGAGCCGCTGGTTGTCCGGTACGCGCTGACGTTTTTCATGGCCGAAAGAGGCATGGGTCAGTGCCAGGCGCAACAGGTCCTGGTCGGCAAAGGTGTGCCCGAGGCGTTGCTGCAAATCGTCGAGACCGGAACTCATTTCTCCGGTGCTAGCAGCTTTTCCGGAATTTTAACATGCCGAACAAGAAAGCTGGTGGCGGGACGTGGCGATCCAAGGTAGAACGGATCGATGATGCGCTTTCTTCTCGTTTTCATTCTGGCTGCTCTTGGTCCGGGCATGCTTCGCGCTGACACGGTGGTGATCATGCCGTTCGGTGATTCGATTACGATGGGTTACCATGAACAGCCGCCCGGTACCGGCGGTTATCGTGGTCCCTTGGGCGAGGCCCTGACGGCGGCGGGCATCGATTTCAAGTTTGTCGGTGCAACCACCTCGAACAGTGACAAGCTTCCCCCGGCCCAGCAGCACCACAACGGTTTCAGCGGCTACCCAATCTCCGCCATGCTCCGTAATCTGGACGCCAGCTATGCCTATAATACGGACAATTCAGGCGGTGCCGCCGGGAACGTCGGTGGTTTTTGGGTAACCAATCCCGGTGGCCAGGGACCGCTGCAACCCGACATCATTCTGCTCATGGCGGGGACCAACGAGTTCCTCAAGTCTGACGCGAACGGCGGCGTATCCAGCCACCCGTCCGACCAACGCGCCGCCGCCACTGAGGAGCGGATGACCAAGCTGCTCGATTGGTTCAAGATCAATTGTCCCAAAGCGAAGATCTATGTCGCGACGCTCCTGCCGGTTTTCTACCAATTCCGCGATGGGCACGATGTCCGGATTGAAGAATATAATGCTTGGCTGAGGACTTACGTCCCTACATTGGGGGCGAATTTTCAGGTGGTCGACATGTTCCCTCTTTTCGTGACCGACGGAAATCTTAACCAGGCCCTCTTTGCGCCCAAGGACGTCCATCCGAACCATGAGGGCTACGCCGTGCTGGCCAAGGCCTGGGCTGACGCCATCATTCCTCCCTTGAAGGCTACCCCGGCCAAACCTTAATCGCTTGTGCTTATTGCCGGAGCCTGACACCTTCCCTGCCAACCATTCGTTATGAAAAAGCTCGAACCCTTTCATCGCACCCATCCGTTTCACCCCTGGCATGACGTCAACCCCGGGACGCCATCATCCTTCACCGCTGTCGTCGAGATTCCATTGGGCAGCTCGAACAAGTACGAACTCGACAAGGGCTCCGGCTTGTTGAAGCTCGACCGCGTCCTCTACTCGGCGGTCCACTATCCTGCCAACTATGGCTTCATCCCGCAGACACTGGCCGATGACGGCGATCCGCTCGACGTTCTCATCCTCGCCGCTGAGCCCGTCTATCCCATGACGCTCGTCACCGCCCGCCCCATCGGCCTGATGACCATGATGGACCAAAACGAGCTCGATTATAAGATCATTGCCGTCGGCATTCACGATCCCGAATACAACACCTACCACGACGTCCACGAGTTGCCGAAGCACCGGGTGGCCGTAATCAAACGTTTCTTCGAGGACTACAAGACCCTCGAAAACAAGCGCGTGGTCGTCGACGACATCCTGCCTGCGCTCGAAACCGTTTCCGTCATCGAGAAATCGCTGGCGGTTTACCGGGAGTGGACGGCGGGTGCGAAGAAGTAGCTGTCATTGGATCGGGTTGTCTTTTGTGTTAGGCTGAGCCTCTCACTGTGCAATCCCTCCGCTGGCCCCTCCTTTTCGGCGCTGTTGTTGGCGTCCTGATTTTTTCCCTGTTCGCCTCATTCGCCTTTCATGGTGTGGCAGCTTGGACAATCGGGCTCGTCTATATCGGCTATGATTCCGTGTTGCTGGCCTTCATGGTCGTCTCGAGCCGGATTGCAGTGCGGCGCGAGGAGCGGCTTCGGAAGGAAGAGAAGCCAATCGCTCCGTTGCTTGTTAACGGTAAGCGCCCCACCCTGACCGTCCTCATCTGCGCGCGGAACGAGCGTCTCGTCCTGCCCGCCTGCCTCGCAGCTCTGCGTGCTCAGACCGAACCAGCAGACGAAATCATCGTGCTCGATGACGGCTCGACCGATCCGATGATCGCCTGGCTCACCTCCGAATATGGTCTCACGTTCGAATCTCAAGAGGCCAACACCTTTGGCACTTCCGGCCAATGGCCCGCTCTGCGTGTCCTCTGCAAGCCAAACTCGGGCAAGGCCGATTCGCTCAACCTTGGCTGGAAAATGGCGGCCGGCGAAATCGTGGTGACGCTCGACGCTGATACCGACGTGGAGCCTGGCGCAATGGCCGCCATCCGCGAAGGCTTTGCGGCGGATACCGCACTCGGCATTGCGGGCGGCGTGCTCGTGCCGGTTTGTCGACGCAGTTCGTGGGCTGGCTTCTTCCAATTCTTCCAGACCTTCGAATACGCCCGAGGCTTTCTCTGGCGCCTGACCTTCATGCAATACGACATGCTGCTGCTCATCTCAGGTGCATTCGCCGCCTATCGCCGTACGGTACTTGAATCCTCGGGCGGTTTCGACACCACAAGTTGGGTCGAGGATTACGAACTCACCCACCGCATCTACCGGAAGGCCTTCGAGTCCGGCCAGCGAGTCACCGTCAAGACACTGTCTGGAGCGCGCGGTACAACTGATGCCCCGGCTTCCATCCAGACTTTCCTCAATCAACGCCGCCGCTGGTTCGCCGGGTTCATTGCCACCCATTTCAAGTACCACGACATGGTTGCCAATGCCCGTTACGGTGCCGTCGGTAGTTACATGCTTTGCCTGAAAACGCTCGATTTATTACTCCCTGTTTATGCTTTGGCCGCTGCAGTTATGTTGATCGCTATTCTAAGTATTCACCATTCCTTAGATAGCTTTATCGTTAAACTTATCGTCATTAAGCTAGTTTACGACTTGATTTTACACGCTTATTCCATCGTCCTCTACCAACGTTGGCTGGGCATTACTTTTTCCCGCAAGCTCTGTATTCAGTCCCTCGGAGCCACTCTTACCGAGCCCTTTGTTTTTCAGATCATGCGCCAACTGGGGGCCGTTCTTGGCTGGCTTGCTTTCCTCCGTCGCAAGATCGACTGGATGCCCCAACGACGGGTGACTGTGGCTTCAGTTACGGCAAATTAGGCTTGGCCAAACTTCCTCACCCAATCCCGTGCCTGCTGACTGATTGGAGTATCGAACAGCGGCCACATATCAGTGTGAGCATTGATGAACCAAGGGGTGGGAATCTGCGGGAAATATTGATTCATCGGCATGGGCCGGAAGAGGAAGTTGTCGCCAGACAAGCCCGACTCCTTGAGAAATGCCGCAATATCGTCCACGGTGTTGTCCTCCCCGACCCACCATGGTCGGCCCTTGACGCGTTGCAGGCGAGCGACCGCCGCTGCACGGTATTTTTCGAGCGGAGTTCCCCAAGCGGTTCCCGGCCATTCACGTACGCCATCAAAGTGGGATGTCGTGAAAAAGGCCGACCAGAGTTTGGCAATCTCCTCGTCGTGCAGACCGATATAACTGGCGGCGATAGCCCCGCGCGAAAAACCGCAGAGGATGACTCTGTTCGGGTCGATCTGATATTTCTCGATGATGCGCGGAAGGCAGACCTTGGCGTAAGCCACCGTGGCATCCTCGTCGCCCCACCAGCGCACTTCGTTTTGCTGGTGGTCCTTCGCGACGAAGGGCAGGACGACCCAGATGAAATCGCGTCCCAGTGTCAGGGCATAACCCAGATGTGCGTCCTCGACCCGTCCGGTGCTACCCACCGCCGGATAGAGATTGCCGGTAAACTCAACGATGAGCGGTTGCTTGGATTGGCCGGCAAAATGGGAGGGTAGATAAAGCGAATGATGGACATCGGTTCCAATGTATTCAGGCTCGGTCACCGAGACACGTTTGCCCGGTGCGGGGGTACCGGTCTCTTCCACGGGAACCAGGGCGAGTGGCTTCAAGTTGGCTGGATTGTTTCCCGTTTGGGCTGAAACGTGCAATCCACAAATAGCACAAAGGACTGCCAACAACTTCAGGAGAAATAGCCGCATCAAGGGAGTTAACCGGGAAGAACGGCAAAGTTGCGCGGCAAGCTTGGAGCCGCCACTTTCGGCGTGACATTGGCGTGCGGTGGCCTGAAATGGACACTGTGAACCGATCCACCTTTCTCTCCATCGTTGCCACTTTTGTCGTCGCAGCCTCCTTCGCCTGGGCTCAGCCCGTGCAGGCGGCCGATCCCATCGTCGTCCTCAAGACCAGCATGGGCGAAATCGATATCCAGCTTGATCCCAAGAACGCGCCGATCAGCACGGAAAACTTCCTCTCGTATGTGAAGGACAAGTTTTATGACGGCACCATTTTCCATCGGATTATTCCCGGCTTTGTCGTCCAGGGCGGCGGCTTTACGGCGGACATGACCGAGAAAGCGACCAAGCCCCCGATCAAGAACGAGGCGAGCAATGGTCTGCACAATCTTCGTGGCACCATCTCCATGGCCCGCACCAACGATCCCGACAGCGCCACGTCGCAGTTCTTTCTCAACTTGGTCAATAACAGCGACAAGCTGGATCCTTCCGCGGCCCCGGCGGGCTACGCCGTCTTCGGCAAGATTATTAAGGGCCTCGACGTGCTCGACAAGATGGCCCAGGTGCCCACCCATAGCGTCGGTGCCTATGATGATGTGCCAGCCAAGCCGGTGGTTTTGATCAGTGCGACGGTCAAATAAGGTATTCCCGCACCCTCAGCAGCCGTCATGGACAAACATTATTAGTTCGTCCGCGGTCTCCGGGAAGGGAACCATCACTGCCGGGCAAAGACATGGTTGCCGCCATCGACGCTCACCAGCCGAAGGCCATAGGTATTCATCAACTGAACCACTTGATCAAAAGAACCCCTGCCGGGTTGTTCGTGTAATTCCATTGCGACGAAATTTACCGTATTGAGCCAGTCGGGCACACTGTCGAAAAGCAGGGGCCACTCCGCTCCTTCAATATCGATTTTAATCAAATCAATCTGTGGCACTTGGTATTCTTTTAAAATCTCGGGAACGGTGATTCCCTGAAAATCGGCTTCATTGAGCTGGCAGGGCTCGACTTGAATGGCCCACGCTTCGGCGTTCGGATTTACCAGTCGAAGGGGGCCGGTGGAGGGCCAAAGTCCCGCGAGTTTAGGGTGGACCTTGGGATAAGACGCGACATTGCAGCGAAGCAACGCCATGTTGGTTTCGGATGGCTCAATCGCAATGATTTGGGCATTTGGAAATCGATTGGCAAAAAAGACACTGCTCAGTCCGATGTTGGCGCCTGCATCAACAATCAATCGTGCAGAGGAGGGAAGGGCCGTGGCGTAAATTTGTTGATGTAGCACTTCGGCATAGATAAACGGATCAGAAGTCCCGGCGCGAAGAAAAACGGGAGCCTTGAATCTGGGATGCTTGATCTGTACCGGTTCCCGTTGTGAGATCGACTTGGCCCAAAGTAGTTTCAGGGCGCTTTCCCATCCGAACCAGCGGACAAAAATCCGTAAGCTTCCCAAGCCGGAATATTTAAAGAACCACTGCGCGAGGGAGGATGCCTTGATCCGGCTATAGACGCTTTTTACCATTTTTCCCTTTGAAAAAGGTAACAGGCTCCATCTTGTTTCCAATGCAAAAGGGTCACTGCTTATGAAGTGCGGGCAACATGGCATTCCCTATGCTACATTCAGGGACGTGATCCAAGCGAACTGCCGTGCGCAATTCACCGCTGACGATTTTGCCTTCGTCGTCCGCGTTCTCGCCAAGTCCCCACGTGACGCGGTCTCCCTGGTCACGCTCCTGAGTGATGAACAGGAACGGGACGCCATTCTCGACCACGATCTGGTCTACAATTCCATTGTCGATGAGAGCGGTTGTCTGCAAGTCTCAGCCGCATTTTATTTCTATGTCCTCACTCGGCGTGTGTTGAAACGAGTCTCTCTCGATGAACGGGCATTGACCGATTATGTCGCCGCAGTGCTTCTCGCTTTTTCCCGCATCAGCCAGATCCGCGCCCCGGGTGACACGACGCCTACCTCGCGCAGCTTCACCTACGTCTCCGACCTGATGATGCGCCTGGAAACGTGCCCGCCCGAGCAGGCTTATCTTTTGCGGACCCATATGGCCAACTACACGCTCTTTCTCAGCGGCATGTTTGTCGAGAGGGTCAACGCCCACGCCGAACGTCGCGGAGCCCCCGGCATCAGCTTTTACGAGGCAATCGGACAGTCCTCCTATCTGAGTGTTGCCCGTCATCCGCAGGCCAAACGCACGGAGCACCACGCCATTTTCGAGCAGCTCGGCAACGAATTCCGCCGCGTACGCCTTGCGCTGAACAATCTCGCGGAAACGCTTCTTCACCTGCACGCCACGCCGGCCATTCTTATCCGTCCACCGATATGACCCTTTTGCGGGAAATCCAGACATTGCTGGAGCGCACCTACGCGCCCGTCCCCATCAACCTGGAGACTTGCGTCATTGGTGAAAGCCGGTGTGCCGTTCTCAATCGACTGGCCGGACAGGAGGCGGAACATCTTGCTCCAGCGGGCCGCACCTTTCTGCGCCAGGCGGGCGATTCACTCTATGTCGCCATCTTTTATGCACGGCCGGTCATTGCGGAACTTGAAGCGAACGATCCGCGCCGGGCACTGAACGAGCGCAATATCTCTGCTCTCATCACCTTCATCGAAGAGATCGCTCATGGCGTGCAGGCCGCGCTGCTTTTCAACGAAGGCGAGCGCGAGATCGACAGCGAGGCCTATGCCCGCAACCTTGAGACTCAGGCCCGTATCGACACCTATCTCGTCCTTTGCAAATTTGCCCACCTGATTTGCGGCGACCCGGTCCCGCATCCCGTAGGGAGCTGGTTGCGCCGCCAGTTGTTCGACGACAGCCATCGCCAATTTTCCACCCTGCAACTCCGCGCCCGCTACGGCGCCGCCCAAAAGTGCGCTCTCGGTTTCCTGCGCCACCTCCGCCGCGTATCGCTTGCCGATCGTCACGAAGTTTTGCGCGAATTTCGCGCACTCAACTGGCGACAGAAGAGGGCATTCGTGCAACGTCAGGCCTGAATCCACTTATTGGGCATCAGGCAGAGTATCTGGGGATGCTGCGCCAACCAAGCCTTCACCCAGGCTCTGTAAGGGCTACGTCTTCTTCCGGATACGGATTGGCTGGGCCTGGATCGAATTATGGGGATTCAGCGGCCTAGCTATCGAATCAACTTTGGTTGAGCACCCGAGCGAGTAGCTCCATGTAGGATGGGTATGAGTGGCCGGATGTCGTCATCAGGATAAACCGAAATTACGCGGATGGAGTTTCCAGGTAAACTTTTCGAGTTTCATTCAGTCTATAATCATATTCTAGAATCATCCTCCGAGACAAAGGAGCTGAATGCCCTGTTTTTTATTGAAATACTTCTATTTGAAATTGCGCTTGACGGAATACGATATGAGTTACATAAGTAACCCATATGAGCTGCGTCCACCAACGCTTAATGGAGCATCTGCCATGGGCCCAGCGTTTTGCCCGGACCTGTACTGCCAAGCTTCCAGCGCACCTTGATCATGAAAATCTCCAGAGTGCGGGTGTTCTCGGTTATCTCCATGCTGCCTCGCGATACGATCTTTCGCGAGGATCCTCCTTTCGTGCGTTTTGTGCCGTGCGAATCCGGGGTGCCATTTTGGACGAGTTGCGTCGCTGGGATTGGGCACCGAGATCGGTTCATAAAAATCAACGACGAATTACAAATGTAACACAAATATTGACAGAACAACTGGATCGGCTCCCGACTTGCGGAGAGTTGGCGAGGGCACTGGGAGTGGAATCCTCCGAGATCGAATCGTATCAAGCCCAAATCCAGAACAGACAGATGCTCTCCTTCGACGAAATTACTGGGAAACAGTCGGGTGAAGGCGGAGTTACCTTGGCGGAACGTCTGCCCGATCCCCATGTGCTTCCTCCGGATGTTACCCTTCTGATTGCGGAAGACAGGCAACTCGTTCATCAGTGTCTCCGACTTTTACCCAAGACCGAGGCCACAATTCTTGACCTTCATTATTTTCAGGGCTTTCCGTTGCGGGATCTCGCTGCGGTTCTGGCCGTTTCGCCATCGCGGATTTCTCAACTCCATCATCAGGCCCTGGGTCGCTTGAGACAGACCTGGCGTTGCATAGAGAAAGCAGGCACGACTCGCAGTCCTTGCCTCCTATAACGTGGCGATTTCGCGACGAGGCGATTTTCCCGATTGTGTCAAAACGTGCGGCTGATAGGTTATCTTCTATGAAAATCTTCATCGATAGCGGCGATACCAATGAAATTCGCGAGGCCAATGCAATGGGCCTCATTGACGGTGTAACGACCAATCCCACCTTGGCTTCCAAGAGCGGCAAACCTTTCAAGCAGCTCATCATGGAGATCACGGAGATTGTCGACGGTCCGATCAGTGCGGAAGTTGTCAGCACCACCGCCGCTGAGATCATTCCCGAAGGCGAAGGCCTCGCCCAGTGGCACAAAAACATCGTCGTGAAGGTGCCGCTCATCGGCGAGGGCCTCAAGGCCGTCAAGGCGCTTACCGCCAAGGGCATCAAAACCAACGTCACCCTTTGTTTCAACGCCTCCCAGGCGCTGCTCGCCGCCAAGGCCGGTGCGACTTACATCAGCCCCTTCGTCGGACGCTTGGATGACATCAGCCAGGAAGGCATGCAGGTTATTCGCGACATCCGCCTCATCTACGACAACTACGGCTACGAGACCCAGATTCTCACCGCCAGCGCCCGTTCGCCCATGCACTTCCTTGAGGCGGCCCGGATCGGCAGCGATGTCATCACCGCACCCTTCTCCGTGATCAAGCAACTCCTGCATCATCCACTCACCGACAGCGGTCTGGCCAAATTCCTCTCCGACTGGGAGAAAGCCAAAAAATGACCGAAGGAGCGGCGCCCACGTGCCAACCGGAATCGTTGACGCCGCTCTTTCGCTGCAAGGTGCTTAAGCCCCCCCGATTTCTCGTGCCACCTGAGCAACGCATTGTCACCCACCCGCCGATTGATGTCGTCGCGGGGGTGATCCGCCGTGCCGACGGCCAGCTTCTCATTACGCAACGGATGGCCGATGACACACTGGGTGGCTACTGGGAATTTCCCGGCGGCAAGGTCGATCCTGGCGAGGAACTCAAGGTTGCGCTTTACCGCGAACTCAAGGAGGAGATCGGGGTCGAGACCGAGATTGGCGACGAAATCCATCGCATCGTGCATCCCTATCCGGATCGCGATGTCCGGCTTTATTTCTTTGACGCCCGCATCCTCTCCGGTGAGCCGCAAAAACTCGAAGTCGCCGACCTGCGCTGGATCGCCACCGCTGACTTGCTGAACTACCAATTCCCCGAGGCGGACCGTCCGCTGCTCAATCAGCTTCGCGGTGTGGCGTAAATTCCCTAAATAAATTTCCGCTACTCCTGCGTCCTTAAGCCATGACTAATGCTGCTTCCTGATTTTCCACCACAAAATCAGAACGAGGGCGGCGAAGGTAATCGGAATAATGAAGTGCGGTATGGGTGTGTAGTTGTAAATCACGGTGACAGCACTGCCGTCAGCACTGACGAAATTGGTCGATGACGTTGTCACTCTACTAATCCATTCCGCCCAGTCCGACCGTCTTGAGAAATTCTTCCATTTGGGGCCGCGCCTTGAGAGGCTCAATCCATCGCTGGGGAATCGCCCGCCGTCCGTGCGCTGCACCGAGGATCGTTCCAAGGATCAGCCCGCGCGCGGCCGAATTCCCGCCCGCCATCACATTTTCGATCAGTGCCGTCTCAACGTCATCGCCGTGACGTAGCAAAATGGCGAAGCAGGACGAAAGGGCCTGCTCATTACCGCACGACTGTCCCAGTCTCATCACCGCTTCGGTGACCGGAAGATCCTGCATTGCCTCGGCCTGCTGCAAAAGCAACTCGGCCTTCAACGCCTTGTACGGCAACGTCGTCGACATCTCCAGCGCGCTCGGAATTGAAACTCCGCGCATCAACACGAACACCGTATGTGCGATGAACTCCGCCGTATCGATCACTTCCGGCGTGGCATGCGTCAGCGCCGTCTGAGCCCGGACCGCCGCGATGATCGTGGGCTTTTCCTCGTTTCGCAGCGCCAGCAGCACCGGTGCCAGACGAACTGCGCCGCCGACCTGCACCGAGTCTGAACCTGCCCGGGTCAGGCCCTTCCCTTGCTCGAGCTTCGCCAGCGTTTCCTTCGTTGCTTTGTCGCGATACGCCTTGCTCCCGTCCCAAAAGCTGCGCCAACGCCGCGCGAAATCTTCCATCACAAAATTCCCGCCACATGCTTCCAACGATTCCATCAGGACCAGCATCTGGTCACCATAATGGGTCTGCGCGCCAAGTTCCTTCCCCGGATGATAGCTCGCCGAGCCAGCCGCAAGCAGTTCGGTCACGCGTCCAAAACGCCGGGCAATCTCGTCCTGTTCATAAATCCAGTGGGCCCCCAGCGCCAGTGAATCGCCCACCAGCGCGCCATAGAGTGCGCCCGTGTAACGGGCCCGGATCGAGACCGGAAAAGTGGCAGGAACTTCAGCCATGCCGCAACCTAACCTCAATCCCATGGAGATGCGACTTCGTTTTCATCCGATGAATTTCAGTGACAAATTTGATTGAGCGCTTATGCTAACCCTCCCTGCACTCGTGGCGAAATGGCAGACGCGCACGCTTGAGGTGCGTGTGGGGTAACCCATGGGAGTTCGAGTCTCCCCGAGTGCACTACCTCTCTGGGAGACTATCACGTCTCAAATCCGCTTTTTACCTCTGAAAAAGCGGAAATCACCGTAAGCAGTCCGCCTGACAGGTCAGACTTCAAAAAGCCCCTGGTGGCCACAAAAGACGGCCACCAATCCGGCCCCTCTCGGCCACCAAAAAACCTTCATTTTCGAGAAGGATGGGTCTTTTTTGGCGCTACGCGCCTGCCTTCCAAGTCCGTTGGCATGCGAGAAAATCTACTCACTCAAAGGGACGCTGCCAGCTTGCTCGGTGTCAGTGTCAGAACCGTCAGACGATACATCGTTGAAGGAAAACTGCCTGTAGTTCGCCTGAGCACCCGCTGCCTGCGGATTGCTCCTGCGGCGATAGACAAATTCATCCGCGATGCTGGGGGTATCCAATGAAGGTGCGCCCAGAGTACGACAAAGGGGGAAACATTCTCCGTTGGTGCGTTGATGTGGGAACGGCTGGAGGAAAGCGCATTAGGAAACGGTTCGCGGATAAAGCCAAAGCTGAGCTTTGGGCCAGAGAAAACAAAACCATCAAACGCACGGAAAGCTTCAAGACACTCGGCTTATGGGCCAAGCTCTCGGAAGCCGAGCGGGGAAGTCTGATGAGGGCACTGGAGATTTTGCGTCCTGTATGTGCCCCCATCAACTTTGAGGAAGTCGCCCAGTGTTACGTGACTTTCGCCAAGCCATCCGGCGGCAAGAAGCTCCTAACTGAGGCAATTGAAGCGCTCATCCAACGTAAAGTGCGGGCGAATAAAAAGGAGTCCTACCATACCCGCCTAAGCCGTGACCTTAATGACTTCGCCAATGATTTCCCTAATTCAGCGGTGAATGAAATAAGCCAAGGCATGATCGAAGAATGGGTGTTCGATGATTCCTGGAAGCCCATTACCCAGAGAAACCGACTCCGCGATCTCCACCAGCTATTTGCCTTTGCGTTGAAAGAAAAATGGTGTGGGGTGAATCCTGTCGCGAATATCGAGAAACCTTCCATTACTTGGGAAAGCCCGGAAGTGTTCACGCCGCAGGAGGCAGAGTGGATCATGCGGACGGCGGAAGCCAAGCCTGAGTGGGAATTGGTTCCCTTCGTCGCCATTGGACTGTTTGCAGGCCTGCGGACCTGTGAGCTTTTCAATCTGCGCTTCGAAAACATCAAGCATGAGCGAAAACTGATCACCCTAAGCGGTGACCAAACCAAGACTCGCGCACGTCGGATCGTGGATAATCTTCCTGCAAATCTTCTGGCATGGCTTAAGCCGTATCAGGAAAAACAGGGAGCCATTTGTGCTTTGGAAACCACCATCGAATGGCGGGTGCCTTTGCTGGTAAAGGAAATTCAGAAGGAACATCCCGAGTTTGTTTGGAAGCGGAATGGGATGCGTCATAGCTCAGCCTCTTACCATCTGGCCAAGGGGCGCAATGAGAACACCACGGCTCTGGTCCACGGCCATCGCCCGGAAATCCTCTTCCGGTACTACCGGGAACTGGTCAGCTCCGAAGAGGCAGACCAGTTTTACAGTATCTTTCCCAAGTAGGGAGTTGGAGGGGGAGGAGGATATAAATAATCCTCCTCCCCCAATCTCCATCCTTACTGTCCTTCTCCTTTTTCCAATGCCTGTGAGAGCTGAAGGACATCCCCTAGAATCGCGAATACAGTGGAGCTGCAAAACGCTGGCTCAGCCGCCGAATGATTTTGGGAGAGATAAACCTCGAGCCAGATTCGGATTGTTTGGCAGGTTGGGAAGAGCGTGTTCTCCGAAATCAAATCAGTGTTGGCAAAGGCTTTCATGGTTGATGCCATTGTGTTTCGTACTGGGCAGCTCCTCCATTCTTGGAGTATTTGGGGCCGCATACGCATTAAGTCGTCTCGAGTCAGGTGCTTTGTTTTCATAAACCCGAGGCATGGAAGGCAGGGGCGTAGCCCGGAAAACAAAGACAAAAAAAGGAAGAGGGTTATTACAACCCTCCTCCTCTCCACCCTTCATTCCCTTTCGAATTGGAAAGAAGCAAAGATCATGAAGATCTCCTTCAGCATACAAACTGCCAGGGCGTCGCTCTCACTTGTAACCAGCTTGATGGCGTAGAGTGTATCAAAATGCATTATTGCCCATGCTGTGCATGTGGCGTGGATATGAAGAAGAAGGCGATCAACCGGGCAGCCTTCCAAACTGGCCATTGCGAGATTGCGGGCCATTTGAGTCGCCAGTTCCGATTTTTTCCATTCCTCCATAAAATTGAGGATGATTGTTTCAAGTTGTTTCTGGGTGAGGTGTTTTGTTTTCATAAACCCGACGCGTGGAGGGCACGGGCGTAGCCCGGAAAACAAAGACAAAAAAAGGAGGAAGGTTATAATAACCCTTCTCCTCTCCGTTCTGGATCAGTTAAGACCGATCCAGATCCAAGGCATCCTGAAGGATCGCCAAGACCGTGAAGTTGCTGGTTCCTTCGCGGGCCACAGCGTCGTGAGCAGCTTCAAGATGGGCGTTTAACCAAAGTCGGATAGTGGTGCAAACAGGAGGCAATGCCTCCTCCATGCAAACATCCGTATGGGAGACAAAACGCATTGTTTGAACAATGGCGTCCCGTCCAGAGCTTTGACGCCAAGCATGGAGGATACGGGAGCAAACTGAATCGCCCCCATCCATTCGAATTCACCGAGCTTTGTAGTTGATGTGTTCATAGATTTATGTTTTGGAAGAAATGGGCGTTAGCCTTTGGCGGCCAGAATCTCGTATCGCCTCTTGATCCCCAGCTTGCGAAAGATGGAGGATAATTGGTTTTTCACCGTTCTCAGGCTTTTGGACTGACTTTTGGCGATGTCCTGATTGCTTTGACCCTCGGCCACGGCGACGAAGACCTGCTGTTCGGTCTTGCTCAATAAATTGAGATCGAGCATGCGAGGCCGCGCCTGTTGTCTTTCTTCAAAGACAATCCAGAAGAGACCCTGATCAATGCTGAAACCAATGGCCGGAATAAAGGTGATGCCAAACGAAGTCGCCTCCTTGGAGGTTTCATGGAAAACCTCCTTTTGTTTCCTCTGCCGGTAGCGTCGAGACTTCTGCCACTTGATCTCCTCGCGTAATTCAGAGAGGGTATCCGTAACCGGCTTCGGCAGATCAATATCCCGATCAGGCTTCAGGTATCTCTCGGCTTCGGCTCCCCACAACATTTCGAGGCATCGCTTCTTGCCAGCATGATTCGAGTACTGAATTTTGAAATCCCAGTCCACGATGAGGAAACCCAAGGGAAAGTTCTTCAGGAAAGCCCGGAAGCATTGCTGCCGGAGATCGAGAGCATTGAGCTGAGCCAATCTGCGAACCGCAGCGGAGAAGTGCGCTTGGAGATGCTTTAAGAAAAGCATCTCCTTATCGGTGAAGTCTCCTTGTTTTGCTGACCGATGTATGGTCACCATTCCCAACCAGATCGTGCCTTGCCAAGCTGCCATAGATGCCCCGTGAAGGGACCCGGCATCCTTCAGGACATGCCGATAGTAAAGGCTCCGCCTGAGCATGGGTGTCGGAGTGTAATCCGAATGTCGCACGGCCTTGACCTTGGGATGAATCGGACTGCGTTTCATCCAGATGTCATACTTGTGAGTCTCCTGCACATACTTGTCGGCATGCCTCTGGAATTCCTTTGGATGCGTGTACATCTCGAGGTCAAATGTCCTCGGTTTAAACGCAATCAGGAACGCGTGGTAAGGAACGTTCTTGGTGAGAATGGTCTCAATAGCATCGCCCAATTCCTGGGCATTGGAGGCTTCGTGAATTTTCAGTGCGGACAGATTCCAGTCGTACGACATGTCCGGTAAATAGACTTTTACGAGGGCATCTGGAAAGGCGGAAATCTACCTCCGCGATTTTTGGTACCTTGGTACCATATACGTAGGAAGGCCGTCTGAATTAAAAGATGAGTCATCTATGAACGATTCATTTCAAGAAAAGCGAGCGAGGCATCAACACTTCATCAAGAAAAACGGCATTTTATTAAATGCAATGGCGTGGGAGTACTACTCCGAGTCGGGCCGAGGTGTTTTATGCGTTCGTCCGGCTGGGCCAGGGCAATGTGCCTTCACCTTCGAAAATGCCCAAGACGTAGGAGGCAAGGCTCCGCAAATGGCGGAGGAGTACGATCCAGAAAGCGAACTTGTTCTGGCAATTTTCGATGAGGGAGTAGTTTCTCTTTATCGCTTTGGATCCCCAGAACTACCACCACCTGCAGCTTATGCGTTACACAAGCTGGCGGAGCTTGAGTCTGAAAAACAGGAAGGGGATTCCAGCGCGACAATCGAGCCCATTTTCAATTTGTTTCTTTACGTGAATGATGGATTGATTAACGAAGTGGGGATTGTTCGCCATGAACTGGCAGGATCGGTCGAGGCGAAAATAGCATTCCTTCAAAGCCAGTTCATTTCCGATCTAAAACGAGCCAAGATTTATGACGTCCCTCGCGGCTACTTCACTGTGACCTCCAAGGGAGAATGGAAAGCAGGCCTTACGTACGAAATTTTCATGTCCTCTGTGGAAGGCGGCAACCATCTATCCGTTTTTAGAAATGCGCTCATCGCATTGAAGGCGTCTGAAAATCCCGTGTGTACCATTACGCCCGTGGTCGACGGCGTACCGCGAATCGAGGCTGTGATTGAGGTTTAGAATCGTCTATGAAATATCTAATCAGCAGGCAATACAAAGAATGCGTCCATAGCTTAGAGTGGACTTCCAGTATTACCACGCGTCAACATGGCTTAAGCGATTATGAAGATACTCCTAGGGATTGAATAATTTCGGGAGTATGTTATTACTACCAAATCCTTCCAGCGCATCTTCCAAAGTCGTGCACCTCTCGGAAGACAAGTTTGTCCTGGAAATAAACGGGACAAATTATGCCCACCCTTCATCAACCGGAACGGGGAAAAGGTAATGAGTCGCAAGCCGAGCAAGCTATCACTGAGCGCAAGTTGGCCGAGGAAAGGCTCAAAGCTTCGCTCAAGGAGGTCAGCGATCTCAAAACGGCACTGGATGAACATGCCATTGTCGCCATCAC
>Ga0068863_100001436_pt1 | contig 23608 bp, 25 predicted proteins | sample KBSSwiS62_FD_66596 | JGI IMG/M metagenome (GOLD analysis project Ga0068863, IMG submission 66596) | Switchgrass rhizosphere microbial communities from Kellogg Biological Station, Michigan, USA - KBS Switchgrass S6-2 | ecosystem: Host-associated > Plants > Roots > Rhizosphere > Soil ... | reverse complement strand
CACGGATACCCGCCGCCTCCCGGGCAGGGCTACCCGCCGCAGCCCGGCGGCTTCCCGCCTCCGCCGCCCGGCGGTGGCTACCCGCCGCCGGCCCCGGGCGGCTTCCCGCCGCCGGCCCCCGGCGGCTTCCCGCCGCCCCCCGGAGCGCCCGGTGGGTTCCCACCCGGCGGGCCCGGCGCGTTCCCGCCGGGAATGCCGCCGCCGCCCCCCGGCATGGGGCCGGGCGCCGGCAACCCCAGCGCCGGGATCCGCAGCTCGCTGCTGGACAATCCCGAGGTCTCCGGTGCCGAGCGGTTCGTCCTGCAGAACGGCAAGATGCTCAAGGCCAACCTCGGCGCCCAGGGCATGCGGGAGTTCTACGCCCGCGCCGGCGCGATGGTCGCCTACAAGGGCGGCGTCCACTTCGACGGCCAGTGGGAGGGCTGGGCCGGGCAGTGGAGCCACCTGTTCGGTGACGGCGAGACCCTGCACCTGATGAAGGTCCACGGCGCGGGCACCGTCTTCCTCGCCAACCAGGCCCAGGACGTCTACCTCGTCGACCTCGACGGCCGGGACGGCTTCACGATCGACGGCCGCAACGTGCTCGCCTTCGACACCAGCCTCAGCTGGGAGATCGTCAAGATCCAGTCCCATGTCGGGATCGCGGGTGTCGGCGGCTACCAGATCGAGCTCACCGGCAGCGGCAAGCTCGCGATGTGCGTGACCGGCTCCCCGCTCGTCATGCGGGTCACCACGCAGAACTACTACTTCGCCGACGCGGACGCCGTCGTGGGCTGGTCGTCGGGCCTGCAGGTCTCCATGGAAGCCGCGGTCACGTCGAGCTCAGCCTGGAAGCCCCGCGGCAACACCGGTGAGGGCTGGCAGATGCAGTTCACCGGCGAGGGTTTCGTGGTCATCCAACCAAGCGAACTGATGCCGCCCTACAACGCGCTCGCCGGCCGGGGTCCGGCCGCGCAGTTGTTCGGCATGGGCCAGGGTGGCTTCGCCGGTAACCGGCTCGGCGGCCAGGGCAACCCGCACGGCAGTGGCCAGCCCGGCCACCTGCAGGGTGGCCAGCCCGGCCTCGGCGGCCTGTTCGGCCAGATGGGCCGTGGCTTCCTGCAGTAGATAGGGCTGGGAAGGGCTGCAAAGGCCATTCCCAGCCGCTTCGCCTCCCCCGGCGTCCGTGGCGGCGCCGTGGACGCGCGGCAGGACCCTGGTGACCCCTGCTCTGCCGGGGCGAGGTGATCAACCACTCGGGCAACGCCCGGCGGCCGCGCGGGTGGCGTGCGAACGCGCCCCGCGTGATCTGGGCGAAATGGTGCCGCGGACGGGGGGCCCGCCGGTTAACGTCGGGCGCATGCTTGCCGCGCTCCAGCTCGCGTCGGCCATCGTGCTGGAGATCGTGGCGACGACGGCGCTGCGCCAGTCCAACGGCTTCACGAAGCTGTGGCCGACGGTGCTCGTCGCCGTCTGCTACCCGCTGTGCTTCTACCTACTATCCCGGGCACTGCGGACGATCTCACTGGCCGTCGCCTACGCGATCTGGTCCGGCGTCGGTACCGCGGTCGTCGCGGCGATCGGGGTTCTCGCGTTCAAGGAGCAGATGAACACGGTGAAGGCCGCGGGTCTCGTTCTCATCGTCATGGGCGTCATCGGCCTCCAGCTCGGCGGCACCAGCCGCTGAGGCTGGCACGGCCCGCGCGGCCGGCGCCACGATGGCCCGAGCTTTTCGGCCCCATCCGGCCGCCGGCCGAGTAGACCGAGCGATCAGCCGGACCGAGGAGCACCAGTTCCGGGCGTGGTCCGAGTCTGCGATCTACGCTGGACGAAAGTCGGATACGTCCCAAGGACTGCCGATGTTCGAACGCTTTACCGACAGCGCCCGGCGGGTGGTCGTCCATGCGCAGGAGGAGTCCAGGGCGCTCGGTCACGGAAAGATCGGCGCGGAGCATCTGCTTCTCGGGCTGGCCCACGAGGACTCCGGCCCGGCTGCCGCCGCGCTGGGCTCTCTCGGCCTCACGCTGGCCGGTCTGCGGGAGGCGGTCGCGGCGGCGGTCGAGGACGGCGGACCGCCGCCACGGGCGCACATCCCGTTCACGCTGCGGGCAAAGCGAGTGCTGGAACACTCGCTGACGGGGGCGCGACAGCTCCAGCACCCCTACATCGGCTCCGGCCATCTCCTGCTGGGGCTGCTGGCGGAGGACGACGGCGTCGCTGCCGAGATCCTTGGCCGGGCGGGTGGCACCGCCGAGATCCGCGCCCGCGCCCTTGACGCCATCGCCGCCATGCCCGAGTCTCCGCCCTCGCCGCCGATGCCGTCACCATCGCGGCCCACGATCGCGCAGGCCAACGCGGCGGCCCGCGGCCTCGCGGTGGCGCTGGACGCGGCCCGGTTGGCGAAGGATGCCGCCATCGAGGCGGGCGACCTCGCCGGGGCGCGGGTGGCACTCGAACGGGAGAAGGCGGTCACTGAGCAGCGGCTGCGGCTGGCCGCGGACCTCGCTGCGGACGGCGAACCCCCGCCGCCGCGGGAATCCTGGGGGTCTCCCTCGGCCATCGGCCGGGCGAACAAGAAGGCTCGCGCGATGGACCCGGCGATTTTGGAGGCGCGGCTGGCGAAGGACGCGGCCCTTGACCGCGGGGATTTCGCCCAGGCGAAGGCGATGCGTGACCGTGAGAAGGCGTTGCGCGCCGAACAGCTCCGTCTCGTCGCGAACCTGATGGGCCGTCAGCCGCCGGCCTCGCCCGAGCCGCCGAGGTAGCGACGCGCCGTCAGGACCCGGCCGCGCCTGTCGTCACACGGTGGCCTGGCCGCGTGGGTCCGGGACGCCGACCGGATTGGGCCACATCAGCAGCGGGGCGGCGGCCCTGGCCACCTCGGTCAGCAGCGCGGCGGCGCGCTCGACGCCGGCCGGGCCGAGCGCCTCCCAGGGCTCGCTGGCCAACTGGTCCGTGGTCGCCTCCAGGTCGTCGGCGGCGGTCAGCGCGGCCTCGGTTGGCGAGCCGGAGGCGTCGAGCCAGCCGCGGGCGCGCAGCCTGTCGGCCGCGGCGTCCCATTCGTCGTCGGTCCAGCCACGGATCTGCTGGTAGAAGGCCCGGTCGGTGCCACCCCGGCTGACCCGCCAGACCAGGGTCTCCGGCGCGTCGAGCCCGGCGGTGACGAGCGCTGCGACGTGCCCGTCGCCGCGATGCTCGCGCAGGACGGTGCTGGCCTGCCAGATGGCGGCGACCGGGTCGTCGGGCCAGGCCAGCGCCGCGTTCGCGGCGCCGAGCACCCGGCCGGCGAGCGGGGCGTGCTCGACCGCCGACCGCAGCAGCGCGGCCAGCTCGGCGAGGTCGCCGGGGTCGACGTCGGCGAGCACCGGCCCGAGTGCCGCGCGGGCGCCGTCGAGGCGGACCGCCAGCGCCTTCTCCGGGGAGATCCGAGACCAGATGTCAGGCAGCGCCTTGGTGACCATGCGGGGCGCGAACCCGAAGAAGGCGGCGACGACCGGGCCGGCCCCGACCGGCCCCAGCGGCGCGGCCCGGCCGGCGAAGTACGCGCGCCAGTAGCCGCGCAGCCCGGCGTCTTCCCAGGCCGCGAGGCTGGCCGGCGCGAAGTAGGTGACGCCGTGCACCGGCTCGAACAGCCGCCACATCCGCTGCGCCACAGAGATCTCTGCCATGTGCCAACCCAATTCCGATGCTGCGGCGGGGTCAAGTTATCCAGCGGCCCGCGCCTCGCCCGGACTCCGCTCCTGAAGCCGGGGCCTGGCCGCCATCCGGTGGACCAGGCAGGTTGCTGGGAGGACCGGAGATCAACCAGATCTGCGAGGCGGCGGGCTGGAGGGCCGGTGATTCAGAGCCCGCCTGGCTGCGCGAGCAGCTCACCCGATCGCCTCTTCGGACTACCCAGGCCGCCGGCGTACCCGCGCGGCCTCCCGGGTGAGATGGTCACGCTCGGCGACGCTGGACGCGGCACGGGAGGCCTCGGCGTACAGCTCGGCGGCGAGCTCAGGATCACCGGCGCGTTCGTGCAGGTAGGCCGAGACCGCGGCGTGACGCGGCACGCTGGGACTCACGTCCGCCAGTGCCGCGAGACCGGCTCCCGGCCCGTCGGCCTCGCCGACCGCCACCGCCCGGTTGAGCCGTACCACCGGGCTGCCGGTGAGGCGCAGCAACTCGTCGTACCACTCGACGATCTGCACCCAGTCCGTCTCCGCGGTGCTGCGGGCGTCGGCGTGCAGGGCGGCGATCGCGGCCTGCGCCTGGTATTCGCCGAGCTCGTCGCGGGCCAGCGCTGCCTGCAGGATCACCACCGCCTCGGAGATCAGGACGGTGTCCCAGCGGGACCGGTCCTGCTCGGCGAGCGGCATCAGCCGGCCTCCCGGGCCGGTGCGCGACGCGCGGCGCGCGTGGTGCAGCAGCATGAGCGCGAGAAGCCCCGAGACCTCGGGCTCGTCGGTCAGGGCGACGAGCTGGCGGGCGAGGCGGATCGCCTCGGCCGCCAGGTCGACGTCTCCGCTGTACCCCTCGTTGAACACGAGATAGAGCACCCGCAGCACGGTTCCCAGGTCACCGGGCTGGTCGAGCGGGAGCTGGGCGATCCTCCGCTTGGCCCGACTGATCCGCTGCGCCATGGTCGACTCGGGGACTAGGTACGCCGTCGCGATCTGCCGGGTGGTCAGGCCACCGACCGCGCGCAGCGTCAGGGCGACGGCCGAGCTCGGCGCCAGCGTGGGATGCGCGCACAGGAAATAGAGCCGCAGCGTGTCGTCCGACGCCGGCACCGGACCGGCGGGCGGCTCGGCGTCCACGGCGAGCTCCCGCCCCCGCCGGGACGCGTCGGCCCGGGTGGCGTCCAGGAACTTGCGCCACGCGACCGTGGTGAGCCAGGCCTTCGGATCCCGCGGCGGATCGTCAGCCCAGCGCTCGAGCGCCCGGATCAACGCATCCTGCACGGCGTCCTCGGCCGACGCGAAGTCAGCTCCGCGCCGGACGAGGACACCGATCACCGCGGGCACGAGCTCCCGCAGCAGCGACTCGTTCACTGAACCTGTTCCATGGGTGCCTCGCCTGGTAAAGGTCGGGACCGCTCGTCAGTGGCAATCGACGGTGACCGTGGGCGGCGCGCTGAGGAACGGCCGAACCTCCAGCCACTCGTAGATCGGCTTGCCGCCGGGCCCCGGCGCGGCGGACAGCTCCCCGGCCAGTTCGACCGCCCGATCCCAGGACTCGACGTCGATGACCATCCAACCGGCGATGAGGTCCTTGGTCTCGGCGAACGGACCGTCGGTCACCGGCGGGCGCCCCTCGCCGTCATACCGCACGAACGCGCCCTCCGGCGCCAACGCCTGCCCGTCGACGAACTCACCCGACTCCTGCAGCCGGGCCGCGAAGTCCTGCATGAACTGGATGTGCGCGTCGACCTCCTTCGGCTCCCACCGGTCCAGCGGCGGGAAGTCGACCACGGGCGTCGGGCCGCCGCGGTAGTGCTTGAGCAGCAGGTACTTCATAGTGCGTCTCCTTGGTCGTCGCGCAGCCCGTCTGGCCACTCGTACCCCTGGGACGAAGCCAGCGCCCCGTCCTCGACATCCGGAGGGCAGAAAATTTTTAGACCAGGGTTCGGCTCATCTGGACGAATCTGAAGCCGCGAGGACGACGAGCCGCGCGCGGCGTAGACCGAGGGCTAATCGCGGGCCTCCAGGCCGCTGCTCGCCTGCGGGAGCGCGCTGCCGACTTCGCGGAGCCCGAGGCTGCAAGGTGGTGGGAGCGGTCCCGTGACCGACCGCGGCTCGTCTGCGAGCGGCTAGCGCCGCCGGGCCAGCGGATCAGTCGGAGGAGGCGTCGGCGTAGCGGCGCGAGTTCGCGAGAGCGGCACGCAGGGTGGGCGCGTCCACGGGAACTCCCGCGTCGCCGCCCTGGCCGTCGGGGCCGAAGTAGACGCCGGCGTAGGGGGCTGTGTCACGCTGGAACCGCCAGCCTTCGGCGAGTGGGCCCGCGTCGACCGTGTCGTAGCCCAGGTCGTCGAGGAGGGCAGTGACGGTTGCTTTCGCGTCGGCGTCGTCGCCGGCGATCAGGAGCGCCGAACGGTCGGGTGCTCCGGCCGGCCGGCGCAGCGACAGCAGGTGCTTGAAGTAGATGTTGTTGAAGACCTTCACGACTTTCGATCCGGGCAGGTGCGCCTGCAACAGCTCGCTGGTGGTGGTGGTCTCGTCGTCGAGCTCCGGGATCTGCCCGTCGCGATGCGGGTAGTAGTTGTTGGTGTCGAGTACGATCTTGCCGGTGAGCGGTTCCACGGGCACGCTCCGGTAGGCCCGCAGTGGGATGGTTACGACCACCAGGTCCCCGGCCTCGGCCGCGCCGTCGGCCGTCGCCGCCCGGGCCCTGGGGCCAAGGTCTGCCACCAGCCCGGCCAGCGTCTCGGGCCCGCGCGAGTTGCTCAGCACCACGTCATAACCGGCCGCGACAGCGAGGCGTGCCACGGTCGAGCCGATCTTTCCGCTGCCGATTAGTCCGATCGTCGTCATGCCAGGCGCCAACCCGCCGTGCGCCGCACGGTATTCCCTCACGGCGACGCGCTGATACATGCCCGTAGCGTCTGATGGCGCCTGCGCGGGGGTCGGCGGCGCGGGCGGAGGCCGAGTGCCGCGCGGCTGTTGTGTCTGGGATGATCGGGGCATGGACGAGACGCTCGTTGCCAGCGCGATGCGCGACGCTGTCGCCGTGCTGCGTCAGGCGGGCGCCCGGTTCGCCTATCTGCACGGCAGTCGCGCCGCCGGGCGCGGGCAGGCGGACTCGGACATCGATGTCGCCGTGTTCTTCGGCGGCCCGCGGTCGCCGAGTTCCTTCGACATACTCCTGCCGCCCGGCGTCGACCTCCTCCTCCTGGACAGCGCGCCGCTCGAGCTCTCGCCGGCAGGGTCGCGGCCGGCGGGCGGCTGCTCTTCGAGGACGACCGGGCCGCCCGGGTGCGTTGGGAGGCGATGACCAGAAAGATCTACTTCGACGAGCTTCCGCGGATAACTCGGGCGCACCGCGAGTTCGTCGCGGCTGTTCTGGACCGGAGCGCGTAGCCGGTGGTCGACGAAGTCCGGGTGCTACGCCTGCTACGTGCGATCACCGACGATCTGTCCGTGCTCCGCCACGAGTCGGATGCCGACGACGAGCGCCGCGCGGACCCGCTCTGGCTGCGTGGGGTGAAGTACACCTTGTGACAGCGATCGAGGCCTGCGTCGACGTCGCGCAGCACATCTGCGCGACACAGGGCTGGGGACCGCCGGCGGACAACGGTGACGCGATCCGTCTCCTCGGCGACCATGGAGCGCTGGCAGCGACGCTCGCACGATCGCTCCGCAAGGCCGTCGGCTTCAGAAACGTCCTCGTTCACGACTACATCACCGTCAACGATGAGATCGTCGTTGCTCGACTGAAAGCCCTTGACGACCTTGACGAATTCGTCCGGCAGATTGCGGTGTACCTGTCTGCTGCGGGGTCGTAGTCGAGGGCCGGGCCAACCGATCCGCTGCCCTGCTCGTCCCGAAGACACCGGTCGGGATCACCGCCCGAAACCTCATCGCACGGTTGTTGCCCACGCCGCGACCAGCACCCCAGAATGGCCAGGCGAACCAAATCCGCCAGTGGCCGATTTACGGAAATCCGGCGGCGCAGCAGTCCCGCCCCACCGGGCGGGACGACCGACGTTACAGAGGCACCCACGCCGGGCAGCGACTCCGCGATCTGACTCAGGCGAGGTCCCGGCCGCCGCTTGTCAGGCGTCGTTCGTTCTTTCCGACACCGCCTGGGCCCCCACCAGTCTCGGAAAGATGGAGTCGGCGCCAGAGTTCCAGCGGCACCGCGAACGCACGTTCGAGGAGAATTTGTTGATCTAGTCACCCGGCCCCTCGGGGGGAGTCCGTTCCGGGCTGAAATTCCCGTGGTCAACCCTGGCGTCGGCTCTGTGCGACAGGCGCCGCCCCGACACTCCGGGCTGCCCGTGGGCTCGGTGTAGTCCGTGGACCCCGTCTCCGCGGATCGCGCCCTGGGTCGCCGGACGATCACCGTGGCTGCCCGCCGACGCCGACTGGAAGCAACGGTTGGCCGGCCGTATGCCTCGTATGTGCACGGCGGCAGCGACACCACGGGCGCGGTGCGAGCCGTCGAGTCGATCGCGACGGGCCTGCGTTGGCGGCGTCTACGGGAGCCGCTGACTCTGGTGGGCGACCTGAGGTCAGCCGATAGAGAGACAGCTTGGGGGCTGGGCGCCACGACGGCGGCAAGTCTGATGCCATGATCGTATCTGCCCGCGGCGGCCCAACGCACCGTCAGTCGCGCTACTTTTGCGACTGCATCTACTATCCCTGCTTGGAAGCCACTATCAGCCGGCCGTACGGTCTGTACGTCCACGGGGCGAGTGACACGACTGGCGCGGTTCGGGGTGTCGAGGCGATCGCGACCGGTCTCAAGTGGAAGGCGGCGCTCCCGCCAGTACTCGTCACGGGTCCGCTGGATCAAGCGTCGCGTACTGCCTGCTGGGAGCTGGTGGCTCTTCGGCGCCAGCGGGGAACGGCGTGAGCTGCTCGCACGCCGGGTTGTCAGCTGGCGGGCGGGCGGCAACGGTTACGCGTCGCCGGTTCTCAGCACCGAGGCTAAGGAAATCTACGTCATCGACGCCCAGCAGCGTGACGACGGCACACGGGTCACCCCGGTCATCAAACTGGACGCGGCCATCGGTAAGCAGCTGCGGATCCGGTTCGAGCAGCCGTATGTCGACCGAGGCAACACCATCTGGTCCACGTCGAGATGGCTCTCGACCCGAGTGGCCGTCTGCTGACGGTCGTCGACGGAGCCGGCGGCGCCCACCGCGTGGACATCGCTACCAGGCAGGCCGCCCGCATTCCGCGCCTGCGGGGCACGATGCCGAACTCGATCGCGTGGTGACCCGGCCAATACAGCCATCAGGACCGCCTGCGACAGGAAAGCGGAGCGGCCATTGGTGTCCCGGCTACCCCTTCGGGCAAACCCGGCCGGCTTCCAGGCTGCCGGATCAGAGCGGATCGCGCGAAAATCTCGCCCGTAGTACGTTGTGCTCGTTGCGGTCTGTGCACGAGGCCGGGCACGTCAGCGGTCGGACATCTGTCCAGCTCAGGCAGTCGGAAGATCAGGTGCCACACCCCGGATGAAAGGGCTCGTCCGACTTGCGGGCGAGTTGGGGTACGGCCGGGTAATCATTCACAGGAAGGCGCCTCGATGGATCCGCTGTCACTGACAGTAGCGACGTTGCTTGTCTCGCGAGCGGCCGAAGCCTTTGGCGGCGCGGCTGGCCAGGGTGTGTGGGACGGGCTGCGGAGGCTCGGCGCCTTCGTCCGGCGCGCGGTCGCCGGGGATCCCGCCGGGACCGATGCCACGGACGAGCAGTCGGGACAGTCCGAGGAGGCCAGAGTGACGGCGCTCGCGGATGCGCTGGAGCGTCGACTTGCAGCCGAGCCCGGCATTCGGGAGGAGCTGGCGGCGCTGCTCGAGCGCGCCCAGCAGGAGCGCGCCCCGAGCCGCTTCGTCACCGAGGTCAACGACAGCGCATCGGTCGGGAAGATCGCCAATATCGGCGACGTCCGTGGCAATGTCAGCTTCTGAAGGACTGGACACACATGGCTGACTGGGAGTCTGAGGACGCGGCGCTGTCGGTCCTCTATCCCGCCCTCCTGCGCAGGCTCCGGCAGGACGACGCCGGCCGTGAGCTTTTGAACCGTGTCGAGGCCGACCCCGACTCGGGGCAGGAGCAGCTGGCGGAATGGTTTGACGCGCGGGGAGCCTCGACCATGGCCACCGTACTCACCGGCGGCGCCGTCGAGAAGATTGTCAACATCGGCCACGCTGACGTCGTCCAGATGCTCGGCGCGGATACTATTCGGCGTCCCCGGCAGTTGGTCGCCGCGATTCCGGACTTCGTCGACCGGGAGCCGCAGGTGGAACAGATTCTGCGGTCGGTGGCGCGCGGAACCGCTGTGCGTGAGCCGCTCGTCTTCACCCTGACGGGTGGCGGCGGGCTCGGGAAAAGCGCGCTTGCCGTCCGGGTGGCGCACTTGCTGGCCGAGCACTACGAGATCCAGTTGTATGTCGATCTCCGAGGGGAAGGCGCCAGTCGCCTCGATCCCGGAGACGTGCTGGACGGCTTTCTTCGGTCGCTAGGATATGACGGCGCGCGTATCCCTGTGGGGACCGAGGATCGCGCCCGCGCCTATAGGACGGCGCTCGCCGACGAGCGAGCGCTCATCCTGCTCGACAACGCCGCCGACGCGGCGCAGGTCCGGCCGCTCATACCGGGGGGCCCGAACAGCCTCGTTCTGGTCACGAGCCGCCAGCTTCTGCCGACGATCGAGCTCGCGGTGCCGATCCCGCTGCGCACCCTCGATCCGGCGCCTGCAGAGGAGCTGCTTGTCAAGATCGTCGGCGGCTCCCGGACCCAGGACGAGCCGGACGCCGTCCGAGAGGTTCTCACCCTGTGCGGCTACCTGCCGCTCGCCATCAGGGTCGCGGCGGCCAAGCTCGCGTCGCGGCCGCACTGGCGGATCGCCCGGCTAGCTGACCGGCTTCGCGATGAACGCCGACGGCTCAGCGAGCTGTCCTTGGGGGATCTGGATGTCCGGGGAACTTTCATGATCAGCTATGCTGGCCTGTCGGACGACCACCAACGCGCCTTCCGACGAGCGGGCCTGCTCACCGGGACGGACTTCGCCGCGTGGAGCCTCGCTGCCCTCCTCGATTGCGATCGGGACGAGGCCGAGAGCCTCGCCGAGGATCTCGTCGCCGCGCAGCTGTTCGAGGTTCAGGGCGAGGATGTGACCGGTGAGGTGCGCTACCGCTTCCATGATCTTCTCAGGGTGTTGGCGCGGGAGGAGGCGGCGAAGTCCGAGACCGACGCGAACCGCCGCGCCGCGATCGAACGGGCGCTAGGGGCTCTGCTGACCCTCGCCAAACGAGGTCTGTTCCTCCTGTCACCCCACAGCAAGCGCGACGACGTCGCCTCGAACGCGCTGCTGTGGCCCATCTCCATGGAGCTCGCCGAACGCATCCAAGAGCAGCCTTACGACTGGTTCGACGCCGAATACACCTCGTTGGTCGCTGGAATCAGGCAGGCCTACGCCGAGGAGCTGTGGGAGTGCACCTGGGAGCTGGCCGAGTGCATGCACTACTTCTTCCGCGTCCGGTCCCTGCGCAAGGACTGGCAGGAGACCCACGAGCTCGCGCTCGACGCCGCGCGGCGGGCAGGGAATCTCCGTGGCGAGGGATGGACGCTGCGCAATCTGGGGAACGCTTATCGGGATAAGATCCAGTACGAGCCGGCCCGGCGGTGTTTCTCGGCGTGTCTCGATATCTTCCGGCAGCTGGGCAACAGGCTCGGGCAGGCTGCCGCCCTGAACAACCTGGGTGAGCTTTCCATGGACACCGGCCGGCTCGACGAAGCCAGTGTCTATCTCGTCGACTGCCTCTCCGCCTGGGCCGCGGTAGACGACCGGGTCGGCGTCACCTACGTGACCAACCACCTCGGCGTCATCCGGCGGCAGCAGGGAGACTGGGTCGCCTCCGACGATTTTTTTGCCCGCTCGGTGCCCATGTTCCGCGGAATCGGCGACCGCTGGGGCGAGGCACACGGACTGCGCAGCCTTGCCGACCTGCGGCGTGAGGAGGGGCGCCTCGACGAGGCGGAGATCCTTCTCTCGCGGAGCCGGCCGATCTTCGAGGAGATGGGTGACAGCGTGGGAGCCTCCTGGGCGGTGCTGTCACTCGCCCACGTCCGTCTCGACCAGGACCGGCTAGTCGAGGCGTTCGACCTGGTGACCTCGGCGATCGACGTCTTCCGGCGCGCCGATGACGCCAGGGGCGAGGCCTGGAGCCTCAGCGTCTACGGCGAGGCATGCCGGCGAGACGGCAAACCTGTGGCCGCCGCGGCGGCGTTCGAGGAGAGCCTTGCGCTCCTGCGGGACTTCGACGACCGTCTCGGCGCCGGAATCGTCCGCTATCAGATGGCCGAGCTCCAGGTTGACCAGCACGACCCTGCCGCCGCGCGGGAGTCGCTGCAGGCCGCCCGCGACCTGTTCGACCAGATCGGCGCCAAGGGCTGGTCCGCCCGCAGCGGCGCGGCGCTGTCGGTGATTTGAGCGTAGTCCGCTTGGCACCGGAGCGGTGCTCACCTGCCATCGCCCGCCCATGGGTTGAGCAGATGCGCTACCAGCCCAGCGAGCAGCGCCCACGGCGGGAGAGCCGCGGCGGTGGCGAGCACCGCCAGCGGCGCAGCCCACTGGTAGAGACGGACGGTGTCGACGGCGACGAGAAGCTGCCCATACGCCAGGCAGGCCCCAGCCGCCAGCATGAGGGACAGTCTCAGGTCGAAGGTGAACGGCGCCAGCAGGCAGATGCCCCACGGCGCCAGCATGACCCTGGGGCGCCACCAGTCTCCCCGGTGAGCCCGCCTGGCCGCGCGAACCGGATGGACGAGGATGTCGTCCTCCCCTTCCGGGTCTTTGGCCAGGCGTGCGACGTACCGGCGGACCAACGGTGCGAGGAGCCCGACCAGCGCTATCGGGTTCCACCCGTACACGGCGGCGAATATCGGGCCTGACTCCTTGACCGCGCCGGCGACCAAGGAACAGAGCACGGCCGCGATCCAGTAGCCGTTGACCGCGCACAGCGCGCTGGCCATCGCCCAGGTCATGGCGGTGGGGTCCACGAGAACAGGCCATCGGATGTGAAGGTGCCAGATCCCGGGAAGGCCGACCAGCAGCAACGCTCCGGCAACGCACGACACGGGTTGGTCGATCCAGTGGGTCAGCCACACCGCCACGATGGGCACGAGCAGCGTCAGATGCGCGACGGTGCAATAGTACCAGCGCTTCGGCCATGGCCCGCAGGCCCAGGGCAGCAGCCAGCGGAGCGCGAACGGCAGCGGAGCGCAGTGTTCGGCCGCCATGGCGAGGTACCTTCGGCCGTCGGGGCTCAGGGAAAAAGAGCCGAACGCGATCCGGGCCGCCGCCTGGAAGACCGACGCGATACCGAGACTTAGTAGGGCGACGACTAACGTGGGCAGCACGCCTCCCCGCGAAGACTGGCCTCGCCCCGGGTCCGTAGGCCCGTCACGTACACCGAGTACACGGACTGCTCCATTCTCCCGATGGTGAAGTCGCTGTGCACCCGGTCGAAAGCCTGCGCCACGATGGCCTGGTACAGCAGGTCGTCCGTGAGTAAATCGATGACGCGGGCCGCCGCGGCGGCGTCATCGGCGCGCGGTACCAGGAAGCCGTCCAGGCCGTCCCGCACCTGCCATGGCACGCCCCCGACGCGCGTGGCGACCACCGCGGTGCGGGAGGCCATTGCCTCGGCTATCACCCGAGGCGAGGCCTCGACGTCCGCCGTGTGCAGCAGCACGTCCGCCGCGCACGTGATTGTTGCGACGTCGTCGACGAGGCCCAGGAAGCGAACCCGGCTACCGAGCTCACGGCGGACGGGAAGCAGCTCGAGCCTGTCGCGATCAGGGCCGGCGCCTACCAGCATGAAATACGTCTCACCGACCTCGGCCAGGATCCGGCGCGCGGCGCGCAGAAAGACGTCCTGCCTTTTCTCCCTGACCAGCCGTCCGATGTTGACCACGATCCGCGCGTTTTCGGGAAGGCCCAGCAGCTCGCGCAGGCGGCGGCGGGCCAGCGCCCGGTCGCGGGCGAAGTCCTTGACGCGCACACCGTTTGGGATGTAATGGACCGTCCACCGCGGCAGGCACGTGAGCCGGTCGGCCTGGGCGGGGCTGCAGACAATGACCATAGCGGCCTGCCTGGCGAGCAGTATCTCTGCTCTGGCGATGAGTCGCTGCTTCCAGGTGTTCTCGACCCATCCGTGGAAGGTGAACAGGAGAAGCACGCCGCGCAGCTGCCGTCGGAACAGCACACGCGCGGCCGCGCACACTATAATCGCCGTCGAGCCATGGGCATGGACGACCTGGTGCCGGCCACCTCGGCGCGCGGCGCGCAGGAGAACACGAAATACCTGCAACACAGTGCTTGACGATCCACTGTCAGCTGGCCTCGACGACGGGGTTGTGCCGATAACGTCGACGGTCAGCCTGCCCGACCTGGACTGTTCCCGGGCCAGGTCCTCGACATGACGCTGTTCACCGCTCGAGGCTCGGCGATCCAGGACAACGTGCGTCACCCGCAACGTTGAAGGTGTCCCGGCGGGTGCAGGGAGAGCCGTCATCTTAATTCCCCGTAGCCGTAACCGTGGTTCCCCGATATTTCGCCAGAGTGCATCATCAACTGGTGCCAACGATGCATTCGTCGTTGACAACTGCGGCCGGCGAGAGCCGTCAAGCATGCAAGAGATTAGTCACGATCTTTGCCTCGCGCTGACGTTGCGAATGTGCCGATCCTACCCGTTACCGGGCGGCCCTGCTCGTCAATTGACCAGACAAGTCCCCGACGTTAGAGTAGATCGCTGGCGCCTCACGCTGGTGCGACCTGCGCTGGCGCTGCCGGTGCTGGTAGGTCCATAGGGCCGCCGACATCCTGCGGCCCTATGGAGGCGGTCGGTGCATGATGTCGGCGATCGGCGAGCCTCGTAGGGGGATTGTGACCCGGGATTGGCTGATCTTGTGTCTATGCCAGCACGCAGCATCGACAGCTCTGCGGCGAGACCGGAAGTGACGAAAAGCGATCCGGGCGTCAGGGCGCAGCCCGGCTCGGGTGCTCGGCCATTTCAGGTGGCGTGCGCGCTGGTAACCGCCACGCGACCACGGCAGTGGATCAAGAATATGCTGGTGTTCGCCGCGCCTGCGGCCGCCGGCGCGCTGCTGAGCGCGCGGGACGTCGCGTTGAGCGCAGTGGCGGCCATCATGTTCACCCTCTGTGCCAGCGGTGGTTATCTGCTGAACGACGCTCTGGACGTCGAGAGCGACCGGGTGCATCCCAGCAAGAGGTTTCGGCCGGTCGCTTCGGGCAGGATTTCCGTCCCGCTCGCGCGCCTGGCCGGCACCGCCCTGACCGTTGTGGCGGTCGCCGGCGGCTGGCTGCTGGCTGGCTGGCAGCTGGCGGTCGTGCTCACCGTCTACGCCGTGGTCACACTGGCCTACTCGGCGTACCTCAAGCGCATCCCAGTCCTCGAGCTGCTCGTGGTGACCTCCGGGTTCCTGCTTCGCACGCTCGCCGGCGCGGTGGCCGTCGATGTCCCGATTTCTCGATGGTTTCTGATCGTCACGGGGTTCGGCTCCCTCTATCTCGTCGCGGGCAAGCGGCACGCCGAGGTCACCGCTCTCGGCGGTGAGGGGTCCCGCCACCGGGCGGTTCTCGCCGCGTACCCGGCCCTGTACCTGCGTCAGACCCGCGAGCTGTCCGCCAGCGTCTCCCTGCTCGGGTACTGCCTTTGGGCCTTCAGCGGCGAGGCTGCGAGCATGCCCTGGTCGATACTGTCGGTCATCCCGGTGACCTTTGGCATGCTGCGGTACGGGCTGATACTCGAGCTGGGGAAAGGCGATGCGCCGGAGGAGATCTTCTTGCGCGATGGCCCACTGATCATCGCTTTGGCCGGGTGGCTCCTGCTGTTCCTGCTTTCCGTGGCGAAGGTCGGTGCGTAACGATGAAGGTGCCTACACGGGACCGCGGTGATCGGTACCCCCCCGGATCGGACTCGGACGGCGCACGACTGTTGACCGGCTGGGGTCGGACGGCGCCGAGCGGCGCGCTGGTAGTTGCCCCGCGCGGCGTGGACGCTGGACAGGAGTGCGTCGCGGCCGTGGTGCGGGCGCAGGCGTCGGCGCGTTCCGAGGGCCGCGACAGGGGCATGCTGGCCCGCGGCCTCGGCCGTGCCTACGGGGACGCCGCGCAGGTGTCCGGGGGCGCGGCGGTGGACATGACCGCGCTGGCCGGACTCGGTGCGGTGGACCCGGAGACCCGGACAGTCACGGCCGAGGCCGGGGTCTCCCTGGACCGTCTCCTGCGGTACATCCTTCCGCGCGGGTTTTTCGTTCCGGTGACCCCTGGAACCCGGTTCGTGACTGCCGGGGGTGCTCTCGCCAGCGACGTCCACGGCAAAAACCATCACGTCGACGGCTCGTTTTCGAATCACGTGGCGGCGTTCGACCTGATTACCGGCTCCGGCGAGCTGCGACGGGTACGGCGGGACGATGCGGATTCCGACGGCGAAGACGCGAGAGTCTTTGCCGCGACCGCGGGAGGAATGGGACTCACCGGGATCATCACGCGGCTCACGATGACGATGCTGCCGGTGGAGACCTCGGTCATGCGTGTGGATACCGAACGCACCCGTGATCTTGACGACTGCATGGACCGCATGGCAGACCGGGACGACGCCTACCGCTATTCGGTCGCCTGGGTCGACTGCCTGGCGCGTGGAGCGTCGATGGGGCGGGCCGTGCTCACGCGCGGAGACCATGCGAGCCTTCAGGAGCTGGCGCCGCGTGCGCGCCGGGAACCGCTCCGCCTTCCCTCCGGTCCCCGCGTCGCGGTGCCGTCCTTTCTCCCCGGCGGTCTGCTGCGGCCGCTGACCGTGCGCGCGTTCAACGAGGCATGGTTCCGCAGAGCGCCCCTCCGGCGCACCTCGCTGGAGAGCATCCCCGCGTTCTTCTATCCGCTCGACGGGATTCGGGGCTGGAACCGCCTCTATGGGCCTCGCGGCCTCGTCCAGTACCAGTTCGTCGTCCCGCTGGGAGCCGAGGAGACGCTGCGCGCGATCGTCAGAAGGATCTCCAGCTCGGGGTGTCCGTCCTTTCTGGCAGTGCTCAAGCGTTTTGGGCCTGGCAACGGGTATCCGCTGTCCTTCCCGGACAGCGGCTGGACCCTGGCCGTGGACATTCCGGCGGCGCTGGACGGGCTGGGTGCGCTCCTCGACGGTCTTGACGAGTTGGTTGCGGCCGCCCGGGGCCGGGTCTACCTGGCGAAGGATGGCCGGCTGCGGCCCGACCTGGTGCGTGCCATGTACCCGCGGCTCGACGAATGGCGGCGTGTTCGGGACATGCTGGATCCCCTCGGTGTCTTTGTCTCCGATCTCGGCCGGCGTCTGGGGCTCGTGTAGACCTAGCAGGCTGGCGGAGAGGGAAGTCGAGCACGGCCGACCGGGCCTGCGGCGAGTGGGGGATTAGATGAACGATGCGCTCGGCGGTGTCCAGACGGTGCTGGTCCTTGGTGGATCGTCCGAGCTCGGCCTCGCCACCCTGCGGCACGTGGACCTGCGGCCCGGGTCCAAGGTCCTGCTCGCTGGTCGATCAGAGGACCGGATGCTCCAGGTGGCCCGCGAAGCCGGCCTGGTCGAGAGAACCAGCGTTACCGTTACGGCCGTCGCCTGGGACGTTCGCCGGGTCGACACCCACGGGGCCCTCCTCGACGCGGCGGTCGCCGAGTTGGGAGAGATCGATCTGGTGCTGGCCACGGCCGGCGTTCTCGGCGTTCAGGAACGCGCCGAGCAGGACCTCGCGCATGCCGCGGACATCCTGGAGACCAACTTCGTCGGCCTCGCCACCGCGTTGCTGCCGGTCGCGCAGCGGCTGCGGGAGCAGGGACACGGCGTGATCGTCGTGTTCTCGTCGGTCGCCGCTCTGCGTGGTCGCGAGACGAACTTCATTTACGGCTCGTCGAAAGCCGGCCTTGATGTGTTCGCCGAAGGCCTCGCCGCTTCACTCGCCGGTTCCGGCGCAAGAGTGATCACTGTGCGGCCGGGGTTCGTCCGAGGACGCATGACGGCGGGGCGGAAACAGGCTCCGATGTCGACGGTCCCGGATTCCGTGGGCCAACGGGTCGCGGCAGCCCTCCGCAGCGGCGCCGACGTGATACACGTGCCACGTCCATTGGGCCCGGTGTTCCTGCTGGTCCGTACGCTGCCCGCCCGGCTGACCCGCGGGCGCCTGCGCTGATCTGACCCACCCGAAGGACGGCGGCCGTTCCCCGACCGCTTGAGGGCGAAGTCGATCAGGCCGACGGGCTGACCTTGGCGGTCTCGGCACGAACTGCATTGCGTGCGGTCTCGCGGGCCGAGAGCCTCCATGCCGAGCTGCGACCCGTCGGCGTCGATGTCCTCGCCTGCGTGGCCGGCACCGTGCGCACGCCCGGCTATGCCGCGACCGTCGGGCGCGACGCGCCAGGCACGCTTGATCCCGATCAGGTCGTCGAGGCCGCGCTCGCGGGCCTGGGCCGGAAGGCGCTGGTGACTCCGGGCTACGCGAACAAGCTCGCCGCGTTCACCATGCTCCGGCTGCTGCCACGCGCCACCGCGACCGCCATGATGAGCCGCGCGGTGAAGGGCTTCGACGCGCCGTGATCGTCGGCTTCTTTCTGCCATGGATCACCTTCGGTGTCATCCTCGCCCTGCATGTCGTCCTCCCCGCCCGTTGGATCGACGGCTACGTGCGCGATGATCGCGGCCGCCCCCTGCGTTATCGACTCAACGGCCTCGTGGTCCTGGTGGCTGCCGTCGGGATCGCCGTGGTTCTCGTCGCCGTGCACCCGGCGCCAGCCGACGAGCTCTGGCGGCACCGCTGGGCCCAGCTCGCCGGCACGTACGCCTTCGGCCTGCTGTTCACCGCCGCCCTCGTCCTGCCCGCCCCGCCGACTGGCAGGCCACTGCTCGCCGACCTGTACTTCGGCCGCCGTGAGAATCCGCGCTGGCGGCGGCAGGGGCGACGCGAAGGTGTGGCTCTACCTGGCGGGCGCGGTGATGCTGGAGCTCAACGTCCTGTCGTTCGCCGCGCATCAGGATCTCGCGATCGGCCACCTCAGCGCCGCCATCGCGCTCTCGGCCGGGCTGCTGACCTACTTCGTCGTGGACGACCTCACCTTCGAACGCGTCCACCTCTACACCTACGACCTGTTCGCCGAGCGCGTGGGCTTCAAGCTCGGCTGGGGCTGTCTGATCTTCTACCCGTACTTCTACTGCGTGGGCCTCTGGGCGCGGGCCGACGAGCCCGACCCGCACGCGCCGGTCTGGCTGCTGGTCCTCGCCGGCCTCGTCTTCGCCGCCGGCTGGACGCTCGCGCGCGGGGCGAACCTGCAGAAGTTCCTCTTCAAGAGGAATCCCACTGCCCGCGCCTTCGGCCTGCTCGAGCCGCGCGCGATCGGTGACGCCGAGCGCACACTGCTCTGCGGTGGCTTCTGGGCCGCCGCCCGCCACATCAACTACCTCGGCGAGATCCTCATTGCCGTCGGCATCACACTCGCCCTAGATGCGCCCGGCGACGCCGTGGCGTGGCTCTACCCCCTCTACTACATCGGCTTGCTCGTGCCCCGCCAGATCGACGACGACCGCCGCTGCGCCGCCAAGTACGGCGCGCTCTGGGACGAGTACCGCGCCCGCGTCCGCTGGCGGATCGTCCCCGGGATCTACTGAGCGCGGTCGGCCTCTCGCGCGCGCAGACGCTGCCTGCCAACCTTCCGAATCCATCGCCAACTCGTCGAACAGGCAGGTCGCGCTGGGTGCGACCTGGGCCGCGGGTGGGTCAGTCTTCCGGTCATTCTGAAGACCACTTGTTCGAGCTCGGGAGCCGCTTTCAGCTCTCCGGCCGGTGGACAAGAATGCGTGGCACGGCGAGCAGCGGCGAACTGGCGCGCCAGCGCGGTTGGCCTCGTGGCCAACGGCCGCATCAGCGCAGGGTGGAGGCGATCCACGGCTCGCAGGTGTCCGCGCTGACATGCCTGGTGCCCCACTTGCAGCCCCGCCAGCGGAAGGCGATGATCGCTGGCTGTGGTCCGGCGGCGACGGAGTCTGACCGTTCAATCGGTGCGCAGTCGCCGGCGAGTTCCACCCGGCCCGCCATCCATGGCCGGCTGGTCTCGACGTCGGCTGCCAGCACCTCGGCGACGAACCGGCCCCGGACCCGACCTGCGGCGGCAACCTCCCGCCGGAACCGTGCCCGGAAGTTTGGATCCGCGGCCAGGTCCGGCCTGATGACCTTGATGGCCACCGGCCGGTCATCCGCTGGGACGGGTGCTCAGCCTGTACTCCTCCCGGCGTTGGCAGATCGAACAGACGGAGCCGGTCGACCAGGGCACGGTCCACAAGATCGCGCGGTCCGCGTCCGGACACGAGCAGCGTCTCCTGGAGTCGCGCGCGTTTGGCCGGGAACGCGGGCAGGACTGTCGTCAAGCCGACTTCGGTAATCCGGCTCGACCCGACAGGCGAACTCTCAGTGACGTCGGCGTACTTCTACGTCCAAGGACCGGCGTCGGAAGGAGAACGCTGTGAACATCCTGTATTCGGGTGCTCGCCGCCTCGCTCTCGGAGCCGCGGCTACTGTCCTCGTCGCCTCGGCCGCGGCCGTCGGTGGCCTCGCCACGCCGGCGCTGGCGGCCGGGACCTGCGTCGACCAGTTCACGGGAGCCGCGCTCCCGGTGACGCTGAGCGGAACGAGCGGCAATGACATCCTGACCGTCACGAGTAACGACGCCGTCGTCGACGCCCTCGGGGGCAATGACACCGTGAAGGTCGGTCCCAACCTGTCCGGCGTGGTGGTCTGCCTGGGCGACGGTGACGACACGGTCACCGGCAATGGCGGCGCGCCCAACCGTGCGCTGTCGGTCATGGGTGGTCCGGGCAGCGACGCGATCACAGCCGGAAGCGGCGGCGACGTGCTCAACGGCGGCACTGGCTTCGACTTCATCGACGGCGGCGCCGGCAGCGACATCTGCAAGAACGTCGAGACCGCCGCGAACTGCGAGCTCGTCCAGAACTGACGCCGCGCCGGTGGCGTCACCCGCCCCCGCCTCACCGGTGGGTCGTTCGTCGGCCTGGCCATGCGTGCCGGGCCGGCGGACGACCACCCACCGCAGGCGAAGAGCCCTCTCCGCTCCGTCAGAAGCGTGCTACGTCCTCATGCTCGATCCTCACGGTGCCGTCGGGTCCTTCATCCGGCCGGCATCGCGAAGGTGCCGGCCCCGGCGGCAGGCGCCCGGCCGGCGAGACGTTCGCCTACCGGCCAGAGGGGCTGGGACGAGAGGGGCGCGGCTGCTCGGCGGGCAGGCGGGCGACCGCGGTCCACAACAGCCAGGACAGGCCGCCCGGGGGCAGCTGGCCCCCTGGATCGACCTGGACGGTGACCGCCTTCTCGCCGCTGCGGGCGATGGCCCAATGGTCACCCAGGTAGGCCTCGTCACCGATCCCGCTCAGCGGGGTGCCGGCGTGGCGGGCGCGCAGCGCGAGCCGGGCCGTGAGACCGGTGGTGACGGCCACGTGCACGGCCAGCCGCCCGTTGACCTCGTAGAGCTGGAGAGACAGCGGCGCCGGCCGGGCCATGCCCGCGCCGGGCCGTGCGGTCACCTGTTGGCCGACGGCGCGGCTGACCTCGTCGACTGTCAGCAGGCTGCCCGCCGCCGGCAGCCGGGCCGGGCCGCCGGCCAGCCGCTGGTCCGGCGGCGCGAGGCCCATCACCTCGGCGATCAGACTCTCGGTCGACTCGGCGCGCTCGAGGTCGAGCAGGTGGCGGGCCCGGCCAGGCTCGACAACGGTGATTTCCAGGACGCGGCGGGTCCAGCGGTGGGCGCGCAGCCGGACCACGTCGCCAACCTGGTACGAACGCCGCAGCTCCCGCGGCACGCCCCAGGCGGTCGTGCTCGGCCGCCCCGACCGGTCGCGACGGCCGTCGTCGACTGCCAGGTAGTACAGCACGGTCTGCTCGTTGGCCGACCGCCAGCCCTGGTCCCAGAGCACCTCGCCGACGAGGGTCACCGGCGCCGTCACGTCCGCGCTGACGCGCGCGAGCCGGTACACTCCGCGCACGACCAGATACAGGCCAACGAGCAGGCTGACCTCGGCGACCAGGCCGTTGCCGGTCCCGCCGAGGCGGGCCTGGCCGCGCCGCGGTAGATCAGCACGGCGAGGCCGGCCAGCAGGCCCACCGCTGCCCAGGCACCGACCGGCAGAGGCTTCTTGCCGTACCGGCCCCAGAACCGCGGGTAGTGCACCCGGACGCGGTGCCAACCGCCGCCGAAGGAGGACCACACCCGGGTGCGGTCGCCCATGCCGAGGTCGATCGCCTCGTCGCAGCCACGGGTCTCGCCGAGGGCACAGCCGTAGGGCAGATAACGGTCCCATACGGCGACCGCTGCCGGTGGCAGTTCGCGGAACGCCTCGTCGCCGTGCAGGAACTCCCGCAGGCCCAGCCAGCGGGCGGCCACCGCGCGGCCCGCCGGGGTGTCGCGTTCACCGCGCTGAGCGTGCGCGACGGCGGCGAGCAGCGCGAAGGTGACGACGGCGGCGCTCAGCCACCCGGACCCGTCCCCACTGTGGGAGTCGCTGCCCGAGTGCGAGCTCACCTGGCTGACGCCGTGCGTGCGGTGGGAGTAGTGCGCCGCCGCCACGGCCACGGCCAGCGCGACGAGCGCCGCGGCGACCGTCAGCACCGTCAGGACGTCCCGGTCGAACCGTCGGCGCGACAGGCCGCGCTGCCGGGCGTCCGCGATCACCTCGGCCCGCAGCTTCCTCGTCCAGGTCTTCGCTTGGCCCTCGTCACGGAAGGTCAGCGCGGTCAGCGGGAGCACTCCGCCTGAGGCAAGCGCGCTCACCCGGTCGAAGACGCGCCGCTCATAGCGGGTGAGGCCCGAAGGGGTGCGGCCGGCGTCGCGCCGCAGGTGGATCGTGGTCTGCCGCGGGACGTTGCCCGGCTGGCGCAGCTCGAACAGCCGCCGCGCCGCTAGGTCGAGCACCGTGCACCGGGCGGCCGCGTCGGTCACCTCCCAGCCGTGCGCGAGCAGGCTGACGACGGCGGGCGGCTCGTCGCCGCCGAAGTCCTGTGTCGCCGCGGCCGGCGGCACCGGCCGTGGTCGGGTCGCCAGCAGGCAGGCCGCGAACAGGGCGAACCAGCCGGCGACCGCGGTGATCGAGAGAGTCAGCTCGAAAGCCATTGGTGCTCAACGTTCCCCGAGCCTGCGCGTGCGCGGCGCGGTTCAGAACCTGACCTGGACGTCGGCGCGTTCCGCCTCCGCCGCCTCGAAGTACTGCTCCTCGTGAAAACCGCCCATACTGGCGATGATGTTCGTCGGGATGGCGCGCACGGCCGTGTTCAGCGACTGAACGGCGCTGTTGTAGAACTGGCGCGCGAAGGCAATCCTGTTCTCGGTCTCGCCGAGCTCCGCCTGCAGCGCGAGGAAGTTCTGGTTGGCCTTCAGATCGGGATACGCCTCGGCGACCGCGAACAGCCGGCCAAGCGCCCTGGTGAGGTCGCCCTCGGCCTGGCCGCGTCGCGCTGTCCCGTTCGCGTTGATCGCGTTCGCCCGCGTGGCGACCACCGCATCGAGGGTGCCGCGCTCGTGCGCCGCGTATCCCTTCACCGTCTCCACCAGGTTGGGGATGAGTGACTGCCTGCGCCGCAGCTGGACGTCGATCTGCGCCCAGCTGGCCTGGACCTGCGTCGAGCGCCGGACGAGCCGGTTGTAGCCCAGCCCAGCCCAGACCGCCACCAGGATGATGAGGATGACGAGGACGCCCACGACGAGCGGAAGCGCAAAAGACGTACTCACGGGCACCTTCTAGGTCGGATCAGTAACCCTGGCCGTTGGGACGCCGCGACGGCGTGAAAGGGTGGGCCTGGCTGCCCGCCAACGTCGTCCACAACTTGGTCTTGCAGGCCGTGGATCAGTATGGCGTCGGGACCTGGCCTTGCGGG
>Ga0068863_100001434_pt1 | contig 23626 bp, 27 predicted proteins | sample KBSSwiS62_FD_66596 | JGI IMG/M metagenome (GOLD analysis project Ga0068863, IMG submission 66596) | Switchgrass rhizosphere microbial communities from Kellogg Biological Station, Michigan, USA - KBS Switchgrass S6-2 | ecosystem: Host-associated > Plants > Roots > Rhizosphere > Soil ... | reverse complement strand
GTCCGCGCTCCCTTCTTGAGGGGAGGTGGTTTTGGTTTTGGCGGCTTCGTGGTCTTGTTTGTTGACGGTGTTTTCGTAGAGGGGTTTGCCGGGGATGAAGGATTCGAACTTGGTGATGTCGGTCTCGAGGCGGAGCCACTGGGGTCCGGTGGGGCCGTCTTTGTTCTTGACGATGTCGGCAATGGTGAGCCGGGTGTGGAGACCGGGGGCTGCGGCGCGCTTGCGGTCGAACTCATCGATCTCTTCGTCCTTGAGGACTTCCTCCCAGTCGCGGTCGTCACGGCTGAGGAGGATGGCTTTGGTGGCGTCCTGCTCGAACTGGCCGCATTCCTTGAGGTGGCTGAGCTTGGGCCGGCCACGGTCGTCTGCCTTGCGGTTGAGCTGGGCGAGTTCGATCACGGGGATCTCGAGGTCCTTGGCCAGGTTCATGAGGCCGATGCTGACGCGGGCCAATTCGATTCGGGGGTCTTCCTGTTTCTTGGTGGGACAGGTGACGAGCTGGATGTAGTCGACGGCCAGCCACTCAATCTGGTGCTTCTTTTTGTACTGGCGGGCGATGGATTCGATCTGGTAGATGCTGAGGCCGGAGCGTTCCTCGATGAAGATGGGGGCGTTGTTGATTTCGTTCGCGGAGCGGCCGATGGCGCGGAAGACTTCCTTGGTGCCGAAGCCGGTGCGCAGGAGGCCGAGGGAGACGCGGCCGTGGGCGGCGATGACGCGCTTCGCAAGGGTCTTGGCCTTGCCGTCGAGGGAGATGATGAGGCCGGGTCGCTTCTGGACGTGGGAGAAGTGATGGGCCCAGGTCATGAGCATGGAGGTCTTGCCATCGGAGGGACGGGCGCCGAGGATGATGCGGTCGTCTTTTTCGAAGCCGTTCAGGCAGCGGTCGATGTCGGAGAGACCGCACTGGAGGCCGAGGACCTCGCCCTGGTGGGCGTGCATCCATTCGATCTCCTCCACGGCCTGCATGACGGCGGTGCTGAAGGGGACGGGGCCGCTGGTGTCCTGGCTGGTGGTGAGGGCGAGGGCGTCACGCTGGAAGTTGCTGAGGAGGTCGGCAGGGTTTTCCTCGTACTCGTAAGTGGCCTGGATGGTGCTGGTGCAGACGCCGATGATGTGGCGCAACTGGAGTTTTTCCAAGGCTATTCCCTTGTAGTAGGGATAATGGGCCGGGGTGGGGACGAAGTTGAGCAGCTCTGCGAGGGTGCCGGGGCCGCCGATCTTGTCCATCAGCTTTTTATCGATGAGGTATTGGGAGAAGGTGACGATGTCGAGGGGCTCCGCGGGACGGTGGGTGTTGAACCAGAGCATTTCCTCGTAGAGGAGGCGGCTGCCGGCATGGTAGAAGGCGTCGGGGGGGAGGCTGGCCTGGGCGTCGGTGAGGAGTTCGGAGGGGTTCTGGAGGAAGCAGGAGAGCAGCCCGCGCTCGGCGTCATCGCTCCGGGGCATGCCGCGCAGCATGTCGGCCACGGCGCCGCCCGGGGTGGGCGCTGGTGGGGTGGTTTGGGTGAGGCTAGACATGGGGAGCCTCCTTCATGAAAACTATCCAATGCGTCTTGGCCGACTTCCCGCAGCGTTGCCCGATGAGAGGATGCTCCGGAGTCAGGCTGAGAATTTGTGAGACTGGCACCTCGTGCTCGTTCCACTTGAAAATGAGGGTTCCTTCTGGCTTCAAAACACGGAAGCATTCCACAAATCCACGCCTCAAATCTTCACGCCAATCCCCCTCGAGTTTGCCGTACTTCTTGGCCTGCCATCCTTTTTTTCCAGCCCGCAGAAGATGCGGCGGATCGAAGATCACAACGGCGAAGGTGCTGCTTTCAAATGGCAGGCTCGTGAAGTCGGCCACCACATCAGGATTCACCTCCAAGGTGCGACTGCCGCCGGCACTGGATTTGTCCGTGAGAACATGAGTCTCACGGCGCTTATCCACGAAAACGGCCCGCCTGTCGGCACGGTCAAACCAGAACATACGAGAGCCGCAGCACACATCCAAAACGCAGGGATTCATACCGCGCCCCCTTCTTTTTTTTCCAGACGATCCACGATCAGCTGGCGGACGTTGGCGGGGAGGGCCTTCCAGGAGGTCTGCGTGATGTCGCCCAGGGTCCAGCCGTGCTCGGTGGCGAGGTCTTGGGCGGTGCCACGCCATTCCTGCGCGGGATCGAGGTCGAGCGGGTGGAGGGTTTTCGGCGCGCCTTTCTTTTTTTCGGGCCCTCCCTGAGCTTCGCTGTCGCGATGGGGGAAGTCAGCTTTGCGGGCGCGGGCGGAGAGCCAGTGGGGCCAGCTGCCGATCTGGACGCCGTTGCCGGCCTTGAAACCCTGGCCAACGATCTGGTGCCAGACTTCACGGATCCAGTCGTCGGACTTGTCGATGATGGTGGTGCTAACGCGGGCCCAGGCGATGGCCTGCTGCTCGGTGCTCGGGAATCCGGAAGGAAACTCAATCGCCGGAGGCGGGGTGTCGGTGGCAGCTGCGGAATGAGGTAGTGAAGTCTTAGAGTCTTGAAGTACTGAAGTAATACAGTCCTGAAGTGGCTGCTCTTTTGCTGGAAGTTGGGCAGCATTTGCTGCAAGTTCGCGGGCATTTGCTGTGGCGCGGCCTCCTTTGCTGCCTGCGGCGCTGCGGGTTTTTTTGATGCCGTGGGTGATGTCGATGAGCGTTTGCACCCAGGGGTTTACGTAGCCTGCGGGGGTCTTGATGAAGTAGGCGTGGAGCATGCGCTGGACGGCGGTTTTTTCGGGCCGTGTTTTTGCGCGAAGTCGATGGCACAAAACGTCGATATTCTCAGACAGAGGTTGTTCGTTGATCGCTGCTTCATCAATGAGGCGCGTGAGGGCGCCTTCTTCGATGACGCTGAGATGGGCGGTCATGCGCACCCACTGGTCGAGGTCTCGCTGGTAGTACCACATCAGGCGCTGGGCCTTTCTTTTTTTGGGAGGCCTTGCTTGGTGCTGCAGGGGCAATGGGAGGTGGACTGGCGGAAGTTGTGGGGCCGCGCTGCGCGGTGGGTGAGCCGGTCCTTTGAAATAAATTTTGCGCGGCGGAATGGGAATGAGGTGGCAACGGCCGCAGCCCGGAGCGACCCCCTCCCCCCCTGCCAGGGGGCCTGCGCAGCCCCTGGGCAGCCCAGATCCGCAGCCCCACCAGGCGCCCCTTTGGACCCCCTCAAACCCCCATTCTTGTGTAATAAATCGTGTGTCATCATGCTAAGTCCTTCGTGTCCAACGTCTCATCGCGTGCTGCGCTACCACCCGCTCCCGCTTCCGCGTGGTCCCCACTCATCGTCCCCGCCGGCAGCCCCAGCGCCGCCTCCGCCGCCAGCAGCCGATCCCTTGTCAGAAAATTCCCCTCGCCCAAACCCATTGCCCCGGCCACCTCAGCGTCCGGACCCACCTCCCGCATCGTCCCCGCGTACAGCGCCCGCAAGCGCACCTCCAGCGCATCCTCCGGGCCCGCCCGCACATGTTCCACGCGCGCCGTCGCACCCCCATCCAGCAGCTCGATCTTATCCAGGATCACCGCCAGACCGATCGGCCCCACCTTGTCCGGATTGTCCCGAAGCCAGTCCACCACCAGCGGCACCAGGCCCTTCAGTTCGTTGGAAGTCCTCTTTTTATAGGGTGTGATAGCGTTCTCCCGTTCCAGCTTCTCCACCACCGCATTCACCGTGCGGATGTCCACCTTCACCAGGTCCCGCACCATCGTCGGCGACACCCCCTTCTGCAAAAGGCGCACCGTCACCGCGTACGCATCCGGCCTGCGCAAAGGAAAGCGCTCCAGCGTGTAGAAGCCCTCACGCTCCATCCGCTCATACACCTCCACCTCCAGGCCCAGCTCCAGCATCGGCGCCACGCTCAAAGCAGAATCCGCAGCAGTCACACTCATCGAGGAAGCCCTCCAGAAAAAAAAGGCGACCGCGCGGAGCCGGGGCCTATCCACAAAGGGGAACCCATCACAGCCTGCGACACCGTATCAAAAAAAGGTGCCCAAAAAAAAGAGAGGGCCGCGGTCATGGCAGCCCACCTCCAGGAACGTGACACAGGCTGCCAGCCTGTTCATTAGAGGCCCGAGGGAACGCATCATGCAACACCCCATCCAACAGCCGGCCAGACGCCTGGCTGCCCCACTGCTTGAAAAAGAAAGGCACGCCAGCCGCCGCACACTGATCCCGCAGCGACCGGGCCCAATCCGCCTCCATCACTCGAGCCCCAGCACCACTCTCGCCACCACAGATGACCCAGGAGATACCATTCTCGTAATCGGGGTTCTTCTTGATGCCGGTGAACGGCTGCAGGTAAGCAGGCTTCTCACATGAGCCATCAGGAAACCAAAGATAGAGAGAGACAGCCCCCAGCAACGGCTCACAGCTCAAAAACCGCACGCGAGCCGGGATCTGCAGCAACGCCGGAATCCTCTCATCCGCCCGCACCTGATCCTCCACCGTCGTCCCAATCCACACGTTGGCCGGAGCGATGCCCTGCACGAGCCACGAAAGCGCAAGCATCACACCATCCAAATTCATGTGACCGTGAATTTGACCGAGCCTCGCCGCCCAGTTCTGAGGCCGTTTCGTGAGTAGCAACCAGTCAAGGTGGGGCGTTGTCCAGATCAGTCCCAAGAGGTCCGCCAGCCACTCGATCGGCACCTCATCATCCAGCCAATCCCCCAGCGATGCACAGAACACACGAGGCCGCACCGCACTGCCATTCATGAAGTCCTGATGCCGGCCTTGCGCAGCATCCCACTTCCGCGGCCCCTTCCAGTTCTCAACACTCGTCCGATGCCGCGGCGCACCCTTCCCCCAGTGAGACACCGGCGCCAGCTTCGACGCACCACCCAGCGTCTTGGAAAACCGCCGAGCATCCAGCGTCTCCGCATAACAATGCGCACAGCCAGGCGACACCTTCGCACACCCGATCCACGGGTTAAACGTATGGTCACACCACTCAATGTTCGAATTCTCAGCCATAAATCATTCATCCTCCCCCACATCGTGATCCATGCTCCCAGCCTGTTCATCACCCGCCAAACGCAGCGCCAGCGACCGCTCCCGGCCCAAAGCCGCCACATCCCCAGCCACACCCACCAGGCGCCAGTACTCACTCTCCGGCACCCGCCAGCCCAGCGAGCACTCCCCATTGCGGATCTCCCGGCACAACAGCAGCGGCCGCGGCCGCGCATCGCGCCACCGCTCCAGCGTCCGCACAGAGCAGCCGATCAAGCGCGCCAGCCGCGGAAACGACACCCAGTTCTGCAACCGGTCCACCCGCAGCAGGTCAAGAAGATCAGACACCGGCACCAGCCAATCCCCCAGCAAACCCGAAACCCCCTGGCCAGCCCGCAAACGCCCTTCCGACTCCGTGCAAACCCGGGCCCCCGGAAAAAACCCATCCTTCACCATCGCAGGCACCCGGTCCACATGCACCCCAAGGACCCGCGCCACCTCCACCGGCCCCAGCCACGTCAACACCGGCGCACGACCACGCCTCAGCGCAGCAGCCCGTCGAGCGATGGAAGTTGAAAGTTCAGAGATCATCAGAAAAGTGGCAGCGCCACAGGCATTTATTCCCCCGGGACCGCCGACACGCTCCCAGCTGTCGGCTCAGTGGCAGCCGTAGTAAGTTTCACTTGATCCACCATCCGGAACTCCATATGACGCGGGCACGACACCGGAAAGTATCCCTCCCCTCTCAAGGAATTCATCAGCCCCTCATCCGCACAAACCGGGGGCACCATCACAATAGGACGGGGCCGTGCCATAGGTGCCGGCTCAGGAAGAGCCAGCGGCGGAGCGCCCACCAAAGGCTTCACCGTACTCACCTTCGCCCCTGAAAACTCCTCAAAGACCTTGTGCGCCCGCGCACTGAATTCCTCAGGCACAAACCCCATCTTCTCCAGCATCCCCCGGATCACCGGAAAATCACCGCTCACCAGCGCCAGGAACACATGCTCCGTGCCCACATAGGTATGATCATAGCCCACAGCCTCCTGCGGAGCGTCGGCAGTCAGTAGCCTCTTAACCCTTGGTGTTAGTGGTAAACTCATGGTGTATCCGTTTCTATGGGTTCAAAGTGTCAATACATATGGGAGCTACGGTCATCCCACTCACCCTCACCCGGCCAAGGAGGCGGCACCGCCGCCCGGTCCACCGTGATCGGCGCCTCAAGCACGTGCTGCAGGCCCTCCTCCCGCTCCAGCTCCACGCGCGACTCCAGCGCCCGCACCCGGCCCACCCGGCACGCCTCAATCCCCCAAATATCCGTCACCGTCGGGATCGGAGCCCAGCGCTCCCGCCGCGCCGCGCGCCGCGCCATCCACGCATCCAGAGCCATCAGCACCAGCAGCAAACCCAGCGCGCAAAGAAGAATGTTTTCAATGTCCATAAGGTGTATCAGTTTCAATTACAGTTCACTTCAACAGGAGGGAACAGAGGAAAGGGAGAGATCAGTTTCAGAACCTCTGTTTTCTCCGTTACCTCCTGTTCAAAATCAGACTTCCCGCGCCCGCAGCACCGCGCAGGCCGCCACATCCCTCGCCCGCGACCCCAGGCCCAGCCGCAGCCAGATCCACTCCCGGGTCAGCCCCCGCGCCTGGCGCAAGTCCACCGCCCGCTCCGGCCTCTGGCCAGACACCGTGCAGCCCTGCCACACATAGGAAAACTCCACCACAAACGTCCGCAGCACCCTCTCAGGCACCACCAGCTCCAGCGTCATCGGATTCATCGTCGCATTCATAAGAAGTTTCTGGGAGCGCCGACGCTCACGTCGGCTCAGTTCCTTTCAATCCTTCGGCCCTTGGTGAATTTGATCATATCGTGACCCGCCGCAGGAAGACTGGCGGTTGAATTTGCCAATCCGGTAGCTGCTGCGGTGTTCCCCTCCGTACTGGATCACCGCCACATACTCACCAGGGGCACCGCGATGAGGCAGCGGCACCGCCGCCTCACAAAGCATGCAGGCCGTCCGCGTCGCGTCCAACGTGTGAACAACTGTGGTGATTTCAGGCATGATAAGGTGTATCAGCTTTGTGTTCTCTGCGTTCCTTCGTGGCCATTCACTCAGCACCCGAGGCACAGCGGTCACGCCGGACCGTCAACACAGGAGTCCGCTTCTTGCGCGCCTTCACAGGCGGAATGTCTAAAATCTCATCCGTCGAAGTTTGACGGGCCAGTTTCGAAAGAAGACGCCCAGCCTGGCTGTCCCGGATCTTTGCCACATGTTTCTTGCGGCCCATCTCGATTGTCCGCTGATCATTCAAATACTCAGCGCGGACAGTATTTTGCGACTCACTCGGCTCAACATCGCGCTCCACCACCGCCCAGTGCAGTTCATGGGCATCCTGACCAGCATTGCCGGACGCGCCACTGCGCACCTCATCCAGAAATCTTTGCCGCAGCCCCTGGTTGATCTCAAACATCATCGCACCAGGGCACACCTTAAATTCACCCGTCCGAACGCGATCCCGGAGCAACTCGTAACGGTGAACCCCCGTCAAGTAGAGCTTAGCACCATAGCGGCGCACCTCCGTGATTGCCGCCTTAAACATGCCACCTTCGACGGACTTGGTTTGCTCCGCTCGTAAAGCATGGGCACCAGAACAAATCGTGCGCATAACCTACTTCACCACCTCCGTGCTGGAAGCCGTCGCACCCGTATCCGCGGATTCAGGGACCGGAGGCATCAGCTTCCGCGCCCGCAGATCCTTGCGCACCAGATCGCGCACATACTCAGAAGTCCCCCCGCCAAATTCCTCTTCCGCCACCGCATCCATCGCCGCCGCCACCTTCACAGGCAGGCGCACACCGATCGAGCGCGTCGTACATGGTTTCGTTTGATTACTCATGTTTTATTTTGTTAAACAAAAGTAATCAAAGAATCCCCGGGACGTCAACACAATAAAATTTTAATTTACAAACGATCTGTTTTGTATATCATCCGTTAAACAAGCGTAATCATGTCATGAGCAAAACCCTTGAACGGCCCACCAAAGAATTCATAGGCTTCAGATGCCCCACACCCCTGAGCACCATGCTCAAGGCCAGCGCCCACGGAGAGCAGCGCACCGTGTCGAACCTCATCGTCCTCCTGCTCAGCAAACAGCTCCAGCATGGCCGGAAATGACAAATTCGTAGGCGTCCGCCTCCCCACCGACCTCGAGGCCCTCGCCAAAATCGCAGCCATCCAGGACAACCGCACCCTGGGCGGCTACATCCGCGACCTCATCGTGCGGGACATCCGCTCCCGCATGGAAAGTGGCACCAGCCTCATCCAGGAAACCGGCGCCCAGTACATCCCCGGCACCCCCATCGTCGTCAATTACTCCGAAGGCAAAAGACGAAGCAAAAAGAAGCATAAATAACCCCACTGCCCGCCATGAGCAGCCGCAGCGACAACCTCAAACAGTTACTCGAAGCCGGAGACCGGCTCCTCACCATCATCGGGCGCCTCGAAGCCCACCGCATGATCCCCAGCCGCACCACCGTCCATGGCGGAGAACACGGCACCATCAACCTCTTCTCAGACATCCACAGCACCAGCCCGTCCCCGCGCAAAGCACCCAAAAGCACCAAGCGCAAACGCCCCGGCCCCTGAGAATCCCCACCTCCGTTTCCTCCGTTCCCTCCTGTTTCCATTCAGAATTCAGGCGCACCGCTCAAAGCATTCCCAGTGCCAAGCATCACCACTTATTATCCATGAGAAAATATAGATAAATAGGCTCGCCACCTGAGAAACAAATCAGGTAAAACCTGAGCCTATGTCTTACCGTAAAGCACCGAAGTACAACAAGCACCTCACCGAACTCAAAGCCATCCGCAAACTTCTCCAAGTCCTCACCGATCATCTCCAGGGGCAGGGTCAGCTCAGCCCCACCAGCAACGGCCCGCTCACCATCACCGGCAAATCCATCATCCTGCACTCCAAAGTGAATGGAAAGCCCGTGGGCCGGAACTGAGGCCCTAATACCGGTCCAGATCCAGATTCAGGAACGTAAAGATCACCAGCTTCACCCAGCAGTAAAGAAACAGCAGCCCCAGAGGTGCCACGGCAATCTGGAACCACAACGGCGGGAACCTCAGCCAGTCCTTCAACCTCTCCCCCTGAGACCGCGGCAACGGCCCCAAAGCCTTCGACCGTGCCCGCTCCTCCTCCAGCATTCGGCGAACCTCCGGACTCAACGGATCATCATCACCAGGCACGCTCATTTCCCCCATCCCATCACAGAAAACCCCAGGCGTCAACGCGAACCCCATTGCAGCCCAAGCCCAAATCGACGAACATCCCCACAGCCCCAATCCCCAGACCGTGTGTCAAAACCTGTGAAACCCACCAACACACCCTCCCAACCCAAACACCCTCAACGAATCCGACACCCCGACTCCGTGCCGCCCATGCCCCTCTTCCCGCACCATTCTCGATTTCAAGAGAACGCGCGGGAAGCAGCCAACGAACGGCATTGTGAGGCGGGAAGGGTTCAGATTGCGGGGATTAGGAGGATCGCGACGGGTGGGAAGGACGGAGAAAATGGGGTTGGGAAGGTGACTGGAACCGACTGGCCGCGACATTTCTCCTTGTGACATAAGCCGTGACATGGTAGTCTGCATTTAATTCCCAATTAAATCCCCATGTTCGGAAGTGGGCTACTTTCAAAGTGAGAACCGTTTTCCATGTCATAGGCTACACGCAGTTCTTCGGAACCTGCCGAATGCATCTCTTCCGAGATTGCGGGCTGTTAACGAAAAGAACCCGTGATGCCCACATGTCATGGGGAACACGAAAGGGCCACGTTCCCGAAGTTGAAACGGTCCATGGGTATGAGGGCACTCACAACATCTGCAAAGCCTGCCAAAAGCGGGACCAAAATCCAAAGTAGCCCCCATGTTCACCTTCCGCCGACTCCTCCAGCCCTGCACCTGTGGTCTCAAATGGCCGGAGTGCACGTGCCCGCGCACGGATCATTTCTATGCCCGGTTTGATTACAAGGGCCGCCAGCATTGCCCGGTGCTGCAGGGCGTCACCACCCAGGCGGAGGCCACGGTGAAGGGGAACAAGATGGAGAAGATGATCAAGGACGGCTACGGGGACGATCTCACAGCATTCCTCGATTCGCATAAGGCACGCTGCACCTATGCTTCCATTGGAGCCATCATCACCGCCATCCTCGAGGAGCGCGGCGGCCGGGTCTGGAAGTCCGAGAAACAGGTGCGGCGCGTGGTGAATGACCTGCGCATCGTCATCGCCTACGCGCGGAACCTGTGGACCATCCACGACGGCAGCGTGAAGCGCCCCGGGGTGGCCGTGGGCACACGCATCTGGGATGCGGCGCGGATCGACCCGCTGCCCTCCAGCATTCTGGACGGCACCCTGACGCGTGCCTATTTCAAGGCCCGGGCCGGCACGCTGGACTGGGTGGAGGCACAGGACGGGAACACCACGGTGAACGCCACCCTGCGCCATGCCCGCGAGGCCGTGAGAGGGAAAATTCGAGCGCACAACCTCGTGGGCCTGCGCTTGCCCGATTTCTCTGAATTCCTCGCCGTGCCCCTGCTGCCGGAGGAGGACCCCTTGCCCGAGCCCTTCACCACGGAGCAGTTCCAGACCATTGTCGAGGCCGCGGAGAAGTACAGAGACCACCCCACGCTCTCGCACCGTTACAAGATCAACCTCGCCCTGCGCCAGACCGGCATGCGCAGCGGCAGCGCCGCCTGGCTGCATCGCGGCTGGCTCAGCCAGTTCCACGACGGCCCCATGCTTCATGTGCGCAAGGTCAAAGGGGGCACCGCGGCCTACAGCATCCCCGTGAGCGCGGAGCTGGCCGCCATCCTGCGCCCCAGTCGTGCCTTCACCGTCTGGACGGGCGAACCACCGCCCGACACCGGCTACCTCCTGCCCGGGAATGACAAGGCCCGCATGAAGCTGGTGGAGGAGCACGGCGCCTGGATGAAGACCCTCACGCCCGCCACGGAGAGCCGCAGCGAGCAGAGCAATCACCGGTTGCGCGACACCGCCGCAGGCATCTGCTATTCGTGGCTGGGACGGGAGGCCGCCATGGAGATGCTGGGGCATAGCTCCCGCAAAGTGAACGCGAGAAATTATGCGAAGCTGCGCATCAACGTCTGCGAACTCATGAAGCGCGAACTGGCCGCCGCCCAAAGGCTGGTGCACCAGCCCTCCAACGTGCTGAAGATGGAGACCGCCGCGGCTTGAATTTAGCGTGACACAGGCTGCCAGACTGTTCTCAGTGAAGCCCAAATCAATTCTATGAAACACTTCCAGAAATTCCAACCCTTCAACGAAGAGAGTTTGGAGATTCCAAGACTTGGCATGCAGATCGTGGAGACCAATTGTTTTCACTGTCACCAACTCACAAGGCATCCGGTGCCCGCCACCTTTGTGGATTGGGAGGTGGTGGCGGAGAAGTACCGCCAAGGATACGAGGATTTGGTGAAGAGATTCGACAGGATCATCAAGGACCTCGATGTGATGCACGGCAGCAACCCCATCATGGACTACGTTGCCAACGAATGGAAGATGGTCCTGGGTGACATCAAATCAGATTTTGGCGGCAAATAGTTCCCACTGAGAACAGGCTGGCAGCCTGTCTCACCCCTCACTCCGCAATCTTCGCCAGGCGGATCTCCTTCTTGAGGTCCCCGGCGGCGTGCTGGGCGGCCAGCAGCTGGCGGAAGATCGCCTTGCGCTGGGCCAGGTAGCTGCGGAACATCTGCTGATGCTCCACCAGCGCGGCCTGGTAGGTTCCCTTGTCCTCCGGCTTCAGGCTCTTGAGCAGGTCCTGCTCGCCCTGTTTCGTTCCGGTGAAGCTGGGCCGGTGGTAGCCGCCCGCCAGGCCCATGGCCTCGTCCATGTTCGCGATCTTCGCGTCCCCGCTCTGCACGAGGCGCAGCATCTCCGCGGCGGCGTTGTCCGCATCCCCGTGGCGAAGCTGCTGGCGCAGGACGGTGTACTTGCTGGCCTGATGGACCGCGCCGGACGCATCGGGCCGGAACTTCTTGGCCAGGGCATACATCTTGTCGGTGGGACCCTGGGCGGCGATGAGGTGGATGCCCAGTGACGCGGCGGCCTGTTTCTCGAACGCACCCGGGCTGCTGCCCTGCAAAGTAAGGCGGGGCCACTCCCCGGGGTTGCGCTGCAGCACGGACTGCAATGGAATGGGCAGCGGGCTGGCGCTGAGCAGTCCCTCGGTGAACCGCCCGCTGAAGTTCTGGAAGGGCCGGCCCGCGTAGTCCGTCCCCTTGGCAAAGGTGAGCACCCCGCGAGCCGGACCACTCAGCTTGTTCTCCAGCACCTGGAGCACGGACTTGGTGGCGGCGTTGGCCGCGTCATCCAGCGTGCGGGGCTGCTCGCGGTGGTAGTAGCGGTGGAGGGATTCGGTGACGGGATTGAGAAAGGTGAAGGGGCTGATCCAGAAGCCGTAGTTGCCGCCCGGCAGCCAGGCGTCCAGGCCGTGGCCCTCTTCATTGCCAAAGGTGCTGTGCCCGGTGCTCGCGTAGTTGATGAGCTGGTTCGCCGCCAGCATGCCCAGCGTGCCGCCCAGCATGGCGCGGGCCACGTTGCCCATGATGAGCCGACGGTTCACGGCACTGGAGAAGGGGGCCTTCAACATCTGCGCGCTGCCCTGCAGCTCACTGGTGAGCGTGCCCTCAAACCACTGGGGGGCGAAGAGCGTCATGCGGGCGATGTCCTGGAAGGTGCGGCTCTTGAGCACGCCCTGCCGGCCGAGGTTGCCGTACATGCGATTGGTCTCCAGCGCGGCGAGGCGGTAGGCCTGGTCCACAGGCAGTCCGTGCTTGAGGTTGCGGTCGACAAACTGGAGCGCGGTCTCCACCATGCCGGCACGGGTGGCCTTCATGAAGGTGAACTCCGTGAACTGCTCCGTGGCGCGCAACAGGCTGGGGATGCCGCTGTACCGGGTGTACTTCTCAATGGCATGGCGCAGCACACCCACACTGTCCGCCCACAGGGCATCCGCATGACGTCCAATGAGCAGTCCGGAGCCCAGCAGCTTGTTGTATTTGATCTTCTGGGAGCGCACCCAGTTCGCCTCCTGCGGGGTGATCTCCCCGGACTGCTCCATGGCCGCGATGTCCGTCAGGGAATGCTCCACGAGGGCCAAAGCCCGGCGCTGGCCGATGCTGCCCGTGGTCACCAGCTGGCGGAAGAGGATGCGCGCCAGGTGCACCATGTCCACCACCACGGTGCCGTGCTTGATGCCCATGGCGGTGCGGATCACTGCGCGGCCCGCCGTGCTGTTGCGCACCGCGCTGGAGCCGTAGAGCGCCTCAAACAATCCCTTGTAAGGATGGAGCACGCCAATGGTCGTGCCCGCGGCATCGATCGGTGTGTAGTCCGCCGGAGCCTTGGCACCGGGGGCGATGGGCACCGCAATGGGCTGGCCGGTGGTGGGGTCCGGGGTACTGAAGAGCGCGGCCCGGTTCCTGGCGCGTTCCACCAGCTTCTGCCCGCTCTTGATGCGGTGCTGGGCGAGGTCGGCAATGTTCGTGCTCTGGGGCTCATAGCCCGCCTGGATGGCATCCACCAGCGTGGTGAAGGTTCTCCCCTTGGTGAAGTACTTGCTCGAGGTGCTGCCGGGATCCGTGCCGCCGAAGAGTTCCTGCGGCGCCGTGCGCCCGCGGATGTCATCGAGATTCCCATAGACGTGGGTGATGTAGTATTCCACCTCACCGGACTCGATGCCCTGGCGCTGCTCCACACTGCGCTGGCCCGCCATGAGCTGCATGGCCGCCCGGCTCTTGGCCATGAGATCGTCAAACTGGGAGAGCGCCCGCTGCAGCACCGGCACATAAGCCTTCGCCTTGGGGTCCGGGCTCTTCATGAGGTCGCTCAACTGGGCCGCCAGGGCACCCTTCGCCTCCGGGGTGGAAGCGGTCACCGGCACCGGGGCCGTGGGGTTGGCCGCGTTGTGGTCCAGCTTGGTCTGGATGATCTTCTGGTGCGCCTCCACCACGAAGGGAGCGGCCTCCATGTCCGCGATGGCGGCCTCATTGGCAGGCGTCTCCTTCCCGGTCACGATCTTCTTGAACAATTCAAAGCCCTGCGCCGGTGCATAACCAAAGGTGCGGCGGATGTGGTTGCCCGCCTGCCGGGCCACCAGCGCGGGCCGGGTGTCCGCCACGTCCTCACGGGCGGCGATCATCTTCTTGGCATCGCGCGCGTTCCACTTGCTGCGCAGGGTGGCGCCGGACTCCCGGAGCTGCTGCTTCGCCTGGTTGAGCGGGGACAGGTTCGCCGCACCGGTCTCCGATGTCTTGCGCGCATGGGCCAGCGCCCCCTTCACATACGCCTGCGTGGCATGCCAGATCGCGCCCAGGTGCTTCTTGATGCCTTCGCCAAATTGTTTCACCATGGCCGCGCTCCAGGCCGTGAAAGACTTCACCCCCTGCGCCAGATAGCCCGCACCCTTCACCGCATACGCCGCGAGCAGCTCCGGATCCAAGCCCATGGAGACGCGGCCCTGGGCGTTGAGAATCGTTCGGTCCGCCCATGGTGCCAGCTCAGATTCTGGAGGTGCCGACAAAGGCAACTCCGGCCGGCCAAAGGCCTCCCGCAGTTTGGAAGGTGGAGAATGGGTGACCGAGTCAAAGGTCAGTTCCTTGCCTTCGAATCGTGTGTCTCCTTCGTAGGCTTTGCCCTCACCCTTCTTCAGGTAAGCAATGGTGGCGTGGGGCTTGTATTCGGGGTAACTGTTGCTGTTGGGAAGCTTGGAGAGGTCCGCATTGAGCGCGTGCAACTGCGGACCATGGACGTCCACCTTGAGCACATCGTATTTGTCATTGGAGAACAGTGACGTCTTGCCCATCTTCACAGTGATGGGGCCATGTTGAGCCACCACCCTGGCTGCCGCAGCGGAATCAGGATCATGCAGACCGTAGAGCGCGGTCACATGAGGCTCCGTCTCACGGGCATCGTCCGCCCATTCCGGATCCACGGCACTGTAAAGTTTCTCGTCTGGGATGCTCTTGGCAAAATCAACGAACGGCTTGGCTTGTTCTGGTGAAAAGGTCAGCTGCGTGCTAGTCTTGGAGCCATCCTCAGTCTTGGCCTCCTTGATGGCCTCACTCCTCAACTTCCCCAGTTTTGATGGTTCAATACCAGACCCACCCGAGACAACATCACCACGGGAAGGAGTCGCCGCCGCTTCCGTCGGGGCTGCTGTGGGCGATGATCCTGCTGCTGCCGGCTGCGGCGGCTCTGAAGGCGCTGCTGGGCCGGATGATGTGGGGTCGCTGAGCTCCGGGAAGAGCTCGTGGAGCACCTGCCCGGTGGAAGGGGCGCCAGTGGAGGGAATCGAACCCTCACCACCCTGCGGAACTGTGGCCGGTTCAGGGGACCCGCGATTGCTTGCACTGGCTGAATTTGCTGGGAGCGCCGACTCCGAAGTCGGCTCAACGGCTGGGGAGGTGGCCGCGTCTGGCGCCGGGCTGCTGCCGACGTGAGCGTCGGCGCTCCCAGCTTTTGGCTTCACCAGCGCACCGGGCACGGCCGCGGCAGCGCCGATCAAGGCCGCCTTGAGGATGTTGAGCGGGTCGCCGCGTTCCCCGGTGGTGGCAGGGTCGATGACCTGTTCCTTGACCGCGGTCATGGCAGCCATCTCCGCCGCGCCACGGCCCACTTTGCCGAGAAAGCTCTGTGCCTTGGGGATGAGCTTGCCCATGAGCAGCACGTTCGCCGCACTGAGGGCTGCGCCGGTGCGGGCATCCCGCCGCAGGTCATGCGCCAGTCCGGTGAACTCACTGGCCAGTTCCGGGTTCTTCCCCGCCAGCACCGCCGCCTGGGCGTCCGCCGCATCCGCCGCATTGAGGGCGTGGTTGACACTGCCACCGTAGGTGCTGGCCGCCAGCAGCACGGGACCGGCGCCGGGCACGGCATAGACGGGGAGTTGACCGCCCATCTCCGCCAGGCCCCGGCTGAGCTCCGCGCCCTTCGTGGGCCGGGTGGTGCCGGGCAGCACCTGGGGAAGCATCTCCTGCGCCTTGCGTACTTCGTCATTGGCCTTCCGGGTGCCCACGGTGCTGGTGAAAGCACCGGTCACCCCCAGGCTCAGGTCCGCCAGCCCGCGCTGCACATCCTGCGCCAGGCCCCATTGCCCGGCCTTGCCGGCCAGGGGGGACTTCTTGAAGGCCTCGAGCACCTTCTCATGCTGGAGGATGCCGCGCGCGTCCGGTCCCTTGAGCTGCTCCGCCCGCAGCTTCGCATCCCGGGCAATGTCACGCTGGGCACTGGAGGCGGACCCGCCGAACTCCGTATCCCCCGGGCTGGCAAAGACGCTTTCATAGCGGGACTGGGCGAGCCGGGCTGCCTCGTCCGCCTTGCTGCGTTCCTTCGCCACGTCCTCCTCCGAGACCACGGGCACGCTGAGCAGGCCCTGTTCCATCCGTCCACCGTCCGGATGATGCAGATGGACGGACACGTCCGCATGACCGTCCGCACCGGGCCGGATCTGGTACACCCCGAGGTCGCCCCCGTCCGGTCCGCTGATGGGGGAGAACTGGTTGGAGGCCTTGGGCGGGGGCTGGAAGGCGGGATGATCCGGGGTGCTGCTCTGCTGGCGCAGGGTGGCCAGGGCACCGGACACATCCTTGTCCACCGCGTCATTGCCGGAGAAGAAGGCGTCCGGTGCCTCTGCCGCCACGGTCTGGCGCCCGTAGTCGTGCACATCATTGCGCCAGGCATGAATGGCCAGCGCCTGGTCCTCCGGAGAAGCCCCCATGGCGGAGCCCGCCGCCACAACGGAGTCCAGACTGGGAGGGGCGGCTAGGGTGTCAGACATGGGAAGGGGGATTTTGAACAGGAGGGAACAAAGGGAAGGGAGGGTGAAGCTTTCAAATCTCCGTTATCTCCGTTGCCTCCTGTTCCATGAATTTCAGCGTTTGGTGTAGTACCCCGTGGCATCCTTCACGGGCGCTTGCGGGGCGCCGGGACTGCCGGGAGGTTTGGCGGTGGGGATGGGCTCCACCTCCCCGGTGGCGTGGTTGAAACGGTGGGTGGGGATGCCGGTCTCCAGGTCCTTGCCGATGGGGGAGTAGTGCGCGTGCTCGGTGCCACCGCGCAGTTGCATGTTCTTACCCTGGTAGATATGCACACCGTCCGGCCCCTCGGTGACCTTGGCCTCCGGGATGATGTGTTTCTCATAGGCGTCGAGCATGCCCTTGAGGGCATCAGTGGGCATCATCTGGAGGTGCTCCAGGGCGCTGTCCGGCACCACGCCGCTGGAATTGAGCCCGGCGAGGCGGCCCAGCTGCCCGGTGTGGGCGGCACTGGCCTTGCGCACCTCGTCGTCCTCCTTCTGTTTGGCGCGCTGCTGGGCGGCGGTCTCCCCGGCCACATTGTGCCGGCTGCGCTCCGCCAGGGTGGCATCGCCGTGCTGGGACTTGGCCGTCATGGCATCCCGGGCACGTTCCTCCACAAGGTTGTGCTGCCGCTTGGCCTCCCCAAAGGTGGCGTTGAACTTGTCCGCCTCAAACTGGGCCGCAGCATGGCCGGTGGCGAGCCCCATCTTGAGGTTGAAGAGGGTCTTCTTCCCCTCCGTGGTCTTCATGAAGGACCGCATCCACCGGTCCTGCGAACCGGGGAGCTGGGCCTGATCCATCTGGTCCACCAAGGTCTTCGCATTCCCCAGGTCCTTGGGGGAAACAGCGTTCTTGGGCGGTGGAGGGGCCGCCGCAGGAGGCTGGGCCGGGGCGATGTTGGCATGGAGATCAGGGCCAAGATTGATGGTGCCAAGCGTGGGCGCAGGGCCACGACCAAGGTCCGCTCCGGACGCAGCAGCAGGGGCGGCAGCACTGGGAGCGCCGACGCTCACGTCGGCTGCATTCGGCTGTGACACCGCACCCTTGGCCACATCACTCAATCCTTGCGAAGCCGCAGGCGCCACATCCGCTGGCGTACCACTGAACCCCGCCGGAGACGCCGGAGCCTGGCCTTGCGCCGTGGGGGAGAGGCCGCTGGTGGAAGGGGCCGGCACACCGGGAGGCGTGTTGGCCGCGCTGGACTGGCCCGCCCCCAGATCCGGCTGGCCACGGTTCGCGGCGAGTTCCGCACGCATGGTGAGCTCGTTGTCATAACGGGAAGGCTGCACGCCGAAACCCACGCGCCCAGTGCCGGGCCCCGGGGCACGGGCGGCCACGGACTCAGGCGCGACACTGCTGCCACTCCGCTGCGTATTGGCCGCCTGCGCGGTGGAGGACAGGCCACTGGGCATAGGCATGTCATCGGGCGCCACCCCACTCTTCCCTTCCATGGTGGGGGGACCGGGAGGGTTGAAGACATAGGGAGGATTCAGGGAAGTATTGCGTCCCACGTAGTTGCCGCTCTTGTCAAAGAGCCAGGTGCCATCGTCGAACTGCTGGACACTGTCACCACTGGGCAGCCTCAGTCCACCGCGCGCTTCAGGGCTGAGACCACTCTTCGGGATCACAGTGATGGAGCCATCCGGATTGCCCTTGGCAAGTTCCGGCCCGGCCTCACCCACCTGGACCACCTCCCCGGGATCGGTGACACCGCCAGTCTTGAAGCCGCGCGGCTTGGGCAGGGCATTGAAACGATCCGCAACATTGCTGCCGGGGTGACTGCCGGTGAGGTGCTGCACATCCGGCGACCACTCTCCTGTGTCTTCATCGAAATGGCTGCCGTTGTTGTTGAGGTCGTCAAAACTTTTCAGGCTGCCCATGCCGGGGTTGGCATTGGGGGAGGGATCGCCCGGCGTGGCATCAAAGACCCGGCCACTGTCCCGGAGCTGCTGCAGGTTCTGGTACTCCGGCATCTGGCCGCGGAACCCGAACGAACCACCGCCACCACCACCACTGGAGGAGGTCACGGGGCTGGGAACACTGCGCGCCACGTCCGACAAACCGGAGGGCAGCGGCGCCTGGGGCCGGGCGAAGGAGGCCAGCGGACGGGACACGGAGGCCAGCCCGCGGGAGAAGCTGAAGGGCCCCGGGGTGGGCGTCATGGAGACGTCACGGCGGCCCTGCAGCGCGGTGGGGGAGAGACCGGAGGGCGGGCCGTTCTGGAGGTCATCCAGGGAGCGCGTGCTGGACGGGGCGAAGGTGCTGCCGCCCACGCTGTTGCGCTGGAAGGAGTTCATGCCGGCAAAGATCGGGGCGCGGTAGGATGCCATAAGGAGGAAAGGGTGGATTATCCAGATGTGGGAGAGTGTATCATGAAATCACAGGGTGTCACTTGTTCCATGGGGAACATCCACGGATAAATCTTGAACAGGAGGCAACGGAGGCAAGGGAGGGTTCCGAAGCTGCCCCACCTCTGTTTCCTCTGTTCCCTCCTGTTTGAATTCAGTGCCCTCCTCAAACTCCGGACGCTGGTGGTGGATGAATTCGGTGGCGCGGTGCACGACAGGTTCCGGCATCATGAAGTCCAGTCCGTGGATGTGGGGAGTGCTCATGGGGTGACAGGTTGGAAGGTCTTGGACTGGTTCCAGAAGGCGGTGTTGCTCTCCATCTGCTGCCTGGTGGCAGGCTCGAAGCGGCGGCCCATATTGCCGTTGCGCACGCCGAAGAGCAGGGCGGTGGCGTGGCAGCGGTCGCCATCCATGATGCCCACCTTGATGCGGTAGACACCTTCCCGGTTCACGATGCGGGCGCCGATCATGAGCGGGCGGTCGGGTGTGCAGATGACCTGCAGGGTCTCAGGTTCCACGGTGGCCAGATAGGTGGCGTCAATGTCGATCTCCACGCCCGGATTGGACACTTCAAAGGTCATGACATCGAAGAACATCGCCACGGGAGCCTCCATGCAGAAGAGCTTGACGATGCCGGAATCTCCCGCCTCCACAATCGCGGTCTTGTCTCCCGGGGGCCCTTGAATCCCCTGTTCACCCTGGGCGCCGGGATCACCTTGGTCTCCTTTGTCGCCTTTGACACCGGGTTCACCAGTATCACCCTTGTCTCCCTTGGCGCCGTCCGCTCCGTTGGTTCCATTCGTGCCATTGGTTCCGTTGGTTCCGTTGGTGCCATTCGTCCCCGGTTTGCCGGGGAAGCCGTCCTGCTGGGTGTCCGGCGAACTCTTCGCCATGGGCTCCGGCATGATCGTCTTGGTGCCCACGAGCCGCAGTCCGCCAGCACCGTGCACGGGAGGTGGCGGCTTGGGGATGAGGTCGCGGATGTCAGGCATGGCGGTCAGTCCTGGAAGGCCAGCGGTGGCAGCTCAGGGGCGAGCACGACGCGCTCGATGGCGAAGTACTGGCCCTTGTCCCCATCGGTGCGTTGCACGGTGAAACGGGTGGTCTGGTCCTGCCAGGTGGTGATGTTGGTGGCCTCGCACTTCTGCTGGGCAAGGCTCACCACGGCGTCCTTGAGATCACCGAAGCGGTAGACCTCCTGAAGATTGCCTTCGTCGAGCTGGTAGAAGATGAACTCGTCATGGAGGCACTTCTGGAACTGGAGACGGAGACCGTGGCCAATGGGCACGTCCACCTCATTGGGCACCGGCGCGTCGCTGGTGTCCATCATGTCCTCCGGGAAGGGGGCATTGCTCAGGTAGTAGTTGTAGACCACCGTGCAGGGGCCGTTGTAGGACGGGTGATAGACGCGCTTCACCCCGTAGCGGGTGCGCTCCACGCCTGCATCCAGGCTGGTGGAACTCATGAGGATGTACGGTGCGCCCGGGTCTTCGTAGAGCAGTCCGCCCTTCAAGATGGGCCAGAAGTCCCCGTCCTCGATCTCCGGCACGCTGTTGAAGGGGACACGCGCCTGCGCCTCCGTGATGGCGGGATAGGCGAAGAAGGTGAGCGTACCCGCGATGAGCCGCCGGTAATGGGTCACAATGTAGCCGGCAAATTCATTGGGCACCGGCTGGCGCAAGTGCGCCTGCTCCAGCACGCCGGTCAAAGGCTGGCCGATGCAGGCCGTGAGCAGGGCCGCGGTGAGTCCCCGGATCTCCGCTGTGACCGCCACGCCACAGCGCAGGGGATCGGGCGTGTCCAGAAACTCCCATCCGATGTTGCTGGGCTGGTAGGTTTGAGGCATGAGGGGAAGTGATTTGGAACAGGAGGAAAGGGAGGAAAGGGAGGGTTCAGCTTCAGAATCAGATCTCTGTTCTCTCTGTTCCCTCCTGTTTGAATTTCATTTTCATGGAGCCGTGTAGCTGGTCATGATCACCTTGCTGCGCCAGGCGCAGAGGGCGGTGTCACCAAAGGTCGAAGTGTCACCGAGCGCCGCGGTGTCGCTGGTGTTGATGGTGAGCACGTCCGCCGCGCTGATGAGGGGCCGCGGGGCCTTGGCGCCCACCAGGTCATCCACCGCCACCAGCCGGCCTGCGCTGCTGCTGTCGTGGCTGGCGGGCTGGGCTCCGTTGTCCGCATTGACATAGGCGGTCTTGGTGCTCACAACATCCACAAGGACGACGGTGCCACCGGGCAGGGTGTTGCGGTAGACCTGCCCCTGGTTGATGGTCACCACGGAGCCATCGATCGCGGTGACATTGATGAAGGGAATCTTCCGGCGATACCCCTTCATCTTGAGATACCACACGGCCACATTGGGAGGCACGTTGTTGATGTCACAGTTGCTCACGCAAAGCACTTCATCCCGCCAGGCAAAGATCTTCTCCGTGCCCAGGATGGCCGGGGATGTGGTGAAGGTGATCTGGTCCCTCTTGGCCACCGTGACCTGCGGGGGACGGCCCATGGCCACGTCATCAATCGCAATGAGCCGGTCGGGAAGGGTGGCAGTGTTGTGGCTGTTGGGCAGGGCATGCCCGCCTCCCACGAAGGTGTTGAGCGTGGTGGCCGTGCCCGGCACCGTGGAGATGACGATGGGGGAAACGAACTGGTTGCGGTAGGTCTCCCCGGTCTTCACATCCACCGCGGCACGGAGGTTGATCGCCGTGCAGTTGGAGATGGGCACAGGGGTCTTCTCTCCTTTCAAGTAAACGTAAACGGTGATGCCGGCCATGGGGGTGAGTGGGTGGGGACAGAATTGACTTAATTTTACAGAATGTTTCTTAAACTACGGTGTATTACATTATGTTCAATTCTGTGAATTCTGTCCAAAGTTACCAGGGCAAAATCACGGTGACTTCATCGTCGGTTTGCAGGCCAAGGAACTGGAACACACCGGGGGAGACATCGATGAGGCGGTCCTCGATGCCGGGGCCCCAGTCCACGGGCTGGACTTCGCAGGCCAGGCCGTTGGCCTTCACCAGAATCTTGCCGCCATGGCGCAACAGGGCGCGGCTGGTGGTGATGGGCAGCATCTTCCCCTCTCCGCGGTCCTGGTTCACATCATCGGACTTGTAAGCCCAGCGCATCGCGCAATAAAACATCTCCGGATTGAGACGCCGCGCCAGTCCGTGCGTGCCGGGTGGCTGATCCGGCAGGAACAACTCCGCAAAGCGTGGATCCGTGAGGTCTTCCGGCTCAATGAGCGCCAGCCCCTCACTGGCGGACACACCCATGTCCTTGGGACCACCAAAGGTGGAGGTCTTGCCGGAGAGGGTGATGAGGGATGTTTCCATCACGCAGCCCTCCTCGTGCGCGTTTGTTCATCGACCATGGAGCGGAGGCTCTGGTGGGGTTTGCGCTGCCAGTTGAAGGGGCCTTCCAGGTTCACCGTCGTGGTGCCGAACTGGGTGAGCTGCCACCACTGGCCGTTCTGGTCCACGAAGGACATGTAGCCGCCCTGGATGATGCCGCGGGGCCCCGGCAACGCATCCATGAGGGAGTATTTCTGGTTCGCGGTCTGGGTGTCATCGAACCACTCCGGAAAGTAGAAGTCACTCACGGGCAGGTTGCCGTGCCGGCTGTAGCTCTTCGCCTCACTGGGGTCGCACGGTTCACAGAGGATGCGCACACGCTGGCCGTTGTTCTGCGGGTGGGCGGCATCGATGAGGCGGTTCCCAAAGGGATCGCACGTGGCCTCGATGATCTCGTGGGAGCAGGTGATGGAGACCGCATTGAGATTGCCCCCTTGCGCGGAGACGTAGCACACGGGCTGGCCCAGCTCGTCACTGTGGAAGCCCAGCGCGTTGGGGTTGCCGATGTTGTCCTCCACGATGACCTTCCACGCATGGACCGGGACGGCCGCCTCACTGGCGTAGGCGATGACATCCGCATGACGCTGCCAGATGGGATAAAAGTCCTCCTTCATCTGCATGTCGCACGCCGCGGCGATGCGGACCAGGGCCGCGGCGGAGACATGGCGGGAGCGGGTGACCAGGGCGAAATGGGCGGGTGCGAAGGACATGGTATGAGAGGGTGTGTTACAGTTCATCCCCACCGAAGGGCCAGAGCAGGAGCATGCCCGCCGCCGCGAAGGCCAGCAGGCAGAGGAATTGCTCGGGGGTCATGGGTCATGAGATGTTGCTGGGAGCGCCGACACTCACGTCGGCTCAGTTCAGTTTCAGTTCAGTTTCAGTTGTGAATGGGGGCTCCGAAGTCGTGCCAGCCCAGCAGGAGGAGCAGGATGAAGAGGATGAGGGAATAGCCCCCCGTGCGCCAGGTGACGGGGCCTGCGGGCCAACCGCAGACGAGGGCGAGAAGCATAAGAATCCAGAAGCAAAGTCCGATGGTCATAGGGATAGGTCAGGGTTTGGGATCAGAAAGGGCAATGCCGCCACAGGCAGGCCGCAG